>ERZ780212.2-NODE-2-length-333063-cov-18.040251_pt1 | contig 333063 bp, 312 predicted proteins | sample MGYA00511364_ERZ780212 | MGnify/ENA primary metagenome ERZ780212 (study PRJEB29588, sample SAMEA2147991) | human gut metagenome | biome: human gut; feature: human-associated habitat; material: faeces | place: Denmark | collected 2008/2010 ... | reverse complement strand
AATATTCAATACCGCCTTTTAGGTGGTGAGCAAGTAATTCCCCTTCTAGGGGATGGGCAAACCACCCGTTCACGGGTGGTTATGATTTTTGGTTGGCCAAAAAGATAACGGATTCTAGATTTTCTAACATAAAGCTATGTTTAAAAATTCTTGAATCCGTTAAAAAGTTTAAAATGGAAACTATCTATTTAACATTTCGTTTTCATATTTTTGAACCATTTTCTTAACCATGTTTCCACCTATTCTACCAGCGTCTCTTGAAGAGATATCACCATTATATCCTTCTTTTAAGTTAACACCAACTTCAGAAGCTACTTCATATTTGAATTTATCTAAAGCGTTCATTGCTTCAGGAACTAATTTTTTATTTGAATTTGAATATGCCATTTTAAATTTCACCTCCTAGGATTGTAAAAAATCATTGAAAAGTACTTTGCCTTTTCAATATATATGATGTGTAAAACATAAAAAAATATTCTGGAAAAAATTTGTAAATTAAAAAGATATATATTGTAAAAAAATTGATAATAATATATAGTATTGTAGTGAAAAGTAGAAAGGAATAAAATTATGTATAAATTAATAACAATTGACTTAGATGGAACTTTATTAAATAGGTATGGAGAAGTTACAGAATATACTAAAAATGTAATAAAACAAGTAACACAAAAAGGAATTTTGGTTGTTTTAGCATCTGGAAGAATTTCAGAGTCTGTTCTTACAATAGCGAAAGAAATAGGTGCAAATAAGTATTATATTTCTGGTAATGGTTCTGTATTATATGATATGCAAAAAGATGAAATTTTATATGAAAATTATTTAAGTAAGGAAAAAGTTTTAGAAATAATAGAATTATGCGAAAAAAACAGTATTTATTATAATATTTATACAGAAAGTTCTGTTATAGCTAAATCTTTAAATTATAATGTTGCATTTTATAATTACGAAAATACAAAAAAGAGTAGTGATAAAAAGACAGAAATAAATATAGTAGAAGATGTTTATGACTATGTAAAGAAATTAAATACAAATAAATTTTTAAAAATGACAATATGTGATGAAAGCAAGATTGTATTTTCTAGTATATTGAGAAAACTAAAGAATATATCAAACATAGATGTTTTAGAAGTTTCTCATATGTCACAGAAAAAAATAAAATCTGGAACAAAAGAAATTTCAGTAGGCTATTATTACACAGAAGTTAGTAGTAAGAATGTAGATAAATGGTATGCAATAGAAGAAATTATGAAATTGGAAAATATAAAACAAGAAGAAGTTATGTCTTTTGGTGATAATAATAATGACATACTTATGATAAAAAATGCAGGGCGTGGAATTGCTATGGGACATAGTAATGAACAAGTAAAAAAAGTAGCTGATTTTATAACAAAAACAAATGATGAAAATGGTGTGGCAGAAGCGCTGGAAAATATTGTGCTATAATGTTACTAAAATATTACAAAAATATTATATTTAGATTACGAAATGATTGTATATATTGTTTTAAAAGGTAGAGTGTTGTAAAATAAAATCAGATTATATTGAATTTTAAATATTTAAGGAGGAATAATAAATGGCTTCAAATCCAATGCAAAGACAAAAAAGAGTATCATTTTTATTAGGAATGTTAGTAATGTTAATTATAGCAGCAATAGTAATAGCTTTACTATTTATGCAATTAATTAATTTAAAGAAAGAACAAGATGCAATAAAAGCAGCAGAAAGAACTGTATATGTTGTATCTGAAGATGTTTCTTCTGGTTCAGGAATACAAATTACTGCAATAGAGGGAGATACATCAAGAGAACCTAATGTAACACAAGATGTTGCAGATGCTTCAGTAGTTCCGGAAAATGTAGCAACTGCATCTGATTTTTATTCTGACGAAGGACAATCACAACCTAGATCAGATTTAGTAGCAAAAATAGATTTAAAAGCAGGAACTATTTTAACAAAAGACATGTTAACAACAAGTTCAGAACAAGTTACAAATGATTTAAGAAAACAAGAATATAACATGTTATCATTACCAACAGATTTAGTTGATGGTGATTTCGTAGATGTTCGTATACGTTTTGGTAATGGACAAGATTACATAGTTGTTTCTAAGAAACAAGTATCAATTCCAGAAATTGCAGGAGCACCAGCAGAAGGTGTGATAAATATAAACTTATCAGAAGATGAATCAATTGCGATGTCAAGTGCAATTATAGAACTTTATCAATTAAAAGCAGTTGAAATGTATGTATCAAGATATACAGATCCGGGAATGCAAGTGGCTGCAACACCAACATATCCAGTAAGTTCAGAAGCACTAAATCTAATGGATTCAAATCCAAATATAGTAGACGAAGCAAAAGCAGCTATAGCAAGCAGATATAATCGTAATTTAAGAGAAAATTATATTAATAATCAAATAAATAGTGTTGATTCAGATGAAAGAAAATCTAACCTAGAATCTTCTGTTGAACAACACATTACACAACAAAAAGAATTAAGACAACAATATTTACAATCACTTGAAGATGCAGCTGCAGCAGCAGACGCAGCTGCTACAAGTACAACTACTAATACAACAAGTACAGGAACAAGTAATTAATTTAAATTAGGAGGAAATATGAAAAAAGTAGGATTTGTAGGAGCTTTTGATAAAACTGATTTGTTAATTTATATTGCAAAAATTCTAACTGTATTAGGAAAGAGAGTATTAATAGCAGATACGACGATTACTCAAAAAGCCAAATATGTTGTACCTGCGTTAAATCCTACTTTATCTTATATAACAGAGTTTGAAGAAATAGATATTGCAGTTGGATTTAAAAATATAGAAGGAATAGCAGAATATACAAATAGAACTGTAGATACATTAGAATATGATTATATATTATTAGATATAGATAATGCTGAGAGTGCAATGAATTTTGAAATAGATAAAGCAGTGCAAAATTTCTTTGTAACATCTTTTGATACATATGATGTAAGGAGAGGGCTGGAAATTCTAAATGAGTTTCCAACTCCAATAAAAATGATAAAAGTATTATTTGCAAGAGAAGTTACAAAAGAGGATGATGATTATTTAAATTACTTATCATTAGGGTCAAAAGTTATGTGGGAAGATGATAGAATATATTTTCCATTAGAAATGGGAGATAAAACAGCAATTATAGATAACCAAAAAGTGTCAAAAGTTAGATTTGAAAATTTAACAAGCATGTACAAGACAGGGATGGAATTTGTAGTTGCTAAAATAGATCCAAAACTTCAAGGACCAGCAGTAAGAAAAATAATGAAAGAAATTTAAGCTTAAAAGGAGAGTAAAATGGCTATAGTATCTTTTTGGACAGAAGATGGTAAAGAAACAGGACAAACATCAACAGCAATTGCTGTGGCTACTCAAATGGCAATACAACACAACAAAAAGGTGTTGTTAATTTCTGCATACGAAAATAATAAAGAAATAGATGCTGCTTATTTAAAGCCACAAGCACAAAAAACTAATTTGTTATCTTTATTAAATCTAACTAAAAAATCAGTAGGAATTGAATCTGGAGTTACAGGTTTAATGAAAATAGAGGGAAGCAATAAATTGTCTCCAGAATTAATAAAAGATTATACAGGAATAATTTTTAAAGATAGATTAGAGGTGTTATCTGGATATGATGGCGTAGAAACACCTACAATAGATGCATTTTATGTGTCTTTAATAAAAAAAGCAAGTATGGTATATGACATCGTAATTGTTGATTTAAAAAAAGGAATAAATCAATTGTCACAAGATATTTTAACTGCGTCAGATGTAGTGGTTTATGGAATGACTCAAAAACGTCATTCTATAGAAGGCTATGCAACATCTAGAAAAGAAGGATATACTTCAAAAATGTATAATGTTGTTGGTTATATTGGAAGATATGATAAATTTTCTAAGTATACACAAAAAAATATCCTAAGATCTATAAGAACTAAAGATTCACTATTTCCAATAGTATATAACACGTTATTTTCTGATGCGTGTGACGAGGGATTAGTTGTAGATTATTTCTTAAAAATGCAAACAATATCAGAAAAAGATAGAAATGCAAAATTTTTAAATGATGTAAAAGAGTTAATACAAGGAATTTTATATAAAATAGATGAAATGCAAATGATGAAATAAGTTAAGGAAGGAGTTTCAAAAATGATTCTTAATATTGTATTAATACTAGCTGTTGCCTTAGTATTTGTATATTTAGTATATAGAAATATACAAAAGAAAAAGAATGCAGAAGTAGAAAAAATAGTAGATGTTGATGATCAAACATATACTTTACAAAAGATGACTGAGTTTATCAAGAAAAGACTTGATGAAATCACAAAAATAAATTTATATGATTTAGGGCTAACAGAAGAAGAATTAAAAAGAAGAAAAAACAAGAAGTATGAATTAAAAAAGGCTTTGAAAGGCTGTACATATGGAGATGTTAATGATAAAAAATACGTAAAAGAATTAATTTACGATATACTTTCTAAAGAGTATGGAGTAGATGAAACAAATATATCAAAGTCAATTCCTTTTGATATTCCTTCATTACTTACGCCACAAGACAAATTTGATATTATTATATATATGTATAAAAAAGAGTTTGGATATGAAGCTTTAACAGAAATAATAAAGAAATACGAATTAGATACATTAAAGTATGTGGCTGGAGATGCTAAGCCTTGTTATGTAATAACAGAGGAAGAAATAAATGATATTTTTGAAAGAGAAGGATTTGTACTTACTTTCTCAGATAAATTAAATATAGTTGTACAAAGAATATATCAACATTATAAAGGATATAGTTCTATAGATGAAGTAAGAGATATGAACATAGATGGTGTATCTGGTGGTGTATCTGGACTTCCAGAGAGTTTCTTAAGCCAAGTTGCACAAACAGATGGAGATTATTTAAATGAAGTTATGGAACACAAAGTACCACGTGCCTGTGATAGTATTTGGATATTCTTCCAAGGTAAATCTATACGTCTAGCATTCTTATCTTTTGGTTCAGAAGCAGAACTAAAAAGAGTTTGTCAAAACATTTATAAATATAATAACCCAGGACAATTATCAGATACAAATGGTTATAAGATTAATGAAATGAAAGATGGTTCTCGTGTTGTTGTTGTTAGACCAAGTTTCTCTGAAACATGGGCATTCTTCGTAAGAAAATTCGACGTAAAACGTGCAACTCTAGAACAATTAATTACACAACCAGGAAAAGAAGATGCAATTGCATTATTAAAATATTTAGTAAAAGGTGCTCGTATAGTTTCACTTACTGGTGAGCAAGGTTGTGGTAAAACAACAATGCTTATGGGTATGATAGAAAATATTTATGAAACAATGAACATAAGGGTTCAAGAAACTGCATTCGAGCTTCACTTAAGAAAAATTTATCCTACAAGAAATATTTTAACATTTAGAGAAACAGAAACAATTTCTGGACAAGAGGGATTGGACGTTCAGAAAAAGACTGATGGTTCTGTTAATATCATCGGTGAGGTTGCAACTGACCCGGTTGCATCTTGGATGATTCAAGCAGCTCAGGTTGCTTCTAAATTTACATTGTTTACACACCATGCTAAAACATTCCCAGACTTAGTTACAGCATTAAGAAACTCAATGCTTAGAACTGGTGTGTTCACAAACGAAAAAACAGCAGAAGAACAAGTTGTACAAGTTTTAAACTTTGATATTCACTTAGTAAAAGACTTTAGAGGTAGAAGATACATAGAAAGAGTTACAGAATGTATACCAGTAGAAGAAAAGAATGAATATACATTTGATTTTAGAAATGAAAAAACATTAGAAGGAAAATTTGAAAAATTCTTTGATAATGCAACACATTATTTTACAAAAATAACAAATAAACAATTATATACATATAGAAACATTATGGAATATCATGATGGCGAATATGTTATAACAAATAAAATTACAGACCATAACATACAAGAAATGAGACTAAATATGGATGACAAAGATTTAGCAGAATTTGATAAGTTCGTAGAAGACCATTGGGGAAATTCAAAAACAACTTCAACAAGTACAGAAGAAACAAAAACTGTTAGAAGAGTGGGAAGACCAAGAAAGACAAAAGAATAATAAGAAAGGGGTGTAAAAGCCTTAATGTCAGATGATGTATTATTATATCTACTTATAGGGATAGGTGTTGTTTTTCTAATAATAATTATTGCTTATTTGCAAATTAGAAAAAAAATGCAAAGTTCCCAATACAAACAATTACAGCAATTAAGAAGAGGAACACAGAAATCAGCATTTTCTGCAGATATTATATTTCAAAGACTATATTTACAATATAGAAAAATACCACTTATAAAGCGTTATTTGCTAAAACTACGTAGAAGATTGGAAATATTAAATATAGATGATGAATATTTAACAAGAAAACAAGCTTCACAAATTTTAACAAAAGGTTTATTAATTGTTATACCTCTTACTATTGTTATTATATGTCTTACATACAGTAATGTACTATTATTAGGTATTTTGATAATTTTTGAAATATTCATAATGGATAGTATGATAGATGGAATGGTTGATAAAATAGATAACAATTTGTTAAAACAACAGATTAATTTCTTTGGAGAAATTAGACATGCTTACCACGAATTTAATATGGTAGAAGAAGCTATTTATCAAACTGCACAAGATAACGAACTAGAAGTATCTAGACAAGCAGAAAAAATCTACGAAATACTAATTTCTGATGATCCAGAAATGGAATTAGAGAAATATTATGATGTAGCACCAAATAGTTATTTAAAGGAGTTTGCAGGAATTTCTTATCTAACGAAAGAATATGGTGATAGAAAACAAAATGGAGCTTCTTTATATTTAAAGAACTTAAATAACATAACACAAGAAATGCAACTTGAAATATTAAAAAGAGATAAATTAGATTATGTTTTTCAGAGTTTATCTGTAATTTCTATTGTACCAATGCTATTTTTGGAAATGATAAAGAATTGGTCTGTTAGCCAATTCGCATTCACAAAAAGCTTTTATATGGGAAAAGCTGGTATGATAGTACAAATTTTAGTAATAGTTTTAACTTTTATATGTTATACGCTTACTAGAAAATTAAAAGATAATGGTTCAGTTAATACTAAGACACAAAATACAGAAAATCCATGGCAAGAAAAACTATATAGAAAGAAACCAATTAAAAAATTTGTTGATTTATTCATTCCTAAAGAAGGAACAAGAGATTATAGAAAACAAAAAGAATTATTAAAAGATGCAGCATCACCACTTAAACTTTCTTGGGTGTATGTAAATAGAATTGTATTATTTATAGTTGTATTTATAGCATCAATAATAATTATGATATATTTACATAAATTACAAGTTGATTATATATATACAGAACCAACAACAGATTATGACTTGATGGGGGCTATGGATGAAACCGATGAACAAAAAGCAATGGAAACAACACAAATAGATAATGTATTCTTAGATATGTTTAGAGGAAATTTAAAAGCTACCCAAGATGATATATTACGAGCAATGAAAAGATCTAAATATTATGAAGGGGCTACAGATGATACATTAGCAACAGACTCTGAAAGAGTTTATGGAAAACTGCAGACAGTTAATGGAGAATATCTAAAATGGTTTGAAATATTAATTGGATTAGTATTTGGATTAATTGGATATGCTTTCCCAATATTACTTTTAATGTTCCAAAAGAAAATGAGACAAATGGAAATGGAAAACGAAGTAATGCAGTTCCAGACAATTATATTAATGCTTATGAGAATTGAAAGAGTAAATGTTGAAATGATTCTAGAATGGCTAGAAAGGTATTCAAATATATTTAAAGAACCAATTAGTAAATGTGTTAATAACTATGAAGCTGGAGCGTGGGAGGCTTTAGAGCAATTAAAAGAAGATATATCATATCAAGATATGATAAGAATTGTAGAAAGTCTTCAAGCAGCAGTAGAAAAAATACCAATTGTTGAAGCATTTGATGAACTAGATACAGAAAGAGATTATTATCAAGCTAAGAGAAAAGAATCTAATGATAGATTAATATCTAGCAAAGGTTTAATTGGAAAAGGTATAGGTTTTGCGCCTATGGTATGTATGTTTGTTGGATATTTAATTATACCATTGGTATTTATAGGTCTAACAAGTATGTCAAGTTCATTCTCTACAATGTCTTCAATGTAAAGAAAAGGAGTATAGTGTATGGAAAATGCAGCAAAAGCGTTATCAATTGCTGGAGGAATCCTGATTGCAGTTATGCTTGCAGTATTAGTATATTATGTATTTACTCATTGGGGTGATAGCCAAAGATCTAGCCAAGAAGATATAGAAATTCAGAAAGTAGAGGATTTTAATAAAAGCTATTTATCATACGAAAAAGTTTTATATGGTAGTGAGTTATTAGGTCTTGTAAACAAAATGAGTGATTATAACATTAGTGATGATGTAAAATATTCTGGTTATAGTACGATGAATTTAAGTATGAAAATCACAGACAGAACAACTGGAAATTTATTCTCATATGGTACATATACTTTAACTAGTATAAGCAATGCCATAAATACTGTTATGAATAAAACGGTAAATTCAAGTAAATATAAAGGTCAGATTTCTGATTCACAATGGGAATATCTAGCCAAATCAAGTACAAGTACAAAATTTAATGATTTATGTACAGAGCTAAAAATTCCAAGTTCTATAAATAGAGATCAATTAAAGGCTGATGCAGCAGAATATTATAAATATGTTCAATTTAAAAGAAAGAAGTTCAAACATATAGGAACAGACTTTTCAAATGATGGAAGAGTAAGTAAAATGTCATTTGAAGAAACCAACTAATTTAGTAAAGGAGGGCAACTAATTTATGGAGAATGCATCAAAAGCGCTTATAATAGCAGGTGGAATGTTAATAGCTATAATGGTTGCCTCACTATTTGTATATTTGTTTACTACTTATGGGAATTACGCAGAAAATATGTATGATAAAATATATCAAAGACAAATAACAGAAGCAAATAATGAATATACAAAATACGAAGGAGCTTCAGATAACACAATTTATGATGTTGTTACTGTTGCAAATAAAGCTAAAGATCATAATACTTCATTAGATCTTGCAGAAGGAGATAGAGGATATATTAGAGTAGTAATAGTAGGAGAAAATTCAAGGGTGGAAAAATGTAATAATGAAGAGATTAATACATTACTACAAAAATATGCCAACGAAACTAGATTTAATTGTATCGTATCAGAAACGTCAGAAGGCCTAATAAGTGAAGTTAGATTTACAAAAAGATAACAAAATTTTACAATTTTATTATCTGTAAAATTATTTACAAAACTTGTAGAATAATGGTATAATAGTAGAAAGGGTGCATATGAAAAAAACAATTATAATATTTTGTGTTATAGTAATTTGTATACTAATATCAATTACATATGCATATTCAATGTATAAAAGCGATTTCAATAAAGTGCAAAAATTTAATAATGAGTTTTCAAAATATATAAATCAAGAATTTTCTGGAACAGATCTTGCAACTATTATAAATCTAGCAATAGATAATAACGAAAAATACAAAATTGCAAAAGATGGGACAGGTAAATATCAAGAAGATGATATGTATTCTGTAAGAGTAGATGTATATATGACAGATACAGAAAAAACATATAGTATGGAAACTTTAAGCGCAGGAGAAATTTCAAATTTAGTAAATAACTATAGCAATATACAATTTAAATGTACAAAGGTAGAATATCATAAGAAAAGCAAAAGAGTAAGCTATTTATATATTGAACAAATATCTTAAATTTAGTTAATAAGGTTTAAAATATATATTATAAAAAACAAAGGAGGAATTTATTATGGAGAATGCATCAAAAGCATTAATCATAGCAGGAGCAATATTACTTGCAATTTTAATTATAGCATTAGGAGTTTTTATTTTTAACAAGGCAAAGAGTGCAACAAATATGGATGATTTATCAAATCAACAAGTAGAGGCACATAACTCTACATTCCAAAATTATGAGGGTACAATTAATGGTACACAAGCTAAAGCATTGATAGATGCAATAAGAAATAACAATCAACAAATGCCAGATTTAGGAGATATTACAATTCAAAGTGGAAAAGCAGGTACTGTAACAATTTCAAATACAAAGGCAACAGCAGATTTAACAAAATTAAAAAATGCATTTCAACCAACAGAACAATACGAAGTTTCAATTACAGAATATCAAACTACAGATGGACAATATAAAGGTTATGTTACAAAAATGACTATTACAGAAAAATAATAATTAATAAGGAGGAGTAATCATGGAGAATGCAGTAGAAGCATTAAAGATGGCTGGTTTTATGATATTGTTTATAATTGCATTATCAATCACCATGATTACTCTTACACAAGCTAAAACAACAGCAGATAGCTTAGTAAAAAATCAAGATAGACAGCAATCTTATCAATATATAGAAGTAACTGGAGATTTATCTAAATCTCTTTCAAGAACAGTTACATTGGCTGATATAATTCCAACATTATATAGATATGCACAAGAAGATTATGCTGTACAATTTTATACATCAAGTGGAAGTCCATTATATGTATACGAAAGTGGCCAAATAAAAAATGGTGTACATGTTAAAAAGAATGATTTAGACTTGGACACAGAACATTGGCTAGAAAATGGAGAAACCAGATATGAAGAATGGAGAGGCAATACCACTAAGATAAAGCAACATGTAGATGATGTAGTAGAATTTTTATTAGCAAATTATAAAAATAGTAATTTCGAAGAAAAATTAGGAACAACTGAAGATTATGAAGAAAGTCAAGATACAAATGAATTAGTTCCAGATATAAATAAACAATATAAAAGAATAATAACATACACATTAAAATAATAAAGAAGGGAAATAGGAGGTAATGTAAAAATGGGAGATACAGTAGTTACAATTTTAGCTATAGTATTAGCAGCTGTATTAATGTTTATTTTTCCCTTAATGTCAGTTGCTGATCGTAGTGATGATGTTTCACAATTATCTGTACAAAATAGTACAACTACATTTGTAGACAATATTCGTTCTACAGGAAGAATAACATTAGCAGATTACAATAAGTTTGCACAAGAAATTAATGCAACAGGAAATACATATGATATAGAAATAGAAGTAAAAGTATTAGACGAAAATCCTGGTAAAAAAACAGCTCAAACAACTTATGAAAAAATAGGTGAGAATGTTTATTACACAGAATATACTACACAAATTATGGAAGACTTAAATGATGCAAGTAATAATAATACTAAATACTTAAAAGAAGGAGATATTGTATCTGTTAGTGTAAAAAATACAAACACAACAATTTCTCAATTATTAAGAAACTTCTTCTATAGAGTAACAGGAAATGACTCTTCAACAATAGGAGCATCAAACGGAGGAATTGTTACTGTTAATGGAAGAAATTAGATAAAAAAGAAATAAGGGGTGTCTTGTAATAAAACACCTTTTCTTTTATTATACAAGAAATATTAAGAGATATTTCTTGTATAATAAAAGAGTTACAAAAGTAAAGAAAGGAATTAAGATGAAATTACAAAGCTGGATAGTAGTATTTGCTATTATTGTTATACCAATAGTATTAGTAATGTCTTTATATATTCAAGTACAGATAAATTACGTTAATTTACAAGGAAATTATGATACTGTATTAAATAATGCAACTTATGATGCAATAAAAGCATTTCAAATAAACGAATTAAATAGTACAACACAAAATATAGCTCAAGAAAAAATAAGAGATGTTGAAGCTTCTGTAACAACATTTTATAATTCTTTAGCTACAAATTTTGGACAAAGCGGATACTCAGAACAAGAATTACAAAGTTTTGTACCTGCATTGGTATATACATTATATGATGGCTACTATATATATACGAAATATAATAATGTAGTAACAGAGGATAATACTATTAATTTAAATTCTACTCAATCAGAAACAGGTTTAAAACCTTATGTGTATTATTCTGCAAGGTATAAAAAAGGAAATAAAGATGTTGTAATAAACTATACATTAGATAATTATATAACTGTATTTTATAGTAATGGATCAAGTACTTATGAAACATATTCAGGCTTTTTAATAGATACCTCAAAAACAAATGCTGCTGGAACAACATATGACGGAATTAGTATTGATAACGAGGCATTATCAGAAGTTAATCGAACTTCTTTTGAGGCAAATCAAACAAATCCACAAAAAGTTAATTACAAATATTTTACAAATAATAATGGAAGAAGAGAAAAAGCATATTGGGATGGCAGTAAATGGTATAAATATAATGTTGATGGAACAATAAATACAGTAGATGAAGCTATGCTATCACAGCTAGGAAGAAGTTATCAAAGAGATACAAGTGCACAAGAATATCTAAAAGAAGCATATGCATTTACTAATCAAATGAAAAGTATTATAGGAGATATAACATTAGGAGATATAGTTGATGTAAACAAAGAAGACTTAGGAATTACAGGTGATATAGGAAATCAAAGTATAATGGATTTTAATACTTTTGCACAACATAAACAACAAGTTATAAGAAATTCTATAAATACAAATTTAAGAGCGACAATTGCTAAATTTAATGAGAATTCTAAATATCCAGCTAAAATGCCAACACTTACAGAAAATGAATGGAGTATGATTTTAAGTAATACTTGTTTAATATCTTTTATGCAAGGTCAAAATATTGGTAATGGATACTATATGGGATATAGTATTGTAACAAATAACAAAAATAGAGAATTTGTAGATCCTAAATTAATATATATACTAGATCAAGATAAAAACCAGTACCATGATGTTAGACATTTAAGTGCAAGTTTATCTGGTAATATAATAGGATATAGAAATACAGATTTTGAAGCACAAAGTTTCGTTTCAAATGATAGTACTACTAAAAATTATTATCCACATGGTTCTGCAACAGCAGACTATGCATGTATAGTAACATCTTCAGAAATCACATCATCAAATGGTAGTACTTCAGCAGATAACGCATCAGGAAATCGTTTAACAGATTTGGATACTATTTTGGATTCTGCACCAGCTAATATAAGGAAAGCGTATTACACAGCGCTATTTAGAGAACGATATAATTCATATAAGAGTTTAGCATTAAGTGGCATATAAAAATAGATACTGTTATAGTATCTATTTTTTTGCATATTTTTTAAAATAAGTAATCATATAAATAATAAATTTAAAAATGGTAAAATTTAGCATGATTTTATAGTAAAACCTTTCTAGTATGAAACTTATAAAAATAGTACAAAATATATACTATAGAGGTTTTATATTATGAAAAATTTTAAAAAAATTTTATTAATTTTAATCTTATTTGTTATATTATTATATGTAAGTAACATTAGCTCTATTCCAAATAATTTAATTTTAATGCAAGGTGAAAACTTAAATGTAAAAACATTATTAGGACTAAGTATATTAGATATAAATGGAGAAACAGTAGAAGCTGTTAATTCAGATGATACAAAAGTAAGTAATAAGATAGGAAAAGTAGATTTATCTGTGAATTTAGCTGGTTTTTCTGTAAAAGATTTAACAGTAAATGTAATACCAAATACAGTTGTAATTCCAAGTGGTGAAACAATAGGTCTTAGATTATATACAAGTGGAGTTTTAGTAGTAGGAATGTCAGAAATACAAGGACAGGATAATAATAATTATACTCCTTATAAAAATTCTGGCATAAAAGAAGGAGATATGATAACAAAAGTAGATGATGAAGCAGTTACTTGTACTTCTGATTTAATTACAAAAGTAAATGAGTCAAAGGGAAATTCTGTAAAAATAACATATGTTAGAGATGGAAGCAATTACAATACAGAAATTTTACCAACCAAAACTAATGATAATGAATATAAACTAGGTTTATGGGTTAGAGATGCTGCTTCTGGAGTTGGAACAATAAGCTTTTATGATCCTAAAACAGGTGAATTTGGAGCATTAGGTCATGGAATATTAGATGTTGATACAGAAGAATTAATAGATATAGCAAGAGGAGATATAGTTACAAGTAAAATAGTATCAATAGTAAAAGGCGAAAAAGGCAAACCTGGAGAATTACAAGGAAGTATCGATAATGGAAAAATAATAGGAGAAGTGTATAAAAATACTAATTTTGGAATTTATGGAAAGCTAAATAATGTAGAAATACTTAAACAAGATTCTGACAAGGTAATGGAGGTAATGCCTAGAGATGAGGTAAAAGAAGGAAAAGCATCTATATTATGTACTTTGGATGATAACAAACAAGAAGAATATGAAATTGAAATAGAAAAAGTATATACATCAACAAACAGATCAAATAAGAATATGATAATAAAAGTAACAGACCAAAGACTATTAGAAAAAACAGGAGGAATAATACAAGGAATGAGTGGATCACCAATAATTCAAGATGGAAAATTTGTAGGAGCTGTTACTCATGTTATGGTTAATAATCCCGAAAAAGGATATGGAATATTTGCAGATACAATGTTAAAACAAATGAAAGAAGTAGAAGAGAATTAGAAATTCTAATTCTCTTCTACTATTTTATCTGAAATTTGTGTTACTGTTCCAGCACCTAATGTTAAAATAATATCGTTTTCTTTAACATTTTCTTTTAAATAATTAATAATATCATCAAAATTTTGTATATAAATAGCTTTCTTTCCTAAAGAATTTATCTTATCAACTAAATCTTGTGAAGAAACACCATATCTATTAGTTTCTCTTGCTGCATATATATCTGTAATTATTATATTATCAAAATTTAATAATGCTTTTGCAAAATCATTTAATAAGGTTTTTGTTCTACTATAAGTATGAGGTTGGAAAACAACCCATGATTTATTATATTTTTTATTCATTAAAGCTTTAGCTGTAGCAATTATTTCTGTTGGATGATGACCATAATCATCAAATACAGTAGCATTATTAACAGTACCTTTATATTCAAATCTTCTATGAGCACCTGTAAATTTTTGTAGTGCAGATTTTATATATTTACTTTCTATTCCATAATAATCACAAAGAGCAATAGTTGCTAATGCATTTAATACATTGTGCATTCCTGGAATTCTTAATTGAATTCTCTCGAAAAATTTATCTTTTTTATATACATCGAAAGCAGGAAAACCATTATTATCAAATACGATATTTACTGCAAAAAAGTCAGTATTCTTATTTGTAATTCCATATGTTAATTTTGTCGCATTAGTATATTGTAATAAATCTAAACAATTATGATCATCACCATTAACAACAAGTAAACCATCATCTGGAATAATTTTTACATATTTTATAAAAGCATTCTTTATATTTTCAAAAGTTTTGAAGTAATCTAAATGGTCATTATCTATATTTAAGATAATTTCGGCTTTAGGGAAGAACTTTAAGAAACTTTCTACATATTCACAAGCTTCTATTATAAAATGTTCACTAGAACCAACTTTATAGTTACCATCGATTGCTTTTAATATTGCACCAACTTGAATACTTGGGTCTAAGCCAGCTTCTAAAAAGCATAAAGACACAAGAGATGTAGTTGTAGTTTTACCATGTGTACCAGAGATACCAATAGTATCGTTAAATGCTTTTGTAAGCATACCTAAAAAGTCACATCTTTCGCAAGTTGGAATATTCAATTCTTTTGCTTTTTGCATTTCTGGGTCTGCTGGATTTATTGCAGCAGAATAAACAACAATATCTGCTTTTGATAGATTTTCAAAATCATGACCTATTGTTACTGGAATACCATTTTTTTGTAATTTTTTTACTATTTCAGAATCGGCTAAATCTGAGCCTGTAACTGTTACACCGAAGTAATTAAGAATTTCGGCAATTCCGCTCATGCTGACACCACCAATTCCAATCATATGTACTCTATTATATTTTTTTATTAAACTAAGATTAGGCATTAAATTTCCCTCCTATATTTGAACACGTAAAATTATATAATTATTATGAATTTTTTTCAATATAATTATTACTATTTTATGATAAATATTTCAAAAATGTTAAAAAATAAATAATTTTGAAAAAATAGAAGGAAAAAAGTTTTTTTTGAAGAATAATATAGTTGTACATATAAATGTACAATAATATTATTTAAAACTTTGGAAGGCGGTGCTCAAATGCAAATCACAAATGTACGTTTAAAGAAAGTAAATTCAGGAAACAAAATGAAAGCAGTAGCTTCTGTAACATTCGATAACGAATTTGTTGTACATGACATAAAAGTTATTGAAAAAGACGGATTATTTATAGCTATGCCAAGTAAAAAAACTCAAAATGGAGAGTTTAGAGATGTAGCTCATCCAATTAATGCTGAAACAAGGGAGAAAATTCAAAGCGCTATAATTGAAAAATATAACGAAACTCCTGATGTAGAAGAAGAAGTAAAAAGCGAAGAATCTGAAGAATCAGCAGAATAATATAAATTATTAAAAAAACTAGAGTAGAAATACTCTAGTTTTTTTGACGTTTTTATAAAATATTTTTATATAGATTGTATATAAAAAACAAGTATGTTAAAATAAAAAAAATAAAGGGGGATTTTGTATGGAAACAAAGATTAATGGCGAAGAATTACCATATGTAGTTTGCAAATTAAAAAAAGGAGAATCTGTTGTAACAGAAAACGGTGGAATGAGTTGGATGGATGACGGAATAAACATGAAAACAACTACAAATGGTGGAATTATGAAGGGATTAGGTAGAGCTTTAGCGGGAGAATCTATCTTTATGAATGTATATACCGCAGAAAAAGATGATGTAGAAATTGCTTTTGCATCTTCATTTCCTGGTCAAATACTAGAGTTTGACTTAAAGGAAGGAGAAAGAATAATCGCACAAAAAAGAGCTTTTTTATGTGCAGAACCAACAGTAGATATATCTATGCATTTTAGAAAAAGAATAGGAGCGGGATTTTTTGGAGGAGAAGGTTTTATAATGCAAAAATTCCAAGGACCTGGAAAAGTATTTTTAGAGCTAGATGGTGCAATATATAAACGCGAGTTAGCTGATGGACAAAAATTAAAAGTAGATAATGGTTATGTGGCAGCAATGACAAGTGGAGTAGACTTAAATATTGAAACTGTAAAAGGAGTTAAAAATATAGTTTTTGGAGGCGAAGGATTATTTTTAACAACATTAAAAGGACCAGGAACAGTATGGGTACAGTCTATGCCAATATCTAAACTTGCAAGTATGTTTTATGTAGGAGGAAACCACTAGAATTATGAAAAGATATTTAAGAAATTGGTTAATATATATAGGGATTGTTGTTATATTTTTTATATGTTATGGACTTATAAGTGGTACAAATTATAAAAAAATGCAGATAATGAATAATCTAGAATATGATATTACTTTAAATGAAGATGGAAGTATGAATGTTATAGAAACATGGGATGTATATGTAAAGAATACAGGGACATTGTTTAAGGACTTCGAGAATAATGACAAATTTCCAATATCTGATGTATATGTAAAAAACTTAAGTACAAATGGAGATTTAAGAAAATTAGATTATGAAGTATATAATGTACCAGCAGGAGAGTATTATGTAGAAGATATTGGGAATGATACTGTAGAAGTAGCTTTTGGAACAGGAATGAGTAATTCAAAGGGTAATATCAAATACCAAATATCATATAAAATAGAAAATGTTATAAATTCATATAATGATTGTCAAGAGTTTTATTGGCAGTTTTTAGATGAAACTAATAATATTTCATGTAAACAAGTTAATGGTAAGATAAGATTACCTAAAAATGTAACTAATATTGAAAACTTAAAAGTTTGGGGACATGGAAATATAAATGGAGATATTAATAGAGTAAGTACTAACGAAGTGGAATTTAATGTAAATAACTTTGATAAAGGAAATATGCTAGAAATAAGAGTTGTTACATTAGACAAAATGTTTAATGCGAAAAATAATAACTATAACTATTCAATGCTAAATAGAATTATAACAGAAGAGGATGAATGGGCAAATGCAACAAATAAGAATATAACTGATTATAGAACTTTTCTAGGAACATTATTGCTTATATACTTTATAGTATTTGTCTTGATAATTATAAATTTTGTAATATATTTTAAAATAAGTAAACAAGATGGTGATGGAATAACAAGAAAACCAATAAAATATTTTAGAGATATTCCAAGGGAAGGAACATCAACACCAGGGGAAGCAGCATTTTTATATTATTTTACAAATAATTTTAAGTGGACAGATGGAAAACAATCTGATGTAGTAGCAGCAAATATATTAAACTTATGTCTTAAAGGATATATTACTTTAGAAAAAGATAATAATAATATAAATATAGCAATAGCAAAACCAGCAGATGGGTTAAAAAATGATGAAAAAGAAATATATAATTTACTTAAAGATGCAATTGGTAGAGATGAATATATAGAAGTAAAACAACTTAAAAAATTTGCTAAGGAAAAGTTTGATAAATACAGTAAGCATATAAATAAAATGGTAAGTAATATAAAGAACAACCTATATGAAGAAAAAATAGTCGACAGAAAAAAGGAAAAACTATACTCTGCGACATATAGTTTACTACCTATAATGTTTGCAGGAATTTTTATAATGATAATATTATATAATTTTGTTGGATTATTACCATTTGTTTCAAAAACATATATAATGTTATGGGGAACAGACTTATTAGGTAGATTTTTAGATTCGTTAATTATACTTTTACCTATATCAATAATGCTAATAGCATTAGACAGAATACGTAATAAATGTAAAGAAAAAATCTATAAACTTACACAAAAAGGAGCAGATGAAAGAGCAGAGTGGGTAGGTCTTGCTAGATTTTTAGAAGATTATTCTATGATAGATGAAAAAGGTGTCTTTGATATAGTTATCTGGGAAAAATATTTAGTTTACGCAACAGCATTTGGAATTTCGGAAAAAGTTATAGAAGAATTACATTCAAAATATCCATATGTATTTACAGAGGAGTACTGGATGGGAACAAATGCAATACATAATACTAGAGGAATTATTGACATGGCATGTAACCCAATATACATTGGTACACATGGAAGCTTTTCTGAGTTTACAGGTAGCATACATAGTTCATATAGGACTATGACATCAACACTTTCTGCACATTATGCATCATCTTCTTCAGGTGGAAGTGGATTTTCATCTGGAGGTGGAGGTGGATTCTCTTCCGGAGGCGGAGGCCGGTGGCGGCGGACGGTCGGAATGGGAGGAAGATAACTTTTAAAAGAACGACTTGTATAAATAGCTAATATAATAAAGAAATAAAACGAATACAAATACGAATTATTTTGGGTTGTATTCGTTTTTTGCTTGCCTATATGAGAAGCAAAAAAAGCCCAAAAATGGAGAAAAAAGGAGTAAAAAAGAGATAAATATAGTGTTTTTTAGTAAAATAAGGTAAAATTTATTCAAAAAAAAGAAAAAGTATAAAAATAATGTATACATAAATTGAAAAAACATAAAATATATAGTATAATAAATGATGCTTGTGTGTAGAAATTAAAGGAGAGTGAATAAGTATTTTTAACAAACATAGAGAAATTCACACAAAAGAGATAATAAAATTTACAGAGCTTTTTGCGATAATGTTATTAATATTATTTACAGTTATTTTAATAAGATATAACATTTTATTCAAAGTAACAGTAGATGGTGAAGCAATTGGTTATGTAACAAACAAGTATGAAATAGAAGAGGAAATTAATAATTATATAGAAAGTGAAGAAGAAGGGGTAGCTTTTAGAAACTTAGAAGTTGAAACAGAATATGAGCCTAAATTTGTAAGCAATCAAAGTTCAAATAAAGAAGAAGTGCTAGAAAAAATAAAAGAGAATATTTCTACAACATACACTGCATATGGAATAACTATAGATGATGACATTAAAACATATGTTGGAACAGAAGAAGAAGCAGATAAGATAGTAGCAGATTTGCAAGAAGAATATAAAGACAAATTAGCACTTAATATTGGAGTAAAACAAATATTTGAAAAAGAAAAAATAGATACAGTGGAAGAGACTGTAGCTGTTTCAAAATTAAAAACAGAAAATATAGACGTAAAAGTAGCACAAATTGAGGAAGAAGCAAAAAAAGCTGAGGAAGCTAAAAAGGCAGAAGAATCAAGTAATCAAACTACAACAACAAATAATAAAGTCGTTGTTGCTGTAAGACCAATTTCCGGAGGAAAGATAACATCCAGATTTGGAGAAAGAAGTAGTGTTCGTTCTAGTACACATACAGGTCTAGATTTGGCTGCTCCAACAGGAACAACAATCAAAGCTGCAGCATCTGGAAAAGTTACATTTGCCGGATATAAAGGGTCATATGGTTATATGATAAAAATTGAGTGTGACAATGGATACGAGATGTGGTACGCACATTGTAGTAAATTATATGTAAGTGCAGGTGTAAGAGTATCTGCTGGAGATAAAATTGCAGCTGTTGGTTCTACAGGTAATTCTACAGGTTCACATTTACATTTTGAGATCAGAAAAAATGGAAAAGCTTTAAATCCTCAAAATTACATGTAAAATACGGAGTGAATTATGGGAAAAATATCAAATATACAAAATAATATAAAAGCAAGAATAGATGAACAATTTAATAAACTAAAAGAAAAAAGAGAACAAGCTGCCAAAAAACGTTTGGCAGCTAGATTAAAATATATGAATGATGATGAATTAGAAGAATATATTATGCTTCAAATAAAAAAACTACAAAAAGGTAATAAAGATACTAAAAAAGAAGCAAAAACAGCAGTAGTTACAGCCATTCAATCTATGGATGAACCAGAAAAACAATTAGAACTTACAGCGCAAATAGGTAATGAATTAACTGAAAGAGATAAAGGTCAAATTATCGAGTCAATAGACTCAACAGCTGCGCTATTAGACGATAATGGTATAGATATAATCAAAGAATTAGATAAAAGACAGAAGTTAGAAATTGTAGAACGTATTATAGCAAACCAAAAAATCAAAGCTGGTAAAGGATCAATAGATGAAATAGCTGGAGCTGTAGATAAAATTTATTGTTTAACAAATGAAGCAAATGATTTTACATTACTTAAATATATTGAGACAGTACAAGATAGAATTAGTAAGCTAAAAGAACAAGAAGATATTTCAAGCCATGAGAAAAAACAGATAAGTCAGACACAATTAAAACTTATAAAATTAGCCGCTAAAAAGGTAGTTTGTAATTATAAATATATAAAATACAGTATGAGAATAAGAGAGTTTATGAATGCTGCTCTTCCAGATAGAACGCTAGAAGAAATTTATTCTGCTGTTATTGAAACAAAGAAGGCTAAGAGAGAACCTAAAGCTACAATGCAATCTTGTTTTTTAGATGCACTTAAAGGCGAAGGGGACAAAGTAGGACAAAAGACCATAGTTGATTCACTTTTTCTAGATGCTATTGAAGATGATGAACTAGAACCAAAAAATATAATGAGACCTCTATTTTTAGATATTGTTGAAGTTGAGGGAAATAAAGTAGGACTAAAAAATGCAAAAGACATTATAGGTGACTTGTTAGCAAAAGAAGAAGAAAGATATAGAGCTGGCGAAATCAAAAAAATACAGAGAGATGCTGGCAAAGATGCGGTTAAAAAAATAGCACAATTTAAAGCCGAGAATGATGATGATGATGCAAGAAGTTAGTTTTTAAACTAGCTTCTTTTTTGTTATATAGGAAAATCGTCGGAGATATGTAAGTAACAATCCTAACTTCATTATGTATTTGTAGATTTTACAGGCAACTAGATATTGCGAAAAAAGTAGAAATATATATAGTAAATTACAATAATTTCTATTGACTTTAAAATATGAATAGGATATTATTAAAATTGTATGAATATATTTTAAGGAGGCATACTTATGGCTGAAACAAAGAATGATAGCAATAAAGTAGAAAAAATGATTAATGATTTAGTAGAAAGAGCTAAAAAAGCTTCAAAAGAGTATATGAAACTAAATCAAGAGCAAGTAGATAAGATTGTAAAAGCTATGTCTATGGCAGGCTTGGAACATCATATGGAGCTTGCAAAACTTGCAGTTGAAGAAACTGGAAGAGGTATTTACGAAGATAAAATTATAAAGAATATGTTTGCAACAGATTATATATATAATAATATAAAAAATGAAAAAACAGTTGGTATTATAGAAGAAAATGTAGAAGATGATTATGTAAAAATTGCAGAGCCAATTGGAATAATTGCTGGAGTAACACCTGTAACAAACCCAACATCAACAGTTATGTTTAAATCTATAATTTCTGCAAAAACAAGAAATGTAATTATATTTGGATTCCATCCTTCAGCACAACAATGTAGTAAAAAAGCTGCAGAATATTTAAGAGATGCAGCTATTAAAGCTGGAGCACCAAAAGATTGCATTTTATGGATAGAAGAACCATCAGTAGAAGCTACAAATAGATTAATGAATCATCCAGATGTTAATTTAATATTAGCAACAGGTGGAACAGGAATGGTTAAAGCTGCTTATTCATCTGGAAAACCAGCATTAGGTGTAGGACCTGGAAATGTTCCATGTTATATAGATAAAACAGCAAAATTAAAAACATCTGTAAATGATTTAGTATTATCTAAATCATTTGATAATGGAATGATTTGTGCTTCAGAACAATCTGTATTAGTAGATGAAGCTGTATATCAAGAATTCGAAGATTTAATGAAAAAAGCTGGATGCTATTTTGTTTCTCCAGAAGAAAAAGAAAAATTAAAAGAAGTAATGTTTAATAAAGAAAAAGGATATGCATTACAATCAAAAATACCAGGACAAAGTCCATATAGTATTGCAAAACAAGCTGGTTTTGAGGTACCAGAAGATACAAAAGTATTAGTTGTATACGAAGAAGGAATTGGTCCAGATTATCCATTCTCTAAAGAAAAACTAAGTCCAGTACTTGCATATTATATTGTAAAAAATAGCAAAGAAGGAATTGAAAAAGCAGAAAAACTACTAGAAAATGGTGGACTTGGACATTCTGCAGTTATACATTCAGAAGACGAAGAAACAATAAAAGAATATGGAAAAAGAGTAAAAGCAAGTAGAATCATTGTAAATCAACCATCTTCACAAGGTGGAATTGGTGATATATATAATTCATTTACACCATCACTTACACTTGGTTGTGGTACATTTGGAGGAAACTCTACTACAGATAATGTATCTGCTAAAAATTTAATAAATGTTAAAAAGATGGGAAGAAGGAGAGTTAATATGCAATGGTTTAAAGTTCCAAAGAAAATATATTTTGAAGCAGGAGCAATAAAATATCTTGAAGATATGAGAGATATTTCTAGAGCCTTTATAGTAACAGATGAATCAATGGTTAAATTTGGTTATGTAGATAAAGTGTTATATCACTTAAGAAAAAGACAAGATTATGTACATTCAGAAATATTTTTTGATGTAGAACCAGATCCATCTTTTGATACAGTTAAAAAAGGTGTAGAAGCAATGCAAAAATTCGAACCAGATGTAATTATTGCATTAGGTGGAGGTTCTGCAATAGATGCTGCAAAAGGAATGTGGCTATTATATGAAGATCCAGATGTAGACTTAGAAGGATTAAAATTAAAATTCATGGATATAAGAAAACGTACATACGAAATTCCAGAACTAGGAAAGAAATGCCAAATGGTAGCAATTCCTACAACATCTGGAACAGGTTCAGAAGTTACATCATTTGCAGTTATAACAGATAAAGAACAAGGTAAAAAATATCCATTAACAGCATATGAGTTAACACCAAATGTTGCAATAGTAGATCCTGATTTTGTATCAACACTTCCAAAATCTTTAACAGCAGATACAGGAATGGATGTTTTAACACATGCATTAGAGGCATATGTATCTAATATGGCAACAGATTATACAGATGCATTAGCTGAAAAAGCAGCAAAATTAGTATTTGAAAATTTAGAAGAGGCATATAATCATGGAGATAATAAATATGCAAGAGAAAGAATGCATAATGCAAGTACAATGGCAGGTATGGCATTTTCAAATGCATTTTTAGGAATATGTCACTCTATGGCACATAAATTAGGAGCAAAATTCCATTTACCACATGGTAGAATTAATGCAATTTTACTACCATATGTTGTAGAATATAATGGAAGTAAACCAACTAAATTTACATCATTCCCTAAATATGAATATTATATAGCAGACGAAAAATATGCAAAAATAGCTAAAATGGTTGGATTAAAGGCTGATACAGTAGAAGAGGGAGTACATTCATTAGCAGAAGCTATTAGAAAAATGAACAAAGATATAAATATCCCAGCATCATTTAAAGAAGCAGGAGTAGATGAAAAAGAATTTTTAGATAATGTAGACCAATTGGCAGATAGAGCATTTGAAGATCAATGTACACCTGCAAACCCAAGACTACCATTAGTAACAGAAATAAAGAAAATCTTATTAGACAGTTATTATGGAAAATAGGGAAATGGGGACGTTCCTAAAATCCCTATATTACTGAAAGTAACTTTTAAAGAATATAACAAAAAAGCAAAAACCCTAGCAATTCGAAAATTGCTAGGTTTTTTTGAAAAGAAATTATTGGATGCAATTTGAAGGCAGTCCAACTATTCCTCTGAAGAAGATTAGCATTCCCTCTTCACATTCTTCCACCATTTCTAGACCTTCTCTTTCGAGAATAGTTTTCATTGTGTCAAAGAGCAGATGATATTTTTTTATTTCATCTGCATTACTATCAAGGCCACTATATGGTAAATTAGTGTAATAGGAAATTTCTGTGTAATCATCTCCTTCAAGACTACAGTAACTTAAGAGCTCATTTGGTTCTCCCGAATTATTAACTGATGTGTCGGATATTGAAATATAAATATTTTCATCTAATATCCGATTCCCATCGATAAAGGATATAGCCTTTTCAACAGCTTCACACCATACAGTTAAAGCTCCGTTTGTAATTTTGTCTATAATTTCTTCTCTCCAAGTTAATATCATAACCTGTCCTCCTCATAAAAGTGTGGGAAATTTCCCAATATTTAATAGTTACTAAAGGTTCACCTATTATTATACTATATAGTTAACAAAAAATCAAATTATGGAAACTTTAAAAAAAGAACTAACATAAAATAATGCTCTGAAAATCCTTACTTAAATAAAGGTAAAAAGCCTAACAGTAAAATGGTAGGCTTTTTGTGTATCAAAACTATTATTTACTTTTCTCAATTCTAATATGAATATCTCTTAATTGGTCTCTTGAAACATATCCAGGAGCTCCCATCATTAAATCTTGAGCTTTACTATTTAATGGGAAAGCTATAACTTCACGAATATTTTCTGCACCAGTAAGAAGCATAATCATTCTATCAATTCCAGGAGCTACACCAGCATGTGGGGGAGCACCATATTGGAATGCAGTATATAAAGCGCCAAATCTTTCTTTTACTTGGTCCTTAGTATATCCAGCAATTTCAAAAGCTTTAAGCATAATATCAATATCATGATTTCTAACTGCTCCTGAAGAAAGTTCTATACCATTACAAACAATATCATATTGATATGCAACAACATCTAATGGATCTTGAGTGTTTAAAGATTCTAATCCACCTTGAGGCATAGAAAATGGGTTATGGCTAAATGTAATATTTCCACGTTCATCTAATTCATACATTGGAAAATCAACAATCCAACAGAATTTGAAAATATTTTCATCTATTAAACCTAAACGCTTTCCAAGTTCAGCTCTAATTTCACCAGATAAAGTATTAACAACTTTTGGAGTTTCTGCAATAAAGAATAAGCAGTCACCAGGTTTTGAATCTGTTCTTTTTAACATTTCTTCTCTTGCATTATCTGGTATAAATTTAGCAATAGGTCCTTGGAATGTACCATCTTCTAAAACACGAAGCCAAGCAAGACCTTTAGCTTTACATTCTTTCATTGCATAATCTGTCATTCCTTCAAAAAAGCTTCTTGGTTGATCTGCTACATCGTGTGCAGCAATTGTTCTAACTAATTTTCCTTTAAATGCATTTAATGTAACACTTTCATCCTCAAAAATATCTGTTACATCAACTATTACTAATGGGTTTCTTAAATCTGGTTTATCAGAACCATATTTAAGCATAGCTTCTTTATATGTTATTCTAGGGAATGGGTATTCAACCACTTTTTTATCAGAAAATTTTGTAAATGTATTATAAATTACTGGTTCAATAACAGAAAATACATCTTCTTGGGTAGCATAACTCATTTCCATATCTAATTGATAAAATTCGCCAGGAGCACGATCAGCTCTTGCATCTTCATCTCTAAAACAAGGTGCAATTTGGAAATATTTATCAAAACCAGAAACCATTAATAATTGTTTAAATTGTTGTGGTGCTTGTGGAAGAGCGTAAAATCTTCCTTCATGTAATCTACTTGGTACTAAATAATCACGTGCACCTTCTGGAGAAGAACTTGTAAGTATTGGTGTTTGAACCTCTAAAAATCCTTGTTTTATCATTTCTTCTCTTAAAAATTGGATAACTTTACTACGTAAAATTATATTTGATTTTAATTTATCATTTCTTAAATCTAAATAACGGTATTTTAATCTTAAATCTTCTCTAACTTCTTGATCAGTATTTACCTCAAATGGCAAATCTGCAGTTCTTTTTCCTAAAATTTGAATGTCATCAATATAAATTTCTACAAGACCTGTTTTGATTTTTTCATTTATTGTGTCTTCACTTCTTTTTCTAACTATACCTTCCACAGATACAGAAGATTCGATAGGGATATGTGATGCAAAATCTACAATATTAGATTCAGCAGAAGTTACAACTTGTGTAATCCCATACATATCACGAATATCTAAGAATACAAGACCTCCTAAATCACGAATTGTTTGCACAAATCCTGCAATTTTAACTTTTTTTCCAACATCCTCTAAAGTGATGTCTCCACATGTGTGTGTTCTGTACTTTTCCATAATAAACCTCCTAAATCTTAATGATAGGCATCAAAAAATCCCTATCATATTTTTTAATATGATAGGGACGAAATAACTTTCCGCGGTGCCACCCTATATTGAAAACTTGGTTTATAATAGTTTTCCACTCAATTTATTAACTTGTATGATAAAAACAATGTGTTATTCAATTGCGTTTTTCTAAAAGGGCTTCCAGCCTCTAGACCCTTACTCTCTATTAGTAACTTGCAAAAGCTCGTCATTGTTTAATAAAGAGGGATTCTAGGAACGTCCCTAAAATCCCTATAGAAATATTTTACATAGTATTTGCCAATTTGTCAACATTTATGCATAAAAATATTATGGTAAACTTGACTTTTGAAAATAAATGAATATATAATAAATGGCATATAAAACGCAAGGAGATGAGTTTATGAGCGAAAATAAGGTAAGTAAAGAAGAATTATTACACATTGCAAAATTAGCAGATTTAAAGCTTAAAGAAGAAGAAACAGAAAAATATTTAGAAAATTTACAAGAAATTTTAAATTTTGCAGATGTAATAAATAATGCTGATGTAAGTAATTTAGATATTACAATAGGTGCTTATGAAAATAAAAATGTATTTAGAAAAGATGAAGTAAAAGAATTTGGTAATTTAGATGCGTTACTTCAAAATGCACCAGAAAAGGAACAAAATATGTTTAAAATTCCAAAGGTTATAAATTAAAGGAAGAGCTATGAATATAGGAATAGATATAGATGATACAATAGCAAATACAAATACTTCAATAGATACATTTGCTAAAGAATATACAGAAAATGTGTTAAAAAGAAATTTTATAATAAATAATGTGTATGATGTCATAGATCCAATGTGGGCAAAATATTTATATGGCTGGAGCATAGAAGAAGATGCAAAATTTTGGGAAGATAATTATGAGCTAACAATGGAGAATGTTACCATAAAAGATGAAGCAAGTAGAGTTATAAATGAATTATATAAGAATAATAAAATTATAATTATAACAGCTAGAGCTGATAATCAGAAAATTAGAAACTTGACTTTAGATTGGTTAAAAGAAAACGATATACATTATCATAAAATTTATATGGGACATTTAGATAAAAAAAGAATTATAAAAGAAAATAACGTAGATATATTTATTGATGATAATTTTAAAAATTGCAAGGAAGCCTCAAATTTAGGAGTAAGAACATTACTTATGGATTCTAGGCTAAATAAAAATTTAAATGATGAAAAGATAAAGAGAGTATTTTCTTGGAATGATATAGAAAGAGAGCTTATATAGAAGATACAAAAATATAATAAAGGAGGCAAACATGAATATTACAGAATTAACAGTACATGAGCTTAAAGAAAAATTAGAGAAAAAAGAGCTTACAAGTTATGAAATTACAAAGGCATATACAGATAGAATTGCAGAAAAAGAAAAAGATGTACAAGCTTTTGTTACAACATTAGAAGCTGATGCTTTAGAAAAAGCGAAAGAAATGGATAAAAAAATTGAGAGCGGAGAAGCAAAATCAGAATTAGCAGGTATTCCAATAGGAATAAAAGATAATATTTGTACAAAAGGTGTAAAAACAACTTGTTCTTCAAGAATGTTAGAAGATTTTATTGCACCATATGATGCAACAGTTATGGAAAAAATAAATGATAAAGAACTTGTAAATTTAGGAAAATTAAATATGGATGAATTTGCAATGGGTGGTTCAACAGAACATTCATATTTTCATGTTACAAGAAATCCATGGAATTTAAATAAAGTACCAGGTGGATCTTCTGGTGGTTCAGCTGCAGCAGTAGCAGCAGGAATGGTTCCATGGGCATTAGGAACAGATACAGGTGGATCTATAAGAGAACCTGCAGCTTTTTGTGGTGTTGTTGGACTAAAACCTACATATGGATTAGTTTCAAGATATGGTGTTGTGGCATTTGCTTCATCATTAGACCAAGTAGGTCCAATAACAAAAGATGTAACAGATGCAGCAATGCTTCTTAATATAATTGCAGGAAAAGACAATATGGATACAACATCTGTAGAAAGACCAAAAGTAGATTATACAAAAGCTTTAAAAAATGACGTTAAAGGATTAAAAATTGCAGTTCCAAAAGAATTTTTCGGAGAAGGAATAAATGCAGAAGTTAAAGAAAATTTAGAAAAAGCTATTGAAACATATAAAGAACTTGGAGCAGAAGTAGAGGAAGTATCTTTGGATATAGCAGAATATGCTTTAGCTTCATACTATATAATTGCCTGTGCAGAAGCAAGTTCAAATTTAGGTAGATTTGATGGAGTTAGATATGGTCATAGAGCAGAAGAATATAGTAATGTAAAAGAATTAATTACAAATTCAAGAACTGAAGGTTTTGGACCAGAAGTAAAAAGAAGAATAATATTAGGAACATATGTATTAAGCTCAGGATATTATGATGCATATTATAAAAAAGCACAACAAGTTCGTACATTAGTAATGAACGAGTTTAAAAAAGTGTTTGATAATTATGATGTTATTTTAACACCAACATCACCAACAGTAGCATTTGACATTGGTTCAAAAATCAATGATCCTCTTGCAATGTATTTAGCAGATATTTGTACAGTATCTGTAAATATTGCAGGACTTCCAGGAATATCTATCCCATGTGGTGTAGATAAAGAAGGAATGCCTGTAGGAATGCAATTAATAGGAAATAGATTTGCAGAAGAAACATTATTAAATGCTGCATATACTTTTGAGCAAAAAGTTAAATTTAGTGAAAAATACAAACCAGAATTCAAGAAATAGTAAGGAGGAAAAGTAATGGTAAGAGATGGTTACGAAGTAATAATAGGACTAGAAGTTCATGCAGAACTTTCTACAAAAACAAAAATCTTTTGTTCATGTCCTACAACATTTGGGGCAGAGCCAAATACACATACATGTCCAATTTGTATGGGAATGCCAGGAACACTTCCTGTACTAAATGAAAAGGTTGTAGAATATGCAGTAAAAGCAGGTCTTGCAACAAATTGTGAGATAGAAAGAAATAGTAAAAATGATAGAAAAAATTATTTTTACCCAGATTTACCAAAAGCATATCAAATATCTCAATATGATAAACCTTTATGTAATCATGGATATATAGAAATAGAAGATGATGAAGGAAACAAAAAGAAAGTAAGACTTTTAAGAATACATATAGAAGAAGATGCTGGAAAATTAAATCATGATGAATATACAGGCGGAAGCTTAGTTGATTTAAATAGAGCAGGTGTTCCTCTAATTGAAATAGTATCAGAGCCAGATTTACGTTCAAGTGGAGAAGCAGATAGATATTTAAAGAAATTAAAATCAATATTACAATATATAGAAGTTTCAGACTGTAAAATGGAAGAAGGTTCTTTAAGAGCTGATGTAAACGTATCTGTAAGAAAAGTAGGAGATACAAAACTTGGAACAAGAACAGAAATGAAAAATATGAACTCTTTTAAATCAATTACAAGAGCTATAGATTATGAAGTAACAAGACAAATTGATGTATTAGAAGAGGGAGGAAAAGTAGAACAGGAATCTTTAAGATGGGATGAAGTATCTGGAAAAACATTTCCTATGAGAGATAAAGAAGATGCACAAGACTATAGATATTTTCCAGATCCTGATTTAGTAGCAATTAATTTATCAGAAGAATATATAGAAAATCTTAAAAATACTTTACCAGAACTTCCAGAGAGCAGAAAAGAAAGATATATTAATGAATACAATTTATCTGAAAAAGATGCTAATATTATAACAAGTTCAAAATATTTATCAGATTTATTTGAAGAAGCAAGTGAAGTATGTGGAAATAGAAAAGCAGTTAATAACTGGATAATTTCTGATATTTCTAGAATCTTAAATGAAAAAGAATTAGAAGCAGATCAAATACCATTTACAGCAGAACATTTAGGACATCTAGTACAATTAATTGATAAAGGAACTATAAGCTCAAGTATTGGTAAAAAAGTAATAGAAGAATTATTTGAAAATCCAAAAGAGCCAGAAGAAATTATAGAAGAAAAAGGATGGATTCAAATTTCTGACGAAGGTGCAATAAGAGAAGTTGTATTAAAAATTTTAGAAGAAAATCCAAATTCTGTAGCAGATTATAAAGCTGGAAAAGATAGAGCAATTGGATTCCTAGTAGGACAAGCAATGAAAGCAACTAAAGGAAAAGCAAATCCACAAATGTTAAACAAAATGTTAAAAGAAGAATTAAGTAAATAGGGAAAAGGGGACGGTGATTGTTTCCACTTGTATAAATAAATGCGATAACTTTTTAGTTATCGCATTTAAAATTTTTTAAATAGGGAAAAAAGGAACGTCCCCAAATCCCTATCCAAATAATTAGTTTAAATCTTCCTTTATTTTGTTAAAAGCAAATCCTCCGAATAAAAAACAAAAGAAATATGTAGTACCAGCTTGGAATAGTAATATACCTATATTATAAATAAGAGGATGTAAATAAAAGAAATTATAATATACTAAAGTAAGGATTGATGCTAACAAAATAAAAGAAGAAAATATAATTCCATAGTTTACAACTTTTTGTGTTGCAATATCTAATTTCATAATACATCACCTTCAATAATTAAAGGATAACATAAAATAGTACCAAAAACAAATGAAATAATTACCAGTATGGATTGAAAAAATAATTAAAGTTTAATAAAATGTAATAAATTATCAATGGGAGGTAGAAGTATGGAATATAGATATAGACCTGAAGGAGTTTGTTCAAGAGAGATGATTTTTGAAATAGACAATGGAATTATAAAATCTTTAAAAATAGTAGGTGGATGTGATGGTAATACTAAAGGAATATCAAAACTTGTTGTTGGTATGAAGATTGAAGATGTAATAGAAAAGCTAAAAGGAATAAATTGTGGAAATAAAGGAACATCATGTCCAGACCAATTATCTAAAGCTTTAGAAAAATATTTAAAAGAAATAGCATAATTATTTATTAAGAAATTTCTCTATTATGAGAAATTTTTTTTATAAGAAAAGTGGCTTCGCCACATGTGCAGATTGCTTCGCAATCGCACGAATATAGGAAACTTAACCTTGTTATATACGTAAAAATCTTCGATTTTTCCTATATAATAAAAAAAGAAGACGCCTATATAAATAGGGTCTTCTAAAATAAAAACTATGCATAATTTTTATTATAAATTATAAGTAATTAAGCGTTTACTGCATTTAATTTTTTAGAAAGTTGAGATTTTTTTCTAGCTGCAGTATTTTTTACTATAACACCTTTAGCACAAGCTTGGTCTATTTTCTTTGTTGCAAAAGAAGTTAATTTTTTTGCTTCTTCCATATTTTTTGATTCTATAGCAGCTTCTGCTTTCTTTATAGCTGTTTTGTATCCTGATTTTATACTATTATTTCTCATAGTTTTTTTCTTGATAACTTCAACTCTCTTTTTAGCTGATTTTATATTTGGCATTCCAAAACACCTCCTTGTTGTTTAAAATAAATCTATATTAAAGCATAAGTATAAACTTAGCCTTAATGTACGCGCTTAATATTTTACCATGAAATACTAAATTTAGCAAGTATTTTCTTAATATTTCAATAAAAATCCTTAAGATTGTATCTTAAGGATTTTTATGTGATTAATTATTACCAAATATTATTTCTATGTTATTTATTTTTTCTAAAGATAAAATATCATCAAATTCAAATGTTAATACAGTATTACCAGTACCATTTGTAGAAGTTGTAACAACAGGTTCATAATGATAATAATAATTATAATTCTTATCCTCTGGTATAGTTAAATTGTCATCATATCTATTTATTCTTAATGTATAGTCTAAAACATTTAAATTTGTATCGTTATTTAGAGTAATACTTAGACTAGTTGATGTAACTTCATATGATGCTATCATATTTACACAAGACTCATTATCTACCACAGGGATAAAGTTATTAGAATTTTTATCATATACTAATAAAAGTCGTAAGTTACTAATATCAGGTCTATATCCAGGTGTTAATGTAAAACTATTTTTTATTACAAAATTTGTAGAAGTAGTCTCTACATTTTCTGTAGTTACATTTTGTATTAAATCATTTCTCATATTTCCTGCTAAAATAATATTACTATTTTTTTCTTCATTTTCTTGGATATTAGCATATTTTTCAATATTTATTGTAACAATATCACTAGTATAAGTATAATTAAATTTATAATATTCCCATTTTAAATTAGTTGTAAGTGTATCCTTAAAATTTTCATCTTTATTTGAAATTGTTATAGTTTCATCATCAAATTTATAATTAACAATAACTTTTTCGCTTCTTCGTTCAGCTATATTTATAATATATTCCACATCAGATTTATATAAAAATCCTTTTGTTGCCATTCGTTGTTCGTAATTATTTAAATATTCTAAATTTGGACCTTGTGTAGTTTTATCTAGATGATTTGATATATAAGTTGTTATATATGTACTACTTACTAGTAATGTTGGAATATTTATTATATAAATTATTAAAGCAAAAACCACAATTAAAATAGATTTTTTTACTTTACTCTTTTTAGAAGAATTTTTATTTAATAGTATTATTGCTAATAAGATAAGAGGAATAAAAATAGTTCCTAAAATATATACTATCATTAAAAATAGATGTTTTATTGAAGAGGATAAAACAAAATTAAAAATGATACATATAGTTATTAATATAGCAAGTAAAAGTAATAAAAGTATTGGTTTTAGTAATTTTTTATTAGTAAAAGCTGTAATTATGTACATTAAATATTTATATAGAATGTAACTTGCCGCAAAAAATAATATTAATAAAGAAAATGGATATAACAGTGTTGCAACAATTGATTCTATACTAAATAGCCCCATTGCTAAAATTACAAAAGAAGAAAGAACAGAAGTGGCAATATAATAGTAAAAAAGTATTCCTAAAATTAAACATGATAATATATAAATTATTCCTTTAATATGTTTTTTTATAAAATTTTTAATCACCAAAAGCTCGACCTCCTATAATTTTTCCTAATTTATTATCTATATAAATTTCAACACCATTTCCGATATCATCGGTTCTTCTAAAACAGTAAGCTGTTACTTCATATGATGCGACAGTATCAGTTTCACGAGACTTCCTTGTAAAGAAATTATTAGGGTGTACAGCTTTTAACTCATAAGTTTGTGAACTTTCATTATATTTACCAGCGATACGTGAAGCTTCATCAAATGCAGTAGAAGCAATAGTTTGTGCCTGTTCTTCAGTAAGTGTAGAAGTAGAATTTGTATAGTCGGTATAGAATTGATCAAAATCTTTTACATATAGATTTTCATCTAAATTATCTATTTTTTCATCATAACTTGTTTCTAATTCGTCTAAATTTGCTTGTGCATCAACAGTTGATAAATCAGTATTATAAATACAATCGGTGTTTACAATTTTGCTTACAACTAATAAATGAGCAGTATATTGGGAACCATATGCATTAGAAATATTTTCGTATGTATAACGTATATTTCCAATACTTACTTTTACAGTGATTTTAGGAACCATACTTACAGTTAGAATAAGGTCATTATCTGTAAATGTATCTTCTGTTATAGGTTCATCAAAACTTAGATTACACATAGCTTCATATCTTTCATAAGTTTTTAAATCAGTTATTTTTACCTGATATATTTTATAGTTTATTTCTTTAAATTGCTGTTTATATTTATATTCTAAAGAAAATTGATTTTTAGATACGAATTCAGTATATTCTAAGGAATAAGGCTTGCTACTAGAACTAATCTTATCAAGTTCTTTAGTTAATTTATTAATATTTCTTAAGTTGGTAGAACAAACTTTTCCACCTGTGGTAGCAAGTTTTATCATGGAATTTTTGTTAGTATCACTAAAAGGAATTATATAGTTTTTACTAGCAGTTTCGTAGTCGAATTCCAAAAACGATTCATTATTATGAATTGAGTCTATAGCATCTTGAGAAACAATTTCTCCATTTTCACTGTAATTATTTAAACTTCCACCAACTAATTCTATTATGTCATCATAGTGTTCAGAATCTTTTAGAAATTCAAAATATTGATTATTGGAATTTTTGTATACAATTCTATCAGGAAGAATAATTTCATCTCCTAGTATCACATTTTGGGAAGCATTTAAACTTTTATAAGAAAATATGAATAACGTTACAAGTAAGGCTATTCCAAGCAATAATAAAAATAAAATAATACACACTTTTTTCATAAAAATCACCTGCAACAATTATATCGTATTTCGATAATTTATACAATGAAAAATAGACTTTTTAGGACAAATTATTGTATTCTAAAAAATCATGTGTTATATTAAAAAAGAATAAGAAAAGTGGCTTTGCCACATGTACAGATTGCTTAACAATTGTACATGCATATTTTTGTTCAGAAATAGCAAAGGAGGTCTTAGTATGATAGCTATTGGAGCAGATCACGGAGGCTATAAATTAAAAGAAGAAATAAAGAAATATTTTGAAGAAAATAATATAGATTATGAAGATTATGGAACATATTCAGAAGAAAGAACAGATTATCCAATTTATGCTAAAAAAGTAGCAGAAGCAATGGTTAATGGAAATGCAGATAAAGGAATTTTAATATGTAGGTCAGGTTATGGTATGACTGTTGTTGCTAATAAATTTAAAGGAGTAAGAGCTGCAAGTGTAACTAGTGTGGCATATGCAAAAGCAGCAAAAGCAGATGATGATATAAATTTATTAACATTATCTGGAGATAATACAACAATAAAAGAAGCAATAGAAATGATAAATGCATGGTTAGAAACAGAATTTAAAGGTGGAAGATATAAAGAAAGATTAGACATGCTAGAAAAGATAGAAAATGAAAATATGAAATAGAGGTGTTAAATATGTGGGGTGATATAGCGATAGCCTTTCTACTAGCCTTTATAACAGCTTTTATGATGACACCATATTCTATAAAATTAGCAAAAAAAGTAGGTGCAGTTGATGTACCAAAAGATAATAGAAGAATGCATCATAAACCAATTCCAAAACTGGGTGGGGTCGCTGTTATTGCAGGTTTTGTAGTTTCTTTTATATATTTAGTAATAACATTATCAATAGAAGATTCATCAAGACTTAATTTATTTGGTACCGAACAATATGGTAGAAAAATATTGGGCTTTTTTGTAGGTGTTTTAATATTAGGAATAACTTGTTTTATAGATGATGTAAAAACAATAAAACCATTAGCAAAACTTTCAGGGCAACTTTTGGCTGCTATTGCAGTTGTAATTTCTGGTATAAGAATTATAGAGGTAGTTCCATTATTTGAATCAGCAGTACTTAATGAAGCGTTATCTATGATTTTAACAGTTATCTGGATAATAGTAATTACTAATGCAATTAATTTAATGGATGGATTAGATGGATTATCGTCTGGAATCACAATGATCTCATGTATATCACTATTAATAATATTTTCTTTAAATAATTCACCATTAATTGCAATAATAATGATAACAGCTTTAGCCGGAGCTTTATGTGGATTTTTACCATTTAACTTTAATCCAGCAAAGACATTCATTGGAGATACAGGATCAAATTTCCTAGGATTTACCTTATCAGTAGTTTCAATTTTAGGAGTGGCTAAAACATATACAGCTGTAGTAATTATTTTACCGGTTATAGTTCTTGGATTACCAATTTTTGATACATTATGTGCAATACTAAGAAGAATTCATAAAGGAAAGTCTTTAAAGGCTATATTCCAAGCAGATAAAGGACATTTACATCATAGAATAGTAAGAAAAGGATTTTCACAAAAGCAAGCAGTTTATATTTTATATGGAATAAGTGCAACATTTGGAATGTTTGCGGTAATACTATTTGAAAGTGGTATAATAAAGGCAATATCTTTTGCATTTATGGTAATTGCAGTAATTGCTCTAGGCTATAGGAGCTTTTCAAGTTTGCGAGGAGAAGAAGGTAGTATGTATGAATGTTCAAACTGCAAATACATTTATAATCCAAAAGTTGGCAATGAGACTGCCGGAATAGGACCAAATACAGAATTTTATGATTTACCAGATGATTGGAAATGTCCAGTTTGTGGAGAAAGAAAAGATATGTTTACCCCATATGAAGAAAAATAAATTTATATATTGCTAAATTAAGATATTCATAATATAATTAGAAAAAACTAAAGAGGTGATAAATATGTACGTTTGTTTAGCGTGTGGATATGTATATGATCCAGAAAAAGGAGATCCAGATTCAGGAATAGCTCCAGGAACAGCTTTTGAAGATATACCAGATGATTGGGTTTGCCCAATTTGTGGAGTAGGAAAAGATATGTTTGAAAAACAATAGAGTTAGTATAATCTGTTGAAAGACTTAAAAAGCTGTTTTCAACAGATTTTTTATATATATTAAGAAAGGAAATAAAGAATGGAAGATAATATAATAAAATTTTTAGCTTACAATGGAAGAATTGCTATAACATGTGCAGAAACAACAATGTTAGTAGAAGAAGCAAGAAAAATACATGATTTAAGTCCTGTAGCAACAGCAGCTTTAGGTAGATTATTAACAATGGGTGTTATCATGGGAAGTGATTTAAAGTCTGAAAAAGATAATATTACTTTGCAAATTAAAGGTGATGGACCAATAGGAAAAATGGTTGCTGTAGTAAATAAAAACTTAAAAATAAAAGGAATGGTAGATAATCCACAAGTAGATGCTCCATTAAATGAATTTGGAAAATTAGATGTAGGCGGAGTCGTAGGATATAACGGATATGTAAATGTAATTAAGGATATTGGATTAAAAGAGCCATATATAGGTGTAATTCCAATTTCATCTGGAGAAATTGCAGAAGATTTTGCTAGATATTTTACAGAGTCAGAACAAACAAGATCTGCAGTTGCTTTAGGTGTACTTGTAGATAAAAATGGAGTAAAAAAATCTGGTGGTTATCTATTAACAGCAATGCCAGATGCAACAGATGAAGATATAACAAAAATAGAAAAAAGCATATTTGAAGCAGGTGCAATGTCAAAATTGTTAGATGATAACTTATCATTGTTAGAAATTGCTAAAAAAGTAACTGGAGATAAAAATGTAAAAGTTATTCAAACTGATATGCATCCAATATATGAATGTGATTGTAGTAAAGAAAAGATTGAAAGAGCTTTACAAGCATTAGATAAAAATGAAATAAATAAAATAATTGAAGAAGATGGTAAAGCAGAGATTATATGCCATTTTTGTAATAAAAAATATCTTTTTTCTAAAGAAGATTTAATAAATTTAGTAAATAAAAATTAATATATTGGATATAATATAATTAGGTGATTATTATGAAAATATCTTATATAAAGTCGATTCATGATAATACTAGTTTTAAATTCTTTAAGAATATAGGTATGAATGGCATAGAGTTACAAGACTTAGAAAATGTGGATAAAGTCTTGCAAAATTTAATCGAAAATGATTATAAAACATTTTTTATAACAAATGAAGTTGCTGGTCATTCACAAGATTTATTTAAAAAATATTATAACTCTAAGGATATAAATATAATAATTGCCAAAACAAAAAATTAGTTATGTAACTAAAAGTGAATATACTAGTTAAAAAAGCATATACTGTGATTATGGAGGGATATGATGTCTTTTGATAATTGCGTATATGCTAATTTTTATTTAGAATTTAATAAAGTAATAAAAAAAGTAAACGAAAAAAGATATTCGGATTTAATTTTTATTTGTATAGGGACAAATAAAATAGTTGGGGATAGCTTTGGACCAATAATTGGAGAAATACTAAAACGCAATGTAAAAGATAGAAAGATAAAAGTTATTGGAGATTTAACGAATAATATAAATGCAAAAAATTTAAAGAATATAAAATATAATTGGGATAATCCATATGTTATTAGTATAGATTCTGCTTTATCAGACACTATAGAACCAGGAAACGTATTCATAATAAAAAAAGGATTAGTACCAGGAAGTGCATTGAATAAAAAAGCTACTGCAATTGGAAATATAGCCATTAAAGGCATTGTTGCTAAAGATGAAAAAAGCTTAATAAAAAATTATTATAATTTAAAAAATGCAGATTATAAATTAATATTAAAATTTTCAAAAAATATTTCAAAAATCATATTACAAAGTATAAAATTTCTAAATTTGTAAATTATTTATATAAATATAAATTTAGAGGTGATACATATGGAAATGAAAGATATGATTGTTTTAAAAAATTTACCGTCAAACATAGTGGAAGAAGCATGGGTTGTAATTAAACCAGAAGTAAAAAATAAAGAAAAAGAACTTATAAAAAGAATGAAAAATAGCAAAATAAATACTAAAACAGAAAATGGATATGTCTTAAAAGAAGCAGAAACTGTAATTTACGATTATCTAAAAAATATAAATAGTTATGAAGATAAGAAAAAATATAATGACATAATAAAAAAGTATAACAAATTAAAAAAGACAAGTCTTATTTTATTGGGAATATATGTGAGCTTGCTTATACTAAGTTTTTTATTTTAAACATAAATACCTTAACTTGTGAATATATTGTACAAATATATTACCAAGGAAGAGGTGTTTTTTTATGGAAAGAGTACTGTCAACGGAAGAAAGGATAAGAAGAGCAGAAGAGGTCTATAGAAACAAAGGAAATGTGGGACACGAGCATATAAAAAGCATTCCAAAATATAAGAATAAACTAATAAAAAAGATGATAATTCAAATTGTAGTATGTTTAAGTATATATTCTTTATTTTATTTCTTAGGAAATACAGAAAATTTATTTTCTAAAGACATGATAAATAAAGCAAGAGAAATTATGTCATATGATATCAATTTTGATGAAATATATAAAAATTTTATGAATTGGTTAAATTCAAATAATTTATTTATGAATAAAGCGGAAAATGAAATTACAAATAGTATAACTAATGAACTAACAAATGAAATTAATCTAAACGAAGTGCTAGAAAATTCTGCTAGTATTGGAGGCGCTACACAAGAAGTTGAAAATACAAATTTATCTCAGATGGAAATAGATGCAAATGAAATAAAAAGCAAATATACTTTAATAAAGCCCCTTGTAGGAACGATTACATCAAGGTTTGGACATAGGGATCCAACTACAGCTACAGTACCTAAAAATCATACTGGTATAGATATTGCGGCAAATACAGGAACTGTTATATATGCGGCATTAGATGGTGTAGTTAAAATTGCTTCAAGCGAGGGAGATTATGGTAATCATTTAAGAATAGAAAAAGATGATGTTGCCATTTATTATGCACATTGTAATAAATTATATGTAAAAGAAGGGGACTATGTAACGCAAAATCAACCTATTGCAGAGGTTGGAGCAACTGGTAATGTTACAGGACCTCATTTGCATTTTGAAATAAGAAAAGAAGATAGATATGTTGACCCAGATATGATTTTAGATTTTTAACAATTGTGATTATAGTTATCAAAAATAGCTATAATTTAGAAAGAGAGAATGATGGAATTTAAGATAGACATAAAAATATTTTTAATAGCATTAGTTTTTTTATTGGTAAATCAAATTTATATGTACATATTGTTTATGATATTTGCAATTATACATGAATGCTTTCATCTTTTAGCTGGAATAATTTTAGGTTATAAAGTTAAAAGTATAAGAATTATGCCATTAGGCTTGTCAATTGCTTTTAATGAAAAAGAAGAAGATTATAATGCTAAAATTAGAAAATCAAATTTCAATAATGTAAAAAAGATAATTATATTATTAATGGGACCAATATCTAATATAGTAATTGCGTTCTTTTTTATGCTTTTAAATATGGCAATACCAGTATATATAAATGTTTTAATTGCAATTTTTAATTTGTTACCAATATATCCATTAGATGGCGGGCAAATATTAAATAGGGTATTAAGAATTATTTATGGAAATTTTGAGGCATATAAAATTAGCAATTCTGTTAACAATATAATAATGAGTATTCTTACAGCTTTAGCTAGTATTGGATTACTATACACTAAAAATATAGCAATTATTTTTATAATAATTTTTTTATGGTATTTAATTATTAAAGAAAATAAAAAATATGAAGAAATAAGCAAATATTTTAAATCTTTTCACAAACTGGACAAAAAAAGTAATTATAATATATAATAATTACGTAGAAGGAGCGGGAATTTATGGTTAGTGAAAATATTTTAGTAGTAGATGACGAATCAAGAATGAGAAAATTAATTAAAGATTTTTTGGCTCAGAAAGGATATAGTATTTTGGAAGCTGCTGATGGTGAAGAAGCTTTACAAGTATTTGAGGAAAATCAAAATAAGATTAATTTAATACTATTAGATGTAATGATGCCAAAACTAGATGGTTGGTCTGTATTAAGGCAGATAAGACAAATTTCACAGGTGCCAATAATAATGCTTACAGCAAGAGGAGAGGAACAAGACGAATTATTTGGTTTTGAACTAGGTGTTGATGAATATATTTCTAAGCCATTTAGTCCAAAAATATTGGTAGCAAGGGTAGAAGCAATTTTAAAAAGAACTAGAAAAGACACAGACAAAGTTAAAGATTATGGTGGAATTACTATAGATCCAGAGGGAAGAACTGTTAAAGTTGACGGTAAACAAATAGAATTAAGCTTAAGAGAATATGAATTATTAAAATATTTAGTAGATAACGAAAATATTGCTTTATCAAGAGACAAAATATTAAACAATGTATGGAATTATGATTATTATGGTGATTCAAGAACAATAGATAGTCATATCAAGAAAATTAGACATAAGTTGGGCAAAAAAGGAAAATATATCGAAACTATGCGTGGAGTTGGATATAAATTCGAGGTAAAACAGTGAAAAAAATAAACAAAAAATACAATTCCATACGTTTTAAATTATTTATAACACTTGCTATATCAGTTGTAGTAATAATCTTGTTTTTAATTGTGTTAAATAATATAGTATTAAAATCTTTTTATTTGTACACAAAACAAGGAGCACTTGTAGATATTTTCGATGAAGTAAATAAAGCATATAATACAAATCAATCAGAAAAAGTAATAACTAATATATTATCAAATTATGCAGCAAAAAGTAATTATGACATTATATTAGAAACACAAGATGGTATTAATTTATATACATCAAATGAAAATTTCATTCAAACGATAAATGAAATGAATGCATTAAGAAGTGATAATAACAGAAATATAATTTATGCTAATAAAAATGTTAATATAAAGAAAGTTAAAGACCCTTCAGATAATATTACATATATATTATTGTCAGGTTCTTTAGATAATAACTATAATTTGTATATAAGAATGCCAATATCTTCAATTCAAGAAAGTGTTAAAATTTCTAACACATTCTTATATTTAATTGGTGGTATAACATTAATAATTGCAGCTATTTTGATAACTTTTATTTCTAAGAGGTTTACAGAGCCTATTCAAGAATTAAACGAAATTGCCGAGAAAATGGCAAGACTTGATTTTAGTAAAAAATTCCATCCAAAAGATGTTGATGATGAAATAAATGCATTAGGAAGAAGTATTAATATCATGTCAGACAAGCTAGAAGCAACAATACAACAACTACGAAATTCTAATATTGAGCTAGAAAAAGATATTGAGGAGAAATCTAAAATAGAAGAAATGAGAACTCAATTTATATCAGATGTCTCACATGAACTAAAAACGCCGATAGCTTTAATACAAGGGTATGCAGAAGGATTAGTAGAAAACGTAAATTCAGATGAGGAAAATAGACAATTTTATGCGAATGTAATATTAGATGAAGCTAATAAAATGGATAAATTAGTAAAGCAATTATTAGAACTTATGAAGCTAGAATATGGAAAAAGAGAATTCCAAAATGCGAACTTTAATATTACAGAATTAATACAAGAAGTTATTAGAAAATCAAAAGTAATGCTTGAAGAAAATAATATAGAAGTTAGAATGGATATGCCAGAAGAGGTTATAGTATTTGCAGATGAATTCTATATTGAACAAGTTGTAACAAATTACTTTACAAATGCTATAAAACATGCAAAAGAAGTTTTTAATGAAAAATACATTAAAATAAAGATAGAAATGAGAAAAAAGACCAATAAAGTTAGAGTTTATGTATTTAATACTGGTGACAATATTGAGGAAGAAAATTTACAAAGAATATGGAGACGTTTTTATAAGGTTGATTCTTCAAGAAATAGAGATAATGGTGGAACTGGTATAGGATTAGCCTTAGTAAAGGCAATAATGAATAATTATAATAATGACTTTGGAGTACAAAATAAAGATACAGGTGTAGAATTCTACTTTGACTTAGATATTGGTAAATAGGGATTAGGGATTTAGGGACGTTCCTTGGGGATTTAGGGACGTTCCTTAAATCCCTATTTTTATTTTAATTAAATGCAAGAAGCTTAAATTAGCTTAATCTGTAGTATTTGCGGAGCAATTGTGAATATGTAGCAAAGCTGTTTTTGTCGAATAATGTCTTACGAAAAAGCTTTACAAAAAAGCAATAATACTGTAATATAATGGAAATTGCAATTTTATCATTTTATTTTTTCAAAATAGGTGGTGGTAGCCATATGTAATTTTAGTCATAAAAATATACTTTTAATTTCTTTTATAATTTCAATATTAATTTTTATTTTTTTTGATCAAATATTTTTTAAGAATCAAAATAAATTTTTTGAAAATTCTTTAGAAAAAATTATTCCAGATAACATAGAAATAGAATTAAAAACTCCTAATAATACTGTAGCTATATCAGAACAGTATCAAAATAATATAGATACCCAAAAAATTTGGCAGATAGAAATTCCAAAGATTAATCTTGTTGCACCTATAGCAGAAGGAACAAGTGCAAATATCATGAACGAGTATGTGGGTCATTTTGAAGAAACTCCTAAAAATAAAGGCAATATTGGTTTAGCAGCTCATAATAGAGGCTATAAGGTTAATTATTTTCAAGATTTAAAATTACTACAAAAGGGGGACTTAATTATTTATACATATAATGGAGAGATATCTAAATACAGTGTAAACGAGCTTGGAATTATAAAAGATACAGATTGGAGTAAATTAGAATCTAGTAGTCAAGATAAATTAACATTAATAACATGTTTAGAAGATGAACCTGAATATCGTAGATATATACAGGCTGTAAAATTATAAATAAAAAGGAGAATAAAAATGAAAAGAATAATTACAAAATTTATAATAATTTTTACGATAATAGTATGTACATTAAATGCTATTACATTAACTACATTTGCAAATATTGATAAGAAGAATTTATATTCTAAAGGAGATTGTGGTAGATTATTAAAAAAAGGAGATGTTGTAGTAAAAACATATATTGTTGTATATAACGATAATGGCAAAGAATATCCAGCATATTGTTTGGATAAAAATAAAGCAGGTGTTGATGATAATATAACATATGATGTAACATTAGATGGAATTATAAAAAATGTATATATTTGGAAAGCTATAACTAATGGGTATCCATATAAAACTCCAGAAGAGATGGGATGTAATACCATAGGAGAAGCATTTATGGCTACAAAAATGGCAGTATATTCAGTACTATATAATTATACAATAAATGATTTTTCTCCTATAGGAGAGGCTGGACAAAGAACATGGAATGCTCTAAACAATATATTGTTAAAAGTTAATGATGGAAATAATACACAGATTTCAGCAAACTTAAATATACTAGAGGAAAGTTCTAACTGGGAAGAAAATAAAGAAATGCCTGGTTGCATAAGTAAAGATTTTTATGTTAATTCTGAAGGACCAATGAATTCATATACAATAATTAAAGAAAATGGACCTGAAGGTACAATAATAACAGATATAAATAATATACCAAGACAAGAGTTTAAATCTAATGAAAAATTTAGAATATCTATTCCGATAAGTGAATTAAGTGATGGAGGAAGTATAAAATTAAAAGCTTTAGCAAATGTAGAAACAAAACCGATATTTATAGGTAAAGCAGCTAATTCAAGCAATCAAGATTATGCAATAACAGGTATATCATATGAAAATGGAACAGGTGAAAAAGAAATATATTATAGTAAAAATGAAACTAAACTCAAAATAATAAAAAAAGATGAAAATGGAGAAAAAAATTTAGCAAATGCCGTTTTTCAGCTATTAGATAAAGATAAAAATATTATTATTTCAGAGCTTATAACAGACAAAAATGGAGAAGTTGTGCTAGAAAATATACTTCCGGGAACATATTATATAAAAGAGATACAAGCACCAGCTGGCTATATTTTATATGATAATTACATACAGATAAGACCAGAATTTAATGAAGAATTAACTGTTACAATAAAAAACTCAAAGGAAGAAAAGCCAGAAATACAAATTTCGGAAAATGTTTTAAAAATAAAAAATGAAGTAAAACGATTACCAAAAACTGGAATGTAAAAAATAAATAGATATATAAATTTCATTGACAGATATTTGCCAAAAATATATAATTATGTAGAACGTGACTATAACTAACGAAAAATGGGAATATTCAAATAGGAGGAATATTTGTAATGAAATTTCAAGAAAGAAAAGATAATAGAAAACTAAAGAGAATAAGTTTAAGTGTAGTAGCTGTAATTATAATAATAGCTATAATTACAGGAATTATAATAGCTATAAATAAAGCAAAAGAGAATTATACTGTAGAAGAAATCTCATCTGCAGATATAAATTATTATAAAATAATTAGTGATGGCAAATCAGGAGTTATAGATAAAGACGGAAATGTTATTATCGAGCCAGAATATAACACAATAAAGATTCCAAATCCAAAAGTAGCTATATTTATCTGCATATATGATTACAACGCTGCATCAGGTGAATATAAAACTAAGGTATTAAATGAAAAAAACGAAGAAATATTAACTAATTACGAGAATGTAAACACTATAGATATAAAGGAAATCGTAAGTAGTATTCCATATGAAAAAACAGTATTGCAATACCAGAAAGATGGTAAATATGGAATTATAGATTTTAATGGAAAAGATATAACAAAGCCAATTTATGAAGAAATAAGAAATATGCCATACAGGGAAGGCGAATTAATTGTAAAAAAAGACGGTAAATATGGCGTTATAAATATAAATGGCGGTAAATTAGTAAATTTTGAATATGATTATATAACAGGAGATAATTATTACAGTACAGAAAAAGAATATGCATTAGATGGTTATATAGTAGGAAAAAATGATGAAAATGGAAAAATGCAATATGGTTACTTAAATAGTGATAGACAGCAATATTTAGAAACAGATTTTGATAGAATATATAGAATGAATAATGTAAAAGATGATGCTAATACTTATTTAGTTGCAGAAAAAGACGGAAATATACAGCTATATAAAAATGATAAAGTGTTACTAGATAATAATTATCAAGCAATCAATTATAATGAAGATAGTGGATTATTAATATTACAGAAAGATAATAAATTCGGAGTAACAGATTTAAATGGTAAACAAATTTTAAATGTAGAATATGACCAAATACAAATTCCAGGAAATTATATACTAGCAACAAAAAATGGAAATTCAGAAACTTATGACTTGGCAGGTACAAAACAAGAAAATCTTAGATATGCCAATGTATTAAAAACTTCAAATGAAAATTACAGTATAACAATGGATACAAATGATAAATATGGTGTTATCTCAAAAGATGGAAATACATTAATAGAAAATAAATATAATTATATACAATATTTATATGATAACTATTTTATCGTTGGTGGAGATTCTGGTAAATCAGGAATAGTAAATGATAAAGGAGAAGAAATTCTTCCAACAAATTACGAAGTTATTCAAAAATTAGATAATAGTGATATTATTCAAACAATGGCAGGAAATGTTTTAGAGTTATATAATAAGCAGATGACTAAGATAATATCAATGGAAAATGGAAAATTAGATATAAAAGATAATTATGTAAAAGTATATTCTAGTACACAAACTGCTTATGTAAGTTTAGATGGATCATTAAAAACAGATTTTGAAATATTCCCAGAAAATACACTTTTTGCATCAGAAAAAGATGGAAAATGGGGATTTGTAGATAAAAATAACAATGTAAAAATAGATTATCAATACGATAAGGTTACAGAATTAAATGAATTAGGGTTTGCTGGAATAAAAAAGGACGGTAAGTGGGGCGTTATAGATAAAGATGGTAATATAATTTTAGAACCTACTTACACTATACCAGAACAAAATGGAGAACCTTATTTTATAGGAAAATATTATAAAGTTATTTCTGGCTATGAAGAAGAATATTATACAGACGATGTTAATAAATAAAAAAGCGCAATAGTTAAATAAAAATTACAAAAGATAATAGGGCGTAAAGGCGCCCTATTATCAAATTTAGAAAGAAGGAATAAAATGTATCAAGAATTAGGAATATCAAATAAAGTAGAAGAATTAGCAATTAAGGCAGAAAACGAATTAAAAGAAGAATTTAGTAAAATAGAAAGAGTATGCGAAATTAATAGTTTAAAAGTATTAAAAGCATTTCAAGATAACAACTTATCAGAAATCCATTTCGGAACAACAACAGGCTATGGATATAGTGATATAGGAAGAGAAACAATAGAGAAAATATATGCACAAATATTTAAAGCAGAAGACAGTTTAGTAAGAAATCAATTTATTTCTGGTACTCATGCATTAACTGTAACATTATTTGGTTTATTAAGACCAGGAGATACATTACTTAGTATTACGGGTGAACCATATGATACATTACATGAAGTAATTGGAATAAAGGAAAATAATAGTTCTTTAAAATCATTTGGTGTAAACTATGAGCAAATCGAATTGGTAAATAATGATTTTGACTATGAAAAAATACAAGAAACTTTAAAGAATAGTAAGATAAAACTTATAGAAATTCAAAGATCAAAGGGATATTCAACAAGAAAAACAATTAGTATAGAAAAATTAGAAAGAGTAATAAAGAAAATAAGAGAAGTTGATACAAATGTAATAATTATGGTAGATAATTGTTATTGTGAATTTGTTACAGAAAAAGAGCCAATAGAAGTAGGTGCAGATATTGCGGTTGGATCTTTGATTAAAAATTTAGGAGCAGGAATAGCTCCAAATGGTGCATATGTAGTAGGTAAAGAAGATCTAATTAACTTAGTTGCAGAAAGATTGACAGCTCCAGGAGAAGGAAAAGAGGTTGGCCCAACATTAGGTGTTAATAAACAATTTTTAGAAGGATTATTTTTTGCTCCAAGTGTTGTAGCAAGCAGTTTAAAAACAGCTGTATTAACTAGTAAGATAATGGAAGAGCTTGGATATAAAACAGAGCCTATGTATAATGAAGAAAGAGCAGACATTGTACAAAATATAGAATTTGGAAATCCAGATGATCTTATAAAATATTGTCAAGGAATACAAATGGGATCACCAGTAGATTCAAACTCTGTAGCAGAACCATGGGATATGCCTGGATATGCAGATAAAATAATTATGGCTGCGGGTGCGTTTACTCAAGGATCTTCAATAGAATTATCTTGTGATGGACCAATAAGACCTCCATATATAGCATTTCAACAAGGTGGACTAACATATCAATATGGAAAACTAGGTGTTTTAAAAGCTGTAGATAATTTGTTAAAAAATAAATAGGAAAGATGAAGAATATGAAAGTAGTAGTAATAGGTGGGGGACCAGCTGGAATGATGGCTGCGATAACCTCTGCAAAACAAGGTAATGATGTAATTTTATTAGAAAAAATGAAAAGTTGTGGAAGAAAACTATTAATTACAGGAAAAGGTAGATGTAATATTACAAGTAGTTTGCCAATGGATAAGTTTATAGAGAATATTCCGGAGAATGGTAAATTTTTATATAGTGCTTTTAAGAATTTTACTAATCAAGATATTATAACATTGTTAAAAGAAAACAATGTTAATGTAAAAGAAGAAAGAGGAAATAGGATTTTTCCTCTTTCTGATAGGTCATTAGATGTCTTACAAGCATTTGAAAACGAAATGAAAAAGAATAATGTAAAAATATATACAGAAACAGAAGTAAAAGAAATTAAAATAAAGGATAATGTAGTAAATAAAGTTATTTATTTAAATAAAAGAAGTGGTATAGTAGAAGAAATATTAACAGAGAAAGTAATATTAGCAACAGGAGGAAAAAGCTATCCACTTACTGGTTCTACAGGTGATGGATATAAGATTGCTAAAAAACTTGGACATACTATAACTAAAATAAGTGGTTCATTGGTCCCTTTAATTTCTAAAAATGAAGATTTACAATTATGTCAAGCAATGCAAGGGTTATCTTTAAGAAATATTTCTATGAAAATTGTAGATGAAGAGAAGAATAAAAAGATATATGAGGATTTTGGAGAATTGCTATTTACACATTTCGGAGTATCTGGTCCAACAATATTAAGTAGTTCTGCACATATATTAAGATATAAAAATGTAGAAGAACTATTACAAAAAGGAAAAATAAAATTACAAATAGATTTAAAACCAGCCCTAAATGAAGAAAAATTGAATCTACGTTTACTTAGAGATTTTGAAAAGTTTAAAAATAAACAAATTATAAATAGTTTAAATGAATTATTACCTAAAAAAATGATAGAGCCAGTTATTAAAAAAGCGAAAATTAAAAATGAAAAAAGAATTAATGAAATTACTAAACAAGAAAGAGAAAATTTAATTCGTGTAATAAAATGTTTTGAGATTACAATTAGTGGATTTAGACCAATAGAAGAAGCAATAATTACGCGAGGAGGAATTAATGTAAAAGAAATAAATCCTAAAACAATGGAGTCAAAGCTTATAAAAGGATTATATTTTGCCGGAGAAATTATAGATGTAGATGCTTATACTGGTGGATTTAATTTGCAGATAGCATATTCAACAGGTTATACAGCAGGATTAAATAGTAATTAAAGGGTGAATAAATGAAAGAATATAATACTATTGAAAAACAAGAAACAAGTGAACTAGTAGAGAAAAAGTCAAAATTTATAGCTAACATATTTTATGTTAGCACAACACAAGAAGCAGAAGAAAAACTAGAGCAAATAAGAAAGAGATATTATGATGCTAGACATAATTGCTACGCATATAGAATAATAGAAGACGGTAACATAATAGATAGAAGTAGTGATGATGGCGAACCGTCAGGGACAGCAGGAGCACCAATGCTTAATATTTTAAAAAAAGAAAATTTATGTAATGTATTGGTTGTAGTTACAAGGTACTTTGGAGGTATATTGCTTGGAACAGGTGGATTAGTAAGAGCATATTCACAAAGTACACAAGATGTAATAGGGAAAAGTAATATAATATTAAAACAAGAAGGATATGTTGCAACATTAGAAGTAGAATATAAAGATTTAGAAAAGTTAAGATATTTTTGTAAGAAAAAAGAGATAAAAATAATAGATATAAAATATTTGGAAAATGTTAGTGTGAAATTAGAGTTTAAAAAAGAAGAAAAAGAAGTATTTATGAATAAAGAAAACTTAAATTTTGATTATTTAAATTATGAAATTATACAAGAAAAATTTATATAATACGAAATAGTGATTTTTTCTAGCAAAATACAAAATCTTCCAATACAACTTGAAAAAATTTCCAAAAAGCACTTGCAAAAAATGGAAAAAGATAATATAATTTGAATTGTAAAAAATTTACAAATTTTAACAGTAGGGGGAAGAAAATTGAAAGAGAAAATTACTATATTAATTGCTGATGATAATATTGATTTTACTAGGACTTTATCAGCATATTTAGAGAAAATGGAAGATATTGAAGTTGTAGGTATTGCAAAGGATGGAAATGAAGCTTTTGAAATTATCAAGGGAACACATCCGGATATTTTATTACTAGATGTAATAATGCCACATTTAGATGGAATTGGAGTTTTAGAAAAGCTTAATGAAACTACAATGACTAAAAAGCCAATAAGTATAATGTTATCTGCAGTAGGGCAAGATAAAATTACTCAAAAAGCAATATCATTGGGTGCACAATATTATGTTGTAAAACCATTTGATATAGAACTTTTAATAAAAAGAATAAGAGATTTAAGATATTATCAACCTGCTCCAAATAATAATTTTATTGCAAGAGAAAGCAAACCACAATACATAGATATATCTCCAGAAAATAAGAAAGATGAAAGAAATTTAGAAGCTTTGGTAACAAATTTAATACATGAAGTAGGAGTACCAGCACATATAAAAGGATATCAATATTTAAGAGAAGCAATTATGATGGTAGTAAATGATATAGAAGTAATAAATCAAATAACAAAACAATTATATCCCGACATAGCTAAGAAATTCCATACAACACCAAGTAGAGTAGAAAGAGCAATTCGTCATGCAATAGAAGTTGCATGGAGTAGAGGAAAAGCAGATGAAGTAGAAAATATATTTGGATATACTGTATCTGCTACAAAAGGCAAACCAACAAATTCAGAATTTATTGCAATGATTGCAGATAAGTTAAGACTTGAATTAAAATCAGCTTAACATTTTAGCAAATTATAGAAGCGAAAGAGATACAATACTGGAAAAAATAACCACTAAACCTATAAAGTATAGGAAAATACATATAGATTTAGTGAAAAATCTGATACTAAACCAATAAATGAAATAGTCAAAAAACAATAAACTTTTCTTATTCATTGGTTCATGTTTTGAATATTTATAACATGAATTTTTGAAGAAGGAAGGTTTTTTTGATGGCGGAGGAAATTGATTATGATGTAGATGAATTTATTGATTATTGTACAAGTAAGAACTTATTAACAAAAACAATAGGAAGTTATGAACAAACTTTAAGATTATTAGCACAGTATTTAAAAGATAATTATAAAGTAAAATCAGCAGGAGATACAAAGGAATTACACATTAGAGAATATATTAAATATTTACAAGAAAGAGGAAAATATACAGTAGTAAAAATAAAATGTGCTAGAAAAGTAGTTGGATTTATAGATGATGAAAATTTTAATAGATTATTAAAAGCATTTGATTTGGCAATTGATAGATATGCTTTTAGCAGAAAAATCAAAAGCTGAAGAAACAAACGAAGACAAAGACTAGGAATATACAATACATAGTCGGAAGTAGAAGTGAAATTGCAGTTCGCTTCTGCTTTTTTTAGGCAAAAAAATAGTATGTGCAATTGCAGTACACATACTGATAGCAAATTGACTTCATACGATTAAAGACACATTTGCTTAAGCTACATATATATTAGCATAGAAACTAATAAAAGTCAAATTATTCCTCTAAGTAACTGTAATAAGGTAGTAAAGCGAGAAAAAGATTAAAATATAAAGAAAATTAGGGAATTTATTGATTTGTAATTTAAATAGAATTATTGTAAAATACTACCAACCTTTCGCTTAAAGGTAGAAAGGGGGTGATACTAATGACAAATTCCGAACTAATTTTGTGATTAGTAGAAATGCTTCTACAACAAAAAGAAGAAACTATGAAAGCAAAAGAAGAAAAGAATGAAGACTAGGTTGTATACAATACATAGTCGAAACAGAGTAGAAGTTGTGGTCTGCTCTGTTTTTTTGAACAAAAAAATAGTATGTGCAGTTGTGGTACACATACTTGATACAAATGACAATTCCAAACTAAGAATGCATTTGCTTAAGCTACTTATATATTAGCATAGAAGATAACAAAAGTCAAATTTTTGGAGAATATTATTTATTTCTTTCTCGCTTGAAGTTGTTTACGAAGTAATTTTAGATTATTTAATTCATTAGTATAATCTTTAATTAAGTAATCTTGATAGCATTAAATCAATTGATTTGCTCAAAATAAAACATAAATCATCTGCTGAAAGAGAAATATAAATAGAAGACACTTTTTTGATAATGTATTTTTATTGATATATACATATGAATAAAGATAGGAATAAGCAGAATGATAAATTTCTTCATAATTTGGTAGAATTATATTAACTAATAAAATTAAGTATTTTTTTGTTATTTAAGTTTAAAATAATACTAAAATTAGACAAAAGAATAAATGTTTACTATAATATTAAAAATATTATACTTCATACAAAAGAAATGGAATATTAGTTAATAATTTATATTTAAAAATATGGAGAAGTAAAATGTTAAAATCTAAGTTGTTAAAAGTAATAGTACAAGAACATAATATAAAACATGGAACAATAATAAATCATCAATTTTTAAAAAATATAGCACAAAGACATAGTTTAAATCTAAAAGATTTAATAAAAATTTTAGGAATAGTTCCAATAAAAGAATATATTAATATTAAAAATTTTTTTAATAAAAAAAGATTTAAAGTAAAAATATATACAGATAGGGAATTAATTAATATATATTATTTAGTAAATAATAAAATTAATAAAGATAGTATCGAACAAAATTTGTATATAGAGTATCAGGAATTTTTAAAGATAAAAGATAATATTAAAGAAAAAGAAAATACTTTAAATATACAGAAACAAATTATTAACCTAATAAAGAATGATGATTATCTTACAAAAGAGCAATTAGAAAAAATAAATTTAATAGAAGGAATTAATACTCAAATTATTAAAGAGACATTAACAATAAGCAATAGGAACTTTTCAAATTTATGTAATAACAAAATTAAAAAGACAAGAATTGTTGCAAATGAAACTATAAGAAAAATATTTTTATTAAAAATGGATTTTAAATATTATGAATTAGATAAATTTTATACAAAAAAACAATTAATGTTAAAGAGTAAATATTTTGAGATATCATTAGAAGAATTATTAAAAAATATTTCGAGTAGTGAAAAAAGATATAAATTTGATTTGCAAGCTTTAAATACTATTGGAAAATTATATATAGGTGAGGAGCATCCATTAAGTTATAACTTTATAAACAAATACTTTCATACAATCATGAAGATATGTAAATATTGTACAAAGAAATATACAACTTTATATAACCTTGGATTTATGGAAGAAGAATTTGTTGATACAGCATTAGAAAAAATAATTACAACATGTGGAATAATTGAAAAGAATTTCTTATTTGATGAAAAACTGTTATTTTCACTTATAAAAGTAAGATGTAAATATATCATATTAAATGAATGTAAAAAGCTTATAAGAGAAAAATGTAATATTAACAAATATATAATCAATAATATGAATAATTTTGTACTAAAACCCAAAGAAGAAAAATTTGAAAGTAGTTTTGAACAGATCAAGATGCAATCTATTATAGTAAAATGTATATGGAAAAATATAGAATTTATTGAAATAGATAGGAAAGGAGGAATGAAAATTGTAGCTGAAGAATTAAAAATAACATATGAAGAATTGTTGAAGCAATTAAATGATATACAGAAAACGATAATAGAATATGGTATTGTAAAAAAATGTAAGAATGGAACAATAATAAAAATGGGAAGATATTAAAGGAGTTATATGAAATACAAAGATATTATAAGATATAGTAAAATATTAAATGGTGAAAATCAAAAAGAGGTAAAAAAATTAGAAGAACTTCAATTGGAAGAAATTATAGAACTGATTAAATTTAACGGTATAGATTTAAATGATAAAAAGTATAAGAAATTTTACTTAATTATTAAAGAAAAAGTAAATCAAGAAAATGTTAAAATGTTTAATAATTATAAAATATCAAATGAATTATATAATGGACATTAATAGAATTATAAAAAGAGAAAGTTTTTTTGTTAATGAAATAAAGAGAAGTGATGCATTAGGTGGAATTATATTAATGTTACATTTACATTTTATATTTTCTGAATATTCCCTAGACAATAATGAAAAATTTGCAAATGTAAGAGAATTAATTATAGAATATTTTAATAATTCAATAAAATATTTTATAAATGCAAGAAAAAACATTAATTTAGCTAATAGAATTAAAAGATTAAATATAGATGTTGATCTATTAGAATCTTTATATAAGAGATTAGATGCTTTTTCTACTTATGAAAAAGTAATAGAAATATTAGACATGTATAAATATAATTTTGTAGATCTGAAAAAAGAAGGAAAGTTAATAAAATTAAATTTCAATGAAAAACATACTGTGCTTAGTAGAGTAATTGCATGTCAGGATTTTTATGATAAACATAATGTTAATAATTTATTTCTTACAGACGAATTTGATGATAAAGAGGATGAAGGTTCAATTTTATATAAAGATGAAAAAGTTTATAGAGAAAAAATGAAAAATTTTTTTATGACAGATGATTTGTCTATATTAATGGGAAAATATTTTACAATAGATGAATGGATAAAGATATTTATTATACTTGTTAAAGTTAATTTTACATATTGGCAAAATAATAGATATACACTTATGGTAAAAACTTTGGATGAATGGATAGAATTATTTAAAAATCATGGGTTTGAAGAGGAAAAATCAAGGAAAATTATAGAAGAACTTACTTTCAAAAATGAAGATAAAGATGTAAGGGAACATCCAATAATAAAATATGGTAATTTATATATAACAATTCCAAGTCTTGTTGCAACTATAGATGTACATGAAGTTTTAATACATATATTTAATGAAAATAATTATCAGTTGAATTTTAAGGGGTCATACTTCGAAAGTAAAGTTAGAAAGGAATTTGAAGAAATTGGAATAAAAAACTGTACATGTAAAGTAGGGCAAAAAGAATGTGATATGTCATTTGTTTTTGATGATTGTTTATTTATTTGTGAGCTAAAGAATGAATTCCAACCATTATCATATTTAGAATGGTATAGATTTTATAAAAAAATGGATGAACATATTGTGCAACTTAATAAAATATATGATTTTTATGTTCAAAATTTAGGTTATATATTAAAAAAATTAGATAAATCAAATAAATGGAAACCAAAAAAAGTATATAAGGTATTATTATATTCAAATTATCTAGGAGAAACGATAGTAAAAGACAATTTAATAATTAGTAATTATAGAAATATTACGAATTTTTTTGAGAAAACAGAATTATGTGTAGATATAAGAAGAGATAAAAAGATATATGTATTAAAAGGATATAATTTGAAGAAATATCCGTATTTTAACAAAGAAAAAATAGATTTAAATATAGAAGATTTCATGAAGTACATCAGGAATCCAATGTCTATATGGTTTCAAAAGGAGAGATATATTGCAGATAAAGCGTATATTTGGATTTTGGACAAATATTTGATTGAACTGAATGGATATACATATAAAGAGAAAATTGATAATGTATCTTTAAATTTTGAACTTGAATAAAAATAAAAGAAGTACTTGTTGAAAGTACTTTTTTTGCTGTAAGTAACTATAAATTTGACACACTAATATTTGAATAATATAATTTTAGCATATTAAGGGGGGAAAATTATGTGGCTACTATTTGCAACAATAACTGTATTATTATGGGGAACATCGGAAACTATATTTAAAAAAGTTTCTACAATAGAAAAACATAGTGTATTAAAATTAATTTCATACAATGGAATAATGTTAGGAATATGTGCATTAATCTTTATGCTTATAACAAGAACACAGATGAATTTAGAAATAATAAAAACTTATTTACCAATAGCATTAATATATATTGTATCAATGTTTTGTACATATAAGGCAATGACTTTAGTAAAAGTTTCAATTTTATCACCATTGCAGAATTCATCATGTGCAATAACTACAATACTTTGTATAGTATTATTAAAACAAGAAGTTGGAATTCCACAAATAATAGCAATTGTAGTAATTATAATAGCTATGATTTTATTATCAATAAATAAAGATGAAGTATTAAGGCTAGAATCAGGAGATAAAGAAGCAGATGAAAGAAATGCAAAAAGAGCATATCTATTATATTTAAAAGGTATAGCATTTGCTTTAGGATATTGGTTATTAGATGGTATAGGTTCATTTATGGATGATTATACTTTAGAAGCAGATTTATCAGCAGAACAAGTAATTATAGCATATTCATTAATATATGGAGTCATCGGAATTATTTGTGCAATAATAGTAAAATATAAAGAAAGAGATTATAAATTTATAAAAATTAAGGATAATAAATTAAAATTACTTGGAACATTAGTAGAAACAGCAGGACAATATACATATATTTATGCTTTTGCATTTGGCGATGCAGCTATAGCTTCACCATATATTGCAGCATATAGTATTGTAACAGTTATATTATCAAGAATTTTCTTAAAAGAAAAATTAAAGAAAAAACAATGGATATTAATTGGATTAATCTTGGTAGGATTAATAACGCTTTCAATATAAATAGGCAAGACCCCATCACACTCGGAAGTGTGATGGGGTCTTAAGTTAAGAGGTGAAATTATTCATGTTCATTAAAACTCGAAATTGAGTTTAACAGCTCCACTGTTTCATAATATTTTTTCCTGCGATCCTCATCCTCTGGGACAAATACTGTCACCTGCAGTAATTCAGCAGATGAATTTAAATTTAAGACTTCGAAATCGAAGTCTGCCAGTCCCAATGCTGATAAGTAGTTGAATTTGCTACAAAAAGCAGGTAAATTCATGTTTTCGTAACGAAGCACATGAGCTTTTACGTTTATAGCAATATTTCTTCCTATTGCTGAAATAGAAAGAATACGCTGATTTATTGTTAAAACTTTTTTTATTTTTATCAAGTTCAACAATGAAACAATATGTTTCAGCATGGGGAATGGTTTTCTCAATGCAATTATACAGCTTATTTTCTCTCGATTTTCATTAGAATTATCTAATTGTACCTCCTTTGTGTGAGTATATTCTTCTGGTAACGAAATAACTATTTCATTTTTGTCAGAATCATATTGAAATTCAAGAATACACTTTCTAAAAAGCGCATTCAACGCTAATAGCTTTTCTTCGTCTAATGAAGTGGTTTTTAGAGCCACCTCGAACGAAGAAAAACTGTTCCTGCAACGATAAACCGAGATTGTGAGCCGATCCTCCTTTACATTAAAACTAAATCCATTTTGATCTTTAGGATCTGCCATGCTGTTCAGAGTATCACAGATTGATAAGAGCACATCATGATCTTCTTTAGATACTCCTATCCGAAACTTTTCTTTTGCTGCCATTTTTTTACCTCCATTTCTTCAAAATATTACCTAATGGCATACCTTAATTATACTACAAAACATGGAAAAGGTAAACATAATGCAAAACGATAGTTTACCAATAACAAAAATTGTGATATAATAAAAGCCTATAAAAACCAAGGAGGTACAAGTTATGAGAGAAAATGCACAAATGTGCTACACGGATGAAGATTTGGGAAAGCATATGCTGATAACAACGGTTGGAATTAATAACCAACGGGAACGTCATATGATTTCAACAATCAAAACAGTTCATCTAACAGATGGTGTAAATTTGTTAGAAGACGGAGAAGGAACTTACTATATCTCATATCAAATTCATAATAAAACAAATAAGAAAATTGTTATGGGGTGGAGTAAGACAAAGCCTGTTCCGGCACAACCAATGTATGTTAAAGGCTTTGAAGCTAGAGAGCTGGATTTTGAAACAAATGAGATAAAAAATCCGGTAGAGCGGCAATTAAGACTTTATATTATGGATGGTGAAATAATGCATTATGGCAATGTTTATATTTTTGAGGCTATTATGTTAGGTGATAAAGTAACCGCTGTCATAAATGTAGAAGAGTAAAGCAAAAAACCCCCAGATGTTGCAAAAGCGATGTCGGGGGTCTTTTGTGTTTTATAAAAACATAATATTAAAAAATTAAGAAAATCTAAATTGATATAGATATAATGACATGATATAATTTGTAAAAAAATTGAAAAGAGTGAAAAAAGTGCAAAGATATAATCCAGATTATAAGACAGGTTTAAATTATGAACAGGTAAATAAAAGAAGAGAAGAAAAACTATTTAATATTGATACAACAGTAAAAACGAAAAGTATAAGATCAATTATTATTTCAAATTTTTTTACATTATTTAATATAATGAATTTTGTTTTAGCATTATTAATATTTTTTGTAGGAGCATATAAAAATTTACTATTTATAATAATTGTAATTTTAAATACATTAATAAGTACAATTCAAGAAATACATTCAAAAAGAACAATCGATAAACTTTCGTTTTTAGTCCAAACCAAAACAAAAGTAATAAGAGAAGGAAAAACAGAAGAAATAAGTAATTTTGAACTTGTACTAGATGATGTTATAGAATTAAATGCTGGAAATCAGATACCAACAGATAGTATTATTCTAAGTGGAGAAATAGAAGTAAATGAGTCACTTTTAACAGGAGAACCAGATAATATAGAAAAGAAAAAAGGAGATAAATTATTATCTGGAAGTTATTTAGTTAGTGGAAAATGTTTTGCAAAAGTAGAGCATATCGGAAAGGAAAACTATGTTGCTCAAATATCTCATGAAGCAAAGCAAAAACGAAAAGTAAATTCTGAAATAATGAATTCTTTAAATAAAATAATAAAAATAATTTCTTTTGTAATAATCCCTGTTGGAATTTTATTATTCTTTAATCAGTTAGATTTACAAGGAAATGATTTTAAACAAGCAATTGTAAGTACAGTTGCAGCTTTAATAGGTATGATACCAGAGGGCTTGGTATTATTAACCAGTACAGTGTTAGCAGTAAGTGTAACTAGACTAGCTAAAAAAAAGGTCTTAGTTCAAGAATTATACTGTATAGAAACATTAGCTAGAGTAGATGTGCTATGTCTTGATAAAACAGGAACTATTACAGAAGGAAGAATGACTGTTGATAAGATAATTCCATATAATGATTGCACAGAAAATGAATTAAAAGAAATCCTTGGAATTTTAGGAAAGTATTCAGAAGATAAAAACTCTACAATAGAAGCTGTAAGAGAAAAATTTACATCTAATAAAGAATTAAAAGTTATAGCAAAAATGCCATTTAAATCTGCTAATAAATGGTCTGGTATTAGTTTCGAAGATATAACATATGTATTAGGGGCACCAGAGGTAATAGGTAATACTCCTAAAGATATAGAAAAATATATTTCAGAATATAGAGTTGTGGCTATAGGCAAAAGTAAAGAAAAAATAGTAGATAAATTACCAAGTAATATAGAAATTGTTGGCTATATATTAATATCAGATGTAATTCGTAAAAATTCTAAAGAAATATTAGAATATTTTGATAAACAAGGAGTAGCTATAAAATTAATATCTGGGGATAATCCAATAACAGTTTCAAATATAGCAAAAAAAGCAGGAGTAAAAGATTATGAGAATTATATAGATGCAAGGACTTTTAAAACTATAGAGGAATTAAGAGAAGCAGCTACTAAATATACTATCTTTGGAAGAGTTACACCAGAACAAAAGAAAGAAATAATACTTGCACTAAAGGAAGAGAAACACACAGTTGCAATGACTGGTGATGGAGTAAATGATGTATTAGCATTAAAAAATGCAGATTGCAGTATATCTGTTGCAAATGGAAGTGATGCAGCAAGAAATGTATCACAATTAGTATTAATGGATTCAGATTTTAAATCTATGCCTAATATTGTAGATGAAGGAAGAAGAACAATAAATAATATCCAAAGATCTGCCACATTATTTTTAGTAAAAACAATATATGCAACTATACTTGCAGTATTATTTGTATTTATAAACATGCCATATCCATTTATACCAATTCAATTAACTTTAATAAATCTAGTTGTAACAGGAATACCTTCAGTAATTTTAGCATTAGAGCCTAATAAAGAAAGAATAAAAGGAAAATTTATAATAAATGTTATTAAAAGAGCATTACCTACAGCATTGACAGTAGTTACAAATATTATTATTATAGGGATAATTAGTAGTATATATAATTTAGACGAATTAAATTATTCAAGTGTATGTGTTGTTGTAACAGCGATAACAGGATTTATATTATTATTTAAAATATCTAGACCATTTAATTTAAGTAGAGGCATTTTGTTTGTAGGAGTTGTTACAATATTTACGTTAGGTATAAGTTTGTTTAGAGATTTATTCTCTATAAGATTAGATGCAAGCAATATTGTGCCAATAGTTATTTTAGGAATAACATCAATATTTGTAGGAGTATTATATAATTTTATAGCTAATAGAATTTTTAAAGTAATAGAAAAGAAGATATAAGGAGGAAAAATGGAAGAAGAGATAGTTGTTTTTGTAAATGAGTTAAGCCTAAGAAAAGGAAAAGTCGGTGAAGAAGAGGTTTCTATGATTATAGGAAATGCATTGGGTTATAAGGTTGGAAATAAATTTTTCGAACAAACAGCTAGGTTAACATTTAAATCTACTGAAGGAATTACTACAGAAGAGATTAAAAATATGAATAAAAAGATTATAAGAATAAAGGGAACAATAAAAGAAATAAGAGGAAATGTTAGAATTACAATATATAAAGTATTGGATATAGATATTAAAGACAAAGACTTTACAATTTATAATGACGACTTTAAGGAAACATCTATGGAAAGTAGTATATTTGGTAAATCTACAAGAGAGACAGCAAACGAAATTGAGTTTCAAATTAATGATACTATAATAACTATAGATATCGGAGATTGTTATGGTGAAGATATAACAAAGGAGGAGCTACTAAGTAAAATAGAAAACGCATATAAAAATAGAGATTCAATGTATAGAAAAATAGCAGAGAAGTTAGTGGAGATAAAAAATAAATATTGGTGTGATGAAGACGAAGATAAGATATTAACAATAGATGAATTTATTGATAATATGAAATTACTATATCTTACAATAGATAAAAAAGAAATATATATGGAATTAAATGATAGTGGTATGTTTGGGTGGCATAGGATTCATGGTTACTTTGATTGGAAACTAAATTTAAAAAAAGCGGATTTTTAATGATGGAAAGAGGCTAGAATAATGATTAGCAAAGATGATGTGATAGAAAATTCTAATGATAGAGAGTTTGTTTTAAAAGCAATAGAAGAAACACCAACTTTAATTGAATTTGCAAGTGATGAACTTAGAGATGATAAAGATGTAATGCTTGAGGCTATTAAAAGAAATGGTGAAGTTTTAGAATTTGCAAGTGATAGATTAAAGGATGATAAAGATGTTGTACTTACAGCAGTAAAGGAAGTTGGTTGGGTTGTATGCTATGCGTCAGAAGAATTAAAAGCAGACAAAGAAGTAATTTTAGAAGGCTGTAAAATAGATGGTCAAGTATTGTATTATGCAAGTAAAGAACTTAGAGATGACAAAGAAGTAGTATTAGAAGCAGTAAAAAATAAGGGGATAATAGTAAAATATGCAAGTGAAAGATTATTAAGAGATGATGATGTTATAATTGCAGCAATAACACAAAATAAAAAAGCATCAATCTTTATACCAATAGAATGTAGAGAAAGAGAAGAAATTAAAGCAGTGCTAGAAGGAGAATAAAATGGAACTAAGTTATATTCTAAAATTAAGAAATGCATTAAAGCCAGAGTTAAGACATATGCCTTTGTTTCAAAATGGCAGTGCAATAATCGTTGAAAATAAAGAAAAAGAAATTCTACTAGAAGAAAAGGTGGATAGAGAAATTTGGTGTTTGCCAGGAGGTCTTCAGGAATTAGGAGAAACTTTTGAAGAAGTAGCAATAAGGGAACTATTCGAAGAAACGGGCTTAAAAGCTAATAAAGAAGATTTAATATTGATAGATGTAATATCTGGTGAAAGCAGAAAAAATAGTTATCCAAATGGTGATGAAGTATATAATAATACAGTATTGTATTGTGTATCTAATTACACAGGCAAATTAAATTGTGATTATGCAGAAATTACTGATAACAATAATTCAAATTTTGTATTGCAAAAGGAATCAAGAAATCTTAAATTTTTTGATATAAATAAATTGCCACAAAACTTAATGGATAAAGATTTAATACAAAGATATATAAAATTTAGAAATAATAGATAAAAGGGGAAGTGTATGATTAAGGTTGAGAATTTAAAAAAGAAATTTATAAGATATGAAAATAAGAAAATCAAAAAAGAATTTTATGCGGATAATGGAATAACTTTTGAAGCAAATGATGGTGAGATTATCGGAATTTTAGGTCCAAATGGTGCCGGAAAAACAACATTGCTTCGAATGATTGCAGGAATTTTAGAACCAACAGAAGGTAGTATTAAATTTGATAATTTAAATTATAAAAACAATGAAATAGAAATAAAACAAAGTATTGCATATTTATCAGGAAACACAAAATTATATGATACATTATCACCATATGAATTATTAAAAATGTGTAGTGATATATATGGAGTTCAAAAAGAAGAGGCAGAAAAAAGAATTCAAGAAATTACAAAAATTTTAAAGATGGAAAACTTTTTGTACAATAAGATAGGTCATTTATCAACAGGTCAAACACAAAAAGTAAATATCGCAAGATGTTTAGTACATAATCCAAAATATTATATATTAGATGAAGCTACAACAGGACTTGATATAATATCTAGTCAAATTATATTAGACTTTATGAAACAGGAAAAAGCTAAAGGAAAAACTATTTTATATTCAACTCATTATATGGAAGAAGCAGAAAATATTTGCGACAGAGTAATAATGATAAATAAAGGTATTGTAATAAAACAGGGAACACCAAAACAAATTAAAGAAGATACAGGAACCACTAATTTAAGAGATGCGTTTTTTACAATGATTGGAGGTGGTTCTGATGAAGAATAATTTATGGAATATACTAAAAAAAGAACTAAGAGAAATGTTTAGAGATAAAAAGTCATTATCTATGATGCTAGTAATACCAATATTTGTACCTTTAATAGTATTAGGAATGTCGGCTTTATTTGAAGTACAAGCAAATAAAGATATAGAAGAATATAATAAAATAGGTTTTGCATATGAACTTAGCGAAGAAGAAAAAAATATTGCTAAAGAGTTAAATATTGAAGTAACCGAAGGTAATGAAAACGAGTTAAAAACTAAATATGAAAATGATGAGATAGATTTGTACATAACTAAAGATGGTAATAAATATATACTAAATGGTAATGATTCAGAGGTAACCACATATGCAAAAACTTTAATGGAATCATATTTTAATGTATATAAAGAATACTTACAAAGTGGATATTTACAAGCAAATAATGTAAATCCAAATGATGTACTTAATATTATAAGTGTAGAAGAAAATATAACAGAAGAAGAGAATATGTTTGTAAGTTATATAAGAAATTATGCATTTGTATTTATAATAATGGCAATAACAGTATCTGCAACATATCCTGCAACAGACACAACAGCAGGTGAAAGAGAAAGAGGTACATTAGAAACATTACTTACATTTCCAATAAAAAGTAAAGATATAATAGTCGGAAAATTTTTAGCAGTAACAATTGCCTCAATTCTTACAGGAATTATAAGCTTAATTTTAGCAATTATTTCTGTTGCGATTGCACAAAATGCATTTTCAATATATGAAGGGTTAAATATAATGTTTAGTCCAATAAGTATATTGTTATCAGTAATAATTATAATTGCATATTCATTCTTTATAAGTGGATTATGTATTGCTATTGCAAGTAGTTCTAAGACATTTAAAGAAGCACAAAGTGCATTAACACCGTTAACGTTTATATCACTATTCCCAGGAATGATTGCATTTATGATAGGTGTAATAGGAACGCCACTACTTTCTATAATACCATTTATAAATTATGTAGTAGTTTTTACAGATACAAGTGCAGGAAATGTAGATTGGTTAAATATAGCTTTAATGGTAATCTCAACAATTATATATATATCAATTGTATTAACATATATTATTAAACAATATAAATCAGAAAAAATATTATTCTCAAAAGAATAGCAGGTGTTTGTGGACGTTCCTTTTTTCAGTAGGGGGGAACGTTCCTCTTTTTCCAGTAGGAATTTGGGGCGTTTCTTTTTTCACAGTAGGGATTTTGGGGACGTTCTTTAAATCCCGATTATAAAATAAAAAGCTTACTTTATTTTTGGATAGGGTAGGCTTTTTTTATTGCCATTAATATCATTAGTGTTGCAAAAATTAAAAAATATATTGACAACTGTTATATACTGTTATATATTAAACATAACAGTTCGAAAAGGAGGAAAAAATGAATATTATTATTAGTAATAGCAGTAGTGAACCCATTTATGAACAAATAAAAAAAGCAATTAAACAAGCGATATATACAAATGAATTAAAAGAAGAAGAAATCTTACCGTCTGTAAGAGCATTGGCAAATGATTTAAAAATAAGCTTTTTAACTGTAAAAAAAGCTTATGACGAATTAGAAGCAGAGGGATTTATAAAAACTGTTCAAGGTAAAGGCAGTTACGTGTTGCCTAAAAATTTGGAACTATTAAGAGAAGAAAAATTAAAAGAGATAGAAAAAAATATAAGTATAGTTGTTAAGTTGTCAAAAATTTATGGAATTACCGAAGAAGAGGTAATTAATTTAATAAAGATTATGTTTGAGGAGGATTTATAAATGGAAGCAGCTATAAAAGTTAAAAATTTAAATAAGAAATATGAAGGCTTTGAATTAAAAAATATTAGTTTTGAGATTCCAGAAGGTAGTATTGTTGGATTAATAGGAGAAAATGGAGCAGGAAAAACAACAACAATAAAGTCGATCCTAAATATTATAAAGTCAGAAGGTAAGATACAAGTTTTTGGAAAAGATATTAAACAAAATGAAAAGGAGATAAAAAGTAAACTTGGAGTAGTTCTTGATGACAGTTTTTTATCAGAATATTTAACTCCTAAAAAAATAAATTCAATAATGAAGAACTTTTATAATACTTGGGATAAAAAGCTTTTTGAAAACTATATAAAAATATTTAAGCTTCCAGAGAATAAAATGATTAAGGATTTTTCTAGTGGAATGAAAATGAAATTAAAAATTGCTACAGCAATATCACATAAACCTCAAATATTGATATTAGACGAACCAACTAGTGGATTAGATCCTATTGTAAGAAATGAAATTTTAGATATCTTTAGACAGTTTATAGCAGAAGATGAAACAAGATCAATTCTTATTTCTACACATATAACAACAGATTTGGAACATATTTCTGATTATATAATGTTTATAAAAAATGGTGAAATAACGCTTAATCTACCTACATCAGAAATATTAGAAAATTATGGGATTGTTAAATGCGACGAAAAAGATTTTTGCAAAATTTCTAAAGAAGATTATGATTATTATAGAAAAGAGAAATATCAATATGAAGTACTAGTAAAGAATAAAAAAATGATAAAGAGTAAATATGGAATTTCTACTATAGATAAGGCATCAATTGAAGATATAATGCTATTTTATATAAAGGGGGAAAAATAAGTGAAAGAAATTTGTGGCTTAATAAAAAAGGATATGTTAAATTTAAGTAGCTATAAGATTTCGCTATTAGTAATGCTTGTATGTGTATTTGCAATAGGAAGTGCTGGTGAAGAAATGTGGAGATACATCCCAATAGTTATGACAACTATGCTTGGAATGATAGCTTTATCAACATTTAGCTATGACGAACTTGCAAAATCAGACGAGTATGTTTTATCTTTACCTGTTAATAAAAAAGAAATTGTCTTAGAAAAATATATTTTAGTAATTTCTATGGCATTAATAGGTGGGATAATAGGTTTTATAGTAACTCCAATATTTACTAATATTTTAAATAATGTAAGAGCAGAAAATATTATTAATATAGACTATAGTTCCTTAATATTCACAACAATGGAAGGAATATTTGGAATTTCTTTAATACTTGCAATACAAATTCCAAGTATCTATAAATGGGGTGCAGAAAAAGGAAGAATACAGATGTTTATACTATTTTTCATAATTATACTATTAGCATTAGGTATTGCATATTTAGTACCTAATTTAGGAATAAATATAAATGAAGAAGCTATTAATTCATTTTTTCAACGATTTGGAATATTAATAGTAGTTTGTTTACTTATACTAATGTATTATATTTCATATCGTATTTCGTATAAAATTTTTAGAAATAAGGAAAAGTAAAATTTAATCAAAAATAACCATAGAGATATAAATTGAACTTGTTAAGAAAAAGTCAGCACGAAAGTCTACTTTTATTTTATCAATTCAAAAATAAACTCAATGGTTATTTTTTTGACACAATAAATCGGGATTTAAGGAACGTCCCCGAATCCCGAAGAAATGTCTCCAAATCACGAAGGAACGTCCCTAAATCCCTAATCCCTTTATTAGAATTCCTAAGTTATCATGATATATTTTACTAAATTGCTCTAAAGGTAAGGGATTTTCGCCTTTTCCGAACCTCTATTGTAAAGCCAGGCTTGTTAAAATTTTTTATAAACCAATCTCTAAAACCACCAAAAGAGGAATTGTAAGGAGTGTCTTCTAATTCATATCCACTTACATGAGCAAATTCTTTTGCAAGTTCCAAAGAATTTGGTGGTAAAAAATCGGTGTATTTCCAATAGATTACTTCTCCTTGAGAATGAAAACACAAACATAAAGAAAAGTTTTTTAATAAAGCAAAATTATACATGGCTTGTGACTCTGGCTCTGAAAGAGGAATTTCTCCTGCAAAATCTCTTGGTGCAGGTTTATTAAATCCAAGATTAGATTTGATTTTTTTACCTAGTTCCCAATTAGCTGGAAATTGCGAATTTAAATCCACACCATTAATATTAGCTTTCCAACCAGAAGAAAACGGAATATCAGGATAACTTTTTGCAATATTATGTGCAGATATATATACTTCAGAAGTCGGAGAGTAGAAATTATTAACTAGGTTTATCCCATCAGGATTAATCATAGGAACTATGTATAAAGAACAATTTTCATATAAATATTTTGCATTATACCCATAGATTTGTGAATTAGAAACAAAAGCATTACATAGATTATGAGTAAACTTAATTAAAAGAAGTGATGTTATCCACTCATTAGCATGGATTCCAGCAGTATACAGAACTTCTTTTTTTCCTATACCAAATTTTATACAATATATTTCATTATTTAAAACGCTTTTTCCGATAGAAAAAATTTTTAGAAAATTATAATTCAGTCTAAATGTATGAAGCGAATCTTTTAAATATAAATAATCAACCATAAAATCACCTAATATATAATATGTAAATAAAAAATAAAGGTTATTGTAAGAACAAAACATTGCAAACAAGATAAAATAATGATAGAATACTGATAATTAATTGCGAGGAGTGAATTGATATGATAAATATTAGACCTGTATCAGATTTAAGAAATAAATATCCAGAAATTGAAGAATTAGTTTTAAAAGAAGATGAGGCAGTTTATTTAACGAAAAATGGATATGGTTCAATGGTAGTAATGAGTTTAAAAAAATATTCAAAATTAATTGAAGATGCTGAATATAATGAATATATCGAAAAAGAATTAGATGAAGCAGACAAAGAAGCAGAAAATCCTAATACTAAATATTATACACATGAAGAAATGAAAAAAATGGCTAGGAGGATAATTGATGGAGAAAAGTAGTTATGTAATAAAATATACTTCCACTTTTATAAATCAGTTTAATTCCATTTTAAAATAATTAGTTAATAAATTGAATAATAAGGTTGCAGCAGAAAAATTATACAATGAAGTAATTAGAGAAATAGAAAAAAGGAGTTCAAATCCAGAAAGTTATGAAAAATACATAGGAGTCCGTAAAAGGAAAAATATATATTATAGAATTTATGTAAAAAACTATACTATTTTCTATGTAGTAAAAGATAATACTATGGAGATAAGAAGAATGTTATATTCAAAAAGAAATTTAGACAAATTTATATAAAGAATCAATAATTAAAAATTAATGTTAATATTGAGGAGGAATAAGTATGAAGATATTAGGAAAAAATAGTTTATCAGCAGGAGTAAAAGTTGGGCTAAAAGTGATTTTAGCAATAGTAATAATTTTAGAGATTGCCTTAATTGCTTTTTCGATTATTACAAAGGCTAATATTATAGAAGAACCTAAAAACATAATATTGTATTTATTCATGGTAACTGCGATACCAGCAGTAATAGTGGTTTATAATTTTATAAAAATATTTAAAACTTTTGAAGAAGATGATGCTTTCAATAGAAAAAATATTAAAAGATTAAAAATTATATGGGCTTCATTTATAATTGCAGGAATATTGTTTATAGCAATTTCTATACTATTCAAATTTTTAATTGGAGATGATTTGTTAGAAGATTTATATATAAGAACATATGCACAGCTTTCTAGTATGTTTATAGCATTTATTGGTTTAATATTTGTTGTACTAGGAATAGGAATTATTATGCTTTTAGAAATTTATAAAGAAGCAATAAGACATAAAGAAGAGAATGATTTAACAATTTAAAGGACGGTGATAAGATGTCTATAATAGTAAATTTAGACGTAGTTATGGCAAAAAGAAAAATGCCATCAAATGAACTTGCAGAAAAAATAGGAATTACACCAGCTAATTTATCTATACTAAAAACAAATAAGGGAAAAGCAATAAGATTTTCAACACTAAATAAATTATGCGAAGTATTAAATTGCGAGCCAGGAGATATATTGGAATACAAAAAAGATGAATAATATTGCAAAAAAGAAAATGTGTGATATAATACCGAAGGAGAAAATTTGTTTGCAAAGGAGAAAGATATGTTTTCATATATAAAAGGAACTTTAGAAGTAAAAGCATTAAATTATATAGTTGTAGATGTAAATGGTATAGGATTTAAGATATTTATGTCACAATCAGCTATACAAAGATTGGAAGAAACAGGTAAAATGGTAAAGATATTTACTTATATGAATGTAAAAGAAGATGAATTAAGTCTTTATGGTTTTATAACAAATGAAGAATTAAGAATGTTTGAATTATTAATAGGAGTAAGTGGAGTTGGTGCCAAATCTGCAATAACAATGTTATCTGCAATTACACCATCTAAATTTGCATTGGCAGTAATTTCTAATGATGTAAAAACATTAACAAAAGTACCGGGAATAGGAACAAAATCAGCACAAAGAATAATATTAGAACTAAAGGATAAATTAAAAACAGAAGAGGCTATTCAAGCAAATGATACAGAACTTACATCAAATGTTGTAGGAAATAATAATTTAGAAGAAGCTATTCAAGCATTAAAAGTACTAGGATATACAAGACAAGAAATAGAAGGTGTATTAGCTAAAATAGATATTAACACACTAACAGTTGAAGATATAATTAGGAAGGCATTAAGCTTTTTAGGAATGTAAGGTGAGATAGATGGACTTAAGCAAACCACTAGCATATAGAATGAGACCAAAAACTTTGGACGAATATGTTGGACAAGAACATATTCTAGGTAAAGATAAAATATTATACAGAACAATAAAGGCAGATAGATTATCAAGTATAATCTTATTTGGCCCACCTGGATGTGGTAAAACTTCTCTTGCAAGAGTAATAAGTGAAACAACTAAATATAAATTTTATAAAATAAATGCAGTTACAGCAGGTGTCTCAGATATAAAAAGAGTAATAGAAGAAACAAAAAATATGATGTTAAATCCTCAAGGTAAAAGCATATTATTTATTGATGAGATTCATAGGTTTAATAAGTTACAACAAGATGCTTTATTGCCATATGTAGAAGATGGAACAGTTATATTAATAGGCGCTACAACAGAGAATCCATATTTCGAAGTAAATAAAGCTTTAATTTCTAGATCTATGGTATTCAAATTAAACCCATTAACTAAACAGGACATAATAAAAGTATTAAAAATGTCTTTAGAAAGAGAAGATGGTTTAAAAAGCTACGATATTAAAATATCTGATGAGACAATAGAAAAAATAGCAGATACTGCAAATGGTGATGTTAGAACAGCATTAAATGGACTAGAAGTAGCTGTTTTAACTACAGAAATATCATCAGATGGATATATACATATAACAAATGAAATTGCAAAAGAATGTGTACAAGAAAGAAAAGCTATTTTTGATAAAAAAGGAGATAGCCACTATGACAATATAAGTGCATTTATAAAGTCAATGAGGGGTTCGGATCCAGATGCAGCTATATTTTATTTAGCAAGAGCATTAAATGGTGGGGAAGATCCAGTATTTCTTGCAAGAAGAATAGTAATATGTGCTTCTGAAGATGTTGGTATGGCAAATCCAAATGCACTAGTTGTTGCAACATCTGCAATGCAGGCTGTACATATGATAGGTATGCCAGAGGCAAGAATAATTTTGGCAGAAGCTGCAGTATATGTAGCAACTTCTAAGAAGTCTAATGCATCATATTTAGCAATAAATAGAGCATTGGACGATGTTGCTAATAAAGATACTGGAGAAATCCCAATGCATATTAGAAATGCTCCAGTAGAGGGAATGGAAGCATTGGGATATCATGAAGGATATTTATATCCACATGACTTTCCAGGTCACTATGTAGAGCAACAGTATTTACCAGATAAAATGTTAGGAACAAAATATTATATAAAAGATGAAAATATAGAATAATTATATGAGCGACATGTTAATATAAAAATTTAATCATGTCGCTATAATTCTTTACTTATTTTAACTAATAGATTATAATTAATCAAAGGATTGATGATAAATGAAAAATTCTACAGAAGAAAATCATAATTGGAAATATGAAAACAAACAATATTTAAAAGAAATAACAAGATTTATGGATTTAACAGAACAAATAAAAGATAAAGAATTAAGAGAAGAAATTATAACTCAAATGTTAAGATGTGATATGGAATTAACAAAATTTGCAGAAGAAAAAATTTTAAAATAGAATATTATTTTTTTCATTTGGAAAAATAATAATATGATAGTAAAAATAGTAATTGGATTTATAGCAGGAATAATAAGTGGATTATTTGCATCTGGAGGAGGTTTAATATTAGTTCCAGCATTTGTATATATAATAAAAATGTCTGAAGAAAAGGCTAGAGCTACATCGATTTTATCAATATTACCCATGGTTATTGTAAGTAGTATATTTTATTTTAAATTTGATAATATCGACTGGTGGCTAGCTTTAAAATGTGCGATTGGAGGACTAATAGGCGGTGCAATTGGTGCGAAATTATTAAAAAAAATATCTCCAAAAATTTTAAAATTAATGTTTATAATATTTTTAACATATTCAGCTATCAAATTATTGTTTTTTTAAGGTGAAATATGATAGAGGTTTTAACAGGTATTGTTTCAGGTATTGTAAGTGGAATGGGTATGGGTGGAGGAACTATACTCATTTTAATTTTTACAATTTTTTTAAATATAGAACAACATATTGCGCAAGCAACAAATTTAATATTCTTTATTCCTACAGCGATTATAGCAATTTATATAAATAAAAAACAAAAAATATTAGACATGAAAACTGGGATAATTATTGGAATTTCTGGTATATTTGGTGCAGTTATTGGTTCAATTATTTCGAATAAATTGGACTCACAAAATTTAAAAAGATATTTTGGTATTTTTTTGCTAATAATTACTATACATGAAATATATTCTTATATAAAAGTGTATATTAGCCAAAAAACTAGAAATAATATTATTAAGTAAAATATAATCGAAAAGAGGGATATTTATGAAGTTTATGAAAGGGATGCTTGTTGGATCATTAATTTCAGCAGGTGTAATTTATATGATGAGTGAAAATGATGGATCTAAAAAGAAAATGATAAAAAAAGGAAAGCAATTTGCTAAAAAAATGGGAATGTTATAAAAACATTCCCATTAACTTTTTATTAAAGTTTAATATTTGTCTTTATGGCATTTATCATCACATTTATTGTCACATTTATCTTTATCGCATTTGTTATCGCACTTATTCCATTCATCTTTATCGCATTTGTCATGGCATTTATCACAGCAAATTGGTCTTAAATCTTTGCATGAGTCCATATCTATACCTTTTAAGCAATCTTCATCACGATGATCACATTTTGCACATATTTTTACGTGTTTTACATTGTCTACCCATAATTGAATTTCATACATTTTGTTATGACATAAAGGTCCAAATACGAATTCTCCATCACAGTCGGTAAACGTATGGGATACAGGACGTTTTTCTTCACGACCTTTTTCACAAACAATTTCTATCAATTTTACAACAGCATTTTGAACAGGCTCTTTGTAACAGTCTTTTACAACACCAAAAATTACATTTCTATTATCTTCTGGTAAATTAATTTCGATATCAAATTGCTTGCCATTTTCTATAACACCTTCTACGTCAACAATAGGGCAAATGTTTTTATCATAATCCATAATTATTCATCCTTTCTATAATAATTTATAATATATATTATGTAAAGGAACAAAAAATGTTGAATAATGTACCTAGTTTATAAGTATAAAATATAGCTTTTTTACATATAAATTATAAAAACACTAGGAGGATTTATTATGTTTTATGTAATAAATAAAGAAAAAATAATAGCATATGTAGTTACGGTATTTACCATAGTAGTATTATACTTTGTGGCATCTACATATGAATATAAAGATGTGGTTCCAACTTCAAATATTGTAGTTAATAGCATAAGCGAAAATAGTATAAAACCATAGAAATAAACATAAATATCCAAAAAATAACTTTTTATGTAGACAAACCCAAAAAAAAGTAGTATAATAGGTATATCGGGATGTTTAAGACAGGATGAGACATAAAAGGGAAACGATAGATAAAATATAATTAGTATAGGAGGAAAAAAATTGAATACGAATTATTTAGAGAATAACCATTTAGTATTGGTTGGAAAGGTTACTAGCGATAAAAAATTTAGTCACGAAATTTATGGAGAAAGTTTTTACATATTTGACTTAGAAGTTGCGCGTTTAAGTGGTAACTCAGATATTATTCCAATTACAATTTCAGAAAGACTAATATTAGAAAAGGAATTAGAAATAGGAGATAAAGTAGCAATTGAAGGACAATTTAGATCTTACAATAGTTATGAAAATGAAAAAAACAGATTGATTTTAACTGTTTTTGCAAAAGACATTAAATATTTATCAGAAGAAGATGAAGAAAATTCTACTGAAAAGGTTTCAAATGAGGTTACATTAATTGGATATATTTGTAAAAAGCCAATTTATCGTCAAACACCATTTGGAAGAGAAATATCTGATATTTTATTAGCTGTAAATAGAGCATATAACAAATCAGATTATATACCAGCAATTGCATGGGGAAGAAATGCAAGATTCTGCCAAAACATAGAGGTAGGAACTAAAGTAAAAATAACAGGAAGAGTTCAATCAAGAAATTACGAAAAGAAATTTGAAGATGGAACAACTCAAACAAGAACAGCATATGAAGTATCAATAAGCAGTTTAGAAATAGTAAATGAAGAAGAAGAAAATAAAGAGGTTATATAGATTTTATTGTAGATGAAATAAATCAATAAAATAAAGACTAAAAAGACTATGATTTTTAGTCTTTTTTTGTTATAATGGCAATATCTTAAAATAAGGAGAAAATAGCAAAATGAAGAATAAAAACAAAAAAGGAATACAAAGAAAAACATTAGTATTTAACATATTAGCCATTATATGTATAATTTTATTTTGTGTAGCAATTTCACCTGTTACAATGCAAAACGACACATATTATACAGTAAAAGTTGGAGAATCAATAGTAGAAAATGGTATAGATGGAAAAGACCATTTTTCTTGGCATGAAAATTTAAATTATGAATATCCACATTGGTTATATGATGTTATGATGTACTTTATATATAATATGGGCGGATGGACAGGTATATATATTTCAACAATTGTGTTTACTTGTATATTAGGAATAATATTATACCTTACAAATGTAAAGATTTCTAAGAATCATATTGTACCATTTGTATTAACGATTGGAGCAATATATTTAATAAAATCATACATAGCAGCAAGAGCACAGCTAGTTACTTTTATTTTGTTTGTACTAGAATTATTCTTTATAGAAAGATTCGTACGAAACAGAAAAATAGGATATGCTATAGGACTGCTACTAATATCGCTGTTAATGGCTAATCTACATGTAGCGGTATGGCCATTTTTCTTTGTATTATTCTTACCATATATTGCGGAATATTTAATTTGTGTAGTTGTAGATTTAGATTTAATATTAAAAATAAAAACACTAGTATGTCTTATTAAAAAGAAAATATTTTTCAAAAAACCTGAAAAGGTTAAGATGTTAGATGAAAAGATAGAACAATTAAAAACACAAAGAGAGAATATAAAACAAAGAAGAGAAAATAACAGAAAACATCCATATAAAATAAAAATTGAAAGAAATAAGAATGTAAAATATTTAATTTTAGTAATGTTAATCGCTGCATTATTAGGTCTATGTACACCTTTAGGAACTACTCCATACACATATCTAATAGATACAATGCAAGGTGATACAACAGAAAATATAAATGAACATTTACCATTAACACTAATAAATCAAAAAGATATTTTAGGGCTATTAATAGTAGTAATTGCGCTATTAATGTTAACTGACATAAAAATAAAATTAAGAGATTTATTTATGTTTGGTGGACTTGTAATTTTAGCGTTAATGTCAAGAAGACAAATATCTATGCTAATATTAATTGGATTGCCAATATATTGTAAATTAATTTTAGCATTCCTAAAGAAATATAAATGCATGGATGATGTAAAAAAATTATTTAAAGAAATGACTGGTTTATATGGATTTTGTATTACATTATGCATATTTGTAATAGTAAGTACAAACATGTATAAACCAAAATTAGATGATGAGTATGTGGATGAATCTTCATATCCAGTACAAGCATGTGATTATATTTTAGAAAATTTAGATATTAGCAATATGAGAATTTATAATGAATACAACTATGGTAGTTATATGCTTTATAGAGGAATACCTGTATTTGTAGACTCAAGAGCAGATTTATATACTCCAGAATTTAATCCTGGTTGTACAGTATTTGATGATTTTCTAAATATATCAAATATTGGAACATATTATGAAAATAAATTTGATGAATATGATATAACTCATGTAATATGTTTTAAAAATGCAAAATTAAATATGTTTTTATCAAGAAACTACGAATATAAGGAATTATATTCAGATGATAGATTTGTAATATACGAAAGAGATGTAGTTTAAGGAGGATATATGGAAGAAAATCAAGAATCAAAAACTTTAACTCAAAAAGTTAGAGAAAGGGAAGAACAGGAGAAATTAGCTAAAAGAAAAGTATTAAAAAAGATTTTTATAATTGTTCTTATATTGTTACTAATAGACCAAATAACAAAATTTATTTTTCTAAATAAAGATATAGCTTTAATTCCAGGAGTGTTAAAATTCCATACAGTTCAAAATAGAGGAGGAGCTTTTGGAATAGGGCAAAATAGTACATTTTCATTTATTGTAGTTAATATTATAGTTTTAGGAATAATAATAAAATTCATAAGTATGCAAGCAAACCAAATAGATAAAAAAACCGGATTTACTATTTCCATGGTTCTTGCTGGTGGATTTAGTAATCTTATAGATAGAATATTTAAAGGGTTTGTAGTAGATTTTATAGATGTTTCAGAATTAATAAATTTTCCAAATTTTAATTTGGCAGATATATTTATAGTTTTAGGATGGATTTTATTAGCATTGTTCTTTGCAATGTATGCTAATAATGTAAGAATGGGAAAGATAAAAAAAGAAAAGGATGATAAAGGTGAAGAAATATAAAATAGGAGAAGAAAATGTTAATTGCAGAATTGACAAAATAATACCTATTTTGAATGAAAATATTACAAGAGTTGCAACACAAAAGTTGTTAGAAGAAGGAAAAATACTTGTAAATGATAAAAAAGTAAAAGCGTCATATAAAGTTAAATTAAATGATATAGTATCTGTAGAAATTCCAGAGGTAAAAGAAACAGAGCTTATACCAGAGGACATTGACATAAATGTTTTATATGAAGATGAATATATAATTGTTGTAAATAAAGCAAAAGGAATGGTTGTTCATCCTGCAAATGGAAATTTTACAGGAACACTAGTAAATGCTTTATTATATAGATGTAAAGATTCACTATCAGGTATAGGAGGAGAAAAAAGACCTGGAATTGTACACAGGCTAGATAAAGATACTTCTGGTGTATTAATTGTAGCTAAATGTGATAAAGCACATCTAAATATTTCTGAGCAAATAAAGAACCACAAGGTAAAAAAGACATATATAGCTTTGGTTAAAGGAATCGTAAAAGATAATGAAGCAACGATAGATATGCCTATAGGAAGAAGCAAAAAAGATAGAAAGAAAATGGATATAGATAAGAACGGAAAAAATGCTATAACACATTTTAAAGTTTTAAAAAGATACCAGGGCTATACATTGTTAAAAGTAAATATAGAAACAGGAAGAACGCATCAAATTAGAGTTCACTTGTCAACAATTGGATATCCTATTGTTGGTGATGGTGTATATTCAAATGGAAAAAATGAATTTAATGTAGAAGGGCAAATGCTACATGCTGAAAGTATAGAATTTGTACATCCAATAACAGGCAAAAAAATGAAAATAGAAGCACCATTACCGGAGTATTTTAATAATGTTCTAAAATTATTAGAAAACAGAGTAATTGATGTTTAAGTAAAAAATCCAGTACTAGAACAGTACTGGAAGATCTATATAAATCTTTTTATTCCATTAAAAACAGAATAAAAAGAAAATTAAAAACATAACTTAATATTATAATATGCATAAAAAAATAAATTATACATAAAAAGGGGAAAAAATATGGAAGAAAAAAATGAAGTTAGACTTCAAAAATTTTTAGCAGATAATGGGATAGCTTCAAGAAGAAAATGCGAAGAAATAATATTAGAAGGAAGAGTAAAGGTAAATGAAAAAACTATAACAACATTAGGAACTAAAATAGATCCATATCAAGATTTTGTGGAAGTAGATGGCAAAATTTTAAAAAGACAAGATGAAAAAATCTATATTTTATTAAATAAACCAATTGGATATGTAACAACTGTAAAAGATCAATTTAAGCGTGATACAGTTATGGATTTATTAAAAGATATAAAGACAAGAATAGTTCCGGTTGGTCGTTTAGACATGTATACTTCTGGAGCACTTATATTATCAAATGATGGTGAATTCGTTAATAAAGTTACACATCCAAGCCATGAAGTCGAGAAGACATATAATGTTACAGTACGAGGTAAGGTAACAAAAGAAGATATGCAAAAATTAGAAAATGGGGTAGACATAGGTGATTATGTAACAAAGCCAGCTAAAACCAAGATTTTAAAAGTAGATGAAAATAAAAATATTTCTAGATTTCAAATAATAATACATGAAGGTAAAAATAGGCAAATAAGAAGAATGTGTAAAGCTATAAATAAACCAGTGCTTGCTTTGCATAGGGCTGCAATTGGAAAAATAAGTGTAAAGAATTTAAAAATAGGCCAATATAGATTATTAACAAATAAAGAAATAGAAGAATTAATAAAATAAATATTGATTATATTAAAATAAAACTATATAATAATAAAAGATTATACATAAGATAAGGAGAAAAAAGAATGAGCTACAAAAAATATATTCCATTTGACGATTCTTTAAAAGAGGACATGATAGTACAAGGTAAAATAAAAAGTATTCAGCCATATGGAGCTTTTATAGAACTGAAAAATGGAGTAGTAGGATTATTGCATATAGAAGATATGTCTGTAGCAAGAATAAAAAGCCCATTTGATAGATTTTCTATAGGACAAGAAGTAAATGTTAAAGTAAAAAGCATAGATAAAGAAAATAACAGAATAATGTTTACTTATAAAGAATTGCTAGGAACATGGGAAGAAAATGCAAAATTGTTTAAAGAAGGAACAAAAGTAAAAGGTATTATAAGAAATACAGAAGCTCATAAAAATGGTATTTTTATAGAGCTAAAACCAAATTTAGTAGGAATGGCTGAATATCAAGAAGGAATAGAATATGGAAAACAGGTGGATGTTTTTATTAAAAAAATTATTCCGGAAAAGAAAAAAATAAAATTAATAATATGTTAAGGAGGAATTTAAGATGGTAGAGGATAGTCAAATAAAAGCAGAAGTATCACCATTTGCAATAAGAGAAGGTGAAATTAAAGTATTTGACGGTAAAGATGGTTATGTTTCAATGAATCAAATCATAAACAAAATTAATTTAGGACATATTACAGATATTCATTTTAAAATTCTAGAAATAGTAAATGAATTTGAATTTATTACATCAAGACAAATTTATCAATTATTACAAATAAAGGGAATAGAAATAAAATCTCAAGATAAATTAAATAAGAAATTAGAACAATTAATAAAAACAAAAATATTAACAAGATATTATTTCCATTCAGAAGATGGAAAGGGAATATATAGAATATATTGTCTAGAAAAAATGGGAAAATATTTGTTAAATTCAAGAGATATAGAGTGTAAATGGCAACCAACAGACAATGTTAAACCAGTTGCATTAATTAAGAAAAGATTAGCAGGAAACCAAACATTACTTGCTTATTTAAGAAAAGTTAAAGCTTTTGATTCATATGTTGTAAAACCACAGCTTACAGCTAAAACATTAGCAAAACCTTTTAAGGCATCAGGTGGCAGTGTTAAATTAACTAAAAATAATAAATCAATTTCTTTCTTATTCGAAGTTGTAAGAAGAGAAGAAGATTGGAAAAATAAATTAGTAGAAAAAATGAGATTATATCAAGATTTTTACGATAATTTTGTACCAGGAGATTCTGGATTTCCAATTATGCCACAATTAATATTTGTTTGTGAAGATGAAAAACATACTGCAGAAACATTTAAATTAATTGTAACAAAAGGATTAGAAATATCAAAAATAAAACTATATTTTACAACAGATTTAAGACAAAATAAGGAATCATTAGAAGATACTTTAATCGAATTCAAATTAGATGAAAATACAAATAAATATAAAGTTGCAAATGTTGAATTAAAACTATTAGAAGATTAAAAAGAAAGTCGCTATAACAATATAGCGACTTTTTATATGCAAGGGAAATTCTATTTGTTAGAATTTCCTCTTTTTAAATCTACGATTATTGCATCATCATTATCAAATAAGAAATTTGAATCTGATGTATCTGTTTTTATTGGATCTATTTCTGCTGAATTATTAGTATCTGTAAAATCTACATTTCCATAATTAAATTTAGGTTTTCTTCTTAATCTAGAATCTGATTCATCAGAAATACCGCTTGTGAATTTTTCAAAGTTAAAGAATTTTACTTTTTGTTTTTCTTTATATTTTGAATCTACATGATCAACTTTACCTTTTCCAACTTGGATTCCACCTTTAGGATTTAATATTTTATAAGCACATTGTTTTGCTTTTAAAGAACCAAGTTTATCTGGTTTAAAGTATTCTGTCCAACCATATTCTATTTGACCATATTTTTCATCATAAGTACCTTTTGATGTATGATAATCATTTTTGAATTTCCATTTTCTCTTATTACCAAATTCTTTAGACCACCATTCTCTATCATCTGGAGTAGCGCCACCAAATAGTAACTTATTACTACAGTTTGCAAGAATTGTTTGTCTGTATCTTGAGTAAACTTTACTTCCTAATTGTTCTAAGTTTTGAGCTGCGATTAATGTACCAACACGATATTTTCTATATAAAGTAAAGATAACATCTATATCTTTGCATATGAAATCTGGAAATTCATCTATATATAAGAAGTGTGGAACTCTATTTTTCTCGTTACCAGGTCTTCTTAAAACAGAGTTTTGCATTAATAATATAAAGAATAGTCCAAATGCTTTGTGTGTAGCAGCACCTAAGTCACCTCTACGAGTACATACAAATGTAACTTCGCCATTTTCAAGAGCTTCATCAAAATTAATGTTATTGTTACGGTTACAAAGGATGTCTCTAACACCTTCAATTCTTAATAAATTATCTAACTGTGTAACAGCAGAGTATACGAATTTTTCTGTATCTGCTCTTCCAGAACCACTTCTATAGAAGTTCTTTTTAAAATAAGCTATTAGCATTTTATATTGAACAGATAATTCATCATCATATTCCATTTTTCTACACATTTCTTCTGCTAAATCGAAATCTGTAAGCATTTCTAACATATCTGATAAGTTTGGTAAATCTCCATCATTTAATTTTGGATACATAACTTTTAGTAATATAGATAAGTTTTCGATAGCTTGTGTTGCTACATTATCACGAAATGCTTCTTCTACATCTGTATGTGTTGTTTGATACATACTTCTTAAAGCAGAAGAAATAGCTATTGCAGTTTTTAATGGATCCTCGAATATAAATGGATTTATACCTATAGAATCTGGATTATCTGGATCAATTAAATTATAAGGAATATTAAAGTTATCTGCTATTTTCATCATATTTTCTATAGAAGAAAAGTCTGGAGAAATAGCTGTAATTCCTAAATTTTTATATTTAATATCATCAGATGAAGAATCTATAATCATTTTCTTCATATATGTTTTATAAATTTTTAATTTACTTTCAACAGGCTTTAACATATTTAAATTAAAGTGTTTGTTTAAAAAGTCATTATTATATGGTGCATTAAGTGTAGCAATTCCAGTTTTTAGTGCTGTAAATCCCATTTCTTTAGCATTTTCTTCAAAAAATAGTTTCTTTTCAATATCTCTTGCTACCATTGGTTCTATTACCATAGTTGTTTTTCCTGTACCTGAAGGACCAACTATTAATGTAGATTCAAATCTTTTATCTTCTGCGATTACAGCAGGTTTGCCAAGTTCAGCATCCATACAAAGAATATTTTCGCAAGTATATGGTCCAATATTTTTTGGAGCAGGAGATAAATCTATTCCATTAAAATCTAATATAGAGTCTTTTATATCCAAAGTATCATTAAGTTTTGTATAAATAAATTTAAATACCATAAAGAATGTGGTTAATGGTAAATATAAAGCAATAGCTGTAAATGCTGGCTTTATTAATTCTGAAGAAGTAGTAATTATGTCTAGATAATTAGGTACAGACATTAATAGAATCCATAAAACTTCATTCATCCATTGTACAACCATTGATATTACAATGGTATATAAAACCACTATATATGTATACATAAATGAGAGCTTTGTTTTATCTGATTTTGTAAACGATGAGGAACCCGAAAATAAAAATGCAAAAATAGGGCAGGCTATTGCTAGCGTATATTGAATTGGTCCCCAATAAGATAAAGATATTCCACTAAAAAATAGGAATAATAATTCTACAACTCTATCTACCAAAATATATATAGAAATAAGTGTTAATATATATGTTAAAAAAGTATTTCTATTAGTTTTTAATTTCTTTAAAAATTTATCAAAAAGTTTCAAAACATTCCACCACTTTCATTTAAATCTGTAAAAATATACATATATATTATCCTATAAAATGAGGAAAAAAACAAGATATTTGCGCTATTTTATAAAAAAAAGTCATATTGAATACTTGAATATGAAAGAATTTATTAATATAATATGATTTAGTTTAATACAATAGAAAAAAGAAAGGATTTAAATATGAAAAAACAAAAAAATAAAGTGCTAAAGGAAGGCTTTATGCAAGCAGTACTTTCGCTAATGTTTTCTCAGGTACTTATTAAATTGTTAGGTTTGGTATATAACTTATACCTTACAAATAAAGATGGTTTTGGAGATCAAGGAAATGCAATATATTCAGGATCTTATCAAATATATGCATTATTACTTACATTATCATCAATTGGAGTTCCAAATGCAATTTCTAAGTTGGTAGCAGAAAGAACTGCAAAGGGAGATCATAAAGGTGCAATAAGAATATTTAAGGTAGCATTAGCTACATTTGCAATAATCGGATTAGTAGGAACTTTATTGTTATTCTTTGGAGCAGATATTATTGCAACATATTGGCTTAATATTCCAGAAGCAAAATATACATTAATTACATTATCACCAGCAGTATTTTTTGTAACTGTAGCCGCAGTACTTAGAGGATATTGTAATGGAAAACAAGCAATGAGAGTAACTGCTAGGTCACAAACATTAGAACAAGTATTTAAGACGGTATTAGTAATAATAATAGTAGAAATTGTTTATAAAATGACTAATGGAAATACTGTTTGGATGGCAGCTGCAGCAAATGTTGCAACAACATTGTCAATATTTATGAGCTTTATGTATTTGGTAAGATTTTATAGAATAACAAGAACTGAAAGAGCTAAAGAATTAAAAGAAACTGTAAATTATAAATATCAAAATGTTAAAAGTATTGTAAAAAAAATATTAAGTGTTTCAATACCGATGTCATTAAGTTCAATAATGTCATCTTTTAATAAAAATATAGATTCGTTCACTGTTGTAAGTGGACTTAAGAAATTTATGACAGAATCAGATGCAAAAGCACAATATGGAATATTAGGAGGAAAAGTTGATACATTAACTTCATTGCCTTTGTCAATCAATATTGCTTTTGCAACAGCATTAGTTCCGACTATTTCTAGAGCAATTGCAAGTGGAGATAAAGAAACGACAACAAAAAGAGTTTCATTTTCTTTAATGGCTAGTATGCTTATAGGACTTCCTTGTACAATAGGAATGATAGTTTTTGCAGATCCAATATTGCATTTACTATATCCTGCACAACCAGAAGGAGCATTATTATTACAGATATCTTCACTAACTATAATTTTTACTATATTAGACCAAACTATTAATGGAACTTTGCAAGGAATTGGTAAAGTTATGGTACCTGCAATTTCATTAGGGTGTGGAATGCTAGCAAAACTTGTTATAAATTTACTTTTAGTTTCAAATCCATCTTTTGGGGCAAATGGAGCTGCTATTGGTTCTGTAGTATGTCATATGGTAGCTTTTTCAATAGCATTTACTACATTAAGAAGAAATGTAAAATTGAATTTAAATGTTGGAAACTTTTTAATAAAACCGATAATTGCAACAATTATAATGTCAATTTGTTCGTTATTCATATATAATGTACTTTTAGGAATAATATCACAAGCTTTGGCAACACTAATAGCAATTATATTTGCTGTGGTAATTTACGCAATATCAGTGGTAGTATTAAAAATTTTATCAAAAGAAGAATTTTACATGATTCCATATGGACAAAAGATATACAAATTGCTTGAAAAGCTTGGTATATATAGATAATAGAAGATTGTATGTTGTGAAATAAATGGTAAAAAAAACCAGCTTTTCTTAGAGAGAAAGAGGTTTGAACAAAAAAATAATAAAAAAAAAGAAGGATTTTAGTAAAAATTGGCGAATATAAGATTTAGTAGGCATTTCAAAGCACTACATAAACACAATTATTAGGAGGTAATTTAAATGAACAAAGCTGATTTAATCGCAGCAATCGCTGCAAAAACAGGAGAAACAAAAAAAAGTGCTGAAGCATCAGTAAATGCATTCGTAGATGTAATTACAGAATCTTTAGTAAAAGGTGATAAAGTTCAATTAGTTGGATTTGGATCTTTCGAAGTTAGAAAAAGAGCTGCTAGAAAAGGAAGAAATCCTCAAACTAAAGAAGAAATAAAAATACCTGCATCAAAAGCTCCAGTATTCAAAGCTGGAAAAGCTTTAAAAGATTTAGTAAACAAAAAATAATTGAATTTTTATATATTAAAAAATATGAATTCATATTAAAAAAGGTCTTAGGACCTTTTTTTCTTCCAAAATAATAGGGTATAAGAACTATACTTTATTATTTTGGAAAATAATTATTAAATAAAGATAGCGCAAAAACGTTAATAAATAAGGGATTCTTTAAATAATATAAAAAAATTTAAAAGATAAAATAAAAAAAATTAAAAAAGTATTGACAGAAAATTAAAAACATAGTATACTAAAACTCGTCGGAAGAAAACGGTCGCATAGCTCAGCTGGGAGAGCATCTGCCTTACAAGCAGGGGGTCATAGGTTCGAGCCCTATTGCGACCACCACTTTTCTTATACGGCCCGGTAGTTCAGTTGGTTAGAACGCTAGCCTGTCACGCTAGAGGTCGACGGTTCGAGCCCGTTCCGGGTCGCCATTTTTTTATTGCGTAGAAAAAATCGCTAGATTTTTCTGAAGCAATAAGGTTAAGTTACTTATGATCGTGCGATTGCGAAGCAATCTGTACATGTAGCGAAGCAACTTTTCTTATATAGAAGAAATGGTGTGGAAAACATATAAGAAAAAAAGTAGTTATCAACAATTTAATAATAAGCCTCGATAGCTCAGTTGGTAGAGCAAGGGACTGAAAATCCCTGTGTCACTGGTTCGATTCCCGTTCGAGGCACCAAAAATAGTAGTATCAAAAATTATTAGATACTACTATTTTTTTGTGATTATAATGGGAATCGAAAAGGACGTGCCTGAACATGGTGAAGGCAAAAACAGTCCAGAGGACTGTTTTTAGGACGCGGCTCGCCGATTCCCGTTCGAGGCACCAAAATAACAGTATCAAAGATTTTATAGATACTGTTATTTTTTTGTGATTATAATGGAAATCGAAAAGGACGTGCCTGAACGAACCGCAATATCGGAAAAATATAGTGATTTATTTTTTACAATTTAGTGTGTCAAAAAGTGTGTCAAAAGTAACAAAATAGCATCAACTTACATATGTATAATGTATGGAGGTGTAAATATGGTTACTTTTACTAAAATGCACGGACTAGGTAATGATTACATATGCATAAATTGTTTAGAAAATATATTAGCAGAAAATAAATTGCCACAAATAGCTAGATATATGTGTAACAGAAATTTTGGTGTTGGGGCAGATGGACTTATCTTAGTACAAGAAAGTACTGTAGCAGATATAAAGATGAGAATTTTTAACAAAGATGGCTCAGAAGCTGAAATGTGTGGGAATGGAATACGATGTTTTGCTAAATATGTTTATGATAATAAAATAATAGATAAACAGAGTATAAGCATAGAAACAAAAGCAGGAGTAAAAGTTGTAAGATTAAAAGTACTAAATGGTGAAGTTTACGAAGTCGAAGTAGATATGGGAAGACCAATTTTTGATGACATAAAAAATATAAGTGTTCAAAATAATTATAGGATTCCAATATCAGTTAATATTAAGGTGGATGACACCAGATTTATAGGAAATTATGTTTCTATGGGAAATCCACATTTAGTTATTTTTGTTAATAATGTAGAAAATATTGATATAGAAAAATACGGACCAGCAATTGAAAATATGAAATGTTTTCCAAATAAAATAAATGTAGAATTTGTTCAATGTTTAGGTAGAAATACATTAAAGATTAGAACATGGGAAAGAGGAGTAGGAGAAACCTATGCGTGTGGAACAGGATCTTGTGCCTCATTTTGCATAGCATATTATAAAGGAATATGTTCTAGTTATGTTAAAGCTATATTAAAAGGTGGAGAATTAAAATTAAATTATAATAAACAAAATGGACATATTATTATGAGTGGTATTGCAACAAAAGTATACGATGGAAATATAAACATATAGCTATACAAAATTAGTAAAATATGATAAAACTAATGGGATATCAAAATAGGAGAAATAAAATGAATGTAGAAAAATATTTACAAGGATTTTTTCCTGGAACTAAAGGACCAACATTAGATGCAATGAAATATTTTATGGAAAAATTAGGTCATCCAGAAGAAAAACTAAAATTTATACATATTGCTGGAACAAATGGAAAAGGTAGTTGTACAGAAATGATGACAAATATCTTTTTAAAAAGTGGATATAAAGTCGGAAAATTTATATCACCACATTTAATAAGGTATAATGAAAGAATTAGTGTTAATAACATAAATATTACTAACAAAGAGATGGAAGAAATTATAATTAAATTAGATCCATTAGTTAAAGAATATAATGCAACTCATGAGAGAAATGTTACTTTATTCGAGCTAGAAACAACAATGGCCATAGTGTATTTTGAAAGCCAAAAATGTGATGTAGTTGTTATGGAAGTTGGAATGGGAGGTTTATATGATTGTACAAATATAATTTATCCTGAAATTTCTATTATTAATTCCATAGGATATGACCATATGAATGTTTTAGGAAATTCACTAGAAGAAATTGCTTTTCAAAAAGCAGGAATAATAAAGAAAAATTCAAATACAGTTTATATAAGCCAAAGTGAAAGTGTTGATAAAGTTATTATAGATAAATGTAAAAAAGAAAATAATGAATTGCATTTGATAAATAAAAAAGAAATACAAAATTATTCATATAATAAGGATTTTCAAATTTTTGATTATAAGCAATACAAAAATGTAAAGATAAAACTTAAAGGAGAATCTCAAATATATAATGCAAGTATTTGTTTAGAAGCAGTAGATATTCTGAAAAACAGATATAACTTGCCAGAAGAAAAGGTAAGAGAAGCATTAGAAACAGTAATACACAAAGGTAGATTCGAAACACTACATGAAAATCCTACAGTTATATATGATGGAGGACATAATGAACTTGCAATAAAGAATTTTATAAATTCAGTAAATATGTATTATAAAGATACTAAAAAGGTGTTTATAATATCTTTACTAAAATCTAAAGATTATAAAACTGTATTAAAACTATTAGTAAAAAATGATGACAACATTTATATATTTACAAATGGAAATAGTAAAGAAAGATACTGGGATAACAAAGTTTTAAGTGAAGAAGCTATAAGGCTAGATGGAAAAAATGTAATTGACTTAGATTTAAATGAAGCTATAAAAAAGAGTTTACATGAGTATAAAGATTACACAATCTTCGTAATTGGAAGCTTTTACATTTATGGTGATGTAATTAAGTATATAAATGAATAATAATTCAAAAGCTGCACTAAAAAGTGCAGCTTAACTTTTTATTCTACTGGTTTTCTTTCGCCAGAAGCAATCATTTCTTCTATAGCGTCATGAATAACGACTCTTTCGTCATATGGGTATTTAACATGCATATATTCAATATATAAATCACTTCCAAGTCCAGGTAGTACAATGATGTCATCTGGAGTTGCGATTGATAAAGCATATTTTATAGCTTCAGTTCTATTTAAAATACGTACATATTTACCACCAGATTTTTTAAGTCCAACTTCGATATCATCTAAAATTTTATTAGGATCTTCTGTACGAACTTGGTCAGAAGTAAGTATTGTTAAATCTGCTAGATTACCAGAAATTTCTCCCATTATAGGACGTTTTTTAGAATCTCTGTCTCCACCAACGCCCCAAGTACAAATAACTCTACCTTTAGTGTAAGGTTTAACAGTTTCCAAAATAGATTGTAGGCTAGATGGGGTATGAGCATAGTCTATTAATATTTTTAAACCTAATTTATTAGGAACAACTTCACTTCTACCAAATACTTTAATATCTTTTAAAGCTTCTTGAATATCTTTAACATGAGCTCCAAAATAAGTAGCAATACCAATAGCTCCTAAACAGTTATATACCATATATTTTCCTGGTATAGAAACTCTTACAGGAAATTCTTTATCATTCATACAAAGTGTAAAATCAACACCAGTATTACTTAAATTTAAATCTTTTGCCATTACATCAGCTTTAGTATCCATTGCAAAACTTCTTAAATCTTTATCTGGTAAAAGATTTGGAATCCTAGCTGTATATTCATTATCTAAATTAAATACTACAAATGGAGCCATTTTAGCTAAAGAAAGTTTAGCTTCGAAATAGTCTTCCATATCTTTGTGCTCTTTTGGACTTATATGATCCTCAGAAAGATTTGTGAATAGAACTGCATCAAATTCACAACCAACAACTCTGTCTAATTTCATTGCTTGTGAAGATACTTCTAAAACAACTATGTCAACGTTTTCTTTAACCATCATAGCTAAAGTCTTTTGAATTTTATAGCTTTCTGCAGTTGTTCTGTCACAATCTTCGATTTTTTCATCATTAATATATATAGCTATACTTCCAATTAACCCAACTTTAAGTCCATGTTTTTGAAGTATAGATTTTATCATATAAGTAGATGTAGTTTTTCCTTTTGTTCCAGTAACTCCTATAAGTTTTAATTTCTTTGATGGATTATCATATAAATTACAACTAGCTACTGCAAGTGTATGACGAATATTGTCTACTTTAAGTATTGTTACACTTTCTGGTACTTCATAATCTGCAATATTGCATGTTTCATCAATAACGATAGCAGATGCACCATTTTGAACAGCACTATTTATAAATTTAGTTCCATCCAAATCATATCCTTTTATTGCAAAAAACATATCATTTTTTTCTATAACCCTTGAATCTGAAGAAATATTATTAATTTCTGTATCTAAGTTACCAACAGATTCAATTATGTTTACATTATTAAAAATATCTTTAATCTTCATTTGTTTCACCTCTTGGAGCAATTATATACTCTTTTATTTTTTTTGTACATACTATTGACAATAAAACATATAAATAATATAAAATAATAAGAGAAATTTCTAACTAGAAATTCTGTAATTAAAGACTCTTAGGAGGCAAAAAATGATTAAAATTAACGAAAATTTTTTAAAAATGCAAGATAGCTATTTATTTTCTACAATAGCTAAAAAGGTGGCAAAATATCAGGAGGAACATCCAGATAAAAAAATTATTAAATTAGGAATAGGAGATGTAACAAAACCTATAGTTCCTAAAGTATTGGAACAAATGAAAAAAGCAGTAGAAGAAGAAGGAGCAGGCAATACTTTTAGAGGTTATGGTCCAGAACAAGGATATGACTTCTTAAGAAATGCAATAGTAAAATATGATTATGAAAAAAGAGGAGTAAAAATAGATCCAGATGAAGTTTTTGTATCAGATGGTGCTAAATGTGATTGTGGTAATATTGTAGATTTATTTGATGTAGATAATAAAGTTGCAATAACAGATCCAGTATATCCAGTATATTTAGATACAAATATAATGTCTGGTAGAACAGGTAAATACAACGAAGCAACAGGAAAATATGAAGGAATTATTTACATACCATGTACAGCAGAAAATAATTTTACACCAGAACTTCCAAAAGAAGTTCCAGATATGATATATCTATGTTTCCCAAATAATCCAACAGGAACAGTTATATCAAAAGAAGAATTAGCTAAATGGGTAAAATATGCTAAAGAAAATAATTCTATTATTTTATATGATGCTGCATATGAAGCTTTTATAACAGAAGATGATATTCCACATACTATTTATGAAATTGATGGAGCAAAAGAAGTTGCAATAGAATTTAAAAGTTTTTCAAAAACAGCTGGCTTTACAGGAATAAGATGTGCATATACAATTGTTCCAAAAGAATTAAAAGTAAAAGCAAGTAATGGAGAAGAAGTTAGCTTAAATAAAATGTGGAACAGAAGACAATGTACAAAATTTAATGGGGTATCATATGTAACACAAAGAGGAGCAGAAGCTGTTTATTCAGAAGAAGGACAAAAAGAAATAAGAGAAAATATTAAATATTATTTAGAAAATGCGAAAATAATAAGAGAAGGATTAGATGAAGTTGGTATAGAATATTATGGAGGAATTAATTCACCATATATATGGCTTAAAGTACCAAACAACATGAAATCTTGGGATTTCTTTGATTTATTATTAGAAAAAGCAAATGTTGTAGGAACACCAGGTGTTGGTTTTGGACCAAGTGGTGAAGGATATTTTAGATTAACAGCATTTGGTGAAAGAAAAAATACAGAAGAAGCAATGAAGAGAATTAAAGAAACATTGCAATTCTAGTATAAGCTAGGAGGCAATTATTAAAATATGAATATTAATGAAGAATTAAAAAATATTCTAGAGTGGGTAATATGTATTATTATAGCAGTAGTTTTAGGATTATGGATACGATATTACATAATGACACCAACTCAAGTTCAATCTGTTTCTATGAAACCAACATTAATAGAAGGTCAAAGATTGATATTAAATAGAACAATACGTTTAACTCATAAACTACCAGAAAGAGGAGATATTATAACTTTTGAGGCACCAACTGAAGATTATTTAACAGAGGCAGAATTTGAAGAATCTCCAACTGCAAGGTATGAAGAACCAGATAATAAATTTGTTCATAATGTATTAGAAATAGGAAAAGTAAGTTATATAAAAAGAGTAATTGCCTTACCAGGTGAACATGTTAAAATTCAAAATGGAAAAGTATATGTTAATGGGGAAGAATTAGAAGAGGATTATTTATCTTCTAGTGTAAAAACAGAAGCTGAAGGCGGATTATTAGTAGATTTTACAGTACCAGAGGGAACTGTGTTTGCAATGGGAGATAACAGACAAGAAAGTCATGATTGTAGAGCATTTGGTTGTATTCCACAAGACAAGATAGAAAGTATAGTTCTTTTTAGATTCTGGCCATTTGATAAATTTGGAAAAGTTGAATAAAAAAGATAGGGATTTTGAGCGTTCCTAGCAGGGGTTTTGGGGCCTTCCTAGCAGGGATTTGGGGACGGTCCTAGTAGGGGATTTAGGGACGTTCCTTAAATCCCTTTTTTAGTGAAAAAGTGTAAATTCATATAAATAAAAAGCCAACTGCTTAGCAGTTGGCTTTTGAATGAATAGATTATAATGAGCAATATCATATACCATATTCAAGATACCACCCAAAATAAATATTTATTTATTATTCTCAACATTTTTACCAAATCTTTTAATCTTTTGAGTAGTAGTCTTTTCAAATTCCTCATCTTTAATAATAAAAGATTTTATATGTTTATAATTTGGTAATTTTTTATTAACACTAGAAACGATATCTTTAATAACAGCAAAGATTTCTTCCTTTTGAGGAATAGAAACTTTTAAATATTCTTTTATAGCATCAATATTTGGGAATATTTGTGCATTAACATATACTTCTTCGTCTTTATCATCAGGAAGACCTGTTACTAAAGATTCGGAAATTAATGGATTTTCATTTAAATAATGTTCAATTTCTTCAGGATAAATATTTTTTCCGTTTTGTGTAACTATTACAGTTTTTAATCTTCCAGTAATATATAACCAGCCATCATCATCAACTCTACCTAAGTCACCAGTATGGAACCAGCCATCTTTTAATACTTTGGCTGTTCCAGCCTCATCTTTATAATAACCAAGCATTACATTAGGTCCTTTTACAAGTATTTCTCCAACACCAGAACTATCTGGTTTATCAATTTTATATGAAACATTTGGAATAGGTAAGCCTACAGCATCTGGTTTTATATAAAAATCATTATTTCCAGCAACTAAAGGTGAACATTCTGTAAGTCCATAACCTTGTATAGATTTAATATCTAAATTTTTAAATGAAGTTATAACATCTGGACTTAAAGGAGCTGCACCAACTATAAATGCTCTTAATCTACCACCAAGGGAATTTTTTACTTTAGTTTTAACTATCTTTTTAATAATTAAAGGTAAGTTGGCAATTACGTCGCCTTCCATATTAGCATATTTTTCAGGCAAAGATTTTCTAACCGTAGCTTCTATTTTTTTATACATTTTTTCTAAAAGTAAAGGAACACATAAAATAACGGTTGGTTTAAATTCTAGAATGTTATTTGTTATATGACGAAGTCCTTCACAATAACTAATACATCCACCACTATAAATTACAAGTAAAAATCCTAAAGTACATTCATAGGTATGGTGTAAAGGTAAGATTGAAAGAACTTGATCACTTCTTTTTACTTTTACAATACCAAAAGTTGACATTATATTAGATACAATATTTTTATGTGATAAACAAACACCTTTTGCATTTCCAGTAGTTCCAGATGTAAAAATAAGAATCTTCATTGCATCAGGATTGATTTTTATATTATCGAAATCTTTATTTCCTTCTTCTAATTGGTTATAACCTGCATCCAAAAGTAAAGAATAAGACATATAAGTATTTGTATCTTTTTCAGAATTAAAATTGATAAACAAAGTGTTTTTATTAGTTCTTTCAGCTTTCTTTGAAATTAATTCAGTAATATATTTATCATCACCAAGTATTGCTTTAGAAGAAGATACATTTAAGAAGTTTATTATCTCTTCAGATTTCAATTCTTTATCAATTGGAACAACAATTCCAACAATTGTAGCAGCTAAATATGATACTGCCCAATTATAACTGTTTTTACCAGTAACAGCTATATATTCATCTTTTAACCCAAGATTAATTAAAGCTGTTCCTAAAGCCATAACATCTTTCTTAAATTTTTCATATGTTACTTTATAAATATTTCCAATTTTATCTTTTAATTTAAAAGCAGCTCTTCTTGTATATCTAGTAGCAGACTTATATAATAAATCCTTTAAATCTGTAACTTCTAGAGCTTTATGATATTTTTTCTTTAATTTTTCAGCTAAACTCTTTTTTTCCATATATACCTCCCAATTTATATATGTAATGATATTACAATTGAACAAAATAAGCAAGATATAACAACCAGTTAGTCAGTTACAAAAAGATATATAATTCTACATTTTTCTACATACATATAATATTTATTAATAATAAAATTAAGAAAATATTAAAAAATTATACAAATTCATAAAATTATATGATAGAATAAGCTTGCTAAAATAATTGCCAAAAGAAACAGGCATGTCAATTAAATAAGCAAGGAGAGTGTATAAAGTTGGAAAGTAATAAACCCTACAAAAGAGTACTATTAAAGTTAAGCGGAGAAGTACTTGCAGGTGAAAAGAAAACAGGAATAGATGCAAAAGTAGTAGGAAATTTATGTGATGCCATAAAAGAAGTTTCTGATTTAGGAATACAAGTAGCAGTTGTAGTTGGTGGAGGAAACTTCTGGAGAGGAAGATATGGTCACGAAATGGAAAGAACTACAGCAGATTATATGGGAATGTTAGCCACTGCAATGAATGGTTTAGCACTTCAAGATGCTTTAGAAGCAAGAGGTGTATATACAAGAGTTCAAACAGCAATAGAAATGAGAGAAATTGCAGAACCATATATAAAAAGAAAAGCAATTAAACATTTAGAAAGAGGAAGAATCGTAATATTTGCTTGTGGTACAGGCAATCCATATTTTACAACAGATACAGCAGCAGCCTTAAGAGCAGCAGAAATAGATGCAGATGTAATATTACTTGGAAAATCAATAGATGCTGTGTATTCTGCAGATCCAGAAATAGATAAAAATGCGGTAAAATATGATGAAATTACATATTTAGATATTTTAAATAAAGATTTAAAAGTAATGGACTCTACAGCAACATCTTTATGTAGGGATAATAATATACCTTTAGTAGTTTTTGGAATAGATGATCCAAACAATATTGTAAAAGCTGCAAAGGGAGAAAAAATAGGAACAATAGTAAAATAATAATAAATAAGATTAAAAATTAAACTTTTAAGACGGTATTTAAAGGAAAATTAACATAAAATTTGAACTTTAAGCTCCGTCCCTAAAGTTCAAAAAAAGGAGAGGTTAAAATGGATTATAGTAAAATAGAAGAAAAAATGAGTAAAACAATAAGTGTATATAAGGAAAATTTATCAGAAATAAGAGCTGGAAGAGCAAACCCAGCAGTGTTAAATAAGATTAAAATAGATTATTATGGTACACCAACACCAATAAATCAAATAGCAGGAATTTCTGTACCAGAAGCAAGATTAATTGTAATTCAACCATGGGATGCTAATGCTTTAAAAGAAATAGAAAAAGCAATATTAACATCAGATTTAGGAATAAATCCAAATAATGATGGAAAATTAATAAGATTAAATTTCCCAGAATTAAACGAAGAAAGAAGAAAAGAATTAGTAAAAGAAGTTAAGAAAATGGGAGAAGATGCAAAAGTTGCAATTCGTTCTATAAGAAGAGATGGAATAGATGAATTTAAAGCTATGCAAAAAAATTCTGAAATAACAGAAGATGAATTAAAAATGGCAGAAGATAATATTCAAAAAATAACAGATAAAAACATAGATGAAATAGATAAGTTAACAGATGGAAAAGAAAAAGAAATAATGACAGTTTAAAAGGAGTTTAATATGAATTTTGAAAAGGAAAATTTCCCAAAACATATTGCAATAATTATGGATGGAAATAGGAGATGGGCAAAACAAAGAGGTCTTCCAGCTAAGCTAGGTCATAAGGAAGGTGCCAAAACACTAGAAAAAATAGTTAGATATGCTAATAAAATAGGATTAGGCTATATTACAGTTTATGCTTTTTCAACAGAAAATTGGAAAAGAACAGAAGAGGAAGTAAGTGCTCTTATGCTACTTCTTCAAAATTATTTAGACGACTATAGTAAAAGAGCAGATACAGAAAATATAAAAGTAAAAGTACTAGGGGATATATCAGTTCTTTCAGAAGCAATGCAAAAAAGTATAAGAAAATGTGAAGAGAGAACAAAAGATAATACAGGAGTAACATTTAATATTGCATTAAACTATGGTGGCAGAAATGAAATTGTAACAGCAGTTAAGAAAATTGCTGAACAAGTAAAAAATGGTGAATTAGACGTAGATAATATTACAGAGGAAACTATTTCAGCTAACTTATACACTAAAGGTGAACCAGATCCAGATCTAGTTATTAGGACAAGTGGAGAATTGCGTACAAGCAATTTCTTGCCTTGGCAAATTGTATATTCAGAATTTCTATTTCTAGATAAATTATGGCCAGATTTTACAGAAGAAGACATTGATAATGCAATTTTAGAGTTTCAAAAGAGAAATAGAAAATTTGGAGGAAAATAATGAGTATAAAAAGAGTAATTTCAGGTCTAATTGGTTTCCCTATAGTAGCATTAGTACTTATTTTTGGAAATCAAATAATAATAGATATTGCATTTGCAATTATTGCGGCAATGAGCTTTCATGAGTATTCACATGCTTTTAAAGTTAGCAACAAGGCTAATCCATTAACATGGCTTGGGTATTTAGCTTGTGTAACGATTGCCTTAATACATGTATTTCCAAAAGAATATCTAATGCTAATAATAGGAGCAGTTGTTCCAATAGCTATATTATTATGTTTTGCACAAATTCTAATAACTAAAATGAAAACAACAATAATAGATGCAGCAGTAACTTTATTTGGAATATGTTATATAGTAATATTCTTAATGTTTATGCCAATTATTAGAGCAGCAGAAAACGGAGTATTTTTAATTTGGTATGTAATGTTTGCATCATGGGAAACAGATATTTTTGCATATGTTTGTGGTAAATTAATAGGAAAACACAAATTTAGTAAAATTAGTCCTAATAAAACAATAGAAGGTTGTGTTGGAGGAACAGTTGGAGCAGTAATAGCAATATTAATATATACTGTAATAATTAATAATTTATGTGGAATGAATATTAATTATTTATTAATAGCTGGTATAGGATTAATATTAAGCTTATTAAGTCAAATGGGAGATTTTGCAGCATCATCAATTAAGAGATATACAGGAATAAAAGACTATAGTAATTTAATACCTGGACATGGAGGTATGTTAGATAGAATAGATAGTATAATATTTATAGCTCCATTTGCATATTTTTTATTAGTATTAATTTAAACTAGGAGGTTTCTTTTTGATAAGTTTTTTAATAAATGCTATAAAAATAATTTTCTTATTGGGATTTTTAATATTAATTCATGAAGCTGGTCATTTCTTTATAGCAAAATTATTTAAAGTAAAAGTACATGAATTTGCAATAGGATTTGGACCAAAGATTTGGACAAAACAGGGAAAAGAAACAAAATATGAATTAAGATTAATCCCATTAGGAGGATTTGTTAGGCTAGAAGGAGAAGATACTAAATCAGAAGATGAACGTGCTTTTAATAATGCTAGTATACCAAAAAGAATGGCTATTGTTGCAGCAGGTGCAACAGTAAATATTGTTTTTGGTATATTAGTATATTTTATAATAATGGCATCAATTGGGAATAATGTATCTACAGTTGTAGATTCAACAATTCCTGATTTTGCGGCAGAACAAGCAGGTATATATGCAGGAGATAAAATAGATAAAATTAATGATGCAAAAATAAAAACAAAAACAGATATAGATAACATACTTCAAAATTCAAATGGAGAAGAATTAACAATACAAATAGAGAGAAATAATGAGGAAAAAGAAATAAAATTAATTCCAACAGAAAAAGAAACTAAAAGTACAGGAATATATGTTGCAAGTAGTAATAGTGGCGAAAATGCAACACAAGTAGTGCAAATAGACGAAGGAAGTGCAGCAGCTAAGTCAGGAATCGAAACAAATGATGTAATCACAAAATTTAATGGTGTTGATGTAAGGGAAAGTGCAGATAAATTAATAGAAGCAATACAAACCTGTGAAAGCAATACAGCAGAAGTGGAAATTGAAAGAAACGGAGAAAAAATTACCCTAAACTTAGAATTAGATTTGATTCCAACATATTATCTAGGAATAAACTTTAAAATGGCAGAAAATAATTTGGCAAATAATGTTTATTATGCATTTTTTAAGACAGGTGATTTTTTAGGTTCGATAGTAGAAAATTTAAAAATGTTGTTTACTGGTAAAGTAGGAATAGACCAAATGATGGGGCCTGTAGGAATATCTAGTGTAGTATCACAAACAACAGGATTTGTGGATTTCATATATATGCTTGCAATAATATCTATTTCACTAGGAGTAACGAATTTATTGCCAATACCAGCATTAGATGGTGGAAAATTGTTAATATTGTTAATAGAGGCAATTAGAAGAAAGCCAATGAAAGAAGAACTAGAGATAGGAATTCAAATGGTCGGTTTTATAATTTTAATATCATTATCAATCTTTATAGCATATAAAGATATTTTAAGAATTTTTTAAAAAGAGGTACGAAAATGGATAAAAAAGAAGAAGTAAAATTAACAGTAAAACCAAAATATAATGTAGTATTTAGTTTTTTATATAATCATGTAACAACATTATTAATTATAATTCTAATTTTAGTAGTATTAATTTCCGAAAACCAATTAATAGAATATGGTGTAGCAATATTAGTTATATATATTATATATCTAATAATAAATGCTGCTTACAATAAAGTAAAATATAGAAATAGTTTTTATAAATTTTATAGTGATAAATTAGTATATAACAATAAAATTAAAGATGATAACGAAAAAGAAGTAAAATATACAGAAATGACACAGATAAAATATGGTCAAACATTTTTACAAACTGTTTTTAAATTAGGAACGATAATGATATATACAAATAATAAGAAAATAACACAAAGGATAATTTTTATAAATGGTGTAAAAGACGTAAAATTAGTGTATGAAAAAATACTAAAAGTAATTGGAGAAAAAACTACTGATAACAAATAGGAGATGCTAAATTGGAAAACTTAAAGAAAATAAAGGAAATATTTAGTGACTATAAAAATAATTCTCAAATGCAAGAGTGTTATATAAGTAAAATAGGAATAAACAAAAAAACTAATAGATTAACTATTATTTTAAATACGGATAAATTTGTTCAAATAAAAGATATGTGGGATTTTGAGAAATATCTAATGGAACGATTCAAGATAAAAGATATAGAAATGATATTTAATTATGAAGAAGGAACTAAGATTCCTGATGTAAAAGAGGAGTGGAAAAATATAATATGCTATATGGCACATAAACATCCACTAATGAAACCTATTTTACTTATGAAAAGTACAATAGAGGTAGAAAATAACAATATAAATGTAAAGATGCATATAAAAGGTGCAGATTTTTTACGAACCAGAAAGACAGATAAGCAAGTAGAAATAACAATAAAGAATTTGTTAGGAAAAGAATATAAAATCAACTTAGAAGAACAGATAAGTAAAGAAGAATTAGCAAGACAAGAAGAAAATAATAGGTTATTAGAAGAACAATTAATAAGAAATAGAATAGAAGAAATGAAAAGACTTGAAGAGGAAAAAGCAAATGCTAAAATGCAAGAACCACCGGACTATTATGTACCATTACCTTCTGATAGCGATATTCCTCCAGAGAAATTAGGCGAAATGGCGCCACCAGTTATAGAAAATAATAATATAGATTACATTATTGGAAAACCATCTAAAGCAAAAGAAAATCATGTAAAGATAAAAGATATAAATGCAAATACAGGTAAAGTAACAATAGAAGGAAGAATTGTAGAAGTAGATTCTAGAGATACAAAATCTGGAAAGAAAATAATAATAATGGATGTATATGATGGTACCGGTATAATGACATGTAAATCATTTACAACTATGGAAGAAGCAGATGGTATCTTAGAAAAATTAGAAAAAGTAAAAGCTATAAAAATTATAGGAAAAGCAGGTTTAGATACATATGCTGGAGATGTTAATATAATTGCAAATTCAGTAATAGAAACAGATGCAGAAGTACCAGAATTACCAGAAGAAGATAATAGTTCACCACTAATAATGGGAACTTCTTTAACTATTAATGAACCTCTAGTAAAAATTAAAAATTTAGGTGTAGATGATAAAAAAGTCTCGTTAGAAGGAGAAGTAATAAATTCTGAAGATAGAGAATTAAAATCTGGTAGAGTTTTATACAGTTTTGATTTGTATGATGGAACAAGTACATTAACTTGTAAAGCATTTTTAGATAAGAAAAATGCTAAGAAGATTATGGGAAGAATAAAAAGTGCTAAAGCAATAAAAATAGCAGGAACTGCACAAATGGATTCTTTTTCTCATGAACTTACTGTTATGGCATATACAATCATAGAAATTGAGCCACCTAAAAAAGAAGAGAGAATGGATAATAGCGAGGTTAAGAGAGTAGAGCTTCATATGCATACAAAGATGAGCCAAATGGATGGTATAACATCTGCAACAGACTTAATAAAAAGAGCTATGAAGTGGGGAATGAAGTCTATTGCAATAACAGATCATGGTGTTGTACAAGCATTTCCAGAGGCACATAAATTATTAGGTTTTGATAATCATGATATAAAAATAATTTATGGTGTAGAGGCATATCTTGCGCCAGATAAGGTTTCTCCAGTATCTTTTTCTAAAGGACAAAGTATAGATACAACTTATTGTGTATTAGACTTAGAAACAACAGGTTTTTCATTTAGAACAGAAAAAATTACAGAAGTTGGAATAATGAAAGTAAAAAATGGAGAAGTAATAGATGAATTTTCTTGTTTCGTAAATCCAGAAAAGCCAATACCACAAAGAGTTGTAGAAGTTACCAATATTACAGATGATATGGTAAAAGATGCAGAAACAATAGATAAAGTTATGCCTAAAATATTAGAATTTGTTGGAGATTCAGTTTTAGTTGCACATAATGCAGATTTTGATATTGGATTTTTAAAATATAATGCAAACGAATTAGGATTAAGTTTAGAAAATACATATTTAGATACATTAAGGTTAGCAAAAGATTTATTCCCAGATTATAAAAAATATAAGCTAGGAAAAATTGCAGAAAACTTAGGTATAAAAGTAGAAGTAGCACATAGAGCGTTAGATGATGTTGATACAACTGTAAAAGTATTAAATGTAATGCTTAAAATGTTAAAAGATAAGGGTTGTGAAACATTAGATGATATTACTAAAAAAGTTGCAGGAGAAGCAGACTTTAAAAAATTACCTACTTATCATGCAATAATATTAGCAACAAACTATGTTGGACTTAAAAATTTATATAAATTAATATCAATTTCTCATTTAGACTATTTTTATAAAAAACCAAGAATTTTAAAATCAGTATATAAAAAATATTCAGAAGGTTTAATATTAGGAAGTGCTTGTGAAGCAGGAGAATTATATCAAGCAATAGAAATGGGAAAAACAGATGAAGAAATAGAAGATATTGCAAAAGATTATGATTATTTAGAAATACAGCCATTAGGAAATAATGATTTCTTAATTCGAAATGGAACAGTAGCAGATGAAGAAGGTTTAAAAAATATAAATAGAAAGATTGTAGAAATTGGAGAAAGACTAAATAAATTAGTTGTTGCAACTTGTGATGTACACTTTATGGATCCATCTGATGAAATTTATAGAAGAATGTTACAGGCAGGACAAGGATATGATGATGCAGATCAGCAAGCACCACTATATTTAAGAACTACAGAGGAAATGCTAAAAGAGTTCGAATATTTAGGAGAAGAAAAAGCATATGAAGTAGTTGTAACAAATACAAATAAAATTTCAGATATGTGTGATTGGATTAGCCCAATATCACCAGAAAAATGTCCACCACATATACCAGGTTGTGAAACAACTATAAAAGAGATTGCATATTCAAAAGCCCATGAATTATATGGCAATCCACTTCCAGCTATAGTTGAAGAAAGACTTGATAAAGAATTAACATCAATTATAAAAAATGGATTCTCCGTTATGTATATAATTGCACAAAAACTGGTTTGGAAGTCAAATGAAGACGGATATATTGTTGGTTCAAGAGGATCTGTTGGTTCGTCATTTGTGGCTAATATGACAGGTATAACAGAAGTTAATTCACTTCCACCACATTATAGATGTCCTAATTGTAAGTATTCTGATTTTACAGATTATGGGTATGAGAATGGATTTGACTTACCAGATAAAGATTGTCCAAAATGTGGAACAAAACTTGTAAAAGATGGTATGGATATACCATTCGAGACATTCCTTGGATTTAATGGAGATAAGGAGCCAGATATAGACTTAAACTTCTCTGGTGAATATCAAGCAAAAGCACATAGATATACAGAAGTTATATTTGGAAAGGGTACAACGTTTAAGGCTGGAACAGTTGGTACAGTTGCAGATAAGACAGCATTTGGCTATGTAAAGAAATATTATGAAGAAAGAAATATACCAGTTGCAAATGCAGAGGTTGCAAGAATTTCGCAAGGTTGTACAGGAATAAAAAGAACAACAGGCCAACACCCTGGAGGAATTATAGTTGTTCCAAAAGGTAGAGAAATATATGAATTTACACCAGTACAACATCCTGCAGATGATCCTAATTCTGATATCATAACAACACATTTTGATTATCACTCAATAGACCAAAACTTATTAAAACTAGATATACTTGGTCATGATGATCCTACAATGATAAGAATGTTATTTGATATTACAGGAGTAGATCCAACTAAGGTACCTTTAGATGATAAGGAAACAATGTCAATCTTTAGTTCTACTAAAGCATTAGGAGTAACTCCAGAACAAATACATTCAGAGGTAGGAAGTTATGGAATACCTGAGTTTGGTACAAAGTTTGTTAGAGGAATGTTAGTAGACACGAAACCTAAAAGATTTGATGAATTAATTCGTATTTCTGGATTGTCACATGGTACAGACGTATGGCTTGGAAATGCACAAAGTTTAATAGATGCAGGAACAGTTACATTATCAGAAGCAATATGTTGTCGTGATGATATAATGATATACCTAATTAAAAAAGGTTTGCCACCAAATGATGCATTTAAAATAATGGAATCTGTACGTAAAGGAAAGGTAGCAAAAGGAAAAGAACCTAAGTGGGATCAATATAAAGAATTAATGAAAGAACATGACGTTCCAGAGTGGTATATAAAATCTTGTGAAAAGATAAAATATATGTTCCCTAAAGCCCATGCAGCAGCATATGTTACAAATGCATTTAGAATAGCGTGGTTTAAAGTTCACGAACCAAAAGCATATTATACTGCATATTTTACAATAAGAGCAGATGAATTTGATAGTGATATAATGTGTCACGGAAAAGAAAAAGTACTAAACAAAATGAAAGAAATAGATTTAGCAGGAAATAGTGCAACTACGAAAGATAAAAATATGTATGCTATATTAGAATTAGTATTAGAAATGTATGAAAGAGAAATTAATTTCTTGCCAATTGACTTGTACAAATCTCATAGTACAAAGTTTATTGCAGAAGAGGATGGAATAAGACCACCATTAAATAGTATCCCTGGTCTTGGAACTGTTGCTGCAGAAAGTATAGTTAAAGCAAGGGAAGAAGAGCCATTTATGTGTATAGACGACATAAGAATGAGGGCAAAAGCAGGAAGTTCAGTAATAGAATTACTAAGAAATGCGGGATGCCTAAAAGGAATGAATGAGAGCAATCAAATGAGTTTATTTGCTTAAATATAAGAATGATAAAGGTGAATAATAAAATGTTCACCTTTATTGTAAAAGGGGAATAAAATGAAAAATTTTGTAATATGTATATGGTTTGTAGTAATATTTTTAATACTATTTATACTATATAATAAGAAAAATGTAAAAAAATATATTCCGATATTACTAATATTGTTAATTTTAGCTTGCATTCCAATTGCTGTAATGCCTTTAAAACTTGTGGATCTTATTAGTAATAATAACGGAACTAGTGTAGCGATTATATTAATAATTACATTACTATATTTAATTATTAGATTAGGAAAGAAGATATATAATATATTACAAATTAGAATTTCTAATGATGAAGGTATATATGTAAGAGATATGGAAGTAAACTATAGCCCAGCAATTTTATCATATCTTCAAAATCAAAAACTAGAAGACGAGAAAGATATTACAGCATGTATTTTAGACTTATGTGCTAAAAAATATTTGGATATAAGAAAAACAAAAGAAAATAACTATACATTGGAAAAAGGAACCAATCAAGACAGCAATATTCTTCCAGCAGATGAAAAATATTTATACGATAAAATAGTATCAAAACAGAAGATAGATTTTTATGAATGGAAGGAAATTGTTATAAAAGAATTTAATAAATTCGGATTTTTAAAATATAAACATATAGGTTTAACTGGAATATTTTTCATATTATTTATGCTTATAATGCTCTTATGTGCAATAGTATATGCTATTAATCCAAGAGCTAAATTAGCACAATTTCTTATAACAATATTATTTACACTATTTGAGATAGCACTTATAGAACCATGTTTAATAATAATATCAAAAATTATACAAAAGGATGAAAAATATATTGCTGGCATTTATACTAGTGCAGGAGCAAAAGAGATGAAAAGATGGGATAAATACAAAAATTTCTTAAAAGATTATACTTTAATAAAAAACAGAAAAATAGACAGTGTAATAGTTTTAGAAAAACATATAGCTTATGCAACAGTATTAGATGTCAATAAAGATTACACCCAGAGTATAATAAATGATTTAAACGTAAATTATAATTTGAATTTAGATTATATAAAAAGTATTTTTAAAGATATAGGAGAGAATGATGTTAGACTATAAATTAATGTTAGAAGCAATATTTACACCAAAAAATATTATAATATATTTAATTGCTATAAATTTACTAGCTTTTGCAGCTATGTGGTGGGATAAAAGAAGAGCACAAAAAGGTGAATGGAGAATAAGTGAAGCAGGCTTATTTACATTAGTTTTACTTGGAGGCGGAGTTGGAGGAATAGCCGGAATGTACACATTTAGACATAAGACTAAAAAGTTAAAATTTAAAATAGGATTTCCTACAATTCTAATAACAGAAATTGTTTTGGCAATATATTTTTTTGTTATTAAATAATAATCCTTGATTTTTTGTAAATAATATGATATAAGTATATAAATTTAATAAGTGCGATGAAAAAGAAAAAGTATTTATAAAGCTAAAAGAGAGTTAGTGGTTGGTGTAAACTAATAGCAAAAAAATATGGGGAGCTTTGGAGCACAATTATAACGAAGAGGATAATTAAATTTATCAATTAGGGTGGAACCGCGGAATATAACTTTCGTCCCTAGCTAATATGCTAGGTACGGAAGTTTTTTAGATTAATAAAGCCTTCTGGTACTTAGCAAATAAAGTATTAGGAGGTTTTTATTATGGTAGATTCAATGGAAAAAATCGTAGCATTATGCAAATCAAGAGGATATGTATATCCAGGTTCAGAAATTTATGGAGGACTTGCAAATACTTGGGATTATGGTCCTTTAGGAAATGAATTAAAAAATAATATTAAAGCTGCGTGGAGAAAAAAATTCATTCAAGAACAACCAAATATTGTAGGATTAGATGCAGCAATATTAATGAATCCAGAAACATGGGTTGCTTCAGGTCATGTTGGAGGGTTCTCAGATCCATTAATTGATTGTAAGGAATGTAAAACAAGACACAGAGCAGATAAATTAATAGAAGAATGGGCACATGAACAAGGAAAAGATATGATTGCAGATGGTATGACAGATGAACAATTAATAAACTTTATTAATGAAAATAAGATACCTTGCCCTAATTGTGGTAAAACAAATTTTACAGATATACGTAAATTTAATTTAATGTTTAAAACATTCCAAGGTGTTACAGAGGATAAGACAGCAGAAATATATTTAAGACCAGAAACAGCACAAGGTATATTTGTAGATTTTAAAAATGTATTAAGAACATCTAGAAAGAAAATGCCAATGGGTATTGCACAAATAGGAAAAGCATTTAGAAACGAAATAACACCAGGAAACTTTATATTCAGAACAAGAGAATTCGAACAAATGGAATTAGAATTCTTCTGCAAACCAGGAACAGATTTAGAATGGCATAAATATTGGAAAGACTATTGTGAAAAATGGTTATTAAGCCTAGGAATGAAGAAAGAAAATATACGTTTAAGAGATCATTCAAAAGAAGAATTGGTATTCTATAGCAAAGCAACAACAGATATAGAATTTGCATTCCCATTTGGATGGGGAGAATTATGGGGAATTGCAGATAGAACAGATTATGACTTAACACAACATATGAACCATTCAAACCAAGATATGTCATATTTAGATCAAGAAACAGGTGAAAAATATGTACCATATGTTATAGAACCATCACTAGGAGCAGATAGAGTATTATTAGCTTTCTTATGTAACGCATACGAGGAAGAAGAAATTGCAGAAGGAGATGTAAGAACAGTATTACATTTACATCCAGCTTTAGCACCATATAAAGTTGCAGTTTTACCTTTATCTAAGAAATTATCTGAAAAAGCAACAGAAGTATATACAAATTTAGCAAAGAAATTTATGTGTGATTATGATGAAGCAGGAAGTATAGGAAAGAGATATAGAAGAGAAGACGAAATTGGAACTCCTTATTGTGTAACAATAGATTTTGACACATTAGAAGATAATTGCGTAACAATTAGAGATAGAGATACTATGGAACAAGTAAGAGTAAATATTGACGAATTAGAAAATTGGATTGCTGAAAAAGTAGAATTTTAATTGTAACTAGTGAAATTAAAGTTTTATATAGTATGATAATTATAAAGACATTCATTAAAACAAAATTAGTTTGATGAATGTCTTTTACTTTTGTTTAACTTATGATAAGATTTCGTTAGATGATACCAAAGAGGTGTATAGTATGGAAACAAGTTTAATAGTAAGAAAAGAGAGTAAGCTTGATAAGATAATAAAATTGCTTAATAGAATGTTTTTTAAGGAAGCATATTATTTAGAAGAACAATTAGATGAATTATTTAAACCCAAAAGTGTGAATGTTTCTAGAATAGTAATACCTAAAGAGATAAAATATTAAATACAAAAGAGGGAAAAAAGCACCGTCCCCGAATCCCGAAAAAACCAAAAAGCACCGTCCCCGAATCCCGAAAAAACCAAAAAGCACCGTCTCTGAATCACAAAAAAGGAACGTCCTCAAATCCCTAAATTTCTTCAAAAAGGTTTACTAAAAGACATAAAGTGATATAATATTGATATAAAAATAGCATTGTACGAAATTAAGCTTAGTATACAAGCAAATATGATTCAAAAGATAAAGGAGAGAAGATACATGGAAGAAAACAAGAAATATGTATATTTATTTCAAGAAGGAAATGCAAAAATGAAAGATATTCTTGGGGGGAAAGGTGCAAATTTGGCAGAAATGACAAATTTAGGGCTACCAATTCCACAAGGTTTTACAATATCTGCAGAATGTTGTAATAAATATTATGAAGACGGAGAGAAAATATCAGAAGATATAATAAGTCAAATAGAAAAAGCTCTAGGTAAGTTAGAAGAAATGTCTGGCAAAAAGTTTGGAGATGTTCAAAAACCATTATTAGTTTCTGTTCGTTCTGGAGCTAGAGTTTCTATGCCAGGAATGATGGATACAATATTAAATTTAGGAATTAATGATGAAACAGTTAAAACATTAGCTGCAAAAAATAGAAGATTTGCATATGACAGTTATAGAAGATTTATACAAATGTATAGTGATGTAGTAAAAGGAATTCCTAATAGTGTTTATGAAAAAGCTATAGATACTAAAAAAATGCAAAGAGGTCTTGCTCAAGATATAGATATGGATGCAAATGACCTAGAAGATTTAGTAAAAGTATTTAAGGGAATATATTATGACCAAACTGGTTCAGCATTTCCACAAGATGTAAAAGCTTTACTATTAGAATGCATAGAAGCTGTATTTAAATCTTGGAATAATCCAAGAGCAATTAAATATAGAAGATTAAATGATATACCAGGAGATTGGGGAACAGCTGTAAATATTCAGATGATGGTGTTTGGAAATATGGGAGATGACTGTGGAACAGGTGTAGCATTTTCTAGAAATCCAGCAACAGGAGAAAATAAAATATACGGAGAATTTCTTATGAATGCACAAGGGGAAGATGTAGTAGCAGGAATAAGAACTCCAATGACGATAGATAAATTAGCAGAGATTAATCCAGATGTGTACAATGAGTTTGTAAGAAGTGCGAAAAAATTAGAAAAGCATTATAAAGATATGCAAGATTTGGAATTTACAATAGAACATGGAAGCTTATATATTTTACAAACAAGAAATGGAAAAAGAACTGCGCAAGCAGCTTTGCAAGTGGCTGTGGACTTAGTAAAAGAAGGGTTAATAGACGAAAGAGAAGCAGTACTTAGAGTAGAACCAAAGCAATTAGAACAATTATTGCATCCTAATTTTGATAAAGAAAAATTAAAATATGCAAGATTGATAGCACAAGGATTAGCAGCATCACCAGGAGCTGCAACAGGAAAAGTTGTATTTAGCGCAGAAAAAGCAGTACAACTACATGAAGCAGGAGAAAAAGAATTAATATTAGTACGTTTAGAAACATCTGCAAATGATATTGATGGTATGAATGTGTGCAAAGGAATATTAACTGTAAGAGGAGGAATGACATCACATGCTGCAGTTGTTGCAAGAGGAATGGGAACTTGCTGTGTGGCAGGATGTTCTAGCATAGTTGTAAACGAAGAAGAAGGATATTTCGAATTACCAGATGGCGCAGAATATATGGAAGGCGACTATATATCTTTAGATGGTTCAACTGGAAATGTATATGATGGAAAAATAGATACTGTACCTGCAACTGTTTCTGGAAATTTTGCAGAACTTATGAATTGGGCAGATCAATATAGAAAATTAAAAGTTAGAGCAAATGCTGATACTCCAAGAGATGCAAAACAAGCTTATGAATTTGGAGCAGAAGGAATTGGTTTATGTAGAACAGAGCATATGTTTTTTGCACCAGAAAGAGTAAAAGCAATAAGAGAAATGATTCTTTCAGAAACAGTAGAACAAAGAAAAGTTGCATTAGCAAAATTATTACCTATGCAAAGAGCAGATTTTGAAGAATTATATAAAGCAATGAATGGATATACAGTAACAATTAGATTGTTAGATCCACCACTACATGAATTTTTACCTAAAACAGATAAAGATATATATGAACTATCAAAAGAAATGAATATAAAAGAGGAAAAAATCAGAGAGACAATTCAAAAGTTACATGAGTTCAATCCAATGATGGGACATAGAGGCTGTAGATTAGATGTAACATATCCAGAAATAGCTCAAATGCAAACAAGAGCTATTATAGAAGCTGCAATAAATGTTAATAAAGAAGGAATGAATGTAATTCCAGAAATAATGATTCCTTTAGTTGGGGAATATAAAGAAATGAAATATGTAAAATCAATAGTTACAGAAACTGCAGATAAAATTTTGGAAGAAGCAAATATAGAAATGAGATATCATGTAGGAACAATGATAGAAATTCCAAGAGCTGCATTAACTGCTGATGAAATAGCTAAAGAAGCAGAGTTTTTCTCATTTGGAACAAACGATTTAACACAAATGACTTTTGGATTTAGTAGGGATGATGCAGGTAAATTCTTAAATGAATATTATTCTAAAAATATTTATGATTTTGATCCATTTGCTACAATAGATAAAAAAGGTGTAGGTAAATTAATGAAAATAGCAGTGGAACTTGGAAGAAAAACAAGACCAGATTTAAAAATTGGAATTTGTGGTGAGCATGGTGGAAATCCAGCTTCTGTAGAATTTTGTAATGCACTTGGTTTAAATTATGTATCTTGTTCTCCATATAGAGTACCAATTGCAAAACTTGCAGCAGCTCAAGCAGCAATAAATGAAGAGTAGGAATATACAAAAGGAAAATAAAGAGATAGGGATATTTTATGAATTTTTCAGAGATAGAAAAAAATTTAAAATTAAATCAACATATTCAAAAAGACATTAGACAGATTGTATTCGAATGTTATTATGATATTTATAATTATTTAGGAAGAACTGGATTTATAAAATGGGTAGATAAACAAAATTTAACAATTGGAATTAGAAATATCATATTTAAAGCATTAACAGAAAAAGAGGATGAATATTTAAAAAATAATAGATGGGTTGCAGGTTATCATGTGCAACCCTTAAATCCAAGCCAAAAAGAAAATATAGTATTAAGAAAAGGCGTAGGTGACAATAAAGATACAAATGCACATGAGATATTTCATTCTATAGTGGATGGCCTTGGAGGATTTAACCGATTTTGGGGAGAAGGAATAACAGAATTTTGTAAAAAAGCGATGTATAATAGAACAGAATACAGTTATCCAAAAAATGTTGAAATGGTTTTTTTAGCATATTCTATGTTTGGAAATATTATATTAAAAGATTATTTTTCAAAACAAGGTGATAAGTTTTATTTCCATTTGGCTAAAGGAGCAGAGAATCATTTGTTCCAAATAATGATGAAAATAGGAAAGAATCTCGATAGAAATTTAGAAAACTATCATTCTATTATTTATAATCAAAAAAGGGCAACAGCAAAAGAATTAAAAACAGCAGATCAAGATTTGAAAGATGGAATAAGTGGATTACTTAGTTTTTATTATATGTATAAACAAGAACAAATTAAACGATTTAAACATATTAGGGAAGATAGAATAGATTTTAATGGATTTATCGATGAACAAGTAGAAATACTTAGATATTTAAAAATTTTAGATACAAATAGAAAAGAGTATAAAGGAATATATGAGCAATACGGATTTATTAGAAAAAATCTAATTGAAAAAATGCTCCAAAATAGTCACTTTATTTTTAACAAATCAGAAGAGGAAAAAAGACAAATAGTAGACAAGATTACAAGAGATATTGATTCAAAAATTGCTAGTAGAAGTTCAGGTAGATATTTATCTATTGAAGAGACATATATAAATCAAGAAGTAGAAGAACCATATAGAACATTAAATGAGAATGCAACTGGAAAATTAGTAGTTACATTTTTGTATAAAGATGAGTGCAAAGATTTTTTAACTACGATGAGAAAAATAGCAGATATACAAGCTGCAACAACTGAATTTTCAAATGAAGAGGTTGCAGATACTTTAAAAATAATAGGTGGAAGTTTAAAAGATAAGAATGCATTAGCGATATTAGGAAATGCACGAACTTTTGCAAGGGCTATAGAAAATATTTCGCAATTAGAACAACAATATGAATATGATTTGGAAATGCCAACATTTAAGAAAATTCACATAGAAGGCTTAGAAAATTTAAATACTTTTGTAGAGTTTAATGAGGATAAACAATTTTTGGTAGTAATTGATACTGAAGAGGGAAGGGTAGATAGAGTATCTTTGAATGATTACTCTAGTGAGTCTTCTGAATTTAAGCTATTTACATATAAGAATAGTGAAAATGATAACTCTGACGAAAATTCTTATGGAATTGTTATGTCAAACAAAAAAGTGTCAGAGATAGTACTGGATTCTAAAACACAGAAGGTAGAAGTAACTAATGGAAAGGTTGATCCTAGATTAATAGTAGGAATGCAATCAATATATGAGGACACTCTAAATAGTGTTACTTTCAAAGTGATCGAAAAAGATATAGAACTTGGATCATATTCACATGGAATGTCAAAAGATCAAAAAGTATTAAGTACTGTAAGAATTAGTGATAATAAAAGAAGTATAGATATTGATGATTTTATACAAGATTATATAGAAACCAAAAAGTTAATTCCGGGAATAGATAAGCAAGAGACAGTATTTGTAGATATGAGTGAAAAACTAATTGATACAACATTCGAAGCGCATATGATTCCAGAAGGTACAATAAATCAACAATTATATAATAGACAAAAATATGCTTTAGTTACTGATATGAAACAGTTATTACAAGAAAGACAAAGAGGAAATAATGAAAGAAATGTAGAGGCATTGCATAAACGTTTAAATGCTGATTTGGAGAATTTAAATAGTACGGTAGATAAAGCGACTTCAAAAGAAAATATTGGAATATTAGTTGGAAGGGAAGAAGCAGGAAATGAATTTTTAAGGAGCGCTGTAGATGGAACCAAAACAAGAGCAAGAACTTCCGGAATGCAAAGCCAAATAGAACTTATAAGGCAAAGAGAATTATTAAAAAGAGGGTTAACAATGAAAAATACGGAGGAAAAGGGACAAGAATATGGAGATAACTAAAAGTACGAGAATTGCATATGCAGAAATAGATAGTTTTATAGAATTGTTGCCAAAAGCAGAAAAAGAGAAAATTCCAAATAATCTTATAAGATATTTTAAAGAAGAAAAAGATAAAGAGACTGTTAAAAAATTGTCATTAGATATACCACTAGAAAAACAAAATTTACAAGAAGACACATGGAATTTAATTGCAATAATTTACTTAAAATATTTGTGTGAAGATGAAGAAGAGAAGAAAGAACTAGAGAAAATTTATGACGAAAATGAGAAAATATATAGAGAAGAGATAAAAGAGAAATATAATCCAGAAAAAATATTTAGTGATAGAGAAAAGAAGCACACTACATCACAAGAAAAAGATCAAATTTTACCTATAGAAGTAAAAAAAGAAAGCTTTATTCAAAAAATTATAAAATTTATTAATAAGATATTTCATAAGAAAAACACTTGATAGAATTATCAAGTGTTTTTTATATTATTTATTATTTTCTAATCCAGAATATTTCTTTAATTTTTCATAAACTAGATAATTAATTGTTCCAGAAGGGAACTTTCCGTTTTTATCTTTAGTTCCAGCAGGTACACCTGTTAATAATTCGATACCTTCGTCAATTGTAGAAATTGCATAAATATGGAATAAATTATTTTTTACAGCATCTACAACTTCATCATCTAAATGAAGATTTCTTACATTTTGAACAGGAATTATAACACTATGACTACCATCTAAGCCTCTGTCTTTACATATTTGGAAAAATCCTTCGATTTTTTCATTAACACCACCAATAGGTTGGATTTCACCTTTTTGATTTACAGATCCTGTAACTGCAAAAGATTGATTTATTGGTATTTCAGACAAACTAGAAAGTAGGGCATATAGCTCTGTACTAGAAGCACTATCACCATCAACGCCATTATATAATTGTTCAAAACATATACTTGCAGTTAAAGCAAGAGGAAAATCTTGTGCAAATTTTTGTCCTAAATAGCCTGTAAGTATTAATACTCCTTTAGAATGAGATGAACCAGAAAGGTCAACTTCACGTTCTATATTAACAATTCCTTGTTTTCCTGCATAAGTATTTGCAGTTATTTTTGTAGGTTTTCCAAAAGAATAGTCACCTATAGTTAAAACGGTAAGCCCGTTAATTTGTCCAACTTTAGATCCAGATGTATCTATTAATAAAGTGTTTTCTTTTATCATTTCCAAATAATGAGTATCATATTTTTTTACACGTTCAATTCTTTCTTTTAAAGCTTTGTGAATAAATTTATCTGTAATCAGTTTAGAACGACTAAGTTTTGCCCAAGTCGCAGCTTCACCAAGAATTTCTGACAAGTCATTAAATTTGGTAGAGATTTTTTCTTTATCATTTGCAAGAACAGTAGCATAATCAACTAAACTTGCAACACCAGTTCTATCTAGTTGAGGTAAACCTTCTTTTTCACAAAATCCATGTGCAAACCTAGCAAGTTTTATCATATTTTCAGAATTACGAGGAGCATCGTCTTCGAATTCAACTTTTATTTTAAATAATTTTCTAAAATCATTATCCACAGCAAGTAGGGTATGATAAATATTGCTATTACCAATTATAATAACCTTTAAATCTAAAGGAATTGGCTCAGGTTTTAAAGAAATCATTACCATAGAAGAATGTTGTTCAGAAGCATTTTCTATATTTAGTTCTTTTACCTTTAATGCCTTTTTTAATGATTCATAGCATAGGCTATTTTGTATTATATCATCTGCTTGGAACATAATATATCCACCATTTGCCATGTGAAGTAAACCAGGTTTTAACATAGTATGATCAGTTTTTAAAGCACCATAGTAATTTTCGTATTCAAGTCTTCCAAATAAATTTGGATAAGAAGTATTAGAATCCATTATAACTGGTGCACCTTCTAAATTGCTATTATCTATAAACAAGTTTACTCTGTAATTAAGCCATGGGGCAGGAGGTTCTACTCTTGGTCCGTTTTGAGGTTGATTATTATTAGGCTCTGCTGTAAATGCAGAAATATTTTTTAAAATATCTGTTTTTACATCATTTAAAAATTTTGTGATTTTTTTATTTCTTTTAAATTTTGATTTTACATTATTAATATGAACATTTATAGTAAGTAGGGCAATATTAGATTGCCATTCTTCTATTTTTTTATCTGCTTCTTTTTCTATTGCTTTAATTTCGCTTATTGCTTCGATAATTTGTTGTTGTACAATTCCAGATTTATCTTCAAATTCTTTTTTTACACTTTCATCTAATTTATCGAATTCTTCTTCTTCAATAGTTTTACCATTTATTACTGGCATCATGTAAATACCATTTTGTGCACTTTTAACAAAAAAACCATATTCTAAAGCTTTTTTGTTTAAGTTTTCCATTAAAACATTTCTTTTTTCTTCGAATTCTTGTCTGATGATAGTTTTTTCTTTTTCAAAATCATCATTATTAAATGTATTTTTTATATCAACTTTTATATCTTTAATAAAAGCATCCATAGTATTTTTAAATTCTTTTCCTTGACCAGCAGGAAGAGAGACCGCAATTGGTTCATTTGGTCTATCAAAATTATATATATAGCACCAATCATTTGGAACTTTTTTCTTTTTAGCAATTGTATCCAAATAATTTTTTGTATACATAGTTTTACCAACACCGCTAGGACCTTCTAGATAGATATTATATCCTTTAACATTTACATTAAGACCAAATTCTAAAGCTTTAATGCCACGTTCTTGTCCAATTCCAGAAGTAATAGGCTCTAAATTTTCTGTTGTTTCAAAATCAAAAAAGTTTGGATTACACATTACTCTTAGATCTTTGTAATTTAATTCATTTTTTTTCATTTGTTTTTTTCCTTCTTTCTTTATAATTCTTTTGTCATAATAATTGCATTATCTTTATTGTTATAATATTTTTTTCTGAAGCCAACATTTTTAAAACCATATTTTAAGTATAAATTTATTGCAGGTAAATTGTGTTCATTTACTTCTAGAGTAATTGCTTTAAAATTTTGATTCTTTGCGGTTTGTATTAGTTTCTCCAATAATTTACTGCCAATACCAGTTTGTCTGTTAGATTTTTTTACAACTATATCTGTAATATGTACATCATCTACAGCTTTCCAAATTCCTGCAAAGCCTAAAATATTATTTTCCAATTTGGCTACAAAATATTCTGAGTTAGGATTATTAAGTTCTTCTTGCAAGACATCATATGTCCAAAAATCGTCAAAATCGTCGATTAAAATATCTTTTATTAAAGATAAGTCATAATCTGTCATATTATATATTTCTAAATTCATAGTAATTATCCTTTATTTAATTTTTTCTCTAATTCGATTTCCGCACTTGATTTTTTTAAATATAATGGGGAAAGGGCTAAATCTTCCTTATCTGTGCAATTAAAATATTTATAGATTGCAGCTTTAGCTACTCCACTAGCAGAAGAATTGTTAGAATTTCCTTCTGTTATTAAACAATTTTTAATAGAATCTTTAATTTGTGAAGAATATGTTGTAGCTCCAGAACCTACAAATATAATTTTGTTATTAGAATAATGATTTAAACTATCTAATGCATTATTAATATTATCAGATATATATTTATCTATTAAAGAATAATGACTATCTTCATATTTGAATAATCCTGCATATACATTATTATTTTTTGCATCTATTATAGAACAAACCAAAGAGTTTTCTTTTGGTACAATATTGTATGCTAAACCTTCTAAAGAAGAAATACCGATAGCTTTTTTATTATAGTAATCTCTAAAAGCACATATTGTAGCAACTCCAATTCTAATTCCTGTAAAAGAACCAGGTCCTTTAGAACATGCAAATAAATCTATATCAGCTAAATTGATCTGTAAATTGTCAAAAGCTTTTTTTATCATTGGCATTAAGTTTTCAGAATGAGTTAATTTATCAGCTATATAGTCTTCATAAATTATTTTGTTATCATCTAAAATTGCGAGACTACAAATATTGCTAGATGTATCGATACTTAATGTTTTCATTTTTACACTTCCTTTAATTTATATTCGCCAAAACATTCCATATTTAAAATACGAATGTCAGAATCTTCAAAATCTCTAGAAAAAGAAATCTTTAAATAAGATTCAGGTAAAAGTTCTTCGATTTTTTCGCCCCATTCGATTATGCAAATACCAGTTTGAAAATATTCGTCTCCACCAATTGCATAAAATTCATCTATATCTTCTAATCTATAAACATCAAAATGATAGATTGGAAAATCAGGAGTATCGTATTCGTTTACAATAGTAAAAGTAGGACTTGATAATTCGTCTTGTAAATTAAAATATTCTAAAAAACCTTCTGTAAATTTAGTTTTTCCAGAACCAAGTTCGCCACATAAAACGATAATATCTCCTTTTTTTGAATTAGAAGCGATTTTTTGTGCTAATTTCTTTGTTTCTTCTTCAGAATGTGAAATAAATTTTGTCATATTTTTTCTCCTTTGCTTCTTAATTATATAAGAAGGAAAAACATTTGTAAAGAAAATCAGAGGCTAATTATATGGAAATTTGTAGAAAAATATGATACTATATTGATACTGCAAAATAATAGAAACTAGGAGAAAATTATGAGTGAAATCGAAAATATAAACTTACCAGGAGATTTAAAAAAACTTAATATAAAAGAAAAAGAAAAGTTATCAGCAGAAATAAGAAAAGAAATACTAAAAGTCGTATCTAATAATGGTGGACATTTAGCCTCAAATTTAGGAGTTGTAGAACTTACAATAGCACTACATTCGGTGTTTAATGCACCTAAAGATAAAATAGTTTGGGATGTAGGGCATCAGACATATGTTCATAAAATTCTTACTGGTAGAAAAGATAAAATGAATTCTTTAAGAAAAAGGAATGGCATAGCTGGTTTCCCAAAAAGGGAAGAGTCAGAATATGATACATTTAATACTGGACATAGTAGTACATCTATTTCTGCGGCTATAGGAATGGCAAGAGCAAGAGATATAAAAAAAGAAAATTATCAAATTGTTGCAGTTATAGGAGATGGTGCTTTAACAGGTGGAATGGCATTAGAAGCTTTAAATGATGGGGGAAGTTCCAAAACCAATTTTATAATTATCTTAAATGATAATGAAATGAGTATTTCTAAAAATGTTGGTGGAATATCTAATTTTTTAAGTAAAATAAGAAGCAAAAGATTTTATAAAAGGTCAAATAATATAATTAAAAAAGGTGTTTCAAAAATTCCTTGGCTTGGCAATAAAATAATAAAGCTAGTACAAGATTTAAAATATAGTATAAAAAAGATTTTTATATCTAATATGTTTTTCGAAGATATGGGATATACATATTTAGGACCAGTTGATGGACATAATATAGAAAAACTAGAAAATATTTTAAAAATCGCTAAGAATATTGATGGCCCTAAATTAATTCATGTTATTACTAAAAAAGGAAAAGGATATGAACCGGCCGAAAAAAATCCTGATAAATTCCATTCAACAGGTCCATTTGAAATAGAAACTGGAAAATCTAAAAAAGCTAAGTCAAAAGATTACTCAAAAGTTTTTGGTGATAAATTAGTAAGCTTGGCAGAAAAAAATAAAAAGATTGTAGCTATAACAGCATCTATGAAAGACGGAACAGGGTTAAAAGATTTTGCAGAAAAATTTAAAGATAGATTTTTTGATGTAGGAATAGCAGAAGGACATGCAATAGGTATGGCAGCAGGTATGGCAACAAATGGAATTATTCCAGTTGTTCCAATATATGCATCGTTTTATCAACGTGGATATGATCAAGTTATACATGATGTGTGTATGCAAAATTTACATGTAGTTTTGTGTTCAGATAGAGCTGGAATTGTAGGTGCAGATGGCGAGACACATCAAGGAATTTTAGATTTATCATTTTTTTATATAGTTCCAAATTTGGTTATTATGGCACCAAAAAACTTTAAAGAATTAGAAGATATGTTAGAGTTTGCTATAGATTATAATGGACCAATTTATATAAGATATCCACGTGGTGGAGAAGAAAGTACAAAGATAGATAAAGAAGAAAAAATTGAACTAGGTAAAGCTGAAAAATTATCAGAAGGAAATGATTATACTATAATTGCGATAGGCAAGATGGTTCAAAGGGCATACGAAATTTCAAGCATCCTAAAAAAAGAAGGGGTAGAGGTTCAGGTAATAAATGCAAGATTTTTAAAACCTTTTGACGAAGAAAATATTATTAAATGGATAGGAAATTCGAAAGTTATAACAATTGAAGACAATATTATAAAGGGTGGATTAGGAAGTACTGTATTAGAGACTCTAAAGAAATACCATAAAACGAATGAATTAAAAATGCTGGGATATCCAGATGAATTTATAAAACAAGGTACAGTAGATGAAATAGAAAAGGATTATAAACTAGATGTAGAAAGTATTTTAGATATGATTAGAAAATGGAGTAATTATGAATAAAAAAGAATTATTAGAGGGACATAATAAAGAAGAACAAATACTTATTTCCAAAATGATGGATAAAATGGAAGAAGCAAAGCAAAAAAACAAAATAACTAATACAGATTTCTTAGATGGATATCAAATAAGAATATGTACAGAAATTTTAAATAAAGCGAAATTTAATAATTATATTTTCTTTGGTGGATATGAAGAAGCAGAAAGAAAAATTATAGTATTTTATCCAGATAAGTTTAAATTTATTATAGAAGATAAAAAATATATGAATAAGTTATGTGCAATAAGAATAAGTTTACCTAATGAATTATATGGTGCATATACGCATAAAAATTATTTAGGCATGATAATGAAATTAGGAGTTGTACGAGAAAAAGTTGGAGATATTTTAGTTAAAGAAAGTGGAGCAGATGTAATAGTAATGCCAGAGATTGTTAAATATTTATTAACTAATTTAAGTGAGTTGACAAGGTTAAGAAAAGCGGACATAAAAGAGATACCAATTAACGAATTAGAAAAAGTAGAAATAAAAACAAAAGAATATAATATAATTGTTTCTGCATTAAGACTAGACAACATAATAGCTGAACTTGCTAAAACTTCTAGAATGCAAGCAAAAGAGCTGATAAACCAAGAGCGAGTATTTGTAAATTTTAAAAACGAAATAAAACAGACAAAGCTACTAAATGAAGGTGATTTAATATCAATTAGAGGTAAAGGAAGATTTAAAATTAGCGAAATTATAGGGAATACTCAGAAGGGTAGATATATATTGAAAATAGAAAAATATGTATAAAATGTAAAGAATTGAGAAAGAATACTTGAAAAGTATTCTTTTTTGTTATAGAATGACTATGATCAATTAGTAGGTCAAATTTTTACATGCCTATAAGGCAAAAAAGAAATGGAGGAATTATAATGTCAATTAAAGTAGGTTTTAACGGATTTGGAAGAATTGGAAAATTAGCATTCCAAGCAGCTTTAGAGAAAGGTGATGCAGTAGATATCGTTGCTATAAACGATCCTTTTATAACTGCAGACTACATGGCATATATGGTAAAATATGACACAATGCATGGAAGATTTAATGGAACAATTGAATCAAAAGAAAATGTTTTAGTAGTAAATGGAAAAGAAATAAAAGTATATAATGAAATGGATCCTCACAATGTACCATGGGGAGAATTAGGAGTAGAATATGTATTCGAATGTTCAGGAGTATTTACAACAATGGAAAAAGCACAAGCACACTTAGATGCTGGAGCTAAAAAAGTTGTTATAAGTGCACCTTCAAAAGATGCTCCAATGTTTGTTATGGGTGTTAACAACGAAACATATGATCCAAGTATGAACATTGTTTCTAACGCATCTTGTACAACAAACTGTTTAGCACCACTTGCTAAAGTAATTCATGACAATTTTGGAATTAAAGATGGTTTAATGTCAACAGTACATTCAACAACTGCAACACAAAAAACAGTTGATGGAGCTTCTAAAAAAGATTGGAGAGGTGGACGTGCTGCTTCTGGAAATATTATTCCATCATCAACAGGTGCTGCAAAAGCAGTTGGAAAAGTTATACCATCATTAAATGGAAAATTAACAGGTATGTCTTTCAGAGTTCCAACATTAGATGTTTCTGTAGTTGATTTAACATGTAACTTAGAAAAACCAGCAACATATGAAGAAATATGTGCTGCAGTTAAAAAAGCTTCAGAAAACGAATTAAAAGGAATTCTAGAATATACAGATGAACCAGTAGTATCTTCAGATTTCTTAGGAGATCCACATACATCTATATTCGATGCAGCTGCTGGTATCCAATTAACAGATACATTTGTAAAATTAGTTGCATGGTATGATAATGAATGGGGATATTCTCATAAATTAGTAGATTTAGCTTGCTATATGTCAACAAAAGACAATATGTAATTAATTAAGATTTTTTAGAGGTTGCTTTTTAAAGTAACCTCTAAAAGTCTAATATATTATGGGCAAGATAATGTAATTGTAAAGGTTACATATGTGCCTAAAAAGGACATATATGCAACCTTTACAATTAATCCACCATCGGAATCTCTGATTTCGTTTGGTGGGATATATGCATGTGCTTGTCATAAAAGTTTTATTAAATAAAAGGAGTGAATTTTTTATGAGTAAAAAAACAGTTAGAGATATTGACTTAAAAGGAAAAAAAGTAATCGAAAGATGTGATTTTAATGTACCATTATTAGAGGATGGAACAATAAGAGATAACACAAGAATCGTAGCAGCATTACCAACAATCAAATATTTATTAGAACAAAATTGTGCAGTAATCTTATGTTCTCATTTAGGAAGACCAAAGGGACAAGTTGTTCCAGAAATGTCTTTAGCACCAGTTGCAAAAGAATTATCAAAATTATTAGGACAAGAAGTAAAACTTGCAAAAGATGTAGTTGGTGACGATGCTCAAAAATTAGCTAAAGAATTAAAACCAGGTGAAGTAATGTTACTAGAAAATGTAAGATTTGAACCAGGTGAAGAAAAGAATGATCCAGAATTAGCTAAGAAATTTGCAGATATGGCAGAAGTATTTGTAAATGATGCATTTGGTACAGCTCACAGAGCACATGCCTCAACAGCAGGTATAGCTGATTATTTACCAGCAGTAAGCGGATTCTTAATCGAAAAAGAATTAAAATTCTTAGGAGATGCAATAAACAATCCAAAAAGACCATTTGTAGCTATTTTAGGAGGAAAGAAAGTTTCTGATAAAATAGGTGTAATTGACAGTTTATTAGAAAAAGTAGATACATTAATGATTGGTGGAGCAATGGCATACACATTCTTCAGATCAATGGGATATACAGTAGGAAATTCTATTTGTGAAGAAGATAAATTAGATTTAGCACAAAACTTATTAAAGAAAGCAGAAGAAAAAGGTGTTAAATTCATGCTTCCAGTAGATACAAAAGTAGGAAAAGAATTTAAAGAAGATACAGAAAGCAAAGTAGTAAGCTATAAAGAAATTCCAGACGGATGGGAAGGATTCGATATTGGTACAGAAACAATAAAAATGTACACAGACGAATTAAAAAATGCAGCAACAGTATTATGGAATGGACCAGTAGGTTTATTTGAATTTGATCAATTTGCTGTGGGAACAAATGCTATAGCTAATACTTTAGCAGAAATCGATGCTGTTACAGTAATCGGTGGTGGAGATTCAGCTGCAGCTATAAAGAAAGCTGGACTTTCTGATAAAATGACACATATTTCTACAGGTGGAGGAGCTTCACTAGAATTTATAGAAGGAAAGAAATTACCAGGAATAGAATGTTTAATGGATAAATAAAACTAAATCTTCTGAATAGAGGAGTATCTATGGAATTATTAGATGTAGTAGACGAAAATAATAATTTAACAGGAATACAAAAAAATAAAGATATAATTCATGAAAAAGGATTATTACACAGGGAGATAGCTGTTTTTATCCAAAATGAAAAAGGTGAGTTTTTAATTCAAAAAAGGTCTGCAAATAAAAAGCAAGCACCTAATAAATGGTGCTTGACAACAGGCCATGTAGAACTAGGAGAAGAATATGATAAAGCAGCAATAAGAGAAGTAAAAGAAGAGCTTGGAATAGAAATAAAAGAAGAGGACTTAATACCTTTAGGAATATTTAAGCAGAGTGTTAAAAGTGGTAAGGCAATAAATAACAGTTTTATGAAGTATTATTTTTATAAAACTAATAAAAAGATAGAAGATTATATAATACAATTAGAAGAATTAAGCGAAATAAAGTATATATCTTTTAATGAAATAGTACGTGTAATAAATGAAAAAGACGAAAATTATGTTTTCGCTAAAAAAGAAATTATGCAAGATATATTAAAATTGTTAAAAGCATATAAATGAATTATATCTAATTGAGAGGAGAGAAAATTTATGCGTAGAAAAGTAATTGCTGGTAACTGGAAAATGAATATGCTTCCAAATGAAGCAATATCATGTGTAGACGAATTAGCAAAATTAGTAAAAGACACAGAAAACGAAGTTATTTTATGTGTTCCATATACAGATTTATTTTATGCTATTTTAACTGCACAAAATACAAATATAAAAATAGGAGCACAAAATATGCACTTTGAAGAAAAAGGAGCATATACAGGTGAAGTTTCTGGACCAATGCTTAAATCAATTGGTGTAGAATATGTTATTATAGGACATTCAGAAAGAAGACAATATTTTGCAGAAACAGACGAAACTGTAAATAAAAAAGTAAAAGCAGCACATAAATATGGATTAAAACCAATAGTATGTGTTGGGGAAACTTTAGAGCAAAAAGAAGCTGGAGAAACAACTAATGTAATAACAACACAAACAAGATTAGCATTAGAAGGACTTTCTAAAGAACAAGTAGAAGGAACAATAATAGCATATGAACCAATTTGGGCTATAGGAACAGGAAAAACAGCAACATCAGAAGATGCTAACAACTCTATAAAAGAAATTAGAAAAGAGATAGCAAAAAATTATGGACAAGAAGTAGCAGATAGGGTTATAATACAATATGGCGGAAGCGTTAAGTCAGGAAATGCAAAAGAACTATTTACAACATCAGATATTGATGGTGGACTAGTTGGTGGAGCAAGCCTAAAAGCTGACGAATTCGCTAAAATAGTAAATTTTGATAAGTAAGGATGGTAACAAAGTATGAAAGATAAGCTAACAATGCTAATGATATTAGATGGATTTGGCGAAAACAGTAATAAAGACGGAAATGCTGTTGAACTTGCAAATACACCTAATATAGATAGACTAATGAAAATATGGCCAACAACAGATATTCATGCGAGTGAACTAAGTGTAGGACTTCCAGAAGGACAAATGGGAAATTCTGAAGTAGGTCACACAAACATAGGTGCTGGTAGAATAGTTTATCAAGAATTAACTAAAATTACTAAATCAATAGAAGATGGTGACTTTTTCACAATACCAGAACTAGTAGAAGCAATAGAAAATTGTAAGAAAAACAATTCAAAATTGCATATACTAGGACTTGTATCAGATGGAGGAGTTCATAGCCATATTCGTCATTTATTTGCAATTTTAGAATTAGCAAAAAGAAAAGACTTCGAAAATGTATATGTACACTGTTTTACAGATGGTAGGGATACAGCTCCAACATCTGGAGAAAGTTATATTGCACAATTAGAAGAAAAAATGAAAGAAAAAGGTGTAGGAAAAATTGCTACTATTTCTGGTAGATTCTATGCTATGGATAGAGATAAAAGATGGAATAGAATTCAAAAAGCATATGATGCAATGGTAAATGGAAATGGTATAAAAGCAACAAGTGCAATAGCTGCAGTAGAAAGTTCATATCAAAAAGAAGTTTTTGATGAATTTATAGAACCAACAGTTATTTGCAATGGAGATACACCTGTTGCAACAATAGAAGATAATGATTCTGTTATATTCTTTAACTTTAGACCAGATAGAGCAAGAGAAATAACAAGAACATTAGTAGATCCAGATTTTAATGAATTTGAAACAAAGAAAATGAATTTAGATTATGTTTGCTTTACACAATATGATGAAACAATGCCAAATGTAAAAGTTGCATTTAAACCAGAAAGATTAGTAAATACATTTGGAGAATATGTAAGCAAACAAGGTTTAAATCAATTAAGAATTGCAGAAACAGAAAAATATGCACATGTTACATTTTTCTTTAATGGTGGAGAAGAAAAACAATATCCAGGAGAAGATAGAATATTAGTTCCTTCACCAAAAGTAGAAACATATGATATGAAACCAGAAATGAGTGCAATAGAAGTTACAGACAAAGTTGTTGATGCGATAAACTCTAAAAAATATGATACAATCATTTTAAATTATGCAAATCCAGATATGGTAGGACACACAGGAAATCTAGATGCTGCTATAAAAGCAATAGAAACAATAGATACTTGTGTAAAAAGAGTAGTTGATGCGGTAGAAGCACAAAATGGAGTATTAATAATTACTGCAGATCATGGTAATGCAGAACAAATGATAGATTATAAAACAGGTGAACCACATACTGCTCATACAACAAATTTAGTTCCATTAATTTTAGTTGGAATGAAAGATGTAAAATTAAAAGAAGGAAAATTAGCAGATTTAGCACCAACAATGTTAGAAATTATGGGACTAGAAAAGCCAGCTGAAATGACTGGAGAAAGTTTAATTGTAAAAGAATAAAATATGAAAACTTATGGGGGGAAATACAGTGTCAACTTCGGCCAGGATGAAAGAACTATATAAAGAAATACAACATAGTCTATTTGACATGATACCAGAAAAATGGAATAAGATATTTTTATATGCATCAGTAATAGATGGAAGAAATAGCTTAGAAACTGGAGAAATGTACTTTTATTATATTCCAAAGGGAATATTAAAAAGAGAGCCTGTTAATGTATATGAAGTACCAAATAAGTTTAACTTAGAAGAAAATTCATACTTTAAGATGGCTGACGATTTGTATGGAATTATAAAAAAGTTAAGAAAAGAATATATAGCAATAAATGGAGCTTTATGGACCAATATTGTAATTTCGATAGCTGATTATACTTTTAAAGTAGAATATGGCTTTGAAAACTTGGCTACTTCCCCATATAGTAATTATGATAGACATTTAGTTTTTAGATATAAATATTTAAAAACAGGATTAAATTCTTATAGTAAAAGAGAAAAACAAATGGTTTTAGATTATATAGATAAAGAAGAAAATTCTAATAGAAAGGTAGATGTATATGAAGAATCTTTATATGCAACACCTAATAAGAATTTAGTTAATTTCGAAAAAGATGCGCCAACAAAATCCAGAAAAGAAGAAAGAATGGAAGAGCTTTACGAAATAGAAAAGGAAAGCGAATTTTGGCCGCATGACAAAAAATATATAATTGTAGAAAGTAAACCAAAAAGTAAAAATCAAATTATAAATACCAAAAAAAGATACTAATAAAATGTGAAAGGAGAAATAGAAATGATATATTCAAAGGAATTAGAAGAAATGTGCACAGTTGCAAAAGGAGTAAACCATGGACCAGCACCAATACCAGAAGAAGGTAAATGGGTTAAAGCAAAAGAAATAAAAGATATATCTGGTTTAACTCATGGTATTGGATGGTGTGCACCACAACAAGGAGCTTGTAAATTAACATTAAATGTAAAAGATGGTGTAATTCAAGAAGCTTTAATCGAAACAATTGGATGTTCAGGAATGACGCATTCAGCTGCTATGGCAGGAGAAATTTTAACAGGAAAAACAATATTAGAAGCATTAAATACAGACTTAGTATGTGATGCCATAAATACAGCTATGAGAGAATTATTCTTACAAATAGTATATGGAAGAACACAAACAGCTTTCTCAGAAGGTGGACTTCCAGTAGGAGCTGGACTTGAAGATTTAGGAAAAGGACATACATCACAAGTTGGAACAATTTATTCAAGCACATTAAAAGGACCAAGATATTTACAATTAACAGAAGGATACATAGTAGAACTTGGATTAGATAAAGATGATCAAATAATTGGTTATAAATATGTTCATATGGGAAAAATGATGGATAACATCAAAAAAGGAATGGATCCAATGGAAGCAATCGAAAAAGCTTCTGGAACATATGGAAGATTTGATGAAGCTGTTAAGAAAATAGATCCAAGAAAACAATAATAAGAAGGTAAAGTATGAATATTTATTTTTCAGGTTCAATATATGGTGGAAGACAAAAATTAGAATCATATAAAAAATTAGTAAAAGAGCTTGCAAAGTTTGGTAATGTTTTAGATGAAGAAGTAGCGGATGATAATGTATTAATTCGTGAAGAGAGCATTTCAGATAACGAAGTTTTCGAAAGTTTAGTAGATAGACTAAAACAAGCAGATTTAGTTTTTGCAGAGGTAACAGTTCCATCATTAGGAGTTGGATATGAAATTGGTTATGCAGATAGCCACAATAAAAGAATAATATGTGTTTATGATAAAAATGTAACACCAAAAATTACAACAATGCTTAGAGGTAATAATAGATTAAAAATTATTCCATATACAGATATAAATGAAATAATAAACAATTTGGAGAATATATTAAAGGAGGAAGATTAAATGGCAGTAACATTTGAAAGTTATGAAAGAAGAATAGACCAAATCAAACCAGTAATGGAAAAATACGGAATAAAAGATTTTGAAGATGCATTAAAAATATGTACAGATAAAGGATTTAATCCATATGAAATAGTAAAAGGAGTACAACCAATATGTTTCGAAAATGCAGCTTGGGCATATACATTAGGTGCTGCAATAGCAATTAAAAAAGGATGTACTAAAGCAGCAGATGCAGCAAAAGCTATTGGAGAAGGATTACAAGCATTCTGTATTCCAGGTTCAGTTGCAGATGATAGAAAAGTTGGATTAGGACATGGAAACTTAGCATCTATGTTACTTTCAGAAGATACAAAATGTTTTGCATTCTTAGCAGGACATGAAAGCTTTGCAGCAGCAGAAGGAGCTATTGGTATAGCAAAATCTGCAAACAAAGTTAGAAAAGAACCATTAAGAGTTATCTTAAATGGTTTAGGAAAAGATGCTGCTCAAGTTATTTCTAGAATTAACGGATTTACATATGTAAAAACAGAATTTGATTTCTTTACAGGAAAAGTTAATGTAGTAGAAGAAATACCATATTCAAACGGAGAAAGAGCAGAAGTTAGATGTTATGGTGCAAATGATGTTAGAGAAGGTGTAGCTATAATGTGGCTAGAAGATGTTGATGTATCTATTACAGGAAACTCAACAAACCCAACAAGATTCCAACATCCAGTTGCAGGTACATATAAGAAAGAAAGAATAGAAGCAGGTAAAAAATACTTCTCTGTTGCATCAGGTGGTGGAACAGGAAGAACATTACACCCAGACAATATGGCTGCTGGACCAGCTTCATATGGTATGACAGATACAATGGGAAGAATGCATTCAGATGCACAATTCGCAGGAAGCTCTTCAGTTCCAGCTCACGTTGAAATGATGGGATTAATCGGAATGGGTAACAACCCAATGGTTGGAGCTTCAGTTGCAGTAGCAGTTGCAGTAGAAGAAGCTATGAAATAATGAACTTTGGGGACGGAGCTTAAAGTTCATATGGTAAACATAAAATATAATACCCCTACTTGTTAAATAACTTAACAAGCAGGGGCTTTTCTTTTGATTGTAAGTAAGTTATGAATATAGTAAATACAACCAATATATGAAGTGTTTTGAATCGTAATATCTCAAAAAGTAATGCAAAAAAATAGAAAATGGTGTATAATATAATAACCTAAAAACAGTTGAAAGGAAGGAAAAAAGATGAGAGAACTTATAATTAAGCGGTCTAATTTGAAAGACGAATACATCTTGGAGGTAACAGGATATGTTCCTATAGAACTGGAAGAAGATTTTGAACAGATGGCGGAAAAATTTGCTTCAGAAGAATATTTATTAATTGAAGATATTTACAAGGAAGTTATTGCTTTCCAAAAATATCAAAAAAGAAGAAATGGACTTATCATCAAGTATGAAATATCTTCTAAAAGTGAGGATATGGATGAAGAACTTATTGATGAGTTTGGAACAATTAGAACGGTGACATTATATATTCAAGTCAGAAGAACTTTTGCCAAATGGATCGAAGAAATTTTTTAGGTTATAGAAGAGGGCTGAATGCGAAAAATATAAAACGCATTTAGCCCTTTTCTTAAATAATTGGATATATTTTCAAATAATTGGCAATAATAATATAAATGGAGGTATGTTATGAAAGATTATTTGAAAATAGAAAGTGTAGAAGCACTAGAAGTGCTAGATTCAAGAGGAAATCCAACTGTTCAAGTTGAGGTTATAACAGATGGAGGATTTTGTGGTGTGGCAAAAGTACCATCAGGAGCATCAACAGGAAGTTTTGAAGCAGTGGAGCTAAGAGATAATGATGAAGAACGCTATATGGGAAAAGGAGTAAAAAAAGCAGTAGAAAATGTAAATAGAACTATTGCAAAAAAAATCACAGGTATGAATGTATATGATCAATTAAAAATAGACCAAAAATTGATTGATATTGATGGTACAGATAATAAAGAAAAGTTGGGTGCAAATGCAACTTTAGGTGTGTCACTGGCAGTAGCAAAAGCAGCAGCAAATTCATTAGGAATGACGCTATATAATTACATCGGAGGAGTAAATGCAAAAAAATTACCAACTCCGATGATGAATATATTAAATGGTGGAAAACATTCTGATAATAATATTAGTTCACAAGAATTTATGATAATGCCAACTTCAGGAAAAGATTATGCAGAAAACCTGCAAATGGGAGTTGAAACATACCATAATCTAAAAAAAGTATTAAAATCAAAAGGATATTCCGTTGCTGTAGGAGATGAAGGCGGATTTGCTCCAAACTTACAAAGCGAAGAAGAAGCATTAGATGTAATTGTAGAAGCAATAAAAAAAGCAGGATATATACCTGGAAAAGATATATCAATAGCATTAGATGTTGCAAGTACAGAAATGTATGATGAGGCAAAAAAAGTAGGAAAAAATGGATATTTATTTTGGAAAACAGGTACTTTTAAAACTAGTGATGAGATGATAGATTATTTAGAAGAGTTGGTACAAAAATATCCAATAGTTTCAATAGAAGATGGCTTAGCAGAAGAAGATTGGAATGCTTGGAAAAAACTTACTCAAAAACTAGGTAATAAAATTCAATTAGTTGGTGATGATTTATTTGTTACAAATACAGATAGATTAAGAAAAGGGATAAAAAATAAAGTTGCTAATAGCATATTAATAAAACCAAATCAAATAGGAACATTAACAGAAACGTTAGATGCAATAGAAATGGCACAAAAGGCAGGCTATACAACTGTAATATCACATAGATCAGGCGAAACAGAAGATACAACTATAGCAGATATTGCAGTAGCAGTAAATGCTGGTCAAATAAAAACAGGAGCACCATGTAGAACAGATAGAGTTGCAAAATATAATAGATTATTAAATATAGAAAATGAATTAAAATAAGCATTTTAAATTGCTAAAAAATGTAAATTGTGATATTCTATATAGGACACAAGTTGTTTTAGTTAAGGAAAGGATCGAGTTATGAATTACAGTATGAGTGTAGGGCGGAATGGTGTGATAAAAAAGGTCGAAATTTCAGATTGTACATTAAGCCATGGCTTTCGACTAGTGATGATTGGCCATATTCCAAAGGAAAAAAATGATGATTTATCTGTTCTTTTAGCAAATCTGTTAGAGGAAGATTCTTTATCTACGGATAAAGAATTGCAGAAATTCAAGAAAAATTGCAGGAAAGAAGGATTTTTCATTACTGAAAAGACCTATTTAAATCATGAGCCAAAATCAGCATTAGATGACGACAAAAGAGACAGCACAATAGTGACGTCAGTAACTACGTATTTTCGCATACATCGAACTCCAAAAAGGTGGTTCAATGAACGCTAAACTTTCCGAATTCTCCCCATACTAAAAGTATTAAAAATAATACAAGTATGGGGAGAAAATAATATATGCCCAAATAATTGACAAGTATTTTTTTTATTTATATTATTATGAATATGAAAAGGGGGATATATTTATGGGCATAGCTAGTTTGATTTTGGGAATTGTAAGTGTTGTATTAGTGTTAACAGGGCATGCGCTTTTAACCATTATACTTGGAGCAATTGGTTTTGTATTAGGAATAGTAGGTTTATTAATTAATAAATCAAAAATTTCGTATATGTCTATAATTGGGATAATACTAATAATTATATCTATTACAATTGTTGGCGTAAAATTTATATTTTCATTAAAAGAAGATGAAAATACAGGTAATACAAGTCTAGTTACCGAAGAGGAAGAAATCAAAAATAATCCTATAATTGGAAATTGGTTAGGGGATAGTGAAGATGTAGGATATTTTGAATTTAATAAAGATAAATCATTTTATTGGTATCAATCACAATATACAACAGACAATAATTATTATAAAGGTACATATAGTATAACACCAGGAGCACTTCAGAATAATGGAAAAATAGATTATGGAACAGAAGGTCACGAAATATATACTATTATGTTGTATTACAATTCACAAAAAGTAAATGGAGTATCTAAAGAAAGAACCGATATGGGAATGTTTATTGTTCAAAAAGAATCAGAAACTAAATTTAATGTAAGAAATATGATAACTAACAGTTTCTTTGACATTAACAAAATTCAATCAAATGCATAGGAGGAAAAAATGCTTAAATTAGCGAATATTACAAAAAATTATAAATCAGGGGATGAAGTAGTTAAAGCATTAAAAGGGATAAATTTAGAATTTAGGAGTAATGAATTTGTATCTATATTAGGTCCAAGTGGATGCGGAAAAACTACATTATTAAATATAATTGGTGGACTAGATAGATATACATCAGGAGATTTAATTATAAATGGTAAATCAACAAAAGAATTTAAAGACAGAGATTGGGATGCGTATAGGAATTATTCGGTAGGTTTTGTATTCCAAAACTATAATCTAATTCCACACCAAAGTGTATTATCAAACGTAGAATTAGCATTAACACTTTCTGGTGTATCTAGAGAAGAAAGAAAAAAACGTGCTATAGAAGCTTTAGAAAAAGTTGGATTAAAAGAACAAATACATAAAAGACCAAATCAATTATCTGGTGGTCAAATGCAAAGAGTTGCAATAGCAAGAGCATTAGTAAATGATCCAGATATTATACTTGCAGACGAACCAACAGGAGCACTAGATACAAAGACAAGTGTACAAATAATGGAATTACTAAAAAGTATTTCAAAAGACAAATTAATAATAATGGTAACACATAACCCAACACTTGCAGAAAAATATTCTACTAGGGTAATTCGTGTATTAGATGGAGTTGTTCAAGATGATACAAATCCATATAGTAGTGAAAAAGAAGAAAAGAAAAAAGCAAAAAGTGGAAAAACAGCGATGAGCTTTTTTACAGCAATTTCATTAAGTTTAAATAATTTAATGACAAAAAAAGGAAGAACAATTTTAACGTCTTTTGCAGGAAGTATAGGTATTATAGGAATTGCATTAATATTATCTTTATCTACAGGAGTTCAAAACTATATAAATAAAGTGCAAGAAGATACATTATCAAGTTATCCAATTCAGATTCAAGAAACTACAGTAGATTTAACAAGTATGATGGAAAGAATGATGGGCGAAATGACAGAAGGAGAAGAAGCCCATGAAGATGGGATGATATATTCTAATAATATTATGACAGATATGTTAACAGTATTAGCCGATAAAAAGCAAACAAACAATTTAGAAGAACTAAAAAAATATATAGATGAGGGTAATAATGGAATATCTGATAATGCAAATGCTATAAAATATGATTATAATTTGAATTTGAATTTATATAAAACAGACACTTCAAATGGAGTAGTACAAGTAAATCCAAGTACTGTTATGGAAAAATTAGGGATGCAACAAACGGGAATGGCAATGGGTACAGATTGTTTTACAGAATTATTAGATAATCAAGAATTAAATAATTCACAATATGATGTAGTTGCAGGTAATTGGCCACAAAATTATAATGAAGTTGTTTTAATAGTTGATGAAAATAATAAAATTAGTGATTATACATTATATACTTTAGGAATAAAAGATCAAAAAGAATTAGAAGAAAAAATAGATGCAATACAGAATGATGAAAAATTAGAAGAGGATGAACAAACTTCATATACTTATGATGATTTACTAAATCTATCTTTTAAAGTTTTATTAAATACAGACTATTATGAAAAAGCAAATAATATGTGGATAGATAAAAGTGATGATGAAGAATATATGAAGGAAAAAGTAGATAATGCAGAAGAAATAAAAGTAGTAGGAATTATAAAACAAAAAGAAGGAAGTATATCTACTCAAACAGCTGGAGAAATAGGTTATTTAAAAACTTTAAAAGAATATGTTATTAATAAAATAAATGAACAAGAGATTGTAAAAGAGCAAAAAGAAAATCCAGAGATTAATGTATTTAATGGATTGGAATTTCCAAAAAAAGGTGAAGATGGAAAGTTCGATTATAATTCTTTAACAGAAGAACAAAGAGCAATGCTTTCTAGGTTAGATGCTAATCAAATACAGTTAATGATGGAAGCATATGAACAAAATGAAAATGCATCATATGATAAAAATCTTGAAACATTAGGAGTAGTAGATTTAGCAAAACCATCAGCTATAAGTATTTATCCAAAAGATTTCGAAGCAAAGAATAGAATTACAGATGCAATAACAGAATATAATAACAAACAAATTGCAGATGGCAAAGAAGAAAATGAAGTAAATTATACAGATACAGTTGGCCTATTAATGAAATCTGTAACTCAAATTGTTGATACAATAAGTTATGTATTAATAGCATTTGTTGCAATTTCATTAGTAGTTTCATCAATAATGATAGGAATAATAACATATATATCAGTGTTAGAAAGAACAAAAGAAATAGGAATTTTAAGAGCAATAGGTGCGTCTAAAAAAGATATATCAAGAGTATTTAATGCGGAAACATTTATAGTAGGATTAATTGCAGGAATTTTAGGAATTGTTGTAACACTATTACTTAACATACCAATTAATAGTATTATTCATTCTTTAACTAATATGGATACAGTAAATGCTGTTTTACCAGTAAATGCAGCAATAATTTTAGTGGTAATTAGCATGGTTCTTACTATAATTGCAGGATTAATTCCATCAAGGATGGCAAGTAAAAAAGACCCAGTTGAAGCATTAAGAACAGAGTAAACTAAGAGTAGAGTCATTTAAATAATGACTCTATTTACTTTTGTAAAAAAATGAGATATTATACCGAAAGGAGGGGAGTGTATGAAAAATAAAAAGGTATTAATAGGGACGTTAATAATATTAGTAATTATAATCGTAGCAATAGTGGCTTTTTTCATGTTAAATAAGTCAGAAAAACCAGAAGAAGCATTAAATAATTACTTCTCAAAAATAGGTGAACAAAAATATGAAGAAGCATATGAGCTAATAAGTTCATCAAGTAAGGACAAAACAGCGAAAGATACATTTGTAAACAAAAATGATTCAATATATAGTGGAATAGATATGACAAATTTATCAACAGAAATTACAAATGTAGAAAAAGCTGATGACGGAGAGAAAATTACATATACACAAAAGATGAATACTTCTGCAGGAGAGGTTAGTTTTACAAATACAGCAACACTTGTAAAAGAAGATAAAGAATATAAGCTAAATTGGTCAAACAGTATAATCTTTCCCGAATTAGGTGATAATGATAAGATAAGAGTAAAAACATTAGAAGCAGAACGTGGAAATATATATGATAGAAATAATGTTTTATTAGCAGGTAAGGGAAATATTTCATCAATAGGACTTGTACCAGGAAAAATGAGTGCCAATAAAGATGAAGATATACAGAAATTATCAACTATTTTAGGAGTGTCAGTAGATTCAATAAACAATAAATTAAACATGTCATATGTTAAAGACGATACTTTTGTGCCAATAAAAAATGTAGCAACAACAGAATCTCAAATAAAAGAGCAAGCACTAACAATTCCTGGAGTAAAAATTACTACAGAAAGTTCAAGAGTATATACTTTAGGAAAAGAAGCATCTCAGTTAATAGGATATGTACAAGCAATAAGTGCAGAAGAATTAGAAGCAAATGCAGGAAAGGGATATAACAGTAATAGTTTAATAGGTAAAGCTGGAATAGAAAAAGCATATGAAGACACATTAAGAGGAAAAGATGGAAAAGAAATTTATATAGAAAATGAAGATGGAGATAAAGTAAAAACAATAGCAAAGCAAGAGCTAGAAAATGGTAAAGATGTAAAATTAACAATAGATGCAACTACACAAAAGCAAGTTTATGATAGCCTAGAAGAAAATAAGGGAGCATATGTAGCAATGGATTCAAAAACTGGTGAAATTTTAGCACTAGTAAGTACACCTTCATATGATTCTAATGATTTTGTTTTAGGAATGAGTACAGATGAATGGAATTCGTTAAATCAAGATGAAAACAAACCATTATTAAATAGATTTACTGGAACGTGGTCACCAGGTTCAACTTTTAAGCCAGTGACAGGAGCAATTGGAATAACAGAAGGAAAGATTGATCCTAATGAGGATTTTGGAAGAAGTGGACTTAGTTGGCAAAAAGATTCTAGCTGGGGAAATTATATGGTAACAACATTAACTCCATATAATGAACCTGCAAATATGCAAAATGCATTAATAAGATCAGATAATATATATTTTGCCAAAGCAGCTTTAAAAATAGGATATGATGGATTTATGGAAGGGCTTAATAAGTTAGGATTTAATGAAGATATAAGTTTTGAACTTTCTACATCAAAATCAACATATGATACAGATGGAAAAATAGATGATGAAGTTCAACTTGCAGATAGTGGATATGGTCAAGGACAAATCTTAGTAAATCCAATACATATGGCATCAATATATTCTGCATTTGTAAATAATGGAAATATGATAAAACCTACAATAATTTATGAAGAAAACAAACAGCCAGAATATTTAAAAGAAAATGCTATATCAGAAGAGGCAGCAAATACAATAAAAGAGGATCTAATACAAGTTGTTGAAAATCCAAACGGAACAGCACATGATGCAAAAATAGATGGATTAACAATTGGTGCTAAAACAGGAACAGCAGAATTAAAAGCTAGTAAAGATGAAGAAGGAGAGGTTATTGGTTGGTTTAATGCATTTACAGCTGATGAAACAGCAGCTAAGCAATTAGTTGTAGTAAGTATGGTAGAAGATGCAAATTCAGTAGGAGGAAGTCATTATCTATTTCCTAAAGTAACACAAATATTTAAATAGACATTTTATAGAAAGAGGAGATATTTTATATGTATAAAATAATGAAGACATTAGTAAAAGGACTTTGTTGTCATTTTATATATAGGGTTAGATATATAGGTTTAGAAAAGATAGATAATAATAAGAAATATATTATCTGTCCAAATCATTCAAATGTTTTAGACCCAACATTTATATTTCCAATAGTGGATAATTTATCTATAATGGCAAAGTCTGAGATTTTTAAGAATAAATTATTAGCTAAATTATTTAGAAGATATAGAGTATTTCCAGTTAACAGAGAAAAAAGAGATGTAAAAAGTACTCTTCATGCTATAGAATGTTTGAATCTAGAGGAAAACTCCAAACTTTTAATGTTTCCAGAAGGTGGAATATTAAAGAAAAAAGAAGATTTAAGAAATAAAGTAAAAAATGGTGCAGTATATTTTTCCGCAGAAAGTGGAGTACCAATATTACCAGTATTTATTACAAGAAGACCACATCTTTTTCAAAAAGTTTATGTAGTAATAGGTGATATAATAGAAATACCTACAGAGATAAAAGATGATAAAGAGAAAATACGAGAATATTCGAAAAAGATGATAAATATAATTTATGATTTAGAACAAGAAATTAAAAAGAAATAGTTGAAAAAAAGCTAGATATATATTATTATATATCTAGCTTCATATTCGGGTATGGCCAAGCGGTAAGGCAGTAGGCTCTGACCCTACGATCGTTAGTTCGAATCTAACTACCCGAACCATAAAAATCCCTTTGTAGAGCCATTTTACGAAGGGATAAAATTTTTCATAAAAAACCGAACAAAATTTCGAAAAACTATTGACAAAATTTATATAAGAATATAAAATACATTCAACAAAAGCAAACAAGAGTTCGAAAAAATATTAAGGAGGTTTATTATGAAAAAAGTTAAAGAAAATGTTATATCATATACAATAGATAAAGCTATATTTGGAGATTTCTCTATCTTAGTAAATAACGGAGAAGTAGTAGTAAAAGCTCCTTGGTATTTTTCTAAACAAAGAATACAAGATGCCATAAGGGAAAACAAAAACTGGATAATAAAGAAATTAAATGAAATGGAAGAAGTATCATTATACAATAGTGCAAAAATATTAGGAATAAATTATGCAGTAAAAGTTATATATGCAAACATTAAGACTCCAGAATTAAATTTAAACAATAATTATATAGAAATAAAATTACCAGTAAAATTAGAAGGAAGAAATAATAAAAAAATAATAGATGTTATATTAAATAAAATGTATGCAAAATTAGCAGAAAGACATCTAGAAAATGTTTTTGAAGAAATTAGAATCGAAACTGGTTTAGTTCCAGAAGATTATAGTATTATTCAAAATTCAAAAGAAATGGCTAAATTTGATTTTGATAAAAAAGAAATTTATATTAACTCAAAAATAATGGAATTAGATGAAAATTGTATAAGATATATTGTAATACATGAATTATGCCATTTAAAATTTAAAACACATGCAAAAAGTTTTTATAAATTATTAAAAAAATATTTTCCTAAATACGAAAAATATGATGAAATATTAAGCGAATACAAATTTTAATCAAACTAAAGCTGCTGTTATAAAATTGTAGATTTTAACAGCAGCTTTATGCTAAAATATTTCCAAAGGAGAGGAAATATGAACTTAAAACAATTAGAAAAAGAATATGATAAATTACAAATAAAATATGGAGATAAAAATCTAGATTCAATATATAATGGAGGATGTAGTAATAATCCAGATATATGTTTTGTGTTTATGAACCCGACCAAGAGAAATATAGCTTCATCTAAAGAATGGAAAGGTTTAAAATCTCCTTGGATTGGTACAAAAAACATATGGGATTTGTTTTATAAATTAGATTTATTGGATAAAGATATTTATAATAAAATAAAAACTATTAAAGGAACAGATTGGACAAAAGAATTTGCAGAAGAAGTCTATAATGAGGTTACTAGACATAAATATTTCATAACAAATTTGGCTAAATGCACACAGGTAGATGCCAGACCATTGCCTGATTCAGTATATAAAGAGTATTTGGAATTATTTAAACAAGAAATAAGTATAGTAAAACCAAAGAATATTGTTTTATTTGGAAATCAAGTTAGTTCGATTGTACTAGATGAAAAAATATCAGTTTCACAGGTAAGGAAAAAATGTTTTAATCAAGAAATAAATGGAAAAGAATATAAATTTTATTCAGTTTTTTATCCAGTTGGAAATGGAAGATTTAATATAGATAAATCAATAGAAGATATTAAGTGGATTATTAACCAAAATAAATAAGAAAAAACTCAATCTTTGTAAGATTGAGTTTAAAAATTATCTACATAATTGAATTAAAAGTTCGATGGAAGTTTTTAATTCATCTTGTGTGTAAGGATTAGTTGGTGATGGATGATCTATTGCGTTACGTATATATGTAGGTAATGTTTGATAAGTAACAGTGTTTCCGCTAATATTGGTAAAAGAAGATGGTTTGTAATGTAGTGTAGGATTGTATATAGAAGTTTGAGCAACAATATAATCGTCACAACGTTTTACTGAATAACGATTAGTTTTATTCTGCAAGTATCCATATAATTCTATATGATAATCTGGAGAAATAATGCCAAAAGCTAAATAATTAGTTTCAGCAGCTGTAATTGTTGGTAAAACAGATGGTGCAGTAATCCTTTTAGAAACTATAGTACCATTATCGTCAGATAATATAATTATCAATACATTGTCTCTATCTTCAAGTGCTGCTCGTAATACATATTCAGAATGTGTTGCTATAATCATTTGAACACTTTGCGTATTATTTTTGGTAAAAAGTTTGCGGTAATATTGTAAGATATTCTGTTGCCATTTAGGATGCATACTTAATTCAGGCTCATCTATTAAAACGGTTCCGTTAGAAATACTATTAATATTTTTTAATAAATGTGCACCTCTAAATACAATTTGTTTTTCACCTGTACTTAAATCATCTATTGAAATATTTTTTCCATGCTTTTCAAAAATAATCTTTTTTTCATTAGGGTCTGTATCATCAACATTTTTAAATTTTATAGTTTCAAAGAAATCATTAAAAGCTTCTTCAAATCTATGCATTTTTGATGTCTTTTTGAATTCATCAAAAGAAGTACCTTTTCCTGATTTCGTGATTCTCATCCATTCAGAATTGTCTTGTGTATCTACATCTACTAGTAATTGCTTTAAAGAGGTAAAATCATCTTTTGCATCATTTTCATATTTATCAATATCTAATTGCTGAAGAGTTGATGATGTTACTTTTTGCGTATTAAATCCAGACCTTGCTTTTGAGTATGCGACACCATAATGGCGAATATCAGCGGTATCTTCTTCGATAAATGTTGGATTAGTATATTTATTGGTATTAATACTTATATTAACTCCAGTACTGTCATTTATCCTACTATGGAATCCGTATTGAGCACCGTCAAGATTTTTATAATCTGGAGAAACAGTATAAGAGTCATTATCAATTTGATAATTAATATATTCGAAAGGTTCAATTGAACCAAGATTAAGAAATTTTGCTAAAGTTTCGAGAATTGTTGTTTTTCCAACACCATTTTCACCAGCTAGTATAATAGTATTATAAACTGAACCATCAGGTTTTGAAAAATCTAGCTCAAGATTTCCAAGAGCTTTATAATTATTCCATTTAATTTTTTTAATCATTTTTACCTCCAATTTTAATAAATAGATATTGTATTCAATTCGACTTTTTTTTCATTATTATCTAAATAAAAAACTTATTTTTCGGTATTATATTAAAAATATCGAAAAATAAGTTGTAAATGGAGCGGGTAGTGGGAATCGAACCCACACCTTCGGGTCGGAAGCACGAAATTCTACCATTAAAATATACCCGCGAGTAAATATATTATAACTTTAAATAAATAAAAAAGCAACAACCTAAGCCAGCTGTTGCTAATTAATGGAGCAGGTAGCGGGAATCGAACCCGCATAGCCAGCTTGGAAGGCTGGAATTCTACCATTGAACTACACCTGCATTAGCTCCTGACAAGTATAGATTATAATTGTTTTTGTTTTTTTTGTCAATATCTTTTTTCACTTTTTTAGAAAAAATTATATATGATTGGATTTTTTCTAGAAGTTTCAATAGATTTTAAAGATATAAAATATAAAAAACAAATTTAATAAAATTAAAACAATATATTGAAAAAAATTTAAAAAATAAGTATATTAAAATAGAATAAAAAATAGGAGGAAAATTATGCAAGGAGATTCAAAAGCTAGAAAAGATTATTTAAGTTGGGATGAGTATTTTATGGCAGTAGCAAAATTATCAGCAATGAGAAGTAAAGATCCACATACTCAAGTAGGAGCTTGTATAGTAAGTAATGATAACAGAATTTTATCAATAGGATATAATGGAGCTCCAAATGGATTTAATGATGAAAAATTTCCATGGGGAAGAGAAGGAAATCCATTAGAGACAAAATATTTATATGTTGTACATGCAGAAAGAAATGCTATATTAAATTATAGAGGGTCAAGAAAGGATTTAGAAAATTCAAAGATATATGTAGATTTGTTTCCTTGCAATGAATGTGCAAAAGAGATAATTCAAGCCGGAATAAAAGAAGTAGTTTATTTATCAGATAAATACGCAGATACAGACGAAACAATAGCATCTAAGAAATTATTAGACTCATGTAACGTACAATATAGAAAAATTGACTTGAAAGATAGTAAAGAACTTGTAATAAAGCTGTAATTAAAAAGAAAAAAACATGTTATATAAAACTATAAGCTTATATGTTATTATATAAATATAAGGGGAGAATTCGGTCATGAAAAAAATAATAAAACTTATACCAATACTGCTTATTATTACAATATTCTTGGAATTAAATAGTATATCTTTTGCAACAACAGATGAAAAGGAATCTACTGTTTCATTAAATTTATCAGAAGATTTTAAAAATTGGGACAAGCTTTCAGAAGAAGAAAAAGATAATGTAATTATGCCAATGGCTACTTCAACAAATATTGATGAAGAAGATAAAAATAATGCTAATTCATTTTTATTTGGTGTACAGAACTTTTTTTCAAAAGCTTCAATTCCAACAAAATATAGTTTAACAGAAGATATTAATGTTCCTGTAAAACATCAAGGAACTACAGGAGAGTGTTGGGCTTTCTCTATGACAAGCGTATTAGAATCATATTTAGCATTATCTGAACAAAAAGCAGTTATACCAAGATATTCTGCAAGACATATGGACTATGCTACTTCAGAAACTTTTTTAGATGGAAAGAATCCAATAGGATATAGTAGAGAAGTTGGAACTGGTGGTAATTCAACAATGGCATTAGGATATCTTACAAATGGAACAGGAGCAGTTTTAGAAGAAGATATGCCATTTGAAGATAATGAAGATAAAATAAAATTGTCAGAAATTCAAGATAAAGAAGCTGTTATAAGAGTAACAGATGCAAAAGTATTTCCAAACATAAATAAATATATAGATTTAGAAGGTAATGTAACATATAGAGATGATTCTTATAAAGAATATACAGATGAAGAAGTTACATTAATTAGAAATGAAATAAAACAATATATTATGAAATATGGTGCTTTAGCTGCAACAACAGTTGGAAATAATAGAAATTATTATAGCAATCCAGAAGATCCAATGCATTCAGCAGCATATTTCTGTGATAATAATTTTTATAGTATAGACCATGCAATTACAATAGTAGGATGGGATGATAATTATTCAGTAGATAATTTTAATCCAGAAAATAAGCCAAAGAATCCAGGAGCATATATTTGCTTAAATTCATATGGAACAGAAAGTTTTGCTGACGGATATACATATGTGTCATATGATGATGTTAATATAGAGAAAAATTTAACTGGAATAATGGGAGCAGAAGATATTTCAGAAGACCAAAACATATATCAAAATGATTTTTATGGTGCAACAGTATATTTAAATGTTAATCCACAAGGACCAATTGGTATAGCTAATGTATTCACTAAAGAAGGCAATGAAGACGAATATATAGAACAAGTACAAATTGCAGCAAGTGGAAATGTTACAGCAGAAGTATATGTTAATCCATCAGATTCTAGTTTGGATTCGGCTAAATTACAAAAAGTTGATGTAGACTCATCAACATTAGATGCGACATATAACACTTTGAAGCTAAAAAATCCAGTAAAAATAACTGGAGACAAATTTGCAGTTATGGTAAAATTAACTGCTACAGAACAATTTAAAATAGGTATTGAATGTAATTATGCGGATAGTAAATTAACTACATCTCCAACAATGTTTGACAATGTAAGCGCAAATGCAGGAGAAAGTTATATATCATTAAATAGTTTACAATCTTGGGAGGACTTTACAGATTTTAAAGTAGATGAAAATACTTTTGAAGAATCTAATTTATGTGTTAAGGCGATAACAACAAAGGAAGCTTCAAGTGAGCCAGAAGAACCAAATACAAATACAAACACAAATAATAATAATGACAATACAAACACGAATAATAACAATCAGAATGCAAATACAAATACTGGCAACAATAATCAGAACACAAATACTGATAACAACAATCAAAATACTAATACAAACATAGATAATAACAACCAAAATACCAATACAAATACAAATAATCCAAATACCAATAGTAATTCAAATTCTGGAACGGGTACAACTAATAGTAATAACAACTCAAATAGTAATTCAGCATATTACTATAATGGAACTGTAAATCAAACATTAGCAGATGAACTTTTGCCTAAGACAGGAACAGATATGGCGAGATGGGTATTACCAGTAGTTATAGGAATATTTATTATTTCATATTTTAATTATAGAAGATATAGAGATATAAAAATTAAATAAAGAAAAAAGGGGGCAATAAGTTAATTCTATCTTATTGCCCATTTGTAAATAAAGCCATAAAATTTTGTTAGTTTGAAAGGAGATAGTATGGAAAATAATTTAGAAGAAATAGCAAATAAAATAAGGATTAATACTGTAAAAGAAGTATATTATGCTAAATCTGGACATCCAGGAGGTTCTTTATCTATAGCAGATATATTAGCAGTACTTTATTTTAAAGAAATGAAAATAGATCCTAAAAATCCAAAAGACGAAAATAGAGATAGATTTGTATTATCTAAAGGTCATTGTTCTCCAGCTTTATATGCTACTTTAGCCTTAAAAGGATTTTTTAGTATGGATGAATTAAAAAACTTTAGAAATATAAATTCAATTCTTCAAGGACATCCAGATATGAAGAAAATACCAGGAGTGGATATGTCTACAGGTTCATTAGGACAGGGACTATCAGCAGCAAATGGAATGGCGATAGCAGGAAAATTAGATAAAAAAGATTACAGAGTTTATGCAATACTAGGTGATGGAGAAATAGAAGAAGGACAAGTATGGGAAGCTGCAATGGCTTCAGCAAGATATAAATTAGATAATTTATGCATTTTTGTAGATAATAATAATCTACAAATTGATGGAACTATAGATAAAATAATAAATCCATATCCAGTAGATAAAAAATTCGAAAGTTTTGGATTTTATGTAATAAATATAAATGGTAATGACACTAAAGAAATAGAAGAAGCTTTAAATAAAGCTAGACAAATAAAAGGAATGCCTACAGTAATTATTGCCAAAACAATAAAAGGTAAGGGGGTTTCTTTTATGGAAGATAATGTCGGATGGCACGGAAAAGCACCAAACGAGGAAGAATATAAGATGGCATTAAAAGAGTTAGGAGGCGAAGCTGATGAATAAGGATGAAAAAAAGGCAACAAGACAAAGTTATGGAGAAGAATTAGCAAATTTAGGAGATAAAAATAATAAAGTAGTTGTATTAGATGCTGATTTGTCAGCTGCAACCAAAACTAGTATATTTGCTAAAAAATTTCCAGACAGATTTTTTGACATGGGAATAGCAGAACAAAATATGATAGGAACTGCAGCTGGACTTGCTACATGTGGTAAGATTCCATTTGCAAGTACATTTGCTATGTTTGCTGCTGGAAGAGCATATGACCAAATAAGAAACAGTATTTGCTATCCTAAATTAAATGTTAAAATTTGTGCAACTCATGCGGGAATAACAGTAGGAGAAGATGGAGCTACACATCAAATGATAGAGGATATATCTTTGATGAGAACAATTCCTAATATGACTGTTATTTGTACATCAGATGATACACAAACAAGATGGGCAATAAATGAAATTGCTAAATTTGAAGGACCTGTATATTTAAGACTATGTAGATTGGCAACACCAAAAATATACGAAGATGAAAAATTTGAAATAGGTAAAGGAATTCAAATAGGTGACGGAACAGATGCTACAATAATAGCTACAGGAGTTGTTGTATCAGAAGCTATAGATGCAATGGAAGAATTAAAAAACATGGGATTAAATGTGCGAGTCATAGATATGTATACAATAAAGCCAATAGACAAGGATATCATTATTAAAGCAGCAAAAGAAACAAAGAAAATTATAACTATAGAAGACCATAATATAATAGGTGGATTAGGCTCTGCTGTATGCGAAGTATTAGCAGAAAATTATCCTACAAAAGTATATAGAATGGGTATAAAAGATGAGTTTGGAAAGTCTGGTAAAGCAGATGATTTATTAAAATATTTCCAAATTGATAAAAGTGCTATTATAAAGGCTGTTGCAGAAAATAATTGATGTAAATTTTTATGTACCCTATTGCAATAAATCTTATTTATTGTTATTATATCTTGTAGATATAAATAAAAATATATCGAATTAAGGAGCAATTAAGATGATAGAATTTAGAAATGTTTGCAAAAAATACGAAACAGGAACAGAAGCTGTAAAAAATGCCAATTTTGTTATAGAAAAAGGTGAATTTGCATTCCTTGTAGGTGCTTCAGGATCAGGAAAATCAACATTAATAAAATTAATTTTAAAAGAAGAAGAACCTACATCAGGAAATATTATAATAAATGGAAAAGATACTACATTTTTAAAACCAAACAGGATTCCATACTTAAGAAGAAGTATGGGAGTTGTATTTCAAGACTTCAGGTTATTACCAGACAAAACTGTTTATGAAAATGTAGCTTTTGCTATGTATATTGTAAAAGCTACCCCAAGACACATTAGAAGACAAGTACCAATGGTATTATCATTGGTTGGATTAAGTGCAAAAGCTAAAATGTATCCAAACGAATTATCAGGAGGAGAGCAACAAAGAGTAGCACTTGCTAGAGCTTTAGTTAACAATCCTTCAATGTTAATTGCTGACGAGCCTACAGGTAACTTAGACCCAGACACAGCTTGGGATATTATGACTCTTTTAAATGATATTAATTTAAGAGGAACAACAGTAGTTGTTGCAACTCATGCAAAGGACATTGTAGACCAAATGAATAAGAGAGTTATTCATATTCGTAAAGGCTCTATAGTAAAAGATGATGAAAAAGGTGGGTATGAATTGTGAGATATAATGTTATAACTTATCTATTAGGAGAAGGAATAAGGAATGTTTTTAAAAATAAAAAATCAACAAGTGCTTCAATAATTATAATGAGTCTTACAATGTTAATATTTGGAGTATTTTTCGTAATAACTCAAAATATTAACAGTATAATGAAACAAATAGAAAGTGAACAAGGAATAGAAGTATTCCTTTATGATATTTCAGAAGATCAAACAAAAGCGCTAGAAGATTATATAAGAAATATTGACGGTATAAATACAGTAGAATATAAGTCAAAAGAAGATGCATTAAATCAATTAAAAAGTCAGTTTAAAGATAGGGAAGATTTATTATCTGGATATGATGAAAATAATATATTTCCAGCATCTTATGTTGTAACATTAACAGACTTAACTAAAAATAATGAAGTAAAACAGAAAATAGAAGAGTATGATAAAGATAAGCCTGACACCGAAAAGGTAATAAAGAAAATAACAAGTAGTGATGAAACAATAACTACATTAATTAATCTAGCAAATGGAATCAGAATAATAACAGGAGTAATACTTGTAATTTTAATTATAATTTCAATATTTATAATATCAAATACAATAAAGCTTACAGTACATGCAAGAAGAAAAGAAATATCTATAATGAAATATGTAGGTGCAACTAATAGCTTTATAAGATGGCCTTTTATTGTAGAAGGTATAATAATTGGAATAATATCAGGAGCAATATCAATAATTATTCTAGGAATAAATTATAATTTAATTGCAAATAAAATATTAGAATCACAAGTTGTATCTGCAATGAATATAAACTTATTAACTTTTGCAGATATGTTTGGATTAATTGTGTTAGTTTATACAATATTAGGTGTTGGAATAGGTGTTTTAGGAAGTTGTATTTCTATGCGTAGATATTTAAAAGTATAGAAAAGGAGTTTTATATGAAAAGATTTCTAAGAATATTAATAATAGTAACATTGTTAATATCAACTTTAGGGGTTTCAACTTTTGCAGCTGAATTATCAGATTTACAAGAACAACAAACACAAGTACAAGCAAATCAAGATATGGCAACATCACAACTTCAAGCAGTACAAGAAGAACTAACAGAGAATTTACAACAAATTCAAGAACTAAATACTAATATTACACAATATGAAACAGAAATAAATGATTATAATACTCAAATTGTAACCTTACAAGATGATATTACAAAAACCGAAGAGGAGATAAAAAAAGCAGAAGACAATTATAATAGTCAGAAAAAATTATTAGATGATAGATTAGTAACTATGTACCAAGCTGGCACAACAGAATATTTAGATGTTGTGCTAAGCTCAAAAACAATAACAGAATTTTTATCTAACTATTATTTGTTATCAATTTTAGCTGATTCTAATGTTGACTTTTTAGATACAATAGAAGAGCAAAAACAAATAATAGAAGATGAAAAGAAAAAACTAGAAGAGCAAAAGAAACAAATTGATACAGCAAAAGAAGAAAAAGAAAAAGCATCTATAATATTACAAAACACAAAAGTTATGAAAGATACTTATACCTCTCAATTAACTGATCAAGAAAAGCAAATACAATCAGAAATAGATGCATACCAAGCACAATTAAATCAATTGGAAGCAGAAATTCAGTCAATAACAGCTGATAGTATAATAATTAATCCAAATTATATTGGAGGAGAAATGCTATGGCCAGTGCCTGGTTACACAAAATTAAGTTCTACATTTAAGATGAGAGTTCATCCTATAACTGGGGTATATAAATTACATAGTGGAATTGATATACCTGCGCCTACAGGAACTAATTTCCTTGCAGCAAATGATGGAGTAGTAGTAAAAGCAGGATATAATACTGCATATGGAAACATGGTTATGATAGACCATGGTGGTGGAGTATCAACATTGTATGCACATGGTGATAAAATAATGGTAACATTAGGACAAACCGTAAAAAAGGGAGATGTAGTTCTACAAGTAGGTGAAACAGGATATGCAACAGGACCACATGCACATTTTGAAGTTAGAATAAACGGAACTCCTGTAGATCCATTACCTTATGTAACAAACCAAAATGGAGTAAACTAACTTAAAAATAACGGAGGATAAAAAATGAAAAAGATGTACTTAAAGGTTGTATCTATATTAGTGATTGCAACAGTAATATTAAATACAGTATCAATATCGTATGCAGCATCGAGCATTAGTAGCCAAAAAAATGAATTAAACCAAAAAATACAGGAAACGAAAGATAATTTAAATGAAGTAAATAGTCAAAAAGAAGAATCACAAAATAAAGTTAATAATTTATCTAGTCAAATAGATTCATATGAATCACAAATTAATTCTTTAAAAAACGAAATAGAAACAAAAACAAACGAAGTTAACGAATTACAGAAGAAACTAGATGAGTTAGAAGCAGAAAGAGAAAAAAATCAAAGTTTATTGGATGAAAGATTAGTTACGTTATATGAATCTGGAGAGGTTTCATACTTAGATATGTTGTTATCTTCTGCTGATTTAACAGAATTTATATCTAGTTATTATATGATAGAAACTTTAACAGCTGCAGATAAAGAATTAATTCAAAATTTAGAGAATGACAAGAAAGAGATAGCTGAAACGCAAGAAAAAGTAAATGCTAGCTTAAGTGAAATAGAGACAAAGAAAACCGAATTAGAGGGTATACAAACAGAGTTAAACAAAGCAAAAAATCAAGAACAAACAAAAGTTGATAAATTAACAGAGCAATCCCATGACTTAGAAAGTGATGTAGAAGAATACGAGAAGAAAATGAAAGAGCTTGATGCAAAGGAAAAAGCTCAAGAAGCAGCTTTACAAAAAAAATACGAAGAAGCTAAGAAGAAAGCAGAACAAGGGAATTCCTCAGGTTCAAGTTCTTCTAGTACAGGAGGTTCTGTAAGTTCACAAGGATTTATAAGACCAGTTAAGAGTGGAAGCATTACAGCTACAATGTATTATTCTAGTGGAAAATATCATGGTGCTGTAGACTTTGGTGTATCAGTAGGAACACCAGTTTATGCAGCAGCAGATGGAATTGTAGTTACATCTACTTGGGGTGGTTCAGATAGTTATGGATATTACATAAAAATAAAACACTATAATGGATTATATACATTATATGCACATGGTTCATCATTAGTCGCAAGCGTAGGACAAGAAGTAAAACGAGGACAATTAATAATGTATTCAGGAAATACAGGAAATTCAACAGGACCTCATTTACATTTTGAGGTAAGAAAATCACCAGGAGGATATAGCAATAGGGTTAATCCACTAGACTATTTGCCATAGTTAGATGGGGATTAGGGATTTTGGGGACGGTCCTTAAATCCCTTTTAATTAAATTTAAACATAAAAACCGCTACATAAGAATAAAAACTTAAGTAGCGGTTATATTAAATATTACAGAACAAGGGGGACTTGGTATGAAAAAATCAACAATAGTAATTATAGTAGTTGTTGTTATATTAGTAGCAATAATTGCTGGTTTAGTTTCTAACTATAATGGGGTAGTTAGCTTATCAGAAGAAGTTGATAATAAATTTGCTACAATTGATACTATGTTACAAAGAAGAGCAGATTTAATACCAAATTTAGTAAATACAGTAAAAGGGTACACAAACCAAGAACAAGCTGTTATAGATTCAGTAACAGATGCAAGAGCAAAATTAGCAGGAGCAAATTCTGTAGGGGAAAAAGCCAATGCTGACCAAGAATTGAGCACTGCATTAAGTAATTTACTAGTAGTTGTAGAAAATTATCCAGATCTAAAATCATCACAAAACTTTATTAATTTATCAGATGAATTGGCTGGCACAGAAAATCGTATAGCAACAGCAAGAAAAGATTATAATGATACTGTAAAAGAATATAATACAAAAATAAAAAGATTTCCTACAAATATAGTATCTGGAATGTTCGGATATGGAGAAAAAGAATACTTCCAAGCATCAGAAGGAAGCGAGGAGGTACCAACTGTTGACTTCAATACTGTACAATAAAAAAATTAAATATATATTAATTTTAGCCATTTTTTCTATAGTGTTAGTTACTAATAGCTCATACGCTATTGTCTCACAAACAAGAGACTTTTATGTTAATGATTCAGCAAATTTATTGTCTGATGAAACAGAAGACTATATAATCAATATGAATAAAACATTAGAAGAACAAACTGGTGCACAAATAGTAGTTGTTACGGTTCAAAATCTAGAAGGACAATCTTTAGAAGAATATGCTACAGAATTATTTAGAGAATATGGAATTGGAGACAAAGAAAAGAATAATGGAGTTCTTTTACTGTGCGCATATGAAGAAAGGCAATTTAGAATAGAAGTAGGATATGGTCTTGAAGGAACTTTAACAGATGGAAAAACTGGTAGAATTCAAGATGAATATATAATTCCATACCTTAAAGAAAATAATTTTAATAATGGAATAAGAACTGGATTTAATGCTGTATTAAAAGAGGTAGAAAATGAGTATGGCATTACAATTGAAGGTGCAGAAGAAGGAAATGTAGTAGGAGCAACAACTACAAGAACAAATGTAGCTAGCAATGTAGCACCACATATAATTATGATGGTAATATTTATATTAGTAGTAATATTCTTTAGTAGACGTGGAATCTTCTTTATAGGAGGTTTTGGTGGTGGCCATTTTGGTGGGCGGAGGCTCATTTGGTGGCGGTGGTTCCTTTGGCGGAGGAGGCGCTTCCGGTGGAGGAGGCTCATCAAGAAGTTTTTAAAAACAAATGTAGGGACATTCTTGGGAAATTTGGCGATTGTCCTGGGGGATTTGGGGACGTTCCTTAAATCCCGATTATATATAAGCCCGTATTAATATATTTTATTAATACGGGTTTTTGTTTTTAGTAAATTTAGTTATAAATTTTGAAATGGATTAATTATATAAATTTTTTTCATATAAATCTTCTATATGGACATTTTTTTCTTCAAAATTATCGATAAATCCTATCTTGGCGATATCATTGTTTACTTCTTGTATCCACACAGGTCTTTCATTATAAAAGATATCTACTTTTTGTTTATTTCGTAAAATTTCATGTATTTTGGAAGCTTTCATACAAATCATCTCCTTAAAAAACTTGTACTATTAATATATCCAAAATATAGAAAATTATTCCAAAAATATTTATAAATGAGGAAAATCCCCAAGGTGACAAGCACCATAGGGGACTCCTTACCAAAACCAGAAGAAGAGCAGTATAAAAATTATGCCTTTCAGCACCACAACCATTGCTCTCTCACGGTCTCCGACCATCTCATCTAGTTTTAACAGCTTATTAATTAGCCAATTCACAAAGAACAATAATAGTCCAAAAATGGCCAAATAAAAGCTCCACTCTCCAAGCTTAAAGAATGCCCAGAGGATTAACAGACAAATAAAGAACCACATATTCTATGTGACCTCCTTTCAATTAATTCAACAGTTGATAAAATCTAAATATATTATAACATATTAATTAACATAAATCAAAATTGCAATATAAAAAACTAATGTGATAAACAACAAAAAAGAGTACCAAGTAAAATACTTGATACTCTAATAAAATATAAATTGGTGACCCGTACGGGAATCGAACCCATGATTCAGCCTTGAGAGGGCTGCGTCTTAACCGCTTGACCAACGGGCCATAAACAAACCTCATTATTTATATCATAAAAATAAAATATAGTCAATAGGAACAAAATTTCGTAAAAATCTATTGACAAAAAAATAAAATCATATATAATAATAAGCGAACAAAAGTTTTAAAGAAAGGCAGAAAAATGTTAGAAGAAAAAGATAGAATAGATGTTGTTTTAGTAAAAAAACACTATTTTCAAACAAGACAAAAAGCTAAATATGAAATAGAACAAGGCAATGTATATGTAAACGGAAAGCAAATTACTAAAACAAGTAAAATAGTAAATTATCAAGATAATATAGAAATAAAAGGAAAAACACTAAAATATGTAAGCAGAGGTGGCTTAAAATTAGAAAAAGCTATTAATTCGTTTGGGATTTCATTAACTAATAAAATATGTGCAGATATAGGGGCATCAACAGGAGGTTTTACAGATTGCATGTTACAAAATGGTGCACAAAAAGTTTATGCAATAGATGTTGGTCATTCACAATTAGCAGAAGAATTATTAAAGAATGAAAAGGTAGTAAATTTGGAAGGAACCAATATTAAAGAATTAGATACTAATAGTATAGAGAAGTTAGATTTTATTAGTTCAGATGTGTCTTTTATTTCGGAAATACATGTATTACCAAAAATATATGAATTACTAAAAATAAAAGGAAAAGCAGTTGTGTTAATAAAACCACAATTCGAGGCTGGAAGCCAACATTTAAATAAGAATGGAGTTGTAAAAAATATAAAAATACATCAAAAAGTAATTCAAAATATTGTAATGTTTGCAAATAAACTTGGTTTTAGAATTATAGATGTTACATATTCTCCAATTAAAGGTACAGCAGGTAATATAGAATATTTATTATATGTTGAAAAAAATGAAAACAATTTATTAGATTTATACAAAATGAAAAATAATGCATTAGAAATTACTACAGAGGCATTTAAAGAATTAAAATAAAGAGGTGTACATATGATATCTACATTGCATATAAAAAACATAGGAATAATCGATGAGATTATGATAGATTTTTCAAAAGGATTTAATATATTAACTGGCGAAACAGGGGCAGGAAAAACGTTAATAATAGGAGCATTAGGCATAGTAGCAGGTGGAAGGTTTTCAAAAGAAATGATTAGAAAAGGTGAGAATCATTCATTTGTAGAAGTTAGTATTTATTTGCCCAATCATCCAAAAGCAGTAGATGGAAATATCATAATTTCTAGAGAAATATTTGATAATGGTAGAAACACTTGCAAAATAAATGGACGTTTAGTAACTGTAAATGAATTAAAAGAATTTATGAATAATATCATAAATATACATGGGCAAAATGATAATCAAAATTTATTAAATAAAGAAAATCACATAAAATATTTAGACAAGTTTTTAGGAAAAGAATTCTTAAATAAGAAAAATGAGTATACTGAGTTATATAATAAATATGTAGATATTAATAGAAAACTAAAAGAAAACTATGGAGATGAAAAAGAAAAACAACGTAAGTTAGATTTGTTGAATTATCAAGTAAACGAAATAAAAAATGCAAATTTAAAAATAAATGAAGATGAAGAATTAGAAGACCAAAGAAATCTTATAATAAATGCTGAGAAAATATCTAAATCATTAAATGAGGCAGATATGCAAATAAATGAAAATGCATTAAATTCAATAAGTATAGCAATTAAAAACTTAGAGAAAATAGAAGATATAAATATAAAATACCAAAAAACATTAAGTTCATTAAAAAGTAATTATTATGATTTACAAGAAATTGCAATAGATTTAAATCATTATAATTCTGATACATCTTTCGAAGAAGAAGAAAGAGATGAGATAGAAAATAGAATAGATGAGATAAACGACTTAAAAAGAAAATATGGTAATACAATAGAAGAAATATTAAATTATAAAAATGAAGTAGAAGAAGAAATAGATAAAATAGAAAATTTAGAAGAGAAAAATAAGGAGTTAAAAACTGAGTTAACAAAGATAACAGCAGAAATAGAAAAAAGAGCTTTAGAATTACACGAAACAAGACAAAAGCATGGAATAGAATTAGCAACTAAAATAAATAGTGAACTTGCAGATTTAGAAATGCCTAATGCAAAATTTAAGATAAAAATAGAGAATACAAATTTTAATAAAGATGGAACTGATGAAATAGAATTTATGATAACAACTAATAAAGGAGAAGATTTTAAACCATTAATAAAAACTGCATCTGGTGGTGAGATGTCTAGAATAATGTTGGCTATAAAAACAGTGTTGTCAGACGTAGATGAAGTGCCTATTTTAATATTTGATGAAATAGATACAGGTATTAGTGGAAAAGCAGGAAATGCAGTTGGAGAAAAATTAAAAACAATTTCAAAAAATCATCAAGTTATAATAGTTACACATTTAGCTAGTATTGCAGCTAAAGGAGACTCTAATTATTATATTTATAAAGAAGTAGAGGGAGATAATACTAAAACAAGAATAAAAAATTTAAACGAACAAGAAGTTATAGAAGAAATAGCAAGAATTGCGAGTGGAATTGTATCAGAGATATCACTAAAACATGCAATGGAATTAAGAGCAGCAGTTTAAATAAATGGACTAATATATGTAAAAAGAAGTGGACTAAATTAAATTTATCCACTTCTTTTGTATAATGATATTATTTTAATTCTACGATTGTGACACCCATTTCACCTTCTCCGAAAGTACCAAGTCTAAATGATTTAACATGAGGATGTTTTTTTAGAAAAGCATGAATACCAGTACGTAATTTACCAGTACCTTTTCCATGTACAATTCTAACAGTTTTTAATTTTGCTAAACTGCAATCATCCAAATATTTATCAATAACGAAAATTGCTTCATCAACGGTTTGTCCTATTACATTAATTTCTGGAGATATGTTTTTGGATTTTGACATACCAGAGAAAGCTTTAGAAGGCGTTTTATTTGTACTCTGTTTTTTATTTACAATAGAAATATCTGTAACAGGAACAAATGATTTCATATTTCCACATTGTACTTGTACTTCATTATTTTTGTTTGGTAATGATAGTAAAGTACCGTTATTCATAAATTTATTTATATATATATCCATTCCAACTTTTAGTTGGTTTACATCTAAGTTACTAGAAGATGAGTTGCTTATTGTATTAGAAGAAACCTTTTTTATAGAATCTGTTAATTTATTTCTATAATTATCTAAATCTTTTAAAGAATTAGAAGTATTTTCGATTTTTCTCATTTGACGTATTATATTAGTTGCTTCAGCTTTTGCTGAATATAATATTTCACGAGCTTCTAACTTAGCTTTATTGATAATTTCGTTTTGTTTGTTTTGAACATCAGAATAATCTTTTTCTAAATCTTCTTGTAATTGTGATATTTTAGCCAATCTTTGTTCAATTTCATTTTTCTCGTCTTCAATTTTTAGTTTATTATCGTAAATGTTTTTTAATAAATCTTCAACATGAATAGTATCAGTATCTAAGAATTCATTAGCTCTTTGTAATATATCATCAGAAAGACCAAGTTTTTTACTGATAGCAAAGGCATTACTTTTACCAGGCACACCGATTAAAAGTTTATAAGTAGGGGAAAGTGTGTCTATATCAAATTCTTGGCTTGCATTTTCGAAGCCAGAATGTGTTAAAGCATAGTTTTTTATTTCTGGATAATGTGTTGTAGCTAGTGTTAATATTCCTCTATTATATAGAGCCTCTAGTATACTTATTGCTAGACTACTTCCTTCAATAGGATCAGTTCCAGACCCAAGTTCATCAACTAAAACTAAACTATCTGATGTAGAATTTTTTAGTATTTCTATAATATTTAGCATATGTGAAGAAAAAGTACTTAAAGATTCTTGAATACTTTGTTCGTCACCAATATCTGCAAAAACATTGTCAAATACAAAAACGCTACTATTTTCATTAGCTGGAATATTTAATCCAGACATAGCCATTAATGTTATTAAACCAACTGTTTTTAAAGTTACAGTTTTACCACCAGTATTAGGACCAGTAATTACAAGTGTATTAAAATTAATTCCTAAATTTATATTAATCGGAACTACAGCATCCTTATTTATTAAAGGATGTCTAGCTTTTATCAAATTTATTTGTTTATTATCGTTCAAAATAGGTCTTGTAGCATCTAAAGATATAGAATAATTTGCTTTAGCAAAAATAAAATCAAGTAAACCTATAATTCTAAGGTTATTTTCTAATTGTTCTAAAATCTCAAAAAGTGAGTTTGTAAATTTTGCTAAAATTTTTTCTATTTCTAAGTTTTCTTCTACAGTTAAATTGGCAATTTTACTATTTAATTCAAAAATAGAAACAGGTTCTATAAAAACAGTAGAACCACTATTAGACATATCATGAATAAATCCCTTTATATTATTTCTGTATTCTTCTTTTACAGGAATAACATACCTATCATTTTTTATAGTTACAACAGGTTCTTGTAGATATTTAGAATATGTAGAAGAAGATATGTAATTATTTAATTTGCTTTTTATTTCTTGTTCGATTTTTCTCTTAGTTGTTCTAATATTAAATAAATTAGTAGATGCTCTATCATCAACAGTATAATCATCAATAATTGCAGAAAAAATGCTATCTTCAATATCTTTATTAGTGTACAAATTATCAAAATAATTATATAAGCTATTAAATTCATTTAAGTCGATAAGTTCATCAGAAAAAAAGTAATCCTTTAAGTTTTTTGCTAATCTTAAAAATTTTCCGATATTTAGTACATTTGCAATTGATAATATCTTATTACTTTTTAATGTTTTTAAACAAATTTCGATTTCTTCTGATAATTCATAAATAGGAATATTGCCTTTTTTATATCTTAAAATAACAGCTTCATTTGTTTCATTTAAAGCCTTTATAACTTTATTTTTATCATCAAAAGGATATAAATTAGTACAGTATTTTTTCCCAATAAAAGTTTTAGAAAAAGTTGCTAAATTTTCTGTAACTTTGTTAAATTCTAATTTTTCCAAATATTTGCTAAACATATGAAAACTCCTTTATATTAAATTGTATTTTTCAAAAATTGATTTAATCATATGTGTATCTAAACCTACAATCGAATTATAATCACCATCATAGCCTTTTAAATAAACTTTTCCTATACCTTGTACAGCATATGCTCCAGCTTTATCCATAGGTTCTTTTGTATCAACATAAGAGCAAATATCGTAATAAGACATATTTTTAAAATAAACGGTTGATTTATTAACCCTTGTTTCAAAAATTATTGAGTGTTCTTTTTTTATAATTACAGTTGTACCAGTATAGATATCATGAGAATTTCCTTGTAATAGTTTTAAAATACGAATAGCATCATCTCTATCCTTTGGTTTACCTAATATAATATTACCAAAAGAAACTAATGTATCAGAACCAATTACAGTATATTCATTATTTTCTTTATATTTATCTGTAAAAATTGAATAAGCTTTTTCATATGATAATTTTTCTGCTAATTTTTGTGGATTAGGTTCAAGCTTTTTCAATTTATTTTCATCAATATCACTTGGAATAATATCAAAATTACTTATAATTGTTGATAATAATTGTTTTCTTCTAGGAGAAGAAGAAGCTAAAATAAATTCCATAACAAAACCTCCTATAATCCTACGTATTATAACATTTTTAGTTTTGAAAAATCAATATTGCGTTTAGAGTTTTGCTATGGTAAAATAAATAAAGTTAAAAACGGAGGAATTGTATGGAAGATAGACAGCAAAACATAAGAAATTTCAGCATAATTGCACATATAGATCATGGTAAATCAACATTAGCAGATAGAATGATAGAAATGACAGGAGTTCTTTCGAAAAGAGAAATGGAATCTCAAGTATTAGATAATATGGAGATAGAAAGAGAACGTGGAATAACAATAAAATCACAATCTGTAAGAATGATTTATAAAGCCAAAGACGGGAAAGAATATATATTTAATTTAATAGATACACCAGGACATGTAGATTTTAATTATGAAGTGTCAAGAAGTTTAGCTGCATGCGAAGGTGCAATATTAGTTGTAGATAGCAGCCAAGGGGTGGAAGCACAAACATTGGCAAATGTTTATTTAGCATTAGATAATAATTTGGAAATTTTACCAGTAATAAATAAAGTAGATTTACCAAATGCTAGACCTGATGAGGTAAAAAAAGAAATAGAGGATATAATTGGAATACCAGCAGAAGATGCCCCTTGCATTTCTGCTAAAACAGGTTTAAATGTTGAAGAGGTTTTAGAAAGAATTGTAACAGATATTCCGGCACCATCTGGTGATAAAAATAAACCATTAAAATGTTTAATATTTGATTCTTTTTACGATAATTATAAAGGTGCTGTAAGTTATGTAAGAGTAAGAGATGGAAGAGTAAAAGTAGGTGACGAAATTTTACTAATGTCTTCTAATAAAACTTTTATAGTAACAGAAGTAGGATTTTTTGAACCAGGTAAATATTATCCTTGTGAAGAATTAGTTGCAGGTGATGTAGGATATATTGCTGCAAGTATAAAAAGCTTATCAGATATAAGAGTTGGAGATACAATAACATTAAAAGATAATAAAGCAGAAGAGCCTTTACCTGGATATAAAAAAGTAAATCCAATGGTGTATTGTGGATTATATCCAGTAGATGGTAGTGATTATGAAAATTTAAAAGTAGCGTTAGAAAAACTGCAATTAAATGATGCAGCGCTTCAATATGAACCGGAAACTTCTAATGCACTTGGGTTTGGTTTTAGATGCGGATTCCTAGGGTTACTGCATTTAGAAATAATAGAGGAAAGATTAGATAAAGAATTTGACTTAAGTTTAATTACAACCTCGCCTTCAGTTATTTATAAAATTCATAAGACAGATGGGGAAATAATTGAACTATATAACCCAGCAGATTTACCAAAACCACAAGAAATAAGCTATATGGAAGAACCTTTTGTAGAAGCAGAAATATTAACACCAAAAGAATTTGTTGGAAATATAATGGAAATCTGTCAAAATAGAAGAGGTATATATAAAGATATGAAATACCTTGACGAGAATAGGGTTACAATTATATATGAATTACCATTAAATGAAATAATATACGACTTTTTCGATACATTGAAATCAAAAACAAAAGGATATGCTTCATTTGATTATGAATTAAAAGAATACAGAAGGTCTGAATTAGTAAAATTAGACATATATGTAAATGGTGAAAGTGTTGACGCATTAAGTTTTATAGTTCATAAAGATTCTGCCTATGATAGAGGTAGAAAGATGATAGAAAAATTAAAAACAGTTATACCACGCCATTTATTTACAATACCATTACAAGCTGTTATAGGAGGAAAAATAATAGCAAGAGAAACAATCTCAGCAATGAGAAAAGATGTACTTGCTAAATGCTATGGTGGTGATATAACACGTAAAAAGAAACTTCTAGAAAAGCAAAAAAGGGGTAAGAAAAAAATGCGTGAGATAGGTAATGTAGAAATACCACAAGAAGCTTTCTTATCAGTATTAAAATTAGATGAAGAAAAATAATAGGAAGTATAAAAATGAAAAGAATTGTATTATGTGGAAGTAGAACTTTTAAAGATTATATTATACAGATAGGATACAAATTAAAAGAAGAAGGATATGAAGTTGTAATTCCTAAAGAGTTTTTTGTACCAATGCCTAAAAGAGAACATTCAATGCTACATTTTTCGGAGATACAAAATGAAAGAACAGATTATGTTTTAGTAATAAATGAAGAGAAAAATGGAAAACCAAATTATGTAGGTGCAAATAGTTTTGCAGAAATAGCAATGGGATTTTATTTTGGAAAAACAGTGTTTTTTAAAAATGATATATATGAGCCTTTTGCAGATGAATTAGTTGGGTGGGGAGTCATACCACTTAAAGGCAATTTAGATGCAATTAAAGAATACAAGTAGTAGGTAGTAATATGGAAATAACCAAAAAAGAATTTATAAATATAAATAATAAATTTGATGAGTATAAAATAAAAGAAGAAAAAGCTTTCGAATATATAGAAGGAAAAGAGAAAATAATTGTATCTGCCCCACATAGTGTTAGGCAAATCAGAAATGGAAATATAAAAGGCAAAGATTCTTGTACAGGGACAATAGCAATTTTGCTACAGAAACAATTAAATTGCTATTGTTTATATAAAACAAAAAATTGTAATGATGATGCAAATTACGATATAGAAAATAATCCATATAAGGATAAAATAATAGATTTAGTAGGAAAAAACGACATAAATTTTTTATTGGATATTCATGGTGCAAAAGATGGACAAGGGTTTGATATAGATGTTGGAACAGCAAATTTAAGTAATTTGAATGGACAAAATACATATCTCAAAGATTTTATAAAAATAGGAGAAAAATATAATTTAAATATTACTATAGATAAAGTTTTTAAAGCAGATACTTTACATACTGTAGCCAATACAATTGCTAGAAAAACAAAAATACCATGTATGCAAATAGAAATTGCAAAAAAATATAGAGATATTGAACAATTTAATAATATTAAAATAATGTTAAATTTTCTTGAGGAATATTTAAAAAATGTTTTAGTAGGAGGGCAAAATGAGTGAAAAAGAATATGAAGACCAAGTAGAAGGAAGAAATAGTGTATTAGAATTACTAGAATCTGGAAAAGATATAAATAAGATATTTATACAAATAGGAGAAAAACACGGTTCAATTAATAAAATTATTTCAAAGGCTAAAGAGAATAGAATAGTTATAGTACAAGCCGAAAAATCTAAATTAGATAAGATGAGTCAAACTAATAATCATCAAGGTGTTATAGCAATAGTTCCTCCTTTTGAATATAGCTCGGTAGAAGACATAGTAGAGGAAGCAAGAAAAAGAAATGAACAGCCATTTATTTTAATATTAGATGGAATAGAAGATCCACACAATTTAGGTTCAATAATTAGAACAGCAGAAACAGCTGGAGTACACGGAATAATAATTCCAAAAAGAAGGGCTGCTGCAGTAAATAGTACAGTTAATAAAGTGTCTGCAGGTGCTGTGCAATATATGAAAATAGCAAGAGTGAATAACATAAATGAAACGATAAAATATTTAAAAAGTAATGATATATGGATTTGCGGAACAGATATGAATACTAACAAATATTATTACGAAGAAAATTATAATATTCCAATAGCTTTTGTAATAGGAAGCGAAGGGTTTGGAATAAGCAGATTAGTTAAAGAAAATTGTGACTTTTTAGTTAAGATTCCAATGAGCGGAAAAATAAGCTCATTAAATGCTTCGGTATCAGCTGGAATTGTAATGTATGAAGCGGTTAAACAAAGAAAAAACAAATAAAATACTAAAGATGGGAGGAAAAAGATATGATGGGGAGAAAGAAAAGAAATTTAATTATAGCGCTTTCTATCATAACAGTTTTAATTTTAATAATAGGAGGAGTTTTAATATATTTAAATATTGCAACAGATATTTTTAAAAGTCCGGATGAATTATTTTATAAATATTTATATCAAAATGGATCTATAGCAGACGTATTTGATACAGACTTATTAGATAGATATTATCAAAGAATAGAAAATAATGCGTACAATGGCACTGGAGAAATAACAATAAAAACAGGAATGAATGATGACTCAGAAAGTGATACAAAAGAATTCGATACTTTAATGAATAATTTAAAACTTTCTTATACAACGAAAAGCAATTTGGCAGAGAAGAAACAAGAAACAGAAGCCACCATTGCCTATAATGATCAAGAACAATTTAAGTTTAGTGTAGTGCAAGATAATAATAACTATGGAATAAAGTCTGATGAGGTAGTATATAAATATTTAAAATTAAAAAATGAAAATTTACGTGATATTTATACAAAATTAGGAGTTCAAGATTCAGAAAGTATACCTAATCAATTTGATAAAATAGATTATAATATCTATAAAAATATGGATGCACAAGACAAAGCTACAATTTTATCAACATATCAAAATGTTTTAAACAAAGGAATTTTAAGTAATCATTATACAAAGCAAGCAAATGTTAATTTGAACTTTAATGGACAAAGTGTTGTGGCTAATGCGTATTCATTAACTCTAACCGAAGAAGAAATTTCTTCTTTAAAAATAAGCTTATTAGAGACATTAATGACAGATGAATTAACCTTAAAATATTTAGTGCAATTTTTACAATTAGATAGTTCATATACAGTACAAATAAAACAATCAATACAAGAAGAAATTGATAACTTAAAAAGAGAACAAATTGAGAACAATGAAAATGTTAGAATTACAGTATACGAAAGCAATATGCAACTTTTAACAACAATAGTTGAAACACCTGAAGCTAATTATACAATAAACAATAATGTTTCTGAAACAAATCAAAAAGTAACTATAGTTAAACAATCAAATGATGGAAATAATATAAATACGACTGTAACATTAGAAAGAAATACAAGTGATAGTAGTAATTCTTTTAAAATGGAACAAATCTCAACAACTGGAGAAACAACTACAGATAGAAATGCAATAACAATTAACCTAAATGGTAATGTGGATACTGGAAATTTGGAATTAAATGTTAAATTAGAAAATCTTATTGGAAACAAACTAAATGAAATAAATTACACAGATAAAAAGGAATTTTCTTCTAGTGTTGATATAGAAGGATTAAATGACGATAATTCAGTAAGCTTAAATGATATGACATTAGAAGAAATAAATAGCTTGTATAAATCAATTGTGGAAAGAATTCAATATTTATATAATGAAAAATTACAAAATATAGGGTTTGATTCAAATACAATTAATTATCAAGGTACTTTAAAATGGAGTAGGATTATAGATGCTTTTGATGAAGATGAATTTAGAGCACAAGTTCAAAGAGCATTAAACTTAGCAAAAGATGATTTACAAAACAATACAGAATATAGAGCACTAATAGAACAAGCAGCAGGAGATGAAAATAGAATTAAGCAAATAAAAGGTCTAGTAACAGTAGAGAGACTAAAAGAAACAGGATTAGACGCAACATTAAATGAATCAGATAATTCTATTTCGATAAAAACAAACAGTGAATCAGCTCATAAATACGAAATAGATTACGAAAACTTTAAAATATCAAAAATACAGTAATTTAAGTATTGACAAAAAGCAAAAATGCTAGTATACTTATATAGTAACTGAATTTATGCGAAAAATTAAATAGATATATAAATATCTTAAGTCAAAGGAGGGATAAGAATGGCACAACCAAAAAGAAGATGGTCAAAACAAAGAACACATAAAAGAAGATCAACATGGAAATTAGAAACTCCAAAATTTGCAACATGTTCACATTGCCATGAACCTGTAATGCCACACAGAGTTTGCCCAACATGTGGATATTATAATGGAGAAGAAGTTGTAGTTAAGGAAACTAATACAGCAAATAATTAGAATATAGTAAAGTTATAAAAGGAGCTAAAGTATTAAGTAATTAATATTTTAGTTTTTTTTTGCCTAAAAATGATAGAGGTTAATATAGTTTTTTAAAAGGAAAAATGTGCTAAATGCTAATTTTTTACATATTGACTTGAAAAGTCAAATAGTATAAAATGGGGACGAGAGGTGAAATTGATGGCAAAACCAATAGTTGCAATAATAGGAAAACCAAATGTTGGAAAATCAACATTTTTTAATTATATAGTAGGAAAAAGAATATCAATTGTAGAAGATACTCCAGGAGTAACAAGAGATAGAGTATATGGCGAAGCAAATTGGAGAGGAAGAGAGTTTACATTAATAGATACAGGTGGAATTGAGCCAGAATCAAATGACGAAATTTTGGTTCAAATGAGAACACAGGCAAATATTGCTATAGATATAGCTGATGTAATTATTTTTATGACAGATATAAAGCAAGGGGTAACAGCAGCAGATGAAGATATAGCTATAATGCTAAAAAAAGCTAGAAAGCCAGTAGTCTTAGTTTGTAACAAATCGGATTCTTTTGGAAAAGTAGAAGATGAAATATATGAATTTTATAATCTAGGCTTAGGAGATCCATATGCAATTTCTGCAACTAATGCAAAGGGTCTAGGAGATGTATTAGATGCTGTATACGAGAATTTCCCAGAAGAAAAAGAAGAGGAAGATATAGGAACAGAAATAAAAGTTGCAGTAATAGGGAAACCAAATGTTGGAAAATCATCACTTATAAACAAAATATTAGGTGAGAATAGAGTAATTGTAAGTAATATTGCAGGAACAACAAGAGATGCAGTAGACTCTTATTTTGAAAATGAATATGGAAAGTACATATTTATAGATACAGCAGGAATTAGAAGAAAATCTAAGGTTAACGAAAATATAGAAAGATATAGTGTAATGCGTTCAAAACTTGCAATCGAAAGAGCTGATGTTTGTCTAATATTAATAGATGCAACAGAGGGCGTTACAGACCAAGATGCAAAAATTGCAGGAGAGGCTCATGAAGCTGGTAAAGGTGTAATAATTGTAGTAAATAAATGGGATGCATTAGAAAAAGAAAATGGTACATTAGAAAGATATAAGAAGGAAGTATATGAAAAGCTATCATATTTATCTTATGCTCCAATATTATTCATTTCTGCTAAAACTGGTCAAAGAATAAACAAATTGTTTGAAATGATTAATGTTGTAGCAAATCAAAATGCAATAAGAATACCAACTGCTACACTAAATCAAATAATAAATGAAGCAGTTGCAGTAAGGCAACCACCTACAGATAGAGGTCGTAGATTAAAAATATTATATGCTACACAAGCTTCTACAAAACCACCAACATTTGTAATCTTTGTAAATGTGAAAAATTTATTCCATTTTTCATATCAAAGATATTTAATGAATCAAATAAGAAATGAATTTGGTTTAATAGGTACACCAATAAGAATAATTGTACGAGAAAAAGGTAATACAATAGAAACAAAATAGGAGGGAAAGTATATGGAATATATAATAATTGCTATAATAGCTTATCTAATAGGAAGTATTAATTTTTCAATTTTAATTAGTAAGAAAAAGGCTGGTTATGATATTAGACAAAAAGGCAGTGGTAATGCTGGAACTACTAATATGTTAAGAAATTTAGGAAAGAAATATGCTGCAATAACATTAATTTGTGATGTATTAAAAGGTGTTGTCGCAATTGGAATAGCTATAATTGTAGGAAATATTTTAGGAGATACTAATAAAGCTTTATTAGTTCAAATAGCTGGAGTTACTGTTGTTATAGGTCATACATTTCCAATATTCTTCGGATTTAAAGGAGGAAAAGGTGTTGCAACATCACTTGGAATTTTACTAATGACAAACTGGCAACTTGGATTAATTTGCTTAGTATTTGCGTTAGTATTAATGGCTTTAACAAGAGTTGTTTCTATGGGATCAATTGCTGCAGCAATATTATACCCAATATTAACATTATTCGTTGGAGGAGGACATTATATAGTAGAAAGTAGTGGCTTAGGAAATGGATATTTTATATATAGTGTAATACTTGCTGTAATAGTAATATTTAATCATAGAGAAAATATTAAAAGAATTTTAAGTGGTACAGAAAATAAAATCAGTTTTAATAAATAGGAGTGAAACAAATGAAGAAAATTACAATAATAGGAAGTGGAAGCTGGGGAGTAGCTCTAGCAATCCATTTAGCTAAATTAGGACATAAAATAAAGATATGGTCTTTTTCTAAAGAAGAGGCAGATTTAATAAATAACGAGAAAAAATGCAAATTTTTGCCAAAAGTAACATTACCTGAAGGAATTACATGTTGTACAGATTATAAAGAAGCAATAGATGGATCTGAAATAATTTTACATGTTACACCTTCTAAATTTACTCGTAGTACAGTAAGTGAGTACAAAAAATATGTAACAAACCAACCAATAATTATTTGTTCAAAGGGATTTGAAAGAGAGACTTTATTACCATTAGATGAAGTCATAAAACAAGAAATGCCAGAAGCTAAAATTGGTGTATTATCAGGCCCAAGCCATGCAGAAGAAGTTTCAATTGGAATACCAACAGTAATGGTTGTAGCATCAAAGGATGATGAACTTTTATTTGATATTCAAAATGCTTTTATGAACCCAGAATTTAGAATTTACACATCACATGATGTTAGAGGTGTAGAAGTAGGAGGAGCTTTTAAAAATATTATAGCTTTTTGTGCCGGTGTTGCTGCAGGAATACATCTAGGTGATAATTCTTTTGCTGCTCTTGTAACAAGAGGATTAGGTGAGATTACAAGATTAGGAGTTGCTTTAGGTGGAGAAAAAGATACTTTATATGGTTTAAGCGGTCTAGGAGACTTAATAGTAACTTGTTTAAGTGAACATAGTAGAAATAGAAGAGCTGGAAAATTAATAGGAGAAGGAAAAACAATAGAGGAAGCAAGAAAAGAAGTTGGAATGGTAATAGAAAGTATTGACAATATAGAGGCAGCATATGAACTTTCTAAAATTCATAATATAGAAATGCCAATTGTAGAAGGAGTATATGATATTTTATACAATAATTTAGATCCAAAAGAAGCGGTTACAATGCTTATGACTCGAGATAAGAAATTTGAATAAAGGAGAATGAGTATGGATTTTTTTGATAAATTAGGTAAAAAAGCATCAGAGACATATAAGGTTACTGCAGAAAAGACAACTAAAATTGCTAAAGAAACAAAATTAAAATTAGAAATAAGCAATTATAAGTCAAATATGGAAGACCTTTATAAAATAGTTGGTAAAAAAATATACCAAAAATATGCTGCTCAAGAAGAAATGCAGTTAGAAGACATTCAAGATGAATTAAATAAATTAGATACTATTAGTGAAAAAATAGATATAGCAAATAAAGAAATAATGAGTTTAAAAGATAAAATTAAATGTCCTAATTGCAATTATGAAATGAGTGAAGAATATGAATATTGCCCAAAATGTGGAACAAAAATAAAATAGACAGATAATTGGGAGTGAAGAAATGAAATTAGTAATACAAAAAGTGAAAAAAGCAAAAGTAGAAGTTGAAAATAAAACTGTAGGGCAAATAGAAAAAGGTTATATGGTATTATTAGGAGTAAAAAAAGGTGATACCAAAGAAAATGCAGATTATTTAGCTAGGAAACTTTGTAATTTAAGAATATTTGAAGATGAAAATGGAAAAATGAATTTATCAATAAAAGATGTTAATGGTGAATTACTTATTATTTCACAATTTACACTATATGGTAATACAAAAGATGGCAATAGACCAAGCTTTATTGAGGCAGAAGAACCAGAAAAGGCAAATAGCTTATATGAGTATTTTATGTCAAAATGCAAAGAAAATGGAATAGAAAAAGTAGAAAAAGGCATTTTTGGAGCACATATGGAAGTTTCATTAATAAATGATGGACCAAACACAATAATAATGGAAAAATAATTAATATGGAAAACGTTCAAACATGTACTTTATTATTAAATCTGCATTATAATCTGTAATATTAATTAAAATACCGGGATCAAGGGAAACCCACATACCAATTTTATATTTATAATTATTATCGATAAAACTACCAATCATATCAACAATCTCTATGGGATTGTTGTATTTTTTTGTCCAATAAAGATTATCTTTTAAATATACAGGTTCATCAAAAAAACTTTCTAAAAAGCTTTTTATTTCACCAGTTTTTGTACTATATAAATTAACACTTGCCAACATAAAAACTCCTTTAAAAATAGTATTTGTATAAAAAACATATTTATACATTGTATATAAAAGCTAATTTTGGAAATAATATGAAAAAAGTTAATTTTGGAGGAAATATGTTAAAGAATATAATAAAAACTTTAAGTATTATTTTTTTAATAGCTTTAGTAATCATTTCTTTTTCAGGATGTTCTAAAGAAAAAACAGATGAAGAACAACTTAGAGATAAAAATATATCAGAAATAGATTATTTAGATAATTATATAATGTTGCTAATAAATAGTATTAACAATATTGATTTAAAACAATATGATGCTAAAATCGAAAAAACAGAGAATTTAAATGAAATTTTACAAGAAAATGAAGAAACATCAAGTGAGGATACAGGGAACAATGTTGTACAATATAGCATGGTTCCAAATACCGTTTTAAATGCTGATAAAACAATAAATTGGGAAAATTTAAAATTAGAAATAGAAAACTTAAATAATACTTGGCCATCAATAATCGTAGATTTATATAAAGCAAATGTTGATAATAATAAATTAACAGAATTTAGTGATTTAATTAATACTTGTATTGGAAATATAAAAAGCGAAAATAGAACAGAAACTCTAAATAGTTTGGCAAAATTGTACGAATATATACCAGTATTTTTAGAAAAAATTGTGACTGATAATCAGCAAGTGGAATTAGCTAAAACAAAAGTAGAAGTAATAAAGGCATATGTAAATATAGATCTTGAAAATTGGGATGGACTAAAAGGTAATTTAGACAGTGCTATTTCAAATTTCGAACCTATTGTAAACAATACAAATGAGGCAGAAAAAGAATATAATATAAGAAAAGCATATGTATTACTACAAGAATTTAAAAACGCAGTAGATACAAAAGACAAGGATTTATTATTTATGAAATACAAAAATTTAATGGAAGAGCTTATAATATTATAAAAGTAGTTTATTTATCTAAAAAATATGCTATAATGTTAATGCAAAATTAATAAAAAGGATGTTAAATATGTATACAGGATATAATGAAGTAGAGAATTTTTACAAATTTTTGTATGAAAAACCAAAATATATTGTTTTTGAATCAGATCATATAATTAATAGAAATAGCGGAAAGTATCCAAATGATGGATTAATTTATTATACAGAAGATATATCAAGATTAATTAGAACACAACCATTTAGAAGAATGGGAAAAATTTTTCAATTAGGAACTAAGTTTTTAGGAGATAGTAATCTTAAACATTCTAGAGCAGATCATAGTAAGGGAACATATGCAAGAACGATGGAATTACTTATGCATCTTTTAGAAGACAAAAATATAAATGGCTTAGTAAAGAAATGTCATTACGAAAAATATATTGTTGCAGAATTAATGAGAGGGCTAACGCACGATATTGGTCATGGCCCATTTTCTCATACTATGGAAACGATATGTAATCTACCAAAGGGATTTCATGAAGTTATTGGAAAAAGAATAATTAACGAAAATAAGGAAATAAATGATGCTTTAAACAAAATATGGCCTAATTTACCAGAAATAATGGAAGAAGTAGAGAAGAGGAATTTTTTAGGTTTAAATAGTTTGTTTGAAGGACAGGTAGATGTTGATAGAGGTGACTTTGGTCCAAGAGATAGTTGGGCTTTCGGATTAGATGATGTTGGTTCTGACGAAATTACAGATTTACTACAAAATGTAACTATACGAAAAACAGTTATAGATGGTAAAGGAAAATTAATTCCTGTATTTTCAAGTGAATGTTTACCAGAAATAGAGAAATTTTTAGAGACAAGATTTAATAATTATCAAAAATATTATTATTCTTCATCAGGTAAATTATTTGAACACATATATAAAGAATTTGCGGAGGAACTGTTAAAATCTGATGAAGAATTTAGTTTGAAAACTTTTTTAGAACATAATTATAATAAAAGACCGGAAGAAATTGATTTAGATGAATATATACATTATAACGATATAGAATTTTTAAAAGGAATATTTGAAGTATATGACCATACAACAAATGAAAGATTAAGAGATTTAGCAAGAGTTTGTATTCCTGATGCTGAAAGTTATTATGCATTATATTATGGTTTAATGGTAACTAAAGAAGATATGAATGAAGACGGAAATATAAGACTTTCAGCTGAGGATGCAAAGTTTTTTGATAGAATAGCTCAAATACCAGCAGGTTCTACACTTGAGTTAATAAGAAAAAGATATGTAATGCAGAAATGTAATAATGAAAAAGATTTAAAACACAAATTAAAGGAAATAAAAAGAGAAATAAATCCAAACGAGGAATTCGATTTTAAAGATTTTGGTATTACATATGATGTTTCTAAAAATAATTTGTATAAAAATAAACCAGGAGAAGAAATTTATGTGGCTGATGAAGAAGGAAAAGTTTATACATTTGATAAACATCCTAAAAGAACAGTACCACTTAAAAAGTTTACAAATGTAATACTTATAATAGATAAGGAAAAATTAAGAGATAAAGTAAAAGATGAGGAAACAGTAAACAGAATTATAGATATAGCTAGAAATAGAAGGAAAGAGGCTAGATAGCTTGACTTTTATTAAAAAGATGTTAAAATAAATAAGAGTAAATTAGACAGTCGCGTATAGCAAGGTCGAAAGACAGCGTACGAGGAAAGTCCGGGCTCCATAGAGCAATGATGCTGGATAACGTCCAGTGAGGGAAACCTTAAGGAAAGTGCAACAGAAAATAACCGCCTTGTAAAAGGTAAGGGTGAAAAGGTAAGGTAAGAGCTTACCGCAGGTATGGTGACATATCTGGTCAATGTAAACCCCATCTGGAGCAACACCGAGCTTGAGGGTTAAGACTGCTCGTCGTCCTCTTATTGGTGGCTTGAGCCATATGGTAACATATGGACTAGATAAATGACTGTCCAAGACAGAACCCGGCTTACAGATTTACTTTTTAATTAAATAATTATAAAAAATATAACTTTAAGTTTTTTACTTAAAGTTTATTTTTTTAGAGGGTAAAAATTAAAATATTTAGAGTATAAATCTTGATAAATATATATGTGAAAAAACAAGAAAAAAGGCGATTATATAGCTAATAGATAGGAATCTTAATAAAATTGTTTTTTACACATTTTGATTGACATAAAACGAAGTTAATTATATAATATATAGGATGCAGTATTGTAAAAAATTGAATTAATCTGCATTAATATTGAGCAATTTGCTTAAAGGAGGAGATTAGTACATTAATTATTTTTTAATGTAAGAAAGAGAACTGATTATGCTAAAAAATATGAAAATTAAGAAGGAGGATTGAGATGAAAAAAGTAGTATTGATGGGAGTACCACATCACAATAATTTAGGAGATAATGCAATAGCGTATGCAGAAAAGAAATTCATAAAGGATTATTTACCGGAATATAATTATTACGAGATTTCAGAAGAAACAATTGATAAATGTGTATATAAGGTAATAGATTACATAGATAAAGACAGTTTAATTTTCCTACATGGTGGTGGAAATTTTGGAGACGAATATCTGTATGTAGAAGAAGGTCGAAGAAAGGTTATAGAGTTATTTCCAGAAAATACTATTATTCTGTTTCCGCAAACGATGTTTTTTAGTGAAACAAAGCAAGGAAAAGAAGAGTTAGAGAAAAGTAAAAAAATATATTCAAAACATAAAAAATTAATATTACTAGCAAGAGAAAGTGTTTCTTATGAACTTATGAAAAAAGAATTTCCAAATAATAAGGTAATTCAAACACCAGATATAGTAACTTATTTAAATAAATCAGATAATACAACAAAAAGAGAAGGATTATTATTTATATTAAGAAATGATGTCGAAAGGGTTACAACTGATGAACAAACTGAATATTTGGAAAAAATTGCAGAAAAATATTTTTCAAAAATAGATTATAAAGATATAGCTAGAGGAGCACCTATATTGGCAAAAGATAGAGATCAAAAACTAGACGAAATGTTTTCTAGATGTAGACATGCTCAATTAATAATTACAGATAGGTTGCATGGCATGATTTTTGCTGCAATAACAAGTACACCTTGTATAGCACTAAAAAGTTATAATCATAAAATCACATCGTCAAAAGATAATTTTAAACACTTAGGATATATAAGATATATTGAAGATGTAAAAGACGTAGAAGAACAAATAAAATACTTATTAAATACAAAATTTGAACCATATGATAATGAATTTGCTAAAAATCAATTCATAAAGGTAATAAAGGAGGAAATTAAAATTGAATGAGGAAGGCATAAGATTTACTGTTGCAATTAGTACATATAATGTTGAAAAATATGTAGAAAGGGCAGTAAAAAGTGTTGTAAATCAAGAATTTGATAATTTTGAGATAATAATAGCAGATGATTCATCAACAGATAACACAATGGAAATTGTAAACAAATTAAAAAATGATAAAATAAGAGTATTTAAAACAGAGAAAAATACAGGAACAGCAGGTGGAACAAGAAACATAGCAATAGAAAACGCGAGAGGAGAATATATAATCTTTTTAGATGGTGATGATACATTATATGATAACAAAACTCTAGCTAAAATAGATAAGATAATAGGAGAAGATACTCCAGAAATTGTTTACTTGGGATATGAAGACGTAGGACAAGGAAATAAAGAAAGAATTTCTGATGAAGAAAATTCAAGTAAAAAAGCCAGATTAATATGTGATGTTACATTTTCAGTTTCAAGTAGATGCTGGAGAAGAGAATTTTTAATTAACAATAATATGAAATTTAAAACAGGAATGTATTATGAAGACGAGTTGTATTGCCTAAAGGCTACAATTCTTTCTAAGAAAACAAAAAGTGCAAAAATTAAAGTATTTAAATATTATAGAAATAGAGAAGGTAGTGTTATGACAAAACCTTCAATAAAGAAATGTTCAGACTGGTATAGAATGCTTGCAGAAGTAGTTGATTTATATGAAATAACACCAGATGAATATAAGCCATATTTATTAAGCTTTATAAAAAATGAAAATGATACTATACCACTAAGAATAAGAGGAATATTAATAGCATTAAAAAATAACGAGAAAATTAAATTATTCCCAAAAAGAAATTATGAATTTAGGAGCTTTTTTGAGGATGAAAACTAGAATTTTTATTGTTAGACATACAGAAACAGTTGGAAATATAGAAAAAAGACTAACTGGTAGACAAGATTATTCCTTAACAAAAAAAGGAGAAAAATTAGTAGTATATTTGACAAAAGAATTACAAAATATAAAATTTAATGCAATATATTCAAGCACATCAGGTAGAGCAGTGGCTACAGTTGAGCCACTTGCTAAACTTAATAATTTACCCGTAATACAATCAGAAAATTTATGTGAGATGTTTTTTGGTGATTATGATGGCTGGAAATGGGAAGAGGTAAACAAAATACAGCCAGAAATAAAGGCTAATCAAAATAGAATTAACGAAATTTATGGGATACCACACCAAGAAACTATGCAAGAAGTAGCAGAAAGAATGTATAAATACATTACTAAGCTTTCCAAAGAAAATCAAGGAAAGACTATTCTAATAGGCTCACATGGTGTTGCAATCGAAGCTTTTCTAAGAAAGATTGTTAATTTGCCATTTACACATGAGCGCGAAAAGTTTTGTCAACACAATGTTGCTATAAATGAATTAAACTTCGAAAATGATAAATTTGAGATTGTTAGACTAGCAGACATAGATTATCTAAATAAATATAAGGAAGAAGAAAGGGAATAGTAAATAATGGAGAAACCTTTGATAACTATAATTATTCCAGTATATAAAGTAGAAAAATATTTAGAAAAATGTATTAAAAGTGTATTAGATCAAACATATAAAAATTTACAAATTATTTTAGTAGATGATGGCTCTCCAGATAATTGTGGGAATATTTGTGATAATTATGCAAAAATAGATAACAGAATAGAAGTAATACACAAAGAAAATGGAGGTCTTTCTGATGCTAGAAATATAGGCTTAAAAAAGGCAAGAGGTAAATATATAGGATTTGTTGATAGTGATGACTATGTAAGTAACGAAATGTTTGAAAATATGTATAATACACTAGTGAATAATAATGCTGATGTTTCAATTTGCAATTTTTATACCGTAATAGATAACAAAAATATTATAAAAAATGCAGATAATGGTGTAGAGATATATAATAAATTAGAAATATTAAAAGAAATTTTATTAGATAAGAAAATTCAAAGTTATGCTTGGAATAAATTATATAAAAGAGAATTATTTAAAGATATAGAATATCCTGTTGGTAAGAAATATGAAGATATCGGTACAACATTTTACATATTAGAAAAATGCAACAAAATAGCAGTAAGTGGAAGTCCAGAGTATTATTACATAACTAGGGGAGACAGTATTGTTAATAATAATACAGAAGGAACAGTAATAGATTATATAAGCTTAATAAGCGATAGATATGATTATATTGACAAAAAATATAAGGAACTAAAAAAATATAATGATTATTATATAACTAAAACATTAATAACAGCTTATACAGATGCATATCATTTGAAAAACAACAGTGAGGAATTTTTTAAAATATTAAATAATTTCTTTAATAAAGTAAAAGATATTTTCAAAAATAATGAGGAAGATATAATATCATTATTTAATGATGAGCAAAAAATGCAACTAGATATGTTGCTAAAAGATAAAAAATTATTTTATAAGCTATTAGAAGAAAAGAACGATGTAAAATAGATTACATCGTTCTTTTTTAGTTATTTATTATATTTTTTATATCATTAGGCAAAGGAGCTTCTAAACTTAAAACTTTTTTTGTTACTGGATGTATAAAAGTAAGTTTATAGCTATGTAAAGCTTGTCTATTAATTAATTCAGAAGGACTACCATATAAAGTATCTCCAAGTATAGGATGACCAATATAACTAAAGTGAACTCTTATTTGATGAGTTCGCCCAGTTTCTAAAACAATGTGCACTAAAGAAAGATTATTAAATTCTTTTACTATATCATAATGTGTAATTGCACTATCTCCATCAGAACTTACAGTTCTTTCTATAATACTTCCTTCTTTTCTAGCTATAGGAAAGTTTAGAGTATCGGATTTTGATTCTAAGATGCCTTTGGCAATAGCTAAATATTCTTTTTTTAATTCTTTGGTTTTCATTTGCTTTATTAAACATTCTTGAATATATTCGTTTTTAGCAAATACTACAATTCCAGAGGTATTTCTATCTAATCTATTTACAATTCGAATTTTTTTCTTTAATCCTAATTTATCAAAATAAAATTTAACTCCATTGGATAAACTATTATCAAAATGTAAAATAGATGGATGAATAGCAATATTTGCAGGTTTATTAATTACTAATAAATAATCATCCTCATAAATAATGTCTAAAGGGATGTTACTTGCAACTATATTAGAATTATCTTCCTCAAAATCAATTAAGACAGAAACTTTATCGCCCACAGTTACTGATTTTTTTGTATATGTTGGAAGGTCATTTAAGTAAATTTTATTAGCCTTTTTTAATTTTGTTATCAATCTATCTGATAATAAAAATTGTTCTTTTAAAACATGAAGAATATTATCATAATGATCATCTTTATCTATTTGATACGATAAATTCATAATTTCACCACTTTCGTTATAAGATAAGTAGCTGTGCAGATAGCTTCGCAATTGCACGGACATAGGTAACTTAACCCTGTAATACAGAGAAAATCTTTGATTATTTCTATATTATAAATAAATATTCAAATAATGGCAACAAACATAAGGAAATTACTTGATTTTTTGCCAAGAATATAGTAAAATACTTGAAGTGACCTTATACTTAGCTATAGGATATAACACACCTAACTTTAGCTCAGTTTAAGGAATAAGAAATATAGGAGGTGCAAATAATGACAAAGGAAAGAAAACAAGAAATTATTAATACTTATAAAAGAGATGAAAAAGATACTGGTTCTCCAGAAGTTCAAGTAGCTCTTTTAACAGAAAGAATTAATGAATTAACAGAACATTTAAAAGTTCACAAAAAAGACAACCATTCAAGAAGAGGTCTTTTAAAAATGGTTGGTAAAAGAAGAAACTTATTAAACTACTTAGCTAAAAAAGATGTTCAAAGATATAGAGACATTATAGCAAAATTAGGTTTAAGAAAATAATATACAACTTTAGGGCGTTATCATACGCCCTAAAATGGTATATATAAATACTTATTTATTATTTTAGAAAGTAGCTTGTATTCTGAACTATGTATAATAATTTAGAATAGAGGTTACGTCTAATAATAAATAAGTAAATTAATTATTAGAGGAGAGATGAAAATGTTTAAAACTTATGAGACAGAATTAGCAGGAAGAAAACTTACTTTAGAAACAGGTAAACTTGCAGGTTTAGCAAATGGAAGTGTATTAGTAAGATATGGCGATACAGTTGTATTAGTAGATGTTACAGCTTCAAAAGAACCAAGGGATGGAATAGACTTCTTCCCATTATCAGTAGATTACGAAGAAAAATTATATGCAGTAGGAAAAATACCAGGAAGCTATACAAAAAGAGAAGGCAAACCAAGTGATAAGGCAATCCTTACATCAAGAGCAATAGATAGACCACTAAGACCATTGTTTCCAAAGGACTTCAGAAATGATGTATGTGTTGTAGCAACAGTATTATCTGTAGAACAAGATAATCAACCAGAAATTTGTGCAATGATTGGTGCTTCAGCAGCATTATCTATATCTGATATTCCATTTGGTGGTCCAACAGCAGCTGTTGCAGTAGGATATGTTAATGATGAAATAGTAATTAACCCAACAGAAGAACAAAGAAAAAATAGCAGATTAACACTTACTGTTGCTGGAACAAAAGATAAAATAGCAATGATAGAAGCTGGAGCAGATGAAATACCAGACGATATTATGTTAGAAGCAATAAAGAAAGCTCATAAAGAAATAAAGAAATTATGTACTTTTATAAGCAAAATGCAAAAAGAAATAGGAAAACCAAAATTCGAATATAAATCATTTGCTGTAGATGAAGAAATCTATAACGAAGTAGAGGCAAATTATAAAGATAAAATGTATGAGGCAGTACAAGCTGTTGACAAAGAAGTAAGAGATGAAAATATAGATAAATTAACAGACGAAATCGTAGCATATTTTACAGAAAAAGTTGGAGAAGAAAAAACAGAAGAAATAATGCCAGACATTGCAACAAGTATACATGACTTAGAAAAGAAATGTGTAAGAGAAATGATTTATAACGAACATAAAAGACCTGATGGTAGAAAAATAGATGAAATAAGACCATTATCATGTGAAGTTGGTTTACTTCCAAGAGTACATGGAAGTGCATTATTCACAAGAGGACAAACACAAGTATTATCTGTTGCAACATTAGGAATGGTTTCAGAAGAACAATCATTAGATGGTATAGACACTGAAGAAAGCAAAAGATATATGCATCAATATAACTTCCCAAGCTATAGTGTTGGAGAGGCTAGACCATCAAGAGGACCAGGAAGAAGAGAAATTGGTCACGGAGCTTTAGCAGAAAAAGCATTAGTTCCAGTAATTCCAAGTGAAGAAGAATTTCCATATGCAATAAGAGTTGTTTCAGAAGTTTTATCTTCAAATGGTTCTACATCACAAGCAAGTATTTGTGCAAGTACACTAGCATTAATGGATGCAGGTGTTCCAATAAAAAGACCAGTTGCTGGTATTTCAACAGGTTTAGTAACAGCACCAGATGGTTCAGATGATTATGTAATGTTAACAGATATCCAAGGAATAGAGGACTTCTTTGGAGATATGGACTTTAAAGTTGGTGGAACAGAAAAAGGAATAACAGCAATTCAAGTAGATATAAAAGTAGATGGTTTATCATATAAAATCATAAAAGAAGCTTTTGAAAGAACAAGAAAAGCTCGTAAATATATCTTAGAAGAAGTCATGTTAAAACAATTAGATAAGCCAAGAGCAGAAATTTCAAAATATGCACCAAAAATTATTAATATGAAGATAAAAGTAGACAAAATTAAAGATGTAATTGGAACAGGTGGAAAAACAATAAATAAAATTATAGATGAAACTGGTGTAAAAATAGATATTAAAGAAGATGGACAAGTATTTATTTATTCTGAAGATGAAAAACAAGCTAAAAGAGCTAAAGAAATAATAGAAGAAATCGTAAGAGAAATAGAAGTAGGTCAAGTTTATGAAGGAACAGTAATAAAATTAATGAATTTCGGAGCTTTTGTAGATTTAGGTGCTGGAAAAGAAGGATTAGTTCATATTTCAAAAATATCAAATGATAGAATTAAAAATATTGAGGATGTACTTCATGAAGGAGATAAAGTAAAGGTAAAAGTAATAGAAATAGACGACCAAGATAGAATAAATTTATCTATGAAAGATGTAGATGAAAGTAAGGAAAAATAGAAAATATTAAGATTTTATTAAATTTTGTCAAAAGTTGCAAAAATAGTATAAAGGTAGTATAATTGTAATTGTAGTGAATATTATAGAATAAATAATAAAAAGAGAGGGAAGAAATGGAATATTTATATATAGTTCAACAAGCACTAGTATGGATACTTACTATATTCTGGTTATACCAATTAATGATTAGTATTTGTTCGCTTGTTAAATTAAAAGAAAAACCTTTATTAATAAATAAAAATCATAAATTTATGGCTATTATTCCTGCACATAATGAAGAAGCTGTTGTGGGTAATTTGATAGAAAGTTTAAAAAAACAAGATTATCCAAAAGATTTATATGATATTTACGTCATAGCAGATAATTGTACAGATAATACCGCTAAAATAGCTAGGGAAAAAGGTGCTATCGTATACGAAAGGTTTGATAGCGAGAAGAAAACAAAGGGATATGCTTTACAATGGTTTTTACAACAAAAAATACAAGAAAATGCTCCATATGATGCATTCTTTGTATTTGATGCTGATAACATTGTAGATAAAGGTTTTATAAAAGCAATGAATAAAAAACTATGTCAAGGTGAAGATGTAGTTCAAGGATATAGAGATATAAAAAATCCTACGGACAGTTGGGTAACAGCTGGATATGCAATATTTTATTGGACAATGCACCGTTTCTACCACTTAGCAAGATATAATTTAGGACTATCACCATTATTAAATGGTACAGGTTTTATGGTAAAATTTGATGTAATAAAACCAAACGGTTGGGATACACAAACATTAACAGAGGATATAGAATTTTCATTAAAAAGAATTATAAAAGGAAGAAAATTAGGTTGGGCAACAGATGCAATAGTATATGATGAACAACCAGTAGGATTTAGACAATCTTGGTCACAAAGAACAAGATGGAGTGTTGGTCATATTCAATGTATTCAAAAATACACTAAAGAGCTTGCAAAAGGAGTTAAAGAATACAAAACATTAATGAACTTTGATGGTTTATTATATATTTTAGGAAGTATACCAATGTTTATAATTGCAATTGTTCTATTATTAATAAATGCAATTATGTACTTAAATAATGGTATGACAACTTCAGATTTAATTTTAAATTATGCAAGATACATTATACCAACTTTCTTCTTACCAATATTAACAGGTATCTTAATATTAAAATTGGATAAAAGACCAATAAGACCTATGATTAAAGGATTATTATGTTATCCATTATTCTTAGGATCATGGTTATTAATAAACTTTAAGGTACTATTTAAAAGAGATACAAAATGGGAGAAAATTGACCACGTTAGAGATATTAAAATTAACGAAGTACAAGAAAATGCAGAACTTGAAAAAGTATAAAAATATATATGCAATAAAAAGACAAAGTAAATTAGTGATTATTTTTAGAGAGAATTAGTCATAGGCTGAAAGCTAATTTAAATGTAACTAATTGAAAAACTACCTTTTTAAGCACCTAGGCTAATAACCTATGGCGTTGATAACGATATAATCAAATTAAGTAAAAAATTAGGATGGAACCGTGTAAGCACTCCTATAGATGTAAAAGTCTATAGGGGTGTTTTTTTATACAAAATAAGGTAATTATAAAATAGGAGGGATATATATGGTTAAATTAAAATTAAAAGATGGATCTATTATGGAGGTAGAGAAAGGTAGCTCAATATTAGATGTAGCTAAAAAAATAAGTGAAGGATTAGCAAGAGTAGCAACTTGTGGAGAGATCAATGGAAAAGTAGAAGATTTAAGACATGAAATAAATGAAGATTGTGAGTTAGTAATTCATACATTTCAAGATGATGACTTAGAAGGAAAAAAAGCTTATTGGCATACAACATCACATATCATGGCACAAGCGATAAAAAGATTATATGGTGATGTAAAATTAACAATAGGACCAGCTATAGAAAATGGATTCTATTATGATTTTGATACAGAAAAACATTTTTCAGAAGAAGATTTTGAAAAAATAGAAGAAGAAATGAAAAAAATTATAAAAGAAGATTTACCAATCGAGAGATATTCACTATCAAGAGAAGAAGCTATAAAATTTATGAAAGAAAACGATGAACCTTATAAAGTTGAACTTATAGAAGAATTACCAGAAGGAGAAGAAATATCTTTCTATAAACAAGGTGAATTTGTTGATTTATGTGCGGGACCACATTTAATGAGTACAGGAAAAGTAAAAGTAGTAAAATTATTATCAGCTTCAGGAGCTTATTGGAGAGGAAATGAAAACAATAAAATGCTTCAAAGAGTATATGGAATTTCTTTCCCTAAAAAATCACAATTAGAAGATTACTTAAATTTATTACAAGAAGCAAAAGAAAGAGATCATAGAAAAATAGGTAAAGAATTAGACTTATTTATGACACATGAACTTGTTGGATCTGGACTTCCAATGTATTTACCAGATGGGGCAACAATAAGAAGAATTTTGGAAAGATATATTCAAGACAAAGAAATTGAACTTGGATATAAACATGTATATACACCATCACTTGCAAATGTAGAATTATATAAAACAAGTGGACACTGGGATCACTATAAAGAAGATATGTTCCCAGTAATGAAAATGGATAATGAAGAAATGGTATTAAGACCAATGAACTGTCCACATCATATGTTAATTTATAAAAATAAATTACATTCATATAGAGATTTACCAATTAGAATTGGTGAACTTGCACATGACTTTAGATATGAAGCAAGTGGAAGTGTTTGCGGATTAGAAAGAGTTAGAGAAATGTGCCAAAATGATGCTCATTTATTTGTAAGACCAGACCAAATAAAAGAAGAAGTTGGAAAAGTTATAAACTTAATATTTGAAGTATATCAAAAAGACTTTGGATTCCCAGCATCAGCATTTAAATTTAGATTATCTTTAAGAGATAAAGCTAATAAAGAAAAATATATTGATAATGATGAAATGTGGGAGACAGCAGAAAGTCAATTAAGAGAAATATTAACAGAATTAAATATTGATTTTTACGAAGCAGAAGGAGAAGCAGCATTCTATGGACCAAAGATTGATATTCAAATAAGAACAGCGTTAAATCATGATGTTACAATTCCAACATGTCAATTAGATTTTGCATTACCAGAAAGATTTAATTTGGAATATATAGGTGAAGATGGAAAGGCTCATAGACCAGTTGTAATTCATAGAGCAATTTTAGGTTCTTCTGATAGATTTATTTCATTCTTATTAGAAGAGACAAAAGGAGCATTACCATTATGGATTGCACCAACACAAGCAAAAATTTTACCAATTTCTGATGCACAATTAGAATATGCTAGAAAGATAGAAGAAGAATATAGAAAAGCAGGAATTAGAATTGAAGTAGATGACAGAAACGAAAAAATAGGATATAAAATTCGTGAAGCACAATTACAAAAAATACCATATATGTTAGTTGTGGGAGATAAAGAAATAGAAGCAAATGCAGTTGCTGTAAGATCTAGAAAAGAAGGAGATTTAGGACAGGTAAATAAGGAAGAATTCCTAGAAAGAATGAAAGAAGAAATAAACAATAAAGTAAGATAAAATTTAAAACGAATTAAAGGTAAGGTTTGTTATAAGGCCTTGCCTTTTTTGGTGTATTGGATTTAATAAAGAATAAAAATATTTTACATAAATAACCTTGACAGTATTGCATATTAAAGATAAAATTATATTGTGAGTAAAAATATATTTTTTAAGTTTTATATATATTTACACTGTACATTGAAAATTTAATAGAAAGAGGTAGAGGGGTTATGAATATAGGAATCATTATCGCTTCTATTGTAATCTCTGCTGTTATCTTCTTTTTTATAGGTGTTGCTTATAGAAAGAAAATAGCAGAATCTAAAATTCAAAGTGCTGAAGAAGAAGCAAAAAAAATATTAGAAAATGCTAATAAAGATGCAGAAAACAAGAAAAAAGAAGAAATTTTTAAAGCAAAAGAAGAAATTATGAATGCAAGAAATGAATTGGATAAGGAGATTAAAGAAAGAAGAGGCGAAATACAAAGTCAAGAAAAAAGATTATTCCAAAGAGAAGAAAATATAGACAAAAAGTCAGATAATTTGGAAAAGAAAGAAAAAGATTTAGAAGCAAAAAGACAAGATCTAGAAAATGAAAAATTAAATTTGGAAAAACTTATTTCTAAGCAAAGAGAAGAATTAGAAAGAATATCTAATTTAAGTTCAGAAGAAGCTAAAAATCAATTATTAAAAGAAATTGATGAGCAAATAACTAACGAAAAAGCTATCTTAATAAAGGAGAAAGAACAACAATTTAAAGAACAAGCAGATAAGATGGCAAAAGAAATTATTGGATATTCTATTCAAAAATGTGCTGCAGACCATTCACAAGAAACTACTGTTTCAATAGTTTCACTTCCTAATGATGATATGAAAGGTAGAATTATAGGAAGAGAAGGAAGAAATATTAAAGCTATTGAAACATTAACAGGTGTAGATTTAATTATTGATGATACTCCAGAAGCTGTAGTACTTTCAGGTTTTGACCCATTAAGAAGAGAAGTTGCAAGGATTGCTCTAGAAAAATTAATTGATGATGGAAGAATACATCCTTCAAAAATAGAAGAAATGGTAGAAAAAGCTAAAGAAGAATTAGCAGAAACTATTAAAGAAGAAGGAGAAAGAGCAACTTTAGAAACAGGAGTTATGGGCTTACATCCAGATTTGATTAAACTAATAGGAAAATTAAAATATAGAACAAGTTATGGTCAAAATGTTTTAAATCACTCTATAGAAGTTTCAAACTTAGCACGAATCATGGCAGAAGAATTAGGCTTAGATCCAAAACTTGCAAGAAGAGCTGGTTTATTGCATGATATTGGTAAAGCTTTAGACCATGATATGGAAGGTACTCATGTTGAAATAGGTGTTGAAGTATTAAAGAAATACAAAGAAAATCCTGCAGTAATAAATGCTGTAGAAGCACACCATGGAGATGTAGAACCACAAACAATAGAAGCTGTTTTAGTACAAGCAGCAGATGCAATATCTGCATCAAGACCTGGTGCAAGACGTGAAACTTTAGAAGCATATATAAAAAGACTACAGGAATTAGAATCTATTGCTGATTCATTTGATGGTGTAGATAAATCTTATGCAATCCAAGCTGGTAGGGAGATAAGAATTATTGTTAAACCAGATAAAATTTCTGATAGTCAAATGGTATTACTAGGTAGAAATATTTCTGAAAAAATAGAAAAAGAAATGGATTATCCAGGACAAATAAAAGTTAACCTAGTAAGAGAAACAAGAGTTATAGATTATGCAAAATAAAAAAGTAGCAGAGATGCTACTTTTTTTGTGCGCCAAATAGGAGATATATTTTTGGTTTAAGAGTTATTTCGATGTATATTATGTGAATAAAATATATATAAATATATTTACACTTAACATAATGTGTGATATAATATATATGTATTTTTCTAGCATGTAGCTAAGAGAAATAAAATAATGCCGAGGACTTCTAGGTTTTAAATAGAGATATATTATTTTATAGTTGAAAGGAAAAGTCCAAATGGAAGTCAATTTGGACAGGAGAGAGAATGAAGGATAGAAAACGGAACATAAAAAAGGTGGCAATGTTTTGGACAGGAGAAATCCTTATTGTCCCAGTAATTTTAGTAATGGTAACCAGTCTTTTTGGTGATTGGTTATGTCTAAGAATAAGCAATATGGTAATATTAGTACTGGGAGCGGTGCTATCATTTGTAACTTTATTATTTGCAATTCGTTGTAGCAAGAGTTATGTAAAGTCACCTAGCAAAGGTACTTTAAAATTGATTGCCATTACTAATGTGCTAACCATACTATTTGTGTTAGAACCGTTGGAAACTATTACTGAATTTTTATGTCGTCCTTGTCTAGGACAACTACTAGTATATTTGTCTACTAATCTTTGGATATATATAATAGTGGCTGTTATATGCATTCTGGGCATCATAATGTGCGTGTTTGCATATACTGAAGACGACGAACTTTGATACCATGCAAAAAGAAACAAAAGGACCACTCTCCTTTCGGAAGAGTGGTCCTTTTGTTTCTTTTAATATTAAAACTTGAAATAACATAAGACCTACTATATAATATAACGGAATAAGAAAGAAGGTAGATTATGAATATTTTAGCAATAGGCGATATTGTAGGAGAAATTGGCGTAAAGAAAATTGTAAAAGAGTTGCCAAAACTAAAAGAAAAATATGATATAGATTTTTGCATAATAAATGGCGAGAATTCAGCAGGAGGAATGGGAATAACTAAAAAGATTTTTGATTCTTTAATAAATGCTGGAGCAGATGTAATAACAATGGGAAACCATACGTGGGGAAAGAAAGATATTTTTTCTTTTATTGATGATAAAAGAATTGTTAGACCAGCAAACTATACAAAAGGATTACCTGGTAATGATTATAGTATAGTTAACAAAAACAATAAAAGAATAGCTGTCGTAAATTTAATAGGAAGAACATCTATGGGAATTTTATCAGAAAATCCATTTATAGTTGCAAATGACATATATAATAAATTAAAAAATCAAGCAGATATATTTGTACTAGATTTTCATGCAGAAGCCACAGCAGAAAAAATTGCGATGGGATATTATATGGATGGAAAATATACTATAGTATATGGAACACATACACATGTTCAAACAGCAGATGAGCAAATACTAGAAAAAGGAACAGCATATATAACAGATATTGGAATGACAGGACCTAAAAAATCAGTTATAGGAATGGATGTAGGTGTTTCTTTTAAGAGATTCGTAACATCTTTACCAGAGAGATATAAATTAGCTGATAGTGAAGCAATGATAAATGGATGTGTTTTTAAAATTAATGATGAAACAAATCGAACAGAAGAAATTATTAGGATAAATAATAGATAAATGTCGAAACGTGTTAAATTACGCGATGCAAACCTCCTAAAAAATGGAAAAACATCTTTACATTATTTTCCATATATAATATAAATATATCAGTCACAAGATGAACTAAAAAATAAATTATAGGAGGCAAAAAATGGAAGTTTTAAAAATCTCATCAAAATCAAATCCAAATTCAGTTGCAGGTGCAATAGCAGGTTTGGTAAAGGAAAATAACAAAGCAGAAATGCAAGCAATAGGTGCAGGAGCATTAAATCAAGCTGTAAAAGCAGTAGCAATTGCAAGAGGATTTGTAGCACCAGCAGGGGTAGATTTAGTTTGTATACCTGCATTTGCAGAGGTTCAAGTAGAAGGAGAAGACAGAACTGGCATGAAGCTAATAATAGAATCAAGAAAATAGAATAAATTAGGGGGCTTATATAGTCCTCTTTTTGTTTTCATATATACAAAAACATCTTGAAAAAAATACAAAAGTAATATATTATAAAGAAGTAAAAATACAAAGGTAAACGGAGAGAAAAATGAAGTCAAATGTTATTAAATATATATTTTTTATAGCTGTAATTATAATTGTTGGAGTAGCAGTTTATATGATTTACGAAGACAATAAGTCTAATTCAGAAAATACAGAAAATCAAACAACAGCTCAAACAAATCAAACAATTACAGATCTAAGAATGGAAATTGTAAGTTATGATACAATAAATCCACTAATAAGCAATAATAGAAACGTGCAAGAAATAACAAAATTAGTATTTGAGCCATTATTACAATTAGATGAGAATTATAAGTTACAACCATGTTTAGCTACAGAATGGGCAAAATCAGGGGATACTTCTTATATACTAAAATTAAGAAATAATGTTAAATGGCAGGATGGAACCAGTTTTACAGCACAAGATGTAAAATATACAATAGAAACATTAAAACAAATAAATTCAATATATAGTTATAATGTACAACATGTTACAAGTGTAGATATAATAGATAATTATAGTATAAGAATAAACCTAGATACAATAATACCATTTTTTGAATATAATTTAATCTTTCCAATAGTTTCAAGTACCTATTTTGCAGGTCAAGATATACAAAATACAGAAAAAAATAATACTCCAATTGGTACAGGTATGTATAAGATAGAGTCAAATTCTGATAATACAGTTGTATTAAAAAAGAATACTAGCTGGTGGAATATATCAGAAAAGAATGCAAAAGTAGATACAATAAATGTTAATAAATATTCATCAATGGGAGAAGCTTATAATGCTTTTAAATTAGGAAATATAGACATATTAACAACAGAGAATATTAATATAGAAGATAATATTGGAACGATAGGATATAATAAAAAAGAATTCTATGGCAGAGAACACGATTTTATTGCATTAAACACATACGATGAATTTTTAAGTAGATGGGAAGTAAGAAAAGCAATATCATATGCTATAGATAAAAGTAGTATAGTAACAAGTGTATATGGCGGAAAATATTATACAGCTGATAATCCATTAGATTATGGCAATTGGACATTTGACCAAGGCAGCAGTAGTACAGGATATAATCCGGACCAAGCGAAACAAGTTTTAATCGATGCTGGTTGGTCATATAAATATGGAAGTTGGCAAAAGGTTGAAAACTATAGAACAATAAGATTAAGCATAAATCTTACAGTAAATGCAGATAATAGCTCGCAAGTTGCAGTAGCAGACATTATAAAAAGTAGTTTGGAAAACATCGGAATTAAAGTTAATGTATCTAAATTAAATTCCACAAATTTTCAAACAGCTTTAAACAATAGGAACTATGGAATGATAATAACAGGAACAAATAGCTCATTATCACCTAGTTTAGTTACTTATTTCGGATCAGGTAATTTAGCAAACTATCAAAATGAAGAAGCTAATAATTTATTAAACGAATTATTAAGTTTAACAGACGAAAATAAAATAAAAGAAGATACAAATAGATTAATTGAAATATACAGAGATGATGTTCCATATATTAGTTTATATTTTAACAAAGTAAATGTTATCTATAGTACAAGCCTAGTAGGAGAGATTAATCCAAATCAATATAATATTTTTTATGGAATAGAAAATTGGTACAGAAGATAAAAAAAGTATTGACAAAAAAATAAATTAGTATATAATAAAACAAACATACGTTCATAGGAGGAAAAATAATGAGTGGAGAAAACTTAGAAAGAAAAAAAGCGTTAGAAATGGCAATGAGTCAAATAGAAAAACAATTTGGAAAAGGTTCAGTAATGAAATTAGGAGAATTTAAAGCAATGGAAGTAGAAGCAATTCCAACAGGAGCTTTAAGTTTAGATATAGCATTAGGAATTGGTGGTGTACCAAGAGGAAGAATTATAGAAATATATGGTCCAGAATCTTCTGGTAAAACAACTTTAGCATTACACATAATTGCAGAAGCACAAAAAATGAATGGTGAAGCAGCTTTTATAGATGCAGAACACGCATTAGACCCAGTATATGCAAAACATTTAGGTGTAGACATAGATAATTTACTAGTATCACAACCAGACACAGGAGAACAAGCTCTAGAAATAACAGAAGCATTAGTAAGAAGTGGAGCATTAGATGTAGTTGTAGTAGACTCTGTTGCAGCATTAGTTCCAAAAGCAGAAATCGATGGAGATATGGGAGATTCTCATATGGGTCTACAAGCAAGATTAATGTCACAAGCATTAAGAAAATTAGCAGGAGCAATAAATAAATCAAAAACAGTATTAATATTCATAAACCAATTAAGAGAAAAAATAGGTGTTATGTTTGGAAATCCAGAAACAACAACTGGTGGTAGAGCTTTAAAATTCTATGCTTCAGTTAGAATGGATATTAGAAAAATAGAAAACATAAAACAAGATGGTGAAATAACAGGAAGTAGAGCAAGAGTAAAGGTTGTAAAAAATAAAGTAGCACCACCATTTAGAGAAGCAGAATTTGATATAGTATATGGTAAGGGTATTTCTAAAGAAGGAAATATTTTAGATATGGCAGTAAACTTAGACATAATCGAAAAGAGTGGTTCTTGGTTCAGTTATGACGGAAATAGAATTGGACAAGGAAGGGAAAATGTTAAGAAATATTTAGCAGAAAATCCAGATATAATGGCAGAAGTAGAAAAGAAAGTAAGAGATAATTTCGAAAAAGCTTTTGAAAAAAGCTTAGGTGATGAAGAAGAAAATAATGATGATGATGACGTAGTAGTATTAGTAGAAGACGAAGAAGCAAAGCCAAAGAAAAAATAAAATGTAAGGAATAAAAATGTATAGTATAGAAGAATTTGACAAAACAAAAACGAAAATTTTAAAATACATTATGTATAAAAAGAGAACAGAAAATGAAATAAGAACAAAATTTAATACAATAGATGAAGACCTTCTAGAAGATAGTATAGAATATCTAAAAGAAGCAGGCTACATAAATGATAAAAATTATATAGAAAGAGCAGTTGCTGAGTTCAAAAACTTAAAAAACATGTCAATAAAAGAAATAATATATAAACTTTATTCAAAAGGAATAAAAAGAGATGTGTTAGAAGATTATGTTAGCGAACACATAGATGAATTAGAAGAATATGAAAAGCAATCTGCTCAGAATATAATAAATAAAAAAATACATAATACAGAGAAAGAAGATATAATAAATTATTTATTAAGAAAAGGATATAAAAGAGACAATATAAAGATTGAGGAGTAATTATGGCAAATATGTTGATGTTCGAAACAAATAAATATGCGATAAAAATAGATAATTTTGAAGGACCATTAGATTTATTATGTCATTTAATAGACAAAAATAAAATGGATATTTATGATATAAAAATAAATGAAATTGCAGACCAATACATAGAATATTTAAATCAAATGGAAGAAATGAATTTAGATATAGCAAGTGAATTTCTAATAATGGCATCAACATTAATCTATTTAAAATCTAAGAGTCTACTTCCAAAGCAAGAAGAAGCAGAAGAAGAACTTACAGAAGAGGAACTTATACAAAGAATTATCGAGTATAAAAAATATAAAGAAATAATAAAAAAGCTAAAAGTAAATTATGAAGAAAACTCAAAGATTTTCTTAGGAACCCAAGAACAAATAGAATTACCAAAAAAACGCATAGAAAAAGAATATGATAAAGATTTAATTCCGAACTTATATAAAACTCTTTTACAGAAAAACGAAGAAAAAATAAATAAAAATGCAGAGAATATAGAGAAAATTGCGATAACAGATAATTATACAGTAGCAAGTAAAGTAAAAGAAATGTTTAAAGCATTAATTAAAAACAATAAATTTGTATTTAATAAATTATTCTCTTTAAAAGAACATAATAAACAAGAAGTAGTAACAGCATTTAGTGGTTTACTAGAAATGTCAAAAAGAGATAAAGTAAATACAAAGCAAGAAGATCTTTTTGAAGACATAATCGTAGAGAAAAAGAAAAAAATAGTATAAATAAATAAAATTTGGAAAAAATACTAGCAGAGGTGGAAATATGCTAGTATTTTTTTTTATTATATTAATAATATTAGGTAGCTTAATAGTATTACTGGCAGCCACTACAATTCAATTACAAATAAATAATTTATATATAAAAGACAATCAAAGAAAAGACGGAGAAATAAAAATAGTACTAAAATTGCTAAAGATAATACCTTATTTAGACATAAATTTACTAGATAGTAAATTTATAAAAAAGCAGATGACTTTAGAAAATTTAGAAAAAAATATGAATAAATCAAAAATTAAAACATACAAAAATGAATTAAAGCAAATTCTTGAAATAACAAAAGTAGAAGAACTCTATTTAAAAATAAATATGCAAAGTGAAAATATATTTTTAATGACATTTGCAACAGTAATATTATCAACTATTTTATCTATTATATTTGCTAAAAATATGATTGATAAAGATGATGGAAAATATGGAATAAATATGAGATATTCCAATAATACAAATTATGAAATCTATTTAAACAGTATAATAAATATAAAAGTTATACATATTATTAGTGTAATGTGTGAAAGTTTAAAAAGAAAGAGAGCTGATAAAAATGCAAGAAAATCCTATAGAAGGGCTTATGAATACAACCATGAATAGTATTAAAGACATGGTAGATGTTAATACTATCGTAGGAAAACCAATAGAAACGAAGAATGGAATTATTATTCCATTATCAAAAGTAACTTTTGGATTTGCTTCAGGAGGTAGTGAATTTAATAGTGAAACAATTGATAACTACAACAAAAAAGAAAAAGAAGAGTCTATAGAATATAAATTACCATTTGGAGGAGGCAGTGGTGCTGCAGTAAATATAAGTCCAATAGCATTTTTAGTAGTACAAAATGAAAATGTAAAATTATTACCTATAGAACATTCTTCATCAGTTGATAAACTACTAGATTATGTTCCAGATATAATGGAAAAAGCTAATAATTTAATTAATAAATGTACAAAGAAAGAAGAAAAAGTAAATACTAAAAAAGAGAAAATAGTAAAGGTAAAAAGACCATTTGAATACGAAACAACAATTACATCAGAAGAAATGGAAGATGATTAAAAAAGCGAGCTATTATATAAGTTCGCTTTATTGCGTTATTATGAAAAGGAAACAATTTGACAAAAAAAGAAGATATGATAAAATTTTATCGGAGGATGTACAAATGAATATAGATATAAAAAACGCAAGAATAGAATTTAAAAATTATGTAAAAAACTATAATCCAAGTGATCCAAAAATAGCATTAAAAATTTCTCATATAGAAAGAGTAAGCCAAAAAGCCAAAAAATTAGCAGAAAATTTAAGGTTAAATGAAAAAGACGTAAAATTAGCAGAATTAATAGGTATTTTGCATGACATTGGAAGATTTGAACAAATAAGAATATATAATACTTTTATGGATAAAGATAGTGTTAATCATGCAGAATATGGTGTGAAAGTACTATTTGAAGATGGATTAATTAGAAAATTTATAGCAGAAGACACATATGATAATATAATAAAAAAAGCGATATTAAATCATAATAAAGGCTATTTAAATATAGATAAAGATTTAACAAAAAAAGAATTGTTACATACTAAACTAATAAGAGATGCAGATAAATTAGATATATTCTATTTTTTAAATATGGAAAATATGAATGTACTATATGGAAACAACATAGAAAAGCAAAGTATTAATAAGGAAGTATATAGAGAATTCTTTGAAGATAAATATATAAATTATAAGAACATAAATTCAGGGCTAGATTTAGCTATAGCACATTTTGCATATATTTATGATTTTAATTATAAATTCACTTTACAGAAGATAAAAGAAGATAAATTTCTTACAAAATTATATAGTAGATTTGATATAGCAAATAATAAAGCGAGGGAAAGTTTAGGCAATGTATATAATTTTGCTAAAGAGTATTTAGATAAAGAATTGAGTAAAGCTATATAAAAGAATTAGGTGAATTAATATGGAACAACAAGAATTAAAATATTTAAAATTACTATCGGAAAAATTTCCGACAATACAGGAAGTGTGTACAGAAATAATTAATTTAAAAGCAATTCAAAATTTACCCAAAAGTACAGAACACTTTTTAAGTGATTTGCATGGGGAATATGAATCATTTTTACACATTTTAAAAAATGCTTCTGGAGTTATAAAAACAAAGATTGATGAGAATTTTGAATATACAATGACAAGTAGTGAAAGAAGACAATTTGCAACATTAATTTATTATCCAGAGGAAAAATTGAAATTATTAAAAGAGGAAAATAAAGATAATCTATATGAATATTATAAAATCACTTTATATAGGTTAATAAAATTATGCAAAGTAGTAGCATCAAAATATAGTAGGTCAAAAGTTAGAAAAGCAATGCCAAAAGGATACGAATATATTATTGATGAGTTATTACATGGAAGTATGGAGTCGGAAGATAAAGAAACATATTATACACAAATAATAGAATCAATAATAAAATTAGGTAGAGCAGAAGCTTTTATAATAGAAATATCAAAATTAATTCAGCAATTATCCATTGATCATCTTCATATTATAGGAGATATTTATGACAGGGGTCCAGGACCAGATATTATTATAGATAAACTTATGAAATATCATTCAATAGATATAGAATGGGGAAACCATGACATTGTTTGGATGGGAGCAGCATGTGGAAATGCAGCATGCATAATGAATGTAATAAGAATATGCGCAAGATATGGCAATTTGGCAATTTTAGAAGAAGGCTATGGAATAAATATAAGAAAGATGACAGAATTTGCAAAGGAGCAATATACAAATAAAGTTGAACCTATATTTCATTCACATACAGAAGAATTTGAAGAAGGCTTAGATATAGAACTTATGGGTAAAATGGAAAAGGCAGCAGCAATTATGCAGTTTAAGTTAGAGGCAGAAATAATTAAAAGACATCCAGAATATGAAATGGAAGATAGGCTATTATTAGATAAAATAAATTTTAAAGATGGTACAATAGATATTAATGGCTATACGTATAAATTGCTAGATACTGATTTTCCAACAATAGATGAAGATTCACCATATGAATTATCAGCAAAAGAAAAAGAAGTTGTAGAAAAATTAGTAAAAAGTTTTAAGAATAGCGAGAAATTGCAAAAGCATATAAACTTTTTATACACAAAAGGTAGTATTTATAAAATATATAATCAAAATTTATTAATTCATGGTTGTGTTCCAATGAATGATTTAGGAGATCTAGTAGAAGTAGAATTTACAAACAAAAAGCTAAAAGGCAAAGAGTATTTGGACTATATAGATGAAATTGCGCGTAAAGCTTTTTACTTAGACGAAGGTGAAGAAAAAACGAATGCAATGGATTTTATGTGGTACCTATGGTGTGGGAAATATTCACCAATATTTTGCAAAAATGCAATGAAAACATTTGAAAGATATTTTTTAGAAGATAAGAATTTAAGAAAAGAAATAAAAAATCCATTTTATGAATTTGCACAAGATGAAAAAGTTTGTAAGAATATTTTAAAAGAATTCGGAATAAACGAAGAAGAGGGAAGAATTATAGGTGGACATATGCCAGTAAAATTAAAAGATGGAGAAAGTCCAATAAAAGCAAATGGAAAACTACTAATAATTGACGGAGGACTATCTAAACCTTATCAAAAAACTACTGGTATTGCAGGATATACTTTAATTTATAATTCATATGGTTTGTTACTTACTGCACATGAACCATTTACATCTACAGAAGATGCAATTATAAATGAAACAGATATACATTCTACAAAACAAATCGTAGAAAAGGTTGAACGTAAAAAGATTGCAGATACAGATATAGGCAAAAAATTAGAAGGACAAATTCAAGATTTGAACAAGTTATTAGAAGCATACAAAACAGGGAAAATAAAACAAGAAGAATAGGGATTTGGGGACGTTCCTCAAATCCCTTCCTTGATTTAGTTATAGCATATAGTTAACTAATCCACGAGTTAAAAACATATTGTAACATGTGTGGTAAATCTATTTTTGCTACACTGTTTTTGGCCACTATATCAATTGTTGCAATTGTTTCACCATTTAATGAATAAGAAATTTCACCTAATTTATCACCTTCATTAATTGGAGCTGTTATTTCTTCAGGTAGATTTACATTTTGTACTATATTACTTTCTTCACCTTTCTTTAAAAGTACACCTGCATCGGTAGAAAGTACTGCAGAAACAGATGATGAGACGCCTTTTGATATTGGAATTTCTTTTACAGCATCACCTTTTTGAGCAAAAGTTTTATAAGAATAATTTGCAAAACCATAATCTAATAATTTAGTTGCCTCTGCAAATCTATCTTTAGTAGTAGGAGCCTTCATTATTACAGCAATTAAAGATAAACCATCACGAGTTGCAGATGCAGACAGATTATATAATGCAAGAGATGTAGAACCTGTTTTTAGACCAGTAGCACCTCTATAATTTCTAACTAGTTTATTTGTATTAACTAATTCAGATTTTCCATCACGTAAAGAATCCATATATATCGTTGTATATTTTGTTATATCAGGATGTTTTTCTAAAAGTTCGCGAGACATAAGAGCAATATCATAACTAGAAGATACATGCCCATCTTCATCTATACCATGACAATTTTTAAAAGTAGTATCATTCATTCCAAGTTCTTTTGCTTTTGCATTCATTTGTGCTACAAAATTTTCTTCAGAACCAGCCAAATATTCTGCCATTGCAACAGTACAATCGTTTGCAGAAACAACACATATAGCTTTTAACATTTCGTCTACACTTAAAGTTTCTTTTGTATCAAGCCATATTTGTGAACCACCCATTGAACTTGCATTTTCGCTACATGGTATTTGGTCTGTATAACTTAATCTTCCAGAATCTATTGCTTCCATAATTAATAGAACAGTCATTATTTTTGTAACACTTGCAGGACGTAATTGTTCATGCACATTGTGCTCATATAATATTTTACCAGTTGATTGCTCAATTAATATAGCACTGCCACAAGTGAGATTTAGACTATTTTCTACTAATTGTGATTGCTCATCAGCATTAACACTAGTTAAGATTTCTGGCGAAGACCAAACATATGAAGAATCAGTATATGCAAAACAAGAAATTGGGGTTAATATTAAACTAAAAATTATTATAGAAATTAAAAGTTTATCAACAAATTTTTTTATTTTAATCCCCTCCTTTTCCTAAAATATATGCCAAAGGAGGAAATATATGAATTAAATTTTCATTAATTTAACTACCACATATTTTTTAGAAGTTTCAACTAAAATTTTTATACTAAAATTATTTGTGTTTTTAAATTTAAAATCAACACTTCCATATGCTACCGCAGCATCATGCCCTTCTTTTACATAAGGAACAGTATTGCTATGTTCATGTCTTTCTACTACTTCAAGGGAAGAAACCTTTTGGACAGCATTATACAAAGTAGAACTTACCTGACAGTTCCCACCTCCATAACCTTTAATTTTATTTCCATTTGAATCATAAATATCTGCTTCCTCATATCCTTTAGCAGCAGTGGAAGGTCCAATAGTTTTTGTAAAAGAAAATGTTTCATTAGGTTTTACAACTGTTCCATTTAATTTTTTAGACGTTATTTCTAAATTATTTTGTCTAGCAGAATCTGTAGAGTATATTCTAGTAGAAAATTGAGCTAACAATTCTTCGGATTTATTTGTAACTTTTGAGCTAGAGGAATTAGATGTATTATTAGCTTGGTTGGTAGAAACAATATTATTATTAATTGTATTATTTGATATATCGTTTAAATTTAAATTACTTATATCAGTAGATGTCCTATTAACTTCTATAGTATTAACTTCTGTTTTAGTATCATCTTCTTTACTACATCCAGAAAAACAAATTGTTGTAAATAAAATAAGAAAAAATAGTATTATCTTCTTTTTCATATAAATTCAATCCTCTCGAACTAAAAAATGTTTTATAATATTTTTACACGAAATGAGCAAAAAAATACCAAAACATACGATAAACATTAAAAATATTGACAAAAAAATAAAATATAGTATAATAGAACTATGAGTTCAAGAAAGAAGGAGAGGTCCAAATGCTAGCTAAATATTGGAAAAGAATTGGATTAATCATATTAATAATAGCTTGTTTGTTTAATATAACTTTTAAACTAGTAAATAAGACATCTTTAAAAGAAGAGCTAGAAACATCTGGGCAATATATTCTAGAACAAGAACAAACAACAAATGAAGTAAATTAAATAAAAAAGAATTTAGGTATTGAAAAATAAATAAATATGTGTTATGATAGTATACAGCATTTTACGAAGAAAAGGAAGAGGTGAACATAAATGAAAGAAGGAATACATCCAAAATATACTGCTGCAACAATTACATGTGCTTGTGGTAATGTAATAGAAACAAACTCAACAAAAGAATCTATAAAAGTAGATGTTTGCTCAAAATGTCATCCATTCTGGACAGGTAATTTAAGAAAAGATACAACAGGTGGTAGAGCAGATAAATTTAAAAAGAAATATGGAATTCAATAAGATATATAAGAAAATTATAAATCGTTATAATTTTCTTTTTTCTTGTGTAAAAAAATAGGTGAGAATTATTTATAACTGTGGGCTTAATAACAGATTTTAGCTCGCAGTTTGTTTTTTATGGAAATGTTTACTTATGGATAAACTTGAACGTAAAATCACTTGAAAAAACTTAGAAAATAATATAGAATATAGGGGCAATAGGAGGATTTAACGTGGAAAAAGTAAAAGAGCAAAGAAAATATATAGATGAAATTAAGAATTTAAATAAAAACAATAAAAATTTAAAATATTGCATTTTAACAATGGGATGTCAATTAAATGAAAATGATTCTGAAAAATTATGTGGAATGCTAGAAGAAATGGGATATACTAGAACAGAGAAATTTGAAGAATCAGATATAGCCTTATTTAATACATGCTGTGTAAGAGAGAATGCAGAAGATAAGCTTTTTGGAAAATTAGGTGAATTAAAAAGAATAAAAGAAGCCAATGGAACAATTATTGCTATTGGTGGTTGTATGATGCAAGAAAAACATATTACAGACAAAATAAAACAAAGTTATCCATTTGTAGATGTAGTATTTGGCACACATACATTATATAGATTCCCAGAAGATTTATTTAAGGCATTAAAAACAAGAGAAAAAGTAAAAGATGTTATAGATATAGATGGTGAGATTTTCGAAGGTTTACCAATAAAAAGAGATAGCAATATAAAAGCTTCTGTAACAATAATGAATGGATGTAATAATTTTTGCACATATTGTATTGTTCCATATGTACGTGGAAGAGAAAGAAGTAGAATGCCAAAAGACATAATTAATGAAGTAAAAGAACTTGCAAAAGAAGGATATAAAGAAATTACTTTATTGGGTCAAAATGTTAACTCATATTTAAGAGTAGAAAAAGAAAAAAATATAGAATTTGAAGCGTATGAAGGTGTAAATTCTTTCGCTACATTACTAAGAGCAATAAATAAAATTGAAGGAATTGAAAGAATTAGATTTGTTTCACCACATCCAAAAGATTTTACAGATGATGTAATAGAAGCAATAGCTGATTGTGATAAAGTTTGTAAATTAATACATTTACCATTACAATCTGGAAATACTAAAGTATTAAAAGAAATGAATAGAAAATATACTAAAGAGCAATATCTAAATTTAGTAGAAAAGATGAAAAATAAAATACCAAATTTAACATTATCTACAGATATTATCGTTGGATTCCCGGGAGAAACTGATGAAGAATTTGAAGACACATTAGATGTAGTAAGAAAAGTAAAATTCGAACAAGTATATATGTTTATATATTCAAGAAGAGTTGGAACTCCAGGAGATAAAATGCCAAACCAAGTTCCAGAAGAGATAAAACACAAAAGATTTGATAGACTAAAAGAATTAGTAGAAAGTCAAATTGAAGAAAATAACCAAAAATATGTAGGAACAATTCAAAAAGTTTTAGTAGAAGGAACAAGTAAAAATAATCCAAATATGCTAACAGGAAGAACTGATAGTAATAAGGTTGTTATATTTGAAGGTGATAAAAATTTAATAAATAAAATAATAGACTTAAAAATTGTTTCTGAACATATGTGGTATTTGAAAGGATGTTTAATTGGAGGTTAAAATGGAAGATAATTTTGAAAAAATGTTTCTTGCAGTTCTAAATGGACAATCTGTTAGAGAATGTGAAGAAATTTATGGATTGGATAGAAATAAATTCGTTGAAAAATGCAAGAAAAGATTTCCAGAGGGAACAGAGCAAAGGGAAAAATTAGAAAAAATATTAGCCCAAAACAAGAGTGGACTTCAAAGGAAAGAAATCGATGATGAAAGATTAGGAAAAATAGTTGAGAGGCTTTTAGCCGGAGAAATAAAAACATTAAACGAAGCAAAAGAATTATATCTAAGAACTGGTGAGGACATAGATTTACAAACATTTAAAGAAAATATTGTGGCTTATGTTAATGATTCAAATGACGATGAATTAAAAAAATCATATATAGAATATGAAGCAAGAAGACATCCAGACTATTCACATATAAATTTTAAGGCTCTATTTATAGAAATGATTGCAGAAGAAGCAAGTCAAACAGATATGGCAACTAAATATGGAATACCTCCAAGAACGATAAGTAGAGAATTAGCTAAACTAGAAAATGATGAAGAGTATAAACCAATATATGAAATAGCAAAGGAATTGTCAAAAAGAAAAATGCAAAAAGCTAATGCTAAATATGATACATCTTTATTTGAACCCTTAGAAAGAATTTTAATTCAGACTACTTTAGAAAATTATGATGAAGGTGAAGTAATAATAAGTAGTCAAAAAACAGAAGCTGAGAAAAAATATGAAAAAGCTAAAAGTTTATTAGCACAGGTAAAGAAATTAGGAACTACTCAGAAAGAAGCTGCAAAGCAATTAGGTGTGTCTATTAGTACAATACGAAGAGCTAGTATAACCGTACAATCTTATGAAAAACTAACAGGAAAAGACGAACCGGCTGATGAGTCAAGAAAATAGTAGTAACAAAAGATAAATGAAAAGAATTAGGATTAAAATAGAAAGGTAAGGAATATACAAATGGCAGAATATTCACCAATGATGCAAAGATATCTTGAAACAAAAGAAGAATATAAAGATTGTATACTTTTTTATAGATTAGGAGATTTTTACGAAATGTTCTTTGATGATGCAATAACAGTATCAAGAGAACTAGAACTAACTTTAACCGGAAAGGATTGTGGACAAGCAGAAAGAGCACCAATGTGTGGTGTGCCACACCATGCTGCAGAAATTTATATCTCAAAACTAATTGCAAAAGGATATAAAGTTGCAATATGTGAACAATTAGAAGATCCAAAAACAGCTAAAGGAATTGTAAAAAGAGGTGTTATTCGTGTTGTTACACCTGGTACAGTAATAGAATCTAATATGTTAGAAGAAAAGAAAAACAATTATATCATGTCAATTGTTAAAAAAGGAATATATTATGGGATTGCTGTATGTGATGTAACTACAGGAGATTTTTATAGTACAGAAATAAAAGAAAACAATAACTTTCCTTTAGTCTTAGACGAAATTGCAAGATATTCACCTGCGGAATTAGTTGTAAATAGTATGATGTATGATAGCACAGAAGAAATAAGCAAAATAAAAGAAAGATTCGAAATATATTTTACAAGATTTAACGATAAATTCTTTTCAGAAGATATAAACACAATAGTAGAAAACTATAATTTAGTTGATAATGATGACAATCCTATAAAAGATATAGATAAAAGACTTTTTTCTGTTGCAAGTATAAATGCACTAGTAGAGTACTTAAAACAAACACAAAAAACAAGCTTAGAACATATTAACAAAATAATTATGTACAATACCACTAGATATATGTCATTAGATATTAATGCAAGAAGAAATCTAGAGCTTACAGAAAAAATGAGAGATAAAAGTAAAAAAGGTACACTTTTATGGGTCTTAGATAAAACTTCTACATCAATGGGAGGAAGACATTTAAGAAGATGGATAAATGATCCATTAATAGATGTTAATGAAATAAATAAGAGACTAAATGCAGTAAAAGAACTAAAAGAAAATGTAATGCTTAGAGGAGATATAATAGAAAGTCTAAAAAAAGTTTATGATATCGAAAGATTAGCAGGAAAAATATCATATGGTAATGCAAATGGTAGGGACATGATATCTTTAAAAAATTCTTTATCAAAATTGCCAGAAGTAAAAGCAGTATTACAAAATACAACTTCAACTATGTTGCAAGAGCTTTATAATAATTTAGATGAGCTAAAAGATATTTATGAGCTAATAGAAAAATCAATAGTAGAAGATCCACCAATGACAGTAAAAGAAGGTGGACTAATAAAGCTAGGATATAATGAAGAAATTGATAAATTAAAAACTGCTACAACAGAAGGAAAAAATTGGTTAATTCAATTAGAGGCAACAGAAAAAGAAAAAACAGGAATTAAGAATTTAAAAGTTGGATTTAATAAAGTATTTGGTTATTATATAGAGGTAACAAAATCAAATTTACCACAAGTTCCAGATAGATATATAAGAAAGCAAACATTAACAAATTGCGAAAGATATATTACAGAAGAATTGAAAGAATTAGAAAATCAAATTTTAGGTGCTGAAGATAAAGTTATCAATCTAGAATATGAAGCATTTACAGAGATAAGACAAGAAATTGCTAAAAATGTAAAAAGACTTCAAAAATCTGCGATGATAATTGCAACTTTAGATGTTTTAGCTTCATTTGCAACTGTTGCAGAAGATATGAATTACTGTATGCCAATAGTTGACAATGGTGGAAAAATAGAAATAAAAGAAGGCAGACATCCAGTAATCGAAAAAATGCTTCCAACAGGAAGTTTTATAGATAATGATACATATATGGATAATGATGACAACAGATTATCAATTATAACAGGACCTAATATGGCTGGTAAATCTACATATATGAGACAAGTTGCATTAATTACATTAATGGCACAAATAGGAAGTTTTGTTCCTGCTACAGAAGCACATATCGGTGTTGTAGATAAAATATTTACAAGAGTTGGCGCATCAGATGATCTAAGTATGGGACAAAGTACATTTATGGTTGAAATGATGGAAGTTGCAGATATCCTGAAAGAAGCAACTAAAAATAGTCTAGTAATATTAGACGAAATAGGAAGAGGAACATCAACATATGATGGATTATCAATTGCATGGGCAGTTGCTGAATATATTTCTGATAAATCAAAATGTGGGGCAAAAACACTATTTGCAACACATTACCATGAACTTATAGAATTAGAAGATAAACTAGAAGGTGTAAAAAATTATTCTATAGCAGTTAAGGAAAAAGGAGAAGATGTAATCTTTTTAAGAAAGATTGTAAGAGGCGGAACAGATGAAAGTTATGGTGTTCATGTTGCAAGGCTTGCAGGAGTTCCAAAAGAAGTATTAAAAAGAGCAAATGAGATATTAAGAAGCCTAGAAAGAAAAAGTATTTTAGGTAGCAAAAAGATGGAAAAGGAAAATAAACAAGTTCAAGCAGGTCAACTTGATTTATATAATTACAAGTTAGCAGAAATAGCCCAAGAACTTGATAAGATTGATTTAAATACTTTAACACCTATAGATGCACTAAATACTTTAATGAAAATAAAAGAAAAAATGAAATAGTTTATTATAAAAGATGTACGAAAGCTAAGTACATCTTTTAATAATGTGTAATAAGAGGTATAATTAGTCTAGTTTATATATTTAGGAGGAAAAATGTACGAAGGGTTTAGTAGAGAAGAAAGATTAATAGGAAAAGAAAATGTAGAAAAATTAAATAAATCAAAAGTTGCAGTATTTGGAATTGGAGGAGTAGGCTCTTTTGTAGTAGAAGGACTAGCAAGAGCAGGTATAGGAAAATTTCTATTAGTTGACAATGATACAGTAGATATTACTAATATAAATAGACAAATACATGCAAATATAACTACTGTTGGAAAAAATAAAGTAGATGTTATGAAAGAAAGAATATTAAGCATAAACCCAGAAGCAGAAGTAGATGTGTCTACAGAGTTCTTTATGCCAGGAAGTAAGCTAGTAGATAATTCTTTAGACTATATAGTAGATGCAATAGATACAGTAACTGGAAAAATAGAATTAGTATGCAGAGCTAACGAACTTAATATTCCTATAATTTCTGCAATGGGAACAGGAAATAAATTAGATCCAACTAAATTTGAAGTAACAGATATTTATAAAACTTCTGTATGTCCGCTTGCAAAAGTAATGAGAAAAGAATTGCGCTCAAGGGGAATAGAAAAATTAAAAGTAGTATATTCAAAAGAAGAGCCAATAAAACCAAATGATGGGGACTATAAAACACCTGCAAGTATATCTTTTGTACCATCTGTAGCAGGTTTAATTATAGCTGGAGAAGTTATAAAAGATATTATAAATGGTTGAGGTAACTTGTAGAAAATGGTATAATAAAAAGTGAATAAATTTCAAGGAGGTTGAAAGATGAATAAGCAGTTAGAGGCTCAAATGAGCACGATGTTTGAGTATCCTGTAGCGCGCAAGCGAGGAAAAATCTGTCAAGGGCTTTTTAAGGGAAGACCAAATTTTAAGAAGCTATCTGAAGGAAATCGGTTAGTTCTACTAATCGGGCTAGAAGATAGTAAAAAAATTAGAAATCTGGTGGCTCGGAAAAAAGTCTGGCTGGTGGATTATTCCGCAATTGCTGCAGAAGTCCAGGCTGATGAAGCTATTGAAGACTGGCAAGCGTTTCAACTGGAAACTAATAATCTCTTTTACAGAAGAGTGAAGAGTGCTCTTTCGAAAGGGGTTGCTGTGGTCGACAGAAACTTCAGAAACCTGGAAATTAGGTTAGGATTCCTAGAGGTTGCTTCAATTTCCGGAAGCATCGAATCGGTACTTCTTGTGGATAGGAAGCTACTGCAAAAGGATTCTTACCTGCAGCAACAAGAGGCAAAAGGCCTGCTGCAAGTTGGAGTGGACAAAGTCTACTTCATCTAGAAGCTTGGTGGCGTGTGCGCACGTCACCAAAAGCTTTTTTAATTAGAAAAATTGTATGATTAGTTTATATTGAAATCTTAAACTTTGTTTGCTAAAATATAGCTAGTAAATAAACAAAAGGAGAAAAGATGGAAAAAATAGGAATCGGAATAGGAATAATAATTAAAAATAAAGAAAATAAAATATTAATGTTACTTAGAAATGATGATGCCAAAAAAGCAGATTCGGACATGAGATTAGAAGGCACGTGGACACTTCCAAGTGGGAAAGTAAAATTTGGAGAAACAATAGAAGAGGCTGGAATTAGAAAGACAAAACAAGAATGTAATTTAGATGTAAGCAAAATAAAAGTAATTTGTGTACAAAATGATGTAAACAAATATGCACAATTTGCAACATTTGGTTTAATTGCAGAAGAATACAGTGGAAATATAAAATTGCCAAAAACAGATGAGCTTGTAAAATATGATTGGTTTGCTGTAAATGATATGCCAGAAAATACCTGTATACCAACTAGGAGAATAATAGAGAAATATTTAAGTAAAGAATTTTATAATGGATAGGGATTAGGGGACGTTCCTAGAATCCCTTTTTGGAGGTAATAAAATGAAAGTAGTAAGTAAACAAAGAAATAGTAAAATGTGTGCGATATGTGGAATGGATAATAAATATGGGTTACATGCACAATTTTATAATATGGAAGATGGAAGTGTAATGACAAAATTTAAATATAGAGAAGAACATCAAAGTTATCCAGGAAGAGTACATGGTGGATTAATTACTGCAATGCTTGATGAGATGGGATTAAGAGCATTATGGGCGTATAAAGAAGGTAATGAGGAAGAATTTGGTGTAACAATGTCATTGGATACAAAATATAGAAAACCAGTACCATATAATACCGAATTAATAGGGAAAGGTATGATTATAAAAGAGAATAGTAAATTTTTTATAGTGGACTCTAAAATCTTAGATTTAGAAGGAAATGTACTTGCAAATGGAACTATAAAATATATAAAATTAGACACAAATAAAATTAATGAAAATATAGATGCACATGAGGAAATGTGTTATTTAATTGAAGATGATGTAAAAGAAATCTAGTTATACTAGATTTTTTTTACTTTTTATGATATTTTAGGCTAAACGAAAGGAGAGATTTTATGGATATTTTGGGAGTTTTAAAAGAATTAAATATAGAATATGAGTTACAGGAACATAAAGCTGTATATACGGTAGATGATTTACAAGATGTTTTTATGGAAATGGAAGGAATTGGGTGTAAGAATCTCTTTTTAAAAGACGCAAAGAAAAATTTATTTTTATATACTTTACCAGATAACAAAAGAGCAGATTTAAAAACTTTACCAGAAAAAATTAATAGTAAAAGATTATCTTTTGCAAACGAAAACGATTTACAAGAATATTTAGGCTTAACTCCAGGTTCAGTAACACCACTTGGAATAATAAACGATAAAGAACAAAAAGTAACAGTTGTACTAGATAAAGAATTAAAAAATAATAAAGTACTAATTCATCCAAATAGAAACACTGCAACAGTATCTATAAAATATGAAGATCTAATAAAATTTATAAACCATTGTGGAAATGAGTATATAGAAATTTAGCAAGGAGAGAGGGATTTGGGGACGTTCCTAAAATCCCGATAGGAGAAGTAAGATGATTATTTTAGCGACAAATAATAAAGGAAAAGTAAAAGAGATTAAAGAGATACTTAAAAATGAAGATATAAAAACACTAAAAGAAATGAATATAAATATAGAAATAGAAGAAAATGGGGAAACATTTGAATCTAATGCCTTAATAAAAGCAAGAGAAATTTATAAGTTAACGAATACAGCATGTATTGCAGATGATAGTGGAATTTGTATTGAAGCATTAGATGGATTTCCAGGTGTAAAAACTGCAAGATTTTTAGGAGAAAATGCAACACAAGAAGAAAGAAATAATTATTTGATAAAAAGATTAGAAGGTATTCCAAAAGCTAAACGAAAAGTTGAATTCATAACATGTATAGCTTATATAGATTCACAAGGAAAAGAAAAAATATATAAAGGAACACTAAATGGATACATATCGGAAGCTCCAAGAGGTAAAAACGGATTTGGGTTTGACGAAATATTTGAATTAGAAGACGGTAGAACATTAGCAGAATTAGAAACAGAAGAAAAAAATAACATTAGTAGCAGAAAAATAGCACTAAAAAAATTAGAACAAGATATTAGATAAAATCGCTATTTATGGGGTTTACTATACTTAAAGTTACATAATACAATGTATGAAATAAACCCAAAAGGAGTGAAAATATGGATCAAGCAAAAATAGGAAAATTTATAGGAGAACTAAGAAAAGAAAAAGATTTAAAACAATCTGAACTTGCAGAAAAATTAGGAGTAACAAGTAAAACTGTATCTAGATGGGAAACAGGAAAATATATGCCAGATTTATCATTGTTTACAGATATATCACAAATATTAGGTGTTACCATTAATGAACTATTACAAGGCGAAAGGCTAATAAAAAAGAAAAACAGTTCAAGTATAGAAATAGAAATAAAATTAGAAATTGAAGAAGAACAATATAAAAAATTATTTGATTATTTTAAAAAAGAAAACAATAAACATACTAATAAAAAACAACATGACATATATTTCTCGCCAGAAAATCCCGCATTTTTTGGTGGAGATATAGATGACGAATGTATTAGAATAAGAATACAAAAAGATAAATACATATTATGCTATAAAAAAATATATATGGGAAATGATGAAGAAGATATTCATATAGTTGAATATGAGACAGAAGTATCTAATTTAGATGCTACAATTAATATATTAAAAGGTGTGCGAATAAACAAAGTATGTGATTTAATAAAAGAAAGAGACAGCTTTATATATAAGAACTTATTCGAGATATCATTAGATAATGTTAAAGATTTAGGATATTTTATAGAAATAGAAGTATATGATAAAAATATTCCTATAAATGAGGCAAATCAATTATTATTAAATTTTGTAAAAGAATTAAACTTAGATATAACAAGAAGAAACTTAAAAGGTTATTCATATTTAATGTATGATAAATTGAATAAATAAATTATGGAGGAATAATGATTAAGCAACAAAAGTATATAATTTTGGACTTTGGATTGGTATTAGGAAAACCAAAAACAGGAGAATGGTTTATAACACCAAATTTTTTTGAAATACTAGGGACAGAAAAAATAGATTTAAAAAAATTAAAATTTTTATTTAATAAATTTAATGCGATTATATCTGTAAAAATGACAACTAGAGAAGAAGAATATGAAGCATTTAAAGAATTTTATTATAATGTAATAAATGAATTAAACATAGTTGGAAATTTTAAAGAGCAAGCTGAAAAATTGGCCCAAGATTTTGTATATAACGAAGATAAATATGTTATGTATGATGATGTATATGAGTTTTTAAGTGAAGCAAGTAAAGAGCATAAATTAATATTATTATCAGACAATTGGCCATGTGTTTATAATATTTTAAAAAGGTGGAATATATATGATTTCTTTACTAAGATATATATTTCTTCCGAATATTGTGAACTAAAAAAAGACGGAAAATTTTTTGACAGACCAATAAATGAATTTTGTATAAAAGAAAATGAAGCTATATTTGTTGATGATAATCCTGATTTATTAGATGTTGCAGTTAAAAAGAAATTAAGCCCAATTTTAATGGACAGGACTAATAATTATAGGCAATTTAATAAATATAGTAGAATAACAAAGTTAAATGAGGTTATGGTATGAAAACATTAATTTTAAATGGGTCACCACATAAAAATGGTGATACATCATATATAGTAAATGAATTAAAGAAAAAACTAGATGGAGAAATAGAAGAGATATTTTTATATGATGCTAAAATTAGTCCATGTGTAGATTGTAGATATTGCTGGAAAAACAAAGGGTGTACTATTAAAGATGATATGGAAAAAATATATAATGATGATTATGACATATTAATAGTAGCATCACCTGTATATATGTATAATGTAACTCCTCCAATGTTTTCTTTGCTTACAAGACTAAATTATATTTGGAGTAATAAATACTTTTTAGATATAACACATGTATTTAAGAAAAAAAGAGGAATTTTAGTATTAACAGGTGGAGGTAGTGGAGAACCTAAACATGCATTAGATACTGCAAACTTGATATTCAAATTTTTAAATGCAGACTTTGATAGTAAAAAAGATTATATATATTCATTAAATACAAATAATGTTTCTGCAAAAGATGATATACAAATTAAAAAAATGATAGAAAATTTATAAAAATACTAACAAAATTATTAATATTAACTGTCTAAAAGACAGGAGGAATTATGAAAAAAGAAGAGGAAATTTTTGAACTATTAAAAACGAATAGAAAATTAGGAATAGAAGAATTATATAAAAATTATTCAAAACTAGTATTTGGTGTTATATATAGCATATTAAAAAATACAGATGAAACAGAGGACGTATTGCAAAATGTATTTATTAAGATATTTAAATTAGATAACGAAAAATTACCAACTAAATCATATTTAAGTTGGTTATATTCGGTTGCAAAAAACGAAACTATTAATTACATAAAGAAACATTCAAAAGAGAAAAATTTTGAGAATTTATATGAAATATCAGATAATGATACAGAAATAGAAAGAGTTTTAGATAAAGAATATTTTAATAATTTAATAAAGAATTTACCACAAAAACAACAGGAAATATTATCTTTAAAAATAGTTAGCAACTTATCTTTTAAAGAAATAGCAAATATATTGAACATGAAAATTCCAGCAGTTCAATGGCATTATTATAAATCCTTGAACACTATAAAATTGTTATTGGGAAATGTAATAACTATTTTTGTAGGAGCATTTTTATATATTAAAACAAGAGGATTAACAGAGAGAAATGAAGCTGAACCGGAAGAAAATGATTCTGTTAAGAAAAAAGATGAAATTGCATTAGATGAAGAGAAGAGTATAGATGAAAGTTATAGTATAAACCAAAGTACAGAATTACAAGGAGAAAATAACAGATCAGACAATTATACAGGAAAAAATGACACTATAGAAATTACAGCTCAAGCTACAGGAGCAGCAGAAAGTTCAACAAATAATATAATATCATTTGGGATTATTGTAACAACGATTTTACTTGTGGTAATCTTTTCAATTTTATTAATAAAAAGACAAATAAAATTAAAAAAGAAATTGTCTAAATAATAAAAGAGAAAAGGTGATATTATGAAAAAAGTAGTTTTAGTATTAATATTAATTATTTTGTTGTTGTTAGTATGGGGTTCTATTATACAAAAAGAAGAGGCTGATGCAAACGAAATATCTAATGTGACTCGGTAATATGATAGAAGGAAATTCTATAACAATTTCAAATAATAAGGTATATAACTTGGAAAAATTAGATGAATTTATGGAAAATGTAAACAATGTTTTATATGAACATGAAATATCATTAAAAGTTAATCTATATACTGTGGAAGGTGAGATTGTTACAAAGGAATTAACATATGTACCAGTAAAAGAGAATTATGATGAAAATTACAAAAATAGAAAACTGATTGTTAAAACAGATTATAGTAATGATAGTTATTCGTCACAAGGAATTGTGAATGAAGAATATTTAATGCAACCTTATAAAATTGAAAGAAAATTTGTAAAAGAAGGAAATGTAATAAAGATTATATTAAAAAAATCTGTTAGGTCAAGCGAAGTAGAAGATGAAGTAGAATTATTTGAATACGAGTTACAAAATACTGATTATATAGAAAACAATCATATTTATTATGCACAAAGAAAAGATATGGGAGTAGATAAAATAAATTCAGAAGAAGAGTTCGATATTTATGTGGTTGGTGGAAATGTAACTATTGCAAAGAATAATGAGAAAGCAAAAGATTTTTCAGAAGCAATAAATGCAAAATATATTTCTATAGATGAAATTTTGGAACAGGCAGAGTTAGATAGTAAATATGGTGTATGTAGAAGAGGATTTTATTCAGATGGTGGAACAATAGAATATAGCTATCAAGATTATACTTTAATTAAGGCTAATACTTTAGCAGGAAATAAAGATTTTATTATTGCACCACCAAATATGATTTGGTCAGAAATTTCTAAAATTGTATATAAATAAAAAACTTAAGAAAAACAAGTAATGTTAGATAGTGATGTAGATATGTTATATCAATATGAAACGAAATATATAGACAAAGCAGTGAAAAGAAATATTGAAAGATTTTCAGAAGATTTTTGCTTTCAATTACCAGAAACTGAAACCGAAAATTTGAGGTTGCAATTTGCAACCTCAGGTTTAGAAAAAGAAAATTATGGAGGAAGAAGATGTTTAACATACATTTATACAGAACAAGGAATATCTATGCTAGCAGGACTTCTAAAAAACGAAATAGCAGTACAAGTTAGTATTAATATTATAAGAGTTTTTATAGAAATGAGAAAATTTATATCACTAAATGGAAAATTATTTGAGAGATTAATAGACGTAGAATGTAAAATATTAGAACATGATAAAAAATTTGATTGTAATTAACTATATAAAATATAAAAATGTTATTGATAAGGATATAAATATATGATATAATACGAACAAAAGTTCGAAAGAGATGATAAGATGAATCATATTAAAAGTATAAATGGCTTAATGAAATATTTAAGACAAGAGCACCAGCTACAAATAGGTGGAACAAAAGATAAAAGAAGGCTAAAAAATGTTGGATACTATCATGGATATAAAGGATATAGATATATAAAAAATCCAAATAATAAAATTAATTTTAATACTTTCAATGAATTAATGGCGATAATTGAATTTGATAATAAGGTAAAGGCTTTATTATATCCACAGGTGATGTTTATTGAAACAGCATTAAAAAGCTATGCTTTAGAAGTAATTATTCAGCAAGGAAAAACAGAAAGTTTTAGTGAAATTTATGCTAATTTGATGACTGATTATAAATCATATAAATATATTAAATATAAAAATGCTTATAAGAAAAGACTAGATACATTTAATAGAATTCAAAATACAATTGCTAACAAATATGCGACTGATAATAATATAGTTTCACATTATTTGAAAAAGGATGAAAGTGTTCCAATATGGGCAATATTTGAGATTATAACTTTGGGTGAATTTGGGAATCTTATATCTACATTGAATTTACAATTAAGAAAAGAAATTTCAAAGGATATAGGATTAAATATTGCATTTGACTCAAACGGAATTTTAGTACAAAGTATAATATTCATGATAAAAGAATTAAGAAATGCCATAGCACATAATAATGTTGTTTTCGATACAAGATTTAAAGAAAGAAACACAAATAAAGCATTACTTAAAGTTATTGAAAACGATACTAATATACAAAAAATAAATTTTAATGGCATAACGGATTATATTATACTTGTTTCATATATATTAAAGAAATTAGATAAAAATAATAATGAAATATATAGAAATATTAATGATTATTTAAAATATGTTAATAATTTAAAATCTTGTATATCTAGACAAATATACGACCAAGTTATTTTTACTAGTGATGAGCAAAAGATAAAAGATTTTATAATTTTTTTGAGAAAAAAATAAAAATATTTTTTTGGATATTGCATATAATAATACTATATATTATAATATATTTAAGGATTGCGGTGGAAGTCTTCGGACGACACCTAGGAGTAGTAGATACAATATTATCTACTACTCTTTCTTTTGGTTGAAAAATAAGGATAGTGGGAAAGTAAAGAAAACATGAGGTTCCAATTTGGAACCTCAAGCTAAAAATTATAATTCAATCTTAGGTTGGTACCTCTCCAGCCACATGTTAACTTGACATAAATACGCCATTAATTGTGGACCTGTCATCAATTGACCAAACCAAGGCCTTGTAAAAGCAGAACCATTAGTTTCCAAAATTTCTAAAATATAATCTCTATTCAATAAATTATTAATAGGAGCATTTGTATCATTCATAATTTCTGTAAGTTTATCTTTTACAGCTTTTAAATATGTTGGATTATGTGTCTTAGGATAAGGAGATTTTTTTCTGTCTACAATTTCTGCAGGTAATACATCTTTCATTATATATCTTAATAAGCCTTTTTCACGACCTTTATATGCTTTTATTTCCCAAGGAATATTCCAAACATATTCTGCTAACCTATAATCACAGAAAGGAACACGAAGCTCAAAACCACTGTACATAGCCATTCTATCAGATCTATCTAATAAAGTCTGCATAAACCAATTTAAAGTTAAATGTGAAATTTTTCTTTTTTCAGCAGTTTCTTTAGAATCAATATCTAAAATTTCTACATCAGCTAGACTTTCATTATACCTAAAATCAATATAATCTTTTAAATTAATTTTAGAAGATATATTAGTATTTAAAAGATGCTGTCTTTCAGAAAGAGCAATAGACCAAGGGAAAGTATTACTATTTAATGCATCTTCTCTAAAGAACCAAGGATATCCACCAAAAATTTCATCAGCACATTCACCACTTAAAGAAACTGTCGCATATTGTTTTACATTTTTACAAAGCAAAAGCATAGAAGAATCAACATCTGCCATTCCAGGAACATCTCTTGCAATCATAGCATCTTCCAAATATTTTGCTAAATCAGGTGTATCTAAAACAATATTTGTATGATTCGTTTTATATTTTTTTACCATTAAATTAATATAATAATTATCAGAATTAGGTTGAAAATCACTCTTGACGAAGTTTTTGTCATTATCTACATAATCAACAGAAAAAGTATTAAGAGGTGGGAGCCCATTTTTTCTACAGTAATCACTTGCATATGCAGTAATAATGCTAGAATCTAATCCGCCTGATAAAAATACACAAAGTGGAACATCAGATACTAATTGTCTTTTTATACTATCTTCTAGTAAAAATTTAACTTTGTTGCAAGTCTCACAAAAGGAATCTGTATGAGGTTTACTTCTAAATTTCCAATACTGATGAGTAAATAGTCCATATTTATTAAATATCGCAAAATTAGCTGGCTTTAATTCGCATATATCTTTAAATACAGTTGTACCTGCTGTATGTGCAGGGCCAATTCCAAAAAGTTCACAAATACCATTTTGGGCAACAACTTTTTCTACACCAGGAAATTCAAACAAAGCTTTTATTTCAGAAGCGAAAATTAAATTATCATTTTTTATAGTATAAAATAAAGGTTTTATTCCAAAATGATCTCTTGCCAAAAATAGTTCTTCTTTATTCTTATTCCAAATTGCAAAAGCAAATATACCGTTTAAATGTTTAACAACATCGTATCCATAAAAGATAAATGCTTTTAGTAGGACTTCTGTATCAGAAGTTGTGTTAAAAATAAAACCATTTTCAATAAGTACATTTCGTAATTCAGAAGTATTGTATATTTGCCCATTATAAACGATAGAATATTCGTTTTCATCATATGTAGCACGCATAGGCTGTTTTCCACCTATAGGGTCAATAACAATTAACCTTTTATGAGCTAAATAAACTGGAGAAGATATATATTTTCCTTCTTCATCAGGGCCTCTATTAGTAAGAGTATTGTTCATTTTATTAAGAATAGAAATTGGATTTTTTATATCTTTTTTATAATTTACAAATCCAACAATTCCACACATAAAAACACCTCCAAATTTACATAAATATAAAAAGTAACTTTATGTGTATAAAGAACTTTTACATTAAAATATTATCTTGTAAATTATATTAAAATCAAAATAAAAAAGTGAAAAAAATCGTTATAAAAAAACTACAAAAAAATTCAATATTTTACAAAAAAGTTATTTACAATTGTCGAAATTTTATATACAATATAAACTAGTATGCGGAGAAAAAAATTACTAAAGAAAATGTATATCGAAAGGGGCTTATGTAAATGAAAATATTAATGCTAACATGGGAATATCCACCAAGAGTAGTAGGGGGAATTTCAAGAGTAGTGCACGATTTATCTCATAGATTAATAAAAGATGGTCATGAGGTAACAGTAGTTACATATAAGGAAGGAAATGTAGAAGATTTCGAAGATGATAATGGTGTTAAAGTATATAGAGTAAATAACTATATGATTAATCCAAATAATTTTATAGATTGGATTATGCAATTAAACTTTAACTTAATATCAAAAGCAACAGAATTAATAAGTAAAGAAGGCCCATTTGATGTAATACATGCTCATGACTGGTTAGTAGCATATGCAGCAAAAACCTTAAAAGATTCATTCAAAATACCAATTATAGCAACAATACATGCAACAGAATCAGGAAGAAATTCTGGAATACATGATGAAGTACAAAGATATATAAATGATACAGAATGGATGCTAACATATGAAGCAACAGAAGTAATAGTAAATAGTAATTATATGAAAAACGAGTTACAAAGATTATTTGGTTTACCATACGAAAAGATAAATGTAGTACCAAATGGTGTTAACTTAAATTTATATAATGGTGTAGAAAGAGATTACGACTTTAGAAGACAATATGCTGCAGATAATGAAAAAATAATTCTTTATGTAGGTAGATTAGTTTACGAAAAAGGAATTCAAAATTTAATAGCAGCAATGCCAAAAGTATTAAATGGATATCATGATTCAAAATTAATAATAGCCGGAAAAGGCGGAATGATAGACGAATTAAGAGATGAAGTTAGAAGATTAGGAATAGAAAATAAGGTGTATTTTACAGGTTACTTAAATTTAAATCAAGTAACTAAAATGTATAAATGTGCAGATGTAGCAGTATTCCCAAGTACATATGAACCATTTGGTGTAGTTGCACTAGAAGGAATGCTATCAGGAACACCAGTAGTAGTTTCAGATGTTGGAGGTTTAAACGAAATAGTTCAACATAGAGAAAACGGAATGAAGAGTTATGCTGGCAATCCAAACTCAATTGCAGATTCAATATTAGAGCTATTATATAATCCAGATTTATGTGCACAAGTTTCAAGAGCAGCTAAAGCAAAGGTAAAAGCACAATATAACTGGACAAAAATAGCACAAGATACACATTTCATATATCAAAAAGCAATATGTCAAACAATGGCAGAAAAACAAAGAAGAGAATTAGAACAAGAAAAAGCAAAGAAAACAAAGAAAGCAAAGAATACACAAGGAGAAATTACAAATTTACTAAGCTTCAAGAAAAGACATGCATATGCTTAAAAATAGGAGGCTAAAAAATGAATATTTATGATACAGCAAATAGATTAGCATCAGAAATAAAACAAACAGATGAATATAAAGCATATAAAAATTCAAAACAACAAATAGAATCTAATGCAGAAGTAAAAAGCAAAATTGATGAATTTGATAAACTAAGAGTAGAAGCTCAAAAAGCAATGCTAAAAGGTGAGTCAAATGCAAATGAATTAAGTGTAAAATTACAAAATTTATATACAGAACTATATCAAAATGAAATTGCTAAAAATTATTTAGAAGCTGAAATGAGATTTAGTGTCATGGTAACAGATATAAATAAAATTATAAGCGAAGCAATAAAAGATGTTATAGGATAAAGATAAGGGGGAAGGGATATATTTTAGATATATCCCTATTTTGTTTTATGGAAAGTTTAATTATTTTTATATTAGTAGTAATTACAATAGTTATTTTAAAGATTATGTTAGGAAGTAATAAAAAAATAATAATGCAAATAGCAAATAATGAAAAATTAAATAATATAGTGCAAAAACTTCCAGATAATATAAATATATGTAAAGACATTCTAAAAAAATTAAATAATGAAAAAGTTAAAATAGAAGAACAAGAAAATACAAATTGTTTTTACTTTATAGCAACAGATAAAATTATTTTGAATAAAGACAAAAAATATTTTACAAGAGTACAAACAATTGCCCATGAATGTATTCATTCAACTCAAAATAAAAAAATATTGTGGTTCAATTATATTTTTGCGAATTTGTTAAATATATTTTGGTTAATAACAATGATATTAACTATTGCAGGAGTTATAACTCAATATGCGTTATTTAGTGCAAGTATATTAATTTGTATAATTATTTTTTATGTAATAAGAAGTTACCTAGAAATAGAAGCAATGACTAAAGCAAAATATATTGCAAAAGAATATTTAGAAGAAAATCAAGTAAAAGAAACAGATGAAATAGTAGAAGAATATGAAAAATTGAATGATATAGGAATAAAATATACATGTTATAAATTAATATCTTCAAAATTATATTTATTAGCAATTTATACAATAATGGGATGTATATTAAATTTTATTAGATAATTATTGTAAACCTCTTTTAAAAAAACGGAAAATGGTATACAATATTGTACAAATTGTATAATATGAGGAGAAAGTGAATGATAAAAAAATGGGAATTTTATAATTCGGATGAAAAACTAGTAGATGAAATATGTGAAAAATATAATTTAAATAAAGTAATAGGAAAAATTATTGTTAATAGACATGTTGTAAATGATGAAGATGTAAGAATATTTATAACACCTACAAGAGATGATTTTCACGATCCTTTTTTGTTCAAAGGAATGGACGTTGCAGTGGAAAGAATAATAGAAGCTATTAATAATAAAGAAAAAATTCTAATATATGGCGATTATGATGTAGATGGTATAACAAGTACTACTGTTCTTAAAAAATATCTAATTGATAGGGGAATACCAGTAGATACATATATACCAAATAGATTACATGAAGGATATGGGTTAAATAAAAATGCTATAGACACAATAAAAGAAAGAAATATAGATTTAATAATTACAGTAGATTGTGGGATTTCTGCAATAGAAGAAGTCGACTATGCGGTAAGCTTAGGAATGGATGTAATTGTTACAGATCATCACGAAGTAGGAGAGAAACTTCCAAATGCACTTGCTGTAATCGATGCAAAAAGAAAAGACAATACATATCCTTTTAGATCTTTAGCAGGAGTAGGAGTTGTATTTAAATTAATACAAGCACTTTCTATAAAATTAGAAATTAAGCCAGAAGAGTATTTAAAATACTTAGATTTGGTTTGTGTTGGAACAATATCAGATATAGTTCCACTAGAAGGTGAAAATAGAACTATAGCTAAACTTGGGTTAATGCTAATAAAAGTTACTAGAAATTTAGGATTACGAGAATTAATAAAAAGTTCAGGCTATAAAGAAATAGATTCTAATACGATTTCATTTGGAGTTGCACCTAGAATAAATGCTTGTGGAAGAATGGGACACGAAGAAGAAGCGTTAAAATTATTTTTAGCAGAAGATTTAGAAAGTGCAACCAAAATTACTAAAGAATTAAACGAATATAATACACTAAGACAAAGTACCGAAAAAGCAATTTATGAAGAAGCTGTACAGGAAATTGATAGAAATAATTTAGATGAAAAAAATTCAATAGTTTTAGGCGGAAAAGGCTGGCATCATGGTGTTATTGGAATTGTATCTTCAAAAGTAACAGATAAATATTATAAGCCAAGTATATTATTAAGCTTTGAGGATGATATTGCTAAAGGGTCAGGAAGAAGTGTACCAGGATTTGATTTGTATGAAGGACTAACAAAATGTGAAGATTTACTAGAAAAATATGGTGGACATTCTATGGCAGTTGGCCTTACGCTAAAAAAGGAGAATCTTGAGAAATTTAAAGAAAGATTTGAACAAATTGCTAAAGAGAAAAATATTAAAGAATTAGTACCAATAATATATATTGATGATGAATTAAAATTAAAAGATATTAATATGGAGTTAGTAAAAAGTTTAAGTATTCTAGAACCTTTTGGAGAAGCAAATAAAGTGCCATTATTTTTAATAAGAAATCTAAAAATAGATTCTATAAGAGCACTTTCAGAAGGAAGACATTTAAAACTTACATTAAGAGATGAAAATTTTGTAATTAATGCAATAGGATTTGAACTAGGATATTTAGCAGAGGAATATAGAATTGGAGATAGAATAGATGTTGTTGGAACTTTAGAAATCAATAGTTTTAATGGATTTAGTTCTATACAAATAAATATGAAAGACATTAGAAAAAGCTATTAGATAGGGGGAATGCTTATGTCAGAAGTACAAAATAAATCAATAGAAGATATAATTAGTTTGGTAAAACAAAAAAAGAGATGGGCAGATACAAAGCTTATAATAAAAGCATATAATTATGCAAAAGAAAAACATGGAACTCAATGTAGAAAATCTGGAGAGCCATATATAATTCACCCTGTTCAAGTAGCATATATTTTAGCAGATATTGGATTAGATGAAGCTACAATTTGTGCAGCATTATTACATGATGTTGTTGAAGATACTGAAGTTACTCATGAAGATTTAGTAAGAGATTTTGGAGAGGAAATTGCAACTATGGTTGCAGGTGTTACTAAACTTGGAGAATTAAGATATCAAGCAAGTACAGAAGAGCTTCTAGTATACAATTACAGAAAAATGTTCCTTGCAATGGGAAAAGATATTAGAGTAATAATAATAAAGTTAGCAGATAGATTGCATAATTTACGTACTTTAAAATATTTAAGAAGAGATAGACAAATTGCTAATGCCAAAGAAACTATGGAATTATATGCTCCACTTGCAAATCGTTTAGGTATTTATTCATTAAAATGGGAACTAGAAGATTTAGCTTTTAAATATTTATATCCAGAAGAATATAGGGAATTAGTTGAAGGTATAGATAAGAAGAGAGAAGAAAGACTTCAATTTATAGAAAAAATAATGGATGATATTAGGGGACAATTAAAGAAACAGAAAATAGAAGCAGAAGTTACAGGAAGAGCAAAGCACTTATATTCAATATATAGAAAAATGAAAAGAGACAATAAAACTTTAGATCAAATTTATGATTTATTTGCATTAAGAATATTAGTTAATTCTGTAAAAGACTGCTATGCTGCATTAGGTGTAGTTCATGAAATGTACAGCCCAATGCCAGGAAGATTTAAAGATTATATAGCAGTTCCAAAACCTAATATGTACCAATCTATACATACAACATTATTAGGAGAAAAGGGAACTCCATTCGAAGTACAAATTCGTACATGGGAAATGCATAGAATTGCAGAATATGGTATAGCTGCACACTGGGCATATAAAGAGGCAAATTATGGTAAAAAAGGAAAACAAGTTGTCACAGTTACTAAAGATAAGCTTGCATGGCTTAGAGAAACATTAGAGTGGCAACAAGATATGAAAGATCCACAAGAGTTTTTAAATACATTAAAAACAGAATTATTCGAAGATGAAGTATATGTATTTACACCAAAGGGAAAAATACTAGTATTACCAAGAGATGCAACACCTATAGACTTTGCATATAGCATTCATGAAGAAATCGGAAACCACATGGTAGGATGTAAAATAAATAGTAAAATGATGCCAATAATTACAAAATTGCAAAGTGGAGATATTGTAGAAATAATGACATCTGATTCCCAAAAAGGACCTAGTAGAGACTGGCTTAAATTTATAAAAACAACAAAAGCCAAAAGCAAAATACAATCATGGTTTAAGAAAGAACAAAGGTCAGAAAATATTGAAAAAGGAAAAGATTTAATTGAAAAAGAAATAAAGAGAATTGGAATTAGTCATGATGAATTATTTAAACAAGATTACATAAATGCGGCATTAGATAGATATAAATTTAAAAATTTAGAAGACATGTATGCAAGTGTTGGATTTGGTGCAATATCACAAGTAAAAATCATATCTAGAATGTTAGAGGAATACAGAAAGAGTCATAAAGAAGAAAATATTGAACAAAAAATAGAAGAATTAACAAGTAAAAGAAAAACGGTAAAACCATCTAGCACAGGTGTTGTAGTAAAAGGAATAGATAATTGTTTAGTAAAACTTTCAAAATGTTGTAACCCAGTTCCAGGAGATAATATTATTGGATATATAACAAAAGGAAGAGGAGTTTCTGTACATAGAACAGATTGTGTAAATGTAAAAGACTTATTAAAAGAAGAAGACAGAATTATAGATGTTTACTGGTATACAGAAAAAGCAGCATCATACAATGTAGATATTACTGTATATGCAAATGATAGATCAGGATTACTTGCAGATGTAATTCAAGTTTTAAGTAATTTAAAAACAAAACTAATGGGCTTAAATTCTAAAGCAACAAAAGAACATATTGCTACAATAGAGATAACAATAGAAGTAGAAAACATAGAAGAATTAAATAAAGTATTAAAAGAACTAAGAAAAGTGGATAGTGTATATGAGGTAACAAGAAAGAAATAAAGGAGTTTTTTATGATACTAAAAAGAATAAAAGTACAAATGAAATTTGTTGGTGAAACTAATTGCTATATAATAGTAGATGAAACTCAAAAAAAAGCAATGGTAATAGATCCAGCAGGAGAGGTCCCTAAAATCATAGAAATTTTAGATACCTTAGGGGCAGAATTAGTATATATTTATTTAACTCATTGCCATGCTGATCATATAAATGGCGTAAATGAGCTAAAAAAAGAAAAAGGAGGAAAAGTCCTTATTCACAGAAAAGGAAGAGAAAACTTAGAAAACAGAGTTCCCGTACTTGCAGAATATATTGGGCTTCCTCCAATATATGTAAAAGAAGATAGTATTGTAGATGATGATGATATTTTACATGTTGGAGATTTAGAATTCAGAGTCATTTATACTCCAGGACATACTGATGACGGAACATCTTTGTATTGTGAAAAAGAAGAAATGCTATTTTCAGGAGACACTCTATTTAAAGGTGCCTGGGGAAGAGTAGATCTACCTACAAGTGATTTTGATTCTATTATGAATTCAATAATAAAGAAATTATTAATATTACCTGAGAATACAATAGTATATCCAGGGCATGGAAAGCCAACTAGAATAGGGGACGAAAAACCAATTTATTTGGAAGCTAAACCAAATATAGATTAACAAGGAGTGGAAAATATGGAAAGAATAGAACCAAGAACTTTATCTGGCTTTATGGAATTATTACCAAATGAACAGATATTATTTAATCAAATGAAAGAAAAGATACAAAAAACATATGAGAAATTTGGATTTTTACCATTGGATACGCCAATAATTGAATCAGCAGAAGTATTACTTGCAAAAGCAGGTGGAGAGACAGAAAAACAAATATATAGATTTCAAAAAGGAGACAGTGATTTAGCTTTAAGATTTGATTTAACAGTTCCACTTGCTAAATATGTAGCAAAAAATTATGGTAGTTTAAGTTTTCCTTTTAGAAGATATCAAATAGGAAAAGTATATAGAGGAGAACGTGCACAAAAAGGAAGATATAGAGAATTTTATCAATGTGATATAGATATAATTGGTGATGGAGAATTAGATTTAATAAATGATGCAGAAATTCCAAGTATTATTTATACACTTTTTAGAGAATTAGGTTTTGAAGATTTTACTATAAAAATTAATAATAGAAAAATCTTAAATGGTTTATTTGAAGGAGTAAACCAAAAAGAAAATGCTACAGAGATTTTAAGAATAATTGATAAAATAGAAAAAATAGGAAAAGAAGCAGTAATAGAAGAATTAAGAAAATTAGATGTAAAAGAAGAGCAAATAAATTCTATTATGAATTTTATAGAAATAGAAGGAACTTCTGATGAAAAGTTACAAAAACTAGAAAATTTAGGAATAACTAATGAAACTTATAAAAAAGGTGTAGAAGAATTAAAAACAGTTGTTAAAAATGTAAGATTATTTGGAGTACCAGAAGCTAACTTTAAAGTAGATTTAACAATTGCAAGAGGATTAGATTATTATACAGGAACAGTATACGAAACATTTTTAAATGATTACAGAGAATTAGGAAGTGTATGTTCTGGAGGAAGATACGAAAACTTAGCAGAATATTATACAGATAAAAGTTTACCAGGAGTAGGAATTTCAATTGGTCTTACTAGATTATTCTATAAACTAAATGAATTAAATATAATAAAAGCAGAGAAAAAATCAATTTCTGATATCTTAATTATTCCAATTACAGAAAAATTAGAAGAACCAATAAAATTAGCTACAGAAATAAGAAAATTGGGAATAAATACAGAAATTTATTTAAATGATAAAAAATTAAAAGCTAAATTTAAATATGCAGATAAGTTAGAAATACCATATGTAATAGTTATTGGTGATGATGAGATAAATTCAAATAAAATTAAGTTAAAGAATATGAAAACTGGAGAAGAAAAAGAAATTAATATGGATGCAACAGAAATTGCAGCTAATATAAGAAACTAACAATATTGGTAGAGGTTTTGAGAACGTTCCTGGAATTCGGGGACGTTCTGCTGGGATTTGGGGACGTTCCTTTTTTCCCTTTTCGGGATTTAAACAACGTCCCCAAATCCCGGTGCACAAATCTCTGTGCCTTAATTCATGTCCTAAATTTCTGTCATATTTCTATAAAATATGAATATATATATATTAAGTATATGTGTACAAGGGTGAAAAATTTTATGGTAAATATGAGAGTAATAAAAGCAAAAAATGCTATTATGACTTTAGTTATAATGGCTTTTTTAATAATGCTTATAATAAAAATATTCTTGTTTGGAAAAGATAAAATAAAAGATTTATCTTTAATTCCAGTTATACAAGATACAATAATTTCTGCTAGTGGAAATTCACTAAAGGAATTTAAAAGTATAGATAGAGATAATACAGAACAGCTATTAAGTTCGGAACTACAAATGAGTAAGTTTATAAAATCTGATGAGGAACAACTAGCGACTGAAAATACAATTCAAGTTCAAAACCAAACACAAGTGTCTACTGTAAGCCAAGAAGAAGCACAAACGGGATTACAAACAGAGGTGGTATCTGGTGGAAATATTAATGCTAAATATACAAATGAATATAATGGAGTGCAAATAAAAAATGAATCAAAATATGAATTAACACAAGAAATGTTAACTCCAGATATAGAATTAGAAAACAAAAAAGATATTATTATTTACCATACACATACCTGCGAAAGTTATACACAAAGTACAGGTTTTGAATATACACCAAGTGGTAATTTTAGAACAACAGATTTAAACTTTTCTGTTGTAAGAGTTGGAAGAGAGCTAAAAGATAGGCTAACTAATTATGGATTTAATGTAATACATGATGAAACATATCATGACTATCCTGCATATAGTGGTTCATACAATAGATCCCTTACAAGTATAAAAAATGATTTAGCTGCTAATCCAAACACACAAATTGTTATAGATTTACATAGAGATGCAGTTGGAGAAGCTGGTACATATGCACCCACAGTTAAAATTGGTGATGATTATGTTGCACAAATAATGTTTGTAATAGGAACAGATGGAGGAGGACTTACACATAGTCAGTGGGTACAAAATTTAAAATATGCAATAAAAATTGTAGAAAAGGGTAACGAACTATATCCGGGTCTATTTAAACCAATAATGGTAAGAAACTCTAGATATAATCAACATGTTGCAAAAGCTGCTACAATAATGGAAATAGGAGCAACTGGAAATACAATGGATCAATGCTTAAATAGTATGAAATATCTAAGTAAAGTAATGGATGAGGCTTTAAATAAATAAAAGAAAAAATGTTGAAAAATGTATTGTTAAGGGAAATTTTTTATGATATAATACCTTCTAGTGTCAAATTCTAGGAGGTAATTATTGTGAAAGAAAGAAATTTAAGAAAAACAAATATCGTATGTACAATAGGACCAGCAGTAGAAAATAGAATGGATGAATTAATGAAAGCTGGAATGTCTATTGCAAGAATTAATTTTTCTCATGGAGATTTTGAGGAACAAAAAGACAAAATTGAAAGATTTTTTGAAATAAGAAAAGAATTAGGTCTACCAGTTGCAATTATGTTAGACACAAAAGGACCAGAAATAAGAACAGCATTAAACAAAGCTGGAAGAGATGTAAAAGTACAATTAAAAGAAGGTCAAAAATTTACATTCTTCTATGAAGACAGATTAGGAGATGAAGAAGGTACTTCATTATCTTACAAAGATTTATATAAAGATGTAAAACCAGGAAACTTAATTTTAATTGATGATGGAAAAATTCAAATAAGAGTAGACGAAATAAAAGATAAAGATATAGTAGGAACTGTATTAAATGATGGTGGTGCAGGATCAAGAAAAAGTATAAATGTACCAGGTGTTTCTATAAAAATACCATTCTTAAGCCCTAAAGATATAAATGACTTATCAAATGGAGCAAGAGTTGGATTTGATTATGTTTCTGCATCATTTGTAAGAAATAAAGAAGATGTAGCCCAAATGCGTAAAGTATTAGACGATAATGGTGGAAAAGATGTTAAAATCTTAGCTAAAATCGAAAATCAAGAAGGAATAGACAATTTCGAAGAAATTTTAGCAGCTTGTGATGGTATAATGGTAGCTCGTGGTGACATGGCTGTAGAAGTTCCATTCGAAGAAGTACCAGTTGTACAAAAAAGATTTATTAAGAGATGTAACGAAGAAGGAAAATTAGTAATAACAGCTACACAAATGTTAGAAAGTATGACAAACAACCCATTACCAACAAGAGCTGAAGTAAGTGACGTTGCAAACGCTATTTACGACAGAACAGGATGTATAATGCTTTCTGGAGAAACAGCAATGGGAGATTATCCATTAGAATGTGTTAATACAATGGTAAAAGTTGCTAAGAGTGTAGAACCAACAATTAATTATTGGAAGAGATTTACAAAGAAAGATTGGAGAATAGAAGAAGCAGACATCGAATCACACGCAGCTTATACAACATGTGTAACAGCTAGAGATATCAAAGCTGACGCTATAATAGATTATACACATACAGGAAATTCTGCAAGAAGATTAGCAGGATATGGACCAGCTTGTCCAATATTTGCTATTACAGATTCAGAAAAAGTATACAATCAATTAGGACCAGTTTGGAATGTATACCCAATCTTAATTAAAGACGGAGCAGATATAGATGATACAATCGAAAAAGGTGTAGAAAAATTAATAGAATTAGGAAACTTAGAAGAAGGAGATACAGCTGTTTTATGTGGAGGACCACAAATAATGAGTAAAGAAAAATCAAAATATGCTGTTAATAAAACAGTTGGAGGTATCTTAAAAATATAATCAAAAGGGATTTGGGGACGTTCCTCGAATCCTTTTTTGTTCCAGAAAAATACAAGGTAAGTTGTCAATTATGAAGCAATTATGTACAAGTGGCGAAGATACATTTTTATTATAAAAGACGAAAAGCCTTTTTGAAAACTAATAATTTACATAAATTGAAAAATATGTTATAATATAATGTGTAACGGAGAAATACTTTAGGAAATAGGAGGATACATAATGGCAAAGCAACAAGAGACAACATCATATGTTTCTGAGATAAGTGCGATGATTGAAGCATTTATAAGGAAACCTCCGGAAAGTGTTGATTCTGATGAAGCGTTAAGTATCGAGGCGAAACTTTCTGACATCACAAAAGCAGTACGAGATTTGCTTGAGGATGAGGAATCGCCCGATGTGCAAGATATGCTAAAAGCATATCGAGACCAAGTTAAAGAATTGACACAGGGACAGGCTTGAGGCCTGTCCTATCTATATATAAAATGTGATATTTATGAGAGTAAGTTATAATAATTTAAATTATAATAAGTTAAATAGAGAAATGAGAATGGATAAAGTAAGTAAAATTGTTGAATTTTTCAAAACACAGGGCTATAAATTTGAAACTAAAAATTATAATATGTTAGATAATATGGCTAGATTGAATCTTATAGCTGATACACTAGAAAAAATTAATCCTGAATACAGAAATACTTTTATAAAAATAGAAGAGAAAAAGCCAAAATCTAAACAAATAGAATTAGAATATGATTTTGATTTACATGAAGTTATGGAATCAGCAGAGGGAATACCAACAACAGAAAAAGCTTTAGAAATATTTTATTCAAATCGTATTGCACATACTTGTAGAGATGCGCAGAAAAAAATGCTAGATGATTTATTTAAAGAAAAGAACATGGAAAATGCAGGTTATGCAAGTTTAATGTATAAATTTTCTGGTAAAGAAATAGAGCAAATAGCAAAGTCAACACAGAGATATTTCATTGCCAAAAGTAATATGAATACTAGGGTTGAGGATATTGCTAAAAGACAATTAGCAAGATTTGGAATAAGTATGGATGAAATAGAAACCTTAAGAAAAAGAGGATATGATGTATTAGCTAAAGGACATGTAGATTGTATGGCAATAAAAGATAGAGCAATAGATGAAAGTATAAAATTACTTAAAGAAGATGGAACACAGTCTTTTGGCTTGACAAAAGTTAAAAGTATAGATGGCAAAAAAGAAGAAAATGTTTTTGTTATAGATGTGCCTTGTTTTGGTCAGATGTCTGTACATATGTATGATGAAAGGTTAATTACAGCATTGGCAGAACATGAATATAAATATCCAATTTGTAATACAGATAATGTTCTACTAATAGATAGAGTGTCTGCATATCAAGAAAGTTTTATATTACAAGATACACCAGAGTTAATAGAGTCTTTAAGAAAGCTAAAATCTCGTAAAGAAGCTCATGAAATTGCTGTAAAAGCTGGTTTTGAAAAGGACGAACTTAAAATGCTATATCAAACAAATGAAGAAGGAGATGAAAGATAATGGATAAAGAGATAATAAAATATTTAGCAAAGAATAAATATTTAAAAGAAAAATTAGAAATAATTGATAACTTAATAAAAGAACAAGACTATAAAGAAGCATATTTTAAATTAGCAGCAATTTTAGAATTTATAAATATTAAATATATAAAACATAAATACAATATGGATATGCCAAATTCAACTGTAATAAATATAGCAAATACATATGAAGATAGAGACGAAAAATTATTTAAAGAAATGTTAGCTATAAATGCAGAATATAATCAAATGGATACAAATAATGTAACAATGGACGATGTAGAATATTTAGCTGGTATGGTAGATACAATATATGAATATATGTTAGAAAGTACAGGCGAATTTATATAAGCTATAGAATTTGGGGACGTTCTTCGAATCTATAATTTAGGTAGAAAAAAAGGAACGTCCCTAAATTCTATTTACAAATTATGTAGACTGTTATATAATATAGGGGAAAAATAAAGGAAAAAGGAGTAAAAAATGGATAAATTTAAGAAATATCTTAAATATGCATTACTATTGGTATTACTATTTATATTTGTCTCAATAATGTCAAAATTAATAATAATATCAATGTATAAACCAAAAGAATGTAAAGTATTATTTGAAAATCCAAAAATAGAAATAATAGATTCTAAAGCAACAAATGCAAATGGATATATTTATGGTTGTATAACGAATACTACAGGAAGCACAATAGAAAATAAATTTATAAAATTAGATTGTTATTCAGAATATGATAATAATATAAATACAGGATATGCACAAATATTTAAATTAGAGCCAGACGAAAGTCAGTACTTTACTATAAAATATAAATGCCAAGGAACAGAAAGAGTAGAAATTTCAATGTCAGACACAGCACCAGATTATTTATTAAATCCTATAGATATTGAACTTACTCAAACTCAAAAAATGGCCCTTTTAGCAGGTGGGTTAATAGTAATTTATTATATGCCAGTTGGATATTTATTCGGACTTTTCCCATTTTAATAAATAAACTCATAAAAATACTTGAAATTTTATTAATTACATTGTAATATAGTTGATAGCAATAAAAATATTCTAAATATATAAATATTTTTATTGCTATTTTAAATTTTTTGTAATATAATTGTAACAGACTTGTAATAATAATAGAAAAGGAGAGTATCAATGTTTGGTTTTGGTCAAGATATAGGAATAGATTTAGGTACAGCCACAGTAATTGCATATGTAAAAGGCAAAGGTATCGTATTAAGAGAACCTTCTGTTGTTGCTGTAGATAAAAATTCTGGAGATGTTCTTGCAGTAGGTCAGGAAGCAAGAAGAATGCTAGGAAGAACACCGGGAAATATCGTAGCCACTAGACCATTAAGAGACGGGGTAATATCAGATTATACAGTAACAGAAAAAATGTTAAAATATTTTATAAATAAAGTGTGTGGAAAATTTATATTTGCACCAAGAATTATGATATGTATACCATCTCAAGTAACAGAAGTAGAAAAAAGAGCAGTAATAGATGCAGCATCACAAGCTGGTGCTCGTAAAGTATACTTAATAGAAGAACCAATAGCAGCAGCAATAGGTGCAGGAATAGACATTTCTAAACCTTGTGGTAACATGATTGTAGATATTGGTGGTGGAACTACAGACATTGCTGTAATCTCTTTAGGAGGTTCTGTTGTTAGTACATCATTAAAAGTTGCAGGGGATAAATTAGATGAAGCAATAGTAAAATATATAAAAAGAAAACACAATATAATGATAGGTGAAAGAACAGCAGAAGATCTAAAAATTAATATAGGTTGTGTTTATCCAAAAATACAAGACGTAGAAATGGATATAAGAGGAAGAGATTTATCAACAGGTTTACCAAAAACAATTACAGTATATTCTAGCGAAATGTTAGAAGCTTTAATAGAACCAGCAATGATGATTGTAGATGCAGTTCACTCTGTTTTAGAAAGAACTCCACCAGAACTTGCAGCAGATATAAGCGACAGAGGAATATATATGACAGGCGGAGGATGTTTAGTAGACGGTCTAGATAAATTATTACAAGAAAAAACAGGAATAAATGTAATGATAGCAGAAGACGCAATTTCTTGTGTTGCCTTAGGAACAGGAAAAGCATTAGACAATCTTGATGCACTTGATGGTAAAACAAGAAAATAAGTTATTGTCAAAGTATTCCAATAAAATGTATATATTAAGAAGAATAGCCCTCTTCATTTATATATCAAGCACTTTGTTTTTTAGCGAGGTGCTTTTTTTGTATATAATTATCTTAAAAACTTATAAATTGATAGGCTCAACCAATTTAACACTTTATGGCAAAGAACATATACTATATAAGAAGGTGATTATATGCAGGATTTTATACCAAATGCAATCTTATGGACACTTGCTTTATATGGTTTAATAGAAATTGCAAAAACTATAAGATATTATTTTGCTTGTACAAAATTTAAACAAGATGGAATATATTTAATTATAGCAGCCAAAAATCAAGAAGATAGAATAGAATGTTTTACTAGAAATATAATTTGCAAATTATTATATGGAAAAGAAGAGTTAACAAAGGGAATTATAATGGTAGACTTGGACTCGACTGATGATACATACGAGATAATCTCGAAATTAGCAAAAGATTATAATTTTATAAAAGCTTCGGATTGGAATGAGTGTAAAGAGATAATGGATGAAATTTCAAAATAGATTTGTTAATATCTATCTAATGTGATAAAATTATTGCATTAGCAGGTAAACTGTAGAAAAGAGGGTAAAAGTGGAACTTTCAGGACAACTAACAGAAATAATATATCAAAATGAAGTTAATAGTTATTTAATTGGAATATTAGAAAACGAAGAAGATACTATTACAATAGTAGGTTATATGCCTTTTTTAGTAGAGGGAGATTATATTAAGGTTATAGGGAATTTTGTAACACATAAAGAATATGGAAAGCAATTTAAAGTAGAAACTTTCGAAAAGGTAATGCCAAAAACATTGGATTCATTAGAAAAATATTTATCAAATGGTACAATAAAGGGAATTGGTCCTGCAACAGCTAAAAAAATCGTAGCAACATTTGGAGAAGATACAATAAATGTATTTAAATTCGAACCAGAGAAATTAACACAAATAAAAGGAATTACTAAAGAAAAAGCTATAGAGATGGCACAATGTTTTGTAGAAAACTGGGAGTTATGGCAAATTGTTGGTTTTTTAGATAATTTTGGAATAAGCCCAGCAAATGCAAAAACTATATATAAAAAGTTAGGACCACAAACAATTGATGAAATTGAATCAAACCCATATATATTAATAGATTTGGTAAAAGGCGTAGACTTTGCAAAGCTAGATAAATATGCATTAGAAAATGGATTCGAGATAAACAATTATAAAAGGATTAAATGTGGAATAAAATATAGCTTAGTAAAAATTACATATAATGGTCATTGCTGTACACTAGAAGCTAATTTAATAAAATATGTTAAAGAACTTTTAAAAGTTGAAGATGACGATATAGAGCATTGTTTAATAGATTTAAATGTAAAAGAAGAAATAGTAATAGAAAAAAGAGAAGACGAAAACTGGGTATATAGTAAAGAAATATATGATGCAGAGGCTAATATTGCAAGTAAGTTAATATTATTAGATTCAGCACAAAATATAAAAAGAATAGCTGGTTTTGATAGTGAACTAGAAAAAATAGAAAAAGCAGGAAATATAAATTTATCAGCAAAACAAAAAGAAGCTATACAAGCAATAAATTCTAATAATGTTGTAATAATAACAGGAGGTCCAGGTACAGGTAAAACAACTATCATAAAAAATGTTATAGATATTTATAAGTCACATGGTAAGAAGGTGGTTTTATGTGCACCAACTGGACGAGCTGCAAAAAGAATGACAGAAATGACTGGTGAAGAAGCCAAAACATTACATAGATTATTAGAAATAGGCAAAATAGAAAAAGATAATGAATTTACTATAATGAATTATGAAGTAGCACCAATAGATGCAGATGTAATAATTGTAGATGAGGCATCTATGGTAGATATATACTTAATGAATTACCTATTAAATGGTATTTACCAAGGCACAAAACTTATTTTAGTAGGTGATACAGACCAGCTTCCTTCTGTTGGACCAGGTAGTGTTTTAAAAGATATAATAAATTCGGAGCGAATAAAAACAATCTTTTTAGATGAAATTTTTAGACAAGCTGCTCAAAGTAAAATAATTGTTAATTCACATAGGGTAAATGATGGTGAATATTTCTTAGATAAAGAAGAACAAGAAGGCTTAAAAGATGATTTCTTCTATATAAAAGAAAAGAGCCAAGATATAATGTTAGACCAAATAATTTCGCTATGTAAAGGAAGACTAAAGAACTTTGGAGATTATGATTTCTTCGAAAATATTCAGATTCTTTCACCTACAAAAAAAGGATTGTTAGGCACTAAAGAGTTAAACAAAAGATTACAAGAAGAATTAAATCCTTCAAGTGACGAAAAAAACGAGAAAAAAGTAGGAGAGGTTATTTTTAGAGAAGGCGACAGGGTAATGCAAGTAAAAAATAACTATGATATTTACTGGGAAAAGGGTAATACACTTAGTCTAACTTACGAAAATGGAACTGGTATATTTAATGGAGAACTTGGGAAAATAGTAAAAATAGATTTCTTGAACAAGCAAATAAAAATATTATTTGATGACGAAAAAGAAGCATGGTATGCATTTTCCGATATGGATCAGATAGAACATGCATATGCAATAACTGTTCACAAAGCACAGGGTAGTGAATTTGATGTTGTAATAATGGTTGTAACGCAGTCTTCTGCAATGTTACTTACAAGAAATTTACTATATACTGGACTTACAAGAGCAAAAAAATTACTTATATTAATAGGAAATGATAATGTAGTAAAATTTATGATACAAAATGCAGATACTAAAATACGTAATACAGGATTAGAATATAAACTAAAAATGATATCTTAATTTAAATTGGGGGCTAATTTAAGGAGGTATATGAATCTTTTTAATGCAGTTCTCAATTTATTTTTTCCAAAAACATGTGGTATATGTGAAAAAATATGTACAAGTGTAATATGTAGTGTATGTAAAAAGGAATTAGAAAAAATAACATTTCCACACAGAAAATGTTTTTTAGAAATAACAGGTGTATACTATGATGAACATATGCACATTTTTAAATATGAAGGGCTTATAAAAGAAAAGATTAGACAATATAAATTTGGTAATCAAGCTTATTTATGTGAGTTTTTTGCAGAAATAATTTATTCTAATAAAAAAGTTATGAAATATATAAATAATTATGATTATATAATACCAATTCCTCTACATAAATATAGGAATAGAGAAAGAGGGTACAACCAATCATTTTTAATATTGAAAGCATTAGCCAAAAAGAATAAAAATATAATTATTAAAAATAATATATTACAAAAACAGAGAAATATAAAACCTCAAAGTAGTTTGAATAAATTAGAAAGAAAAAATAACATAAAGAATGCATATGCTATAACGAATAAGTTAGAAATAAAAAATAAGAAGATACTGTTATTTGATGATGTTTTTACAACAGGAAGTACCACAAATGAATGTAGTAGAATTCTTAAAGAAAATGGAGCTAAAAAAATAGGTGTATTAACAATAGCAAAAGATTAATAGATAACAGAAATAAGCATCTAGCTAATAAACTAGATGCTAAAATTTATATTTCCATTTGACTTCCTAAAAAACTAGCAGCAGATTGTGCAACTTTTGCTTCAACATCAGTCATTTTAGTAGATGCTTCTTTAGAAAGTAAAATTACAGTTCCAATAGAATCTCCATTAGAAATAATTGGATATACGATCTGAGAATTATACCTTTTATCTTTTTTATCATTTTTTACAATAGGAACAGATAAATTGTTGTTTTTATCACTCTTATAAACTTCTTTATCCTCCATTATTTGCTCAATTTCTTTGCTTAAACTTTGTTCTAAGTAATCTTTTTTTGAACCACCGGCAACAGCAATTACAGTATCTTTATCTGTTATGCAAGCAATATGTCCTGTAGTTTTTGCCAAAGTTTCAGCATATCCAAGAGCAAATTCTGATAATTCGCCAATAGGAGAATATTTTTTTAATATAACTTCGCCTTCTTTATCTGTAAAGATTTCTAAAGGGTCACCTTCTTTTATTCTTAAAGTTTTTCTTATTTCTTTCGGAATAACAACTCTACCTAAATCATCAATTCTTCTTACTACTCCAGTTGCTTTCATATTTTTCCTCCTTTTTACTTTGTCTAAAATTAGTATTTCTAGAAAAAATTAAATTATACACTAAAAGATAAAAATATGATAAATCTTGCAATTTACAGCATAATATAATATAATCTAAATGCGTAAAATTTAAGCTGATTACAACATAATTGGGTATTACAAATTAAACGCAAATGAGAGGGAGAATGAAAATGAAAGCAATAGAAATAAGAAATAAATTTTTAAAATTTTTTGAAGAACACGATCATAAAATAATACCAAGTGCACCATTAATACCAATTAATGATCCATCTGTTTTATTTACAACAGCTGGAATGCAACCATTGGTACCATATTTATTAGGAGAAAAACATCCAGAAGGTAATAAATTAACAGATTACCAAAAATGTTTAAGAACAAACGATATAGATGAAGTAGGAGATAATAGACACTTAACATATTTCGAAATGTTAGGAAACTGGTCATTAGGAGCATATTTTAAAGAAGAAGCTATAAAGATGAGCTTTGAATTCTTAACAAAAGTGTTAAATATACCAGTAGAAAAATTATCTGTTACTTGTTTTGCAGGAAATGAAGATGCACCAAAAGACGAAGAAGCTGCAAAATATTGGGAAGAAGCAGGAATACCAAAAGAAAGAATATACTTCTTAAAAGAAAACTGGTGGATTGCTGGTGAAGAAGGACCTTGTGGACCAGACACAGAAATGTTTTATGACACAGGAAAACCAAAATGTTCAGAAGGATGTAACCCAGATTGCGATTGTGGTAAATATGTAGAAATATGGAATAATGTATTTATGAAATATTTTAAACATAAAGATGGTACATTAACAGAATTAAAACAACACAATGTAGATACAGGTCTTGGTCTAGAAAGAATGACAATGTTATTACAAGGAAAACAAACACCATTCGAAACAGAACTATTTGCTCCAGTAATGGACAAGTTAGAAGAACTACAAAAAGTAGACAATATTAATAGTAGAAGAATAGTTGCAGAACATTTAAGAGCATCTATGATGATAATAGCAGATGGTGGTAGACCAAGTAATATAGATAGAGGATATATTTTAAGAAGATTAATTAGAAGAATGATAAGACATTTAAATAAATTACAAATAGATCTATCAGAAACAGAAAACTTAATAAATCTAAATATCGAAACATTAAAAGAAATGTATCCAGACCTAGTTACAAATAAAGAAATAATTAAACAAGTTATACTAGAAGAACAAAGTAAATTTGTTAAAACTCTAGAACATGGAGAAAGAGAGTTTATAAAAGCTACTAATAAGGCAAAAGAACAAGGAAAAGATGTTATAGATTCTGAAACTGTATTTAGATTATATGATACTTATGGTTTCCCACCAGAAGTAACAGAAGAATTAGCTAAAGAAAATAACATTAAAGTAGATATGGAAGGATTTAATAAATTATTTAAAGAACATCAAGAAAAATCAAGACAAGGTAGTGAACAAAAATTTAAAGGTGGTTTAGCAGAACAAAATGAGCAAACTATAGCTTACCATACAGCAACACATTTATTACATGAAGCATTAAGAGAAGTATTAGGAGACCATGTAAAACAAAGTGGTTCAAACATTACAACAGAAAGATTAAGATTTGACTTTACACATCCTCAAAAAATGACTAAAGAAGAAATACAAAAAGTAGAGGATTTAGTAAATGAAAAAATAAAAGAGGATTTACCAGTAACTTGTGAAGAAATGAGCTATGATGAAGCTAAGAAGTCAGGTGCGATAGGTTTATTTACTAACAAATATGGTGATAGAGTAAAAGTATATACAATAGGAGACTTTAGTAAAGAAATCTGTGGAGGTCCTCACGTAAAACACACAGGGGAACTAGGAAGATTTAAAATTAAGAAAGAAGAATCTAGTTCATCTGGAATTAGAAGAATAAAAGCAGTTTTAATAAAATAATATAAAAATAGGGATTGGGGGACGGTCCTAAAATCCCTACTGTATAAAAAATATCAAAGGGAAAAAAACACCGTCCCCAATTCCCGTGGAGGTAAAAATGGAAGATTGTTTATTTTGTAAAATAATTAATAGAGAAATATCATCAACAATAGTATATGAAGATGACGAAATATTGGCATTTAAAGATATTAATCCAATAGCTCCTGTTCATATATTAGTAATCCCAAAGAAACATTATAATGATATTAGCGAAGTACCAGAAAACGAAGCAGAAATAATTGCAAAAATTCATATGGTTATAAATAAAATAGCTAAAGAGCAAGGTATTGCAGATAAAGGGTATAGAATTATAAATAATTGTAAAGAAGATGGAGGACAAGAAGTAAAACACTTACATTTTCATCTAATAGGTGGCAAAAAATTAGGAACAAAAATGTGTTAAAAACAAAAGAAAAAATTTACATAAAGTATATGAAAACATATAAAAATATGTTATAATATACTTTAGATAGGTAATTGGAGGTAAAATTATGTTTGTTGATAGTAAATATAGTAAAGTATTAACTGTTTTATTAATCGTTGTAATAGTGGGAATTGTTGGTTTACTAGCTTTTTTAGGATATGAGATGTATACTAAATATTTCCTAGAAGAAGATACACAAGCATATATGGATGACTATGCAAACTCTTTAGGAATTCAGCCTTTAGAAGAAAATAATGTAACTGGTGACTTTAATTCCTTATTAGATGTTAATGCAGTTACAAATGCAAGTGGTGATAGCACAGGAACTGCAAAACAATTTAAAGGTTTTGATGTTGTAGGAGCAATAGAAATTCCAAAAACTAATGTAAATCTTCCAATATTAAAACAGATGGGAACAAGAGCTATGAATACATCAGTCGTAATGCAATATGGACCAGGACCAAATCAAGCGGGAAATACAGTAATTGCAGGACATAACTATAGAAACGGACAATTCTTTTCAAATAATTATAAATTAGAAAATGGAGATACTATTTATATTACAGATAATTCTGGAACAAGATTAAAATATGTAATATATAATAAATATGAAACAACTCCAGAAGATGCAGATTATATGGATAGAGATACTGGAGGGAAACCAGAAATATCTTTAACAACATGTACAGATGATAGTAAAGCAAGAATTATAATTTGGGCAAAACTTGCAGAATAATCAAAAAGGGATTTTGGGGACGTTCCTTAAATCCCTTTTTTTGGATTTTTAAAAATATCGTATGAGTGGAAAAGTAATTAATAGGAGGTAGAAATGTCTACTGCAGCAGATACATACAAAAAAGTTTTAAATATATTTTTTATAATATTATTAATAGTACTATTATGTATAGCAGGATATGTAATTTATAAATTTATTTCTGCTAAAATTATAAATGACGATTCGGACGAATATATAGCAGAATTTACAGATGAAATCGGAGATATTGATGAAAATATAATAAGTGATGATGCAACAACAACTACTACTGAGTCAGATGAAAATACTAGTAAAGCAGACAAAGTAAAATCAGCAAGAAGTTCAAAAACTAAGAAAACTGTTAGTCAATATTATAATTATGATGTTTGTGGATATATAAGAATACCTAAAACAGGAATACAGTATCCAATTATAGCTACGTTATCAAAACAAGCCTTAGAGAAAGGTGTATGTGTAGAATATGGACCTGGACCAAATGAACCTGGAAACACAGTAATTGCAGGACATAATTATTTAAATAGATTATTTTTCTCAAAAAATAAAAATTTAAATATAGGTGATAAAGTATATATTACAGATTTGTATGGAGTAACTGTAGAATATACGATATATAATAAATTTGAAACATCTCCACAAGACACAAGCTATATGTTTAGAGATACTGGCGGAATACCAGAGATAACACTTGCAACATGTTCTCAAAATGGATCAGCAAGATTAATTTTATATGCAAAATAATAAAAAAATATTGAAAAAATTTTTAATAAGTGATAAAATACAACTACTTTAAAAGGGAGTAGCTTGTAAACTACTAATCAACAGTCGCGAAGTATTCTGGTTAGTAACCTAATTTAGGTAAGCAAGACTTTTAAAAAACACAAAAAGTTTTTTAAAGTCTTGCTTTTTGTGTATAATACTAAAAAAGGAGAGATGAATAGTGAATTGGTTTAACAAAGGAATAAGTCAAGTAGAAAAAGAATTACAAACCAATATTAAGGAAGGCTTAACAGAAGAACAAGTAAAGGCAAATTATGAAAAGTATGGCATGAACGAATTAAAACAAAAAAAGAAAAAATCTTTATTTGTAAAATTCTTAGAACAATTTAAAGATTTTATGATTATCGTTTTAATTATTGCAGCCATAGTATCTGGAGCTGTAGGAATTGCAGAAGGCGAAGGAATAACAGATACAATTATAATTTTAATAGTTGTAGTACTTAATGCAATAATTGGAGTAGTACAAGAAAGCAAAGCAGAGAAATCATTAGAGGCACTTCAAAAATTAAGTGCACATGCATCAAAAGTTGTACGTAATGGAAAAGTAACAGTAGTGCAATCTAGAGAATTAGTACCAGGAGATGTCGTTGTTTTAGACACAGGTGACTATGTACCAGCAGACTTAAGAATAGTAGAAAGTGCAAACTTAAAGTCACAAGAGGCATCATTAACAGGTGAGTCTGTACCAGTAGATAAAAATACAGAAACTATAGATGATGAAAAAGTAAGTCTTGGTGATAGAACAAATATGCTTTTCTCTTCTTCACTTATAACTTATGGAAGAGGAAAAGGTATTGTAGTAGAAACAGGAATGAATACAGAAGTTGGTAAAATTGCTAAAATTATTAGTGATACAGAGGGGACAGAAACACCACTTCAAACAAAATTAAATAAATTAGGAAAAACATTAGGAATAGCAGCACTTGCAATATGTGTAGTAATATTTATAATAGGAATTGCTTATGGTAAAGATGTAATAGATATGTTTATGACAGCTGTTAGCTTAGCTGTTGCAGCAATTCCAGAAGGTTTAGCAGCAGTTTCTACAATAGTTTTAGCTATAGGTGTTCAAAGAATGGTAAAGAAAAATGCCATTATAAAGAAATTACCAGCAGTAGAAACATTAGGAAGCGCAACAGTTATATGTTCAGATAAAACAGGAACACTAACACAAAACAAAATGACTGTTCAAAAAGTATTTGTAAATAATGAAGTAAAAGAAGTTGCAGATATTAAAGATATCAGCAATGAATTAGATAGATTAATGCAAGTTTGTACACTATGTAATGATACAAAAATTGGTGCAGAAAACCAATTAACAGGTGACCCTACAGAAACAGCATTAATAGATTTAGGATTTAAAATTAATTTTGACGTAAAAGAAGTTTTAGAATTAAAAAGAGTAAAAGAAATTCCATTTGATTCTGACAGAAAATTAATGACTACAGTAAATAAAGTAGGAGAAAAATATTTTGTTTATACTAAAGGTGGAATTGATGAATTACTTGCAAGATGTAATTCTTATATAGTAAATGGAGAAATAAAGACAGATTTAGCAAATTATAAAGCAGAAATAGATAAATATAATGTTGATATGGCAAAAGATGCTCTAAGAGTATTATCTATGGCATATAAAGAATTAGATCATGAACCAACAGATGAAGAAATGAAAAACATAGAAAATGATTTAATATTTGTTGGAATGGTTGGAATGATAGATCCACCAAGAGAAGAAGTTAAAGTAGCAGTAGAAAAATGTAAAACAGCAGGAATTAAAACTGTAATGATTACAGGAGATCATAAGATTACAGCTGTTGCAATTGCAAAAGCATTAGGAATATTAGAAAACGAAGATGAAGCAATTACTGGTAGCGAACTTGAGGAAATGTCTGATGAAGATTTAACAAAAAATATTAGAAAATATTCAGTTTATGCAAGGGTATCACCAGAACATAAAGTTAGAATAGTAAAAGCTTGGCAAGCAAATGGAGAAATTGTTGCTATGACAGGTGATGGTGTAAATGATGCTCCAGCATTAAAAACAGCTGATATTGGTTGTGCAATGGGAATTGTAGGTACAGACGTTTCTAAGGAAGCAGCAGATGTAATATTAACAGATGATAATTTCGCAACAATAGTATCATCAGTAGAAGAAGGAAGACGTATTTATGATAATATACTAAAAGCTATCCAATTCTTACTTTCTAGTAATGTTGGTGAGATCATAGTACTATTTTTAGCAATTTTAATTACACCTTGGCTTGGAAGTACATTTAATATAGATATAGGTTTAATCGAAGTATTACTTCCAATTCATATATTATGGATTAATTTAGTAACAGATTCACTTCCTGCATTAGCATTAGCAGTAGATCCAGCAGAAGATGATGTAATGAAGAGAAAACCAAAGAAACAAAAAGGTATTTTTACAAAAGGTATGAGCTTTAGAGTTGTATACCAAGGAATAATGATTGGTTTACTTACACTTGCAGCATTTATAATTGGTATTGCAACACCAGAAGAAAATTTACCAACTATGGTAAAAATAGATGGAACTTTATATGGTGTTGAAGAAGTAGAAAACTTAGATGAAGCACTAGCAAATGGTGCAGAATATGTAGAAAAGCAAGAAGTAAAAGTAGAAATCGGTCAAACAATGGCATTTATGGTATTAGCATTTTCAGAATTAGTACATGTATTTAACATTAGAAATAACAAAAAATCTATATTCAAAACACATCCATTTAACAACAAAATGTTATTGCTAGCAATAGGCGCATCAGCAGCATTAATGCTTATAATATTGTTAGTACCAGCATTAAGACATATATTCAGTATACCAATTTTACCAATGGGCAATTTAATAGAAACAATTTTATTAATAATAGCGCCATTAGTAATTGTAGAAATATTCAAACTATTAAAAATAAACACAACAAAAGACGAAGCATAAATCAAAAGGGATTTAGAACGTTCCTAGGCAGGGATTTGGGGACGTTCCTTAAATCCCTTTTTTGAACTTTAGGGACGGAGCTTAAAGTTCAAAAATTATGTAAACACTACGAAACCAGCAACCAAAATATATTTTGTATTGAATTTTAAATATGCTTGATATATAATGGATGCGAAAAAAAGCAAATGTTAGGTGAACAAAAATGACATTAGATTTAATAGAGGTAAAACCTCACTTAAACGTAAAAAAAGTAGTAATAATTACAATAGTTTTGATATTAATCATATCGCTTATGTCTACAGCGATATTTTTTGGGGTGCGCCATTATAATAAGAATTTAAGTATAATAGAAAGTGATATATTAGCTAAAAACAGGCCAACTCACGAATTGTTTTTTTCAGACAATGCAAAGCAAAATAAAATTGTAGAAAGAGTTTCACATATTTATAATTCTGATTATAAAAGAGTATTTCTAACATTTGATGATGGGCCTTCAAAATCTGTTACTATTCCAATTTTGGATATATTAAAACAAAATAATGTTAAGGCAACATTTTTTGTATTGGGAAGTAATGCAGAAAGATATCCAGAAATAGTAAAAAGAGCATATCAAGAAGGGCATTATATAGCAAACCATAGTTTTACTCATGTTTATTCTAATATATATTCTTCACCACAGGCAGTGTTAGATGAATATAACAGAACAGAAACCGCTATAAAAAATGCAATAGGTGATCAAACATATAATTCTAGAGTATTTAGATTTCCAGGAGGAACCTCTGGAGGAAAGTATGCAGACATTAAGGCAGAAGCTGTTAATTTGCTAAATCAAAACAGTGTTGCACACCTAGACTGGAATGCCTTAACTGCAGATGCAGCAGGACTTGACAATGTAAATGATATGATGAGCTATGTAGAAAACACAATGGGAAATAAAAATAGTGTAGTTATATTAATGCACGATATAGGAACTAAAAAAAGTACGTATGAATTATTACCACAATTAATACAAGCGTTAAAAGAAAAGGGTTATGTGTTCGAAAATATATATGATATCTTAAAATAAAAACCAGAGCAAAATAAAATTGCTCTGGTTTTTAAGTATTATTTAAATTCGATAATAGCATGTGTTTTTTTATCATCTAGGCTTTTGATAATAACTTTATGAGTATTCTCTTCAAAGACATAATAACATTTTACAGTATCATGAAGTCTAATTTGTTTTTTATAAGTTATCTCAAAAAAGTTAAATGTATTATTTTTATAAACTTCTTCAGGAAGTGCCTCATAAGCCATATCTAAATAATATAAATTGTGCATATGGTTGTTTAAATCTATTTGTGAACGACCTACTGTGCATGTACATACTGTATCATAATGCTCAGAGTCAGTTAATTTAGTAAGTAATGCTTCTTCATTAGGAAAAGCGGTTTTTGTGTCTGGATTATATAACTTGATTATTTCTTCAGGAATAGGTCTTAATTTACCAGTAGTAGTATTAACTAAAACCCACTTAGAAGTTCCAATAATAACTAATTCATTATTTTGATTATATACTTCATAATCACGATAGGTAGAGAATTTCTCTGTATTTCTGGCCCATGTAACTATGTGTAATTTATCTCCATAAATTGGTCTTTTTAAAACTTTAACTTTCCAACCAAGTAAAACCCAAGAAGAATTTGTTTTAGGTATTTCATTTAATCCAAAATTAATACTATCAGAATGGTAAGAACCAATATTTTCGAAAAAAGCTAAAATTGCTTTATTACTTAAATAGTTAGGATTTTCTACATCTCTTAAGCCAATTTCAAAATCGTGTTCAAAATATCCCATAAAATTGCCTCCTTTATACAGTTAAAAATTTTAGCACAAAATAAGATAAAATACAAATAAATAATAAGAAGATTTATTTATTTTCGTAAAGACGAAGCAAACATATTGACATAATGTGTTTATGGTAATATATTAAATATGGTAAACAAAAATCAGGAAAAGCAAAAGTTATGAGGAGGAAGTATTATGAAAAAAATAACAGAAAAAACAGTTGGAAAAGAATTTTTTAACTGGCTAAAAAGAGTTTGGCTTATACGGAATGTAGACGGAAAAACTATAATTACTAAGATGTTGCCAGAGGAAAGAACGACAGAAGAGTCGATATATTTATATGTAGATCCATCGTTGTATAAACAATGGTGGTACGTGGACATTAATTCTATAACATGGCAAACTACAAGTGATTTGCCAAGTTTATCATTTACAATGAAACATTTAGAAGAAGTAGTTTCAAATGTGATACTAGAAAAATTAAAGAAATCGTGTTTTTTTACACGTAATATGGGAATATTGAATGCTGGACCGGTTATTTTCGGAAACAAAGAAAAGCTTCCGGATGATTTAATAATGTTTTATATTGATGACTATATAATAGATAAAAATATGTTTCTGTTGGATACAGAAGATTTTATATGGTCAAAAAGCGATACACCATTACCGGAACCAATATTTATAATAGACCCAACTTCTACTGCTTTTAAGCAGATGAAGGAAAGCGAAAGGATAGAGTACGAAGATGAAGACAGCAATGTAAATGACTGGAATATTGTATTGTATCGCTATTTTGATTATGGGTTCCCAATACAAGAATTTTTGGACGCGCAATTGACAAAAGAGAAGTAAAAAATCAAAATTAAATAATAAGTAATAACTTTTGCATATCCCTCATGAATTCAAGTTTGAATTTATGAGGGACTAATTCTTTTAATAGAAAATCAGAAAAAAGCTATCGAAGTAATAGATATTATTTATAGAACATAGAAAATTATTATACTAACCGGTCCATAAACATTTACAAAACTAAATAATTGTGCCATAATATAAACGTATAGGAGTGATAGTATTATGAGAATTTTAAGAGATTTTAAATTACCAGATTTTAAATTTCCTAAGATGAAAATGGAAGGTATGGAAAACATACAAGAAATGCAAGTTAATTATGACAAAATAGATCAAATAAAAGATAAAAAATCTAAAAATAAGTTCTATCCAGAAACACATTATAAAACAGTAAAAGAAATATTTAAAAGGTCAATAGAAAAATACAAAAATAATATATATATTTTAGAAAGACCAAATCATGATCATAAAGCTAAATTCGAAGAATTTACTTATGAAAGATTTGGAAATGATGCAATTAATTTAGGTACAGGACTTATGAAGTACTTAAATTTAGCAAATGAGAGAATTATTATTATAGGTGAAAATACATATTACTGGTATGTATCATATTTTTCAATCTTATGTGGAGTAGGTATCGCTGTTCCAGTAGATAAAGAATTACCAAATAACGAAATAGAGAATGTAATAAAACGTTCACATGCAGCAGCAGTAATCTATTCAAAGAAGAAAAAGGATGCTATAGATAAAATAAAAGATAATTTACCAATGGTAAAATATTTTATCGAAATGAATAGTGACGATGGTGTACAAGGTAGAGATGTTGGAATAGAGCATGTAATAGCAGAAGGTAAAAAATTAACAGATGCAGGAAATACAGAATATATGGATGTAGAGATAGATCCAGAAGAATTTAAATTTTTAATATTTACTTCAGGAACAACATCACAAGCAAAAGGTGTTATGCTATGCCATAGAAATTTGGCAGAAAATGTAAATGCGGTTTCAAAATATGTAAAAATATATGAAAGAGATAGATTTTTCTCTGTATTACCATTACATCATACATATGAATCATCAATTGGTGCACTATTACCATTTGCAAATGGTTCTTCTGTTGCTATTTGTGGAGGATTAAGATATATAGTACCAGATATGCAAGAAGCAAAGCCAACAGCAATGCTTGCAGTACCATTATTAGTTGAAAGTCTATACAAAAAAATAAATCAATCAATAGAGAAAAGTGGTAAAGCAGGTTTAGTAAATTCTATGATTCACCTAACAAATGCGTTAAAGAGTGTTGGAATAGATATAAAAAGAAAAGTATTCAAAGAAATATACGATAATTTAGGTGGAAATATGAGGATAATAGTTTCTGCTGCAGCACCAATAGATAAAAAGATAGGAAAATGGGTTCAAGATATAGGAATCGAATTCTTACAAGGATATGGCTTAACAGAAACTGCTCCAATTGCAGCACTTACACCAGAATGTGACCCAAGAGTTGGTTCAGTTGGACTTCCAGTAAACTGTGCACAAATAAAGATTCATAATCCAAATGAAAATGGAGAAGGAGAAATCTGGATTAAGAGCCAAACATTAATGCTTGGGTATTATGAGGATGAAGAAGCAACAAAAGAAGTGGTACATGATGGTTGGTTTAATTCTGGAGATATTGGTTATCAAGATAAAGATGGTTATGTATATGTTACAGGTAGAAGCAAAAATGTTATAGTAACACAAAACGGAAAAAATATTTATCCAGAAGAAATAGAATTATTATTATCTAAAGTTCCAGAAATCCAAGAATGTATGGTATATGGTAAAGAAGTAGAGGGAGAAAAAGAATTAATAATATCTGCAAAAGTTATACCAAACATGGAAGAAATAGAAAGATTACATGGAAAAGATTTAAGCGAAGAAGAGATAAATAAAATAATTTGGAATAAAATAAAAGATGTAAATAAGAGTTTAACATCATATAAAGCAATAAAAAATCTAGAATTAAAGCATGATGAATTTGCAAAAACAACAACAATGAAAATAAAGAGATATGTAGAACTTCAAAAAGATAAAGAAAAGAATGAAACAAAAGAATAAATAGTGTGGAGGAAATATGAAAAAAAAGAAAGTACTATTTATATCTAGTACAGGTGGGCATTTTAATGAATTAATGCAATTAAAACCAATGTTTGAAAAGTATGATTATCATATAATAACAGAAAAAGATAAATTTACAGAAGGTTTTAAAAAACAATATGGAAAAAGGATTTCGTATATGGTATATGGAACGAGATCACATCCATTGGTATACCCATTTAAGTTTTTATGGAATTGTATTTTAACAGTATTTTACTATATAAAAATAAGACCTAAATATATAGTAACAACAGGCACACATAATGCAGGACCAATGTGCATACTAGGAAAAATATTTGGTAGTAAAATTATATTTATAGAAACATTTGCAAATAGAAATTCTAAAACTGCAACAGGAAAACTAGTTTATAAGTTTGCAGATCTATTTATAGTGCAATGGGAAGAAATGCTAAAATTATATCCAAAAGCAAAATTAGGAGGGTCAATATATTGATTTTGATATTATTAGGTACACAAGACAATAGTTTTCATAGATTACTTGATAAAGTGCAGGAGTTAATAGATAAAAAAGTAATAACAGAAAAAGTTATAGTTCAAGCAGGAAGAACAAAATATGAATCGAAAGATATGGAAATATATAGTTTAATGCCAGAAGAAAAGTTAAGAGAAATAATGAAGAAGGCAGATTTAGTTATAACTCATGGAGGAGTTGGATCTATAGTAATGGCATTAAAAATGGGAAAGAAAGTAATTGCAGTACCTCGTTTAAGTGCTTTTGGGGAACATATAAATGACCACCAAATACAAATAGTAGATTCTTTTGATAAACAAGATTTTTTAATAGGTGTAACAGAATTAGATGATTTAGAAAAAGCTTTAAATAAAGCCAAAACATTTAAACCTAAAAAATTTAAAAGTGAAACAGACCACATGATAAAGTTAATTGAAGATTTTATAGATAATAATTAATCGAGATTTAGGGATATGGGGACGTTCCTTAAATCCCGATTTTTTTGTTTAATAGATATAAAATTCTTAACATTCAATATATATCTTATTTCGTTGACACATACACAGTTTTAATATAAAATGGCATAAGAAAAATAGGAGAAATGAAGGTGTAATAATATGAAAAAATTATTATTTGCAGCATATAATTTAGATTTAGGTGGGATAGAAACATCTCTTGTAACTCTTACAAATTTTTTACTAGAAAAAGGTTATGAAATAACAATTGCACTAGAAAAAAAGGAAGGAGTTTTTTTAGACAAGATTTCTCCAAATGTTAAAATAATAGAATATACACCAGCAAATGATAAAAACATTCTAAAAAGAAAAATTAATAATCTAATAAAAAGATATAAATTTATAAGAAAATATAAAAATAAATTCGATTTTGCGGCAAGTTTTGCAACTTATTCACTACCTGCTAGCTTTATGGCAAGAACATGTTCAAAAAACAATGCAATATGGGGCCATGCAGATTATTTAAGTTTATATAATAATGATAAAGACCAAATGAAAAAATTTTTTGATAAAAGAAAAATAAAAAAATTCAAGAAAATTATATTTGTATCAAAAGAGGGAAAAGACAGCTTTATAGAAGTTTATCCAAAACTAAAAGATAGAGTTATAACATGCAATAATTTAGTTAATGATAAACGAATATTAAATCAAGCAGAAGAACCAGTAAAAGATTTAAAAAAGGAAAATGTAGTTACATTTTTGAATGTAGGAAGACATGATGAAAGACAGAAAAAATTAACAAGAATAATTTATGCAGCCGAGCAATTAAAAAAGGACAATAAGAAATTTAGGATAATTTTTATAGGAGATGGACCAGATACCAATCTTTATAAGGAAGAGGTAAAAAACAAAAAATTAGAACATGAAATAGTGTTTTTAGGAAGAAAGAAAAATCCATATCCATATTATAAATTATGTGATTGTGTTGTGTTGTCTTCTGATTATGAGGGATATCCAGTAGTATATTTAGAATCATTTATATTAAATAAACCAATAATAACTACAAATGTTTCTGATTCTGAGCAAATAGAAGGTCAAGGCATAGTAGTAGAAAAAGATGAAACAGAAATTTATAAAGCCATGAAAGATTTTATAGAAAATGGATATCAAATAACAAAACAATTTGATGCAAAAGATTATAATAATAAGATATTTAATAAATTACAAGAAATAATAGGGTAAATAAAGAATAGCGGGATTTTAGGACCGTCCCCAAATCCCTAATGCATGGGATCGTCCTCAAATCCCTAACTGGGACCGTCCCAAAATCCCTGTTAGGAGGAAAAATGAAGAAAATTAGCATTATAATTCCTGTATATAATACAGCAAAATATTTAAAAAGGTGTTTCGATTCAGTTCTAGCACAAAGTTATAAAGATTTTGAAATGGTAATTATTAATGATGGAAGCACAGATAATTCAGAACAAATAATAAATGAATATAAAGATAAATATCCTGATTTAATAAGCTATTATAATAAACCAAATACAGGTGTGGCATCAACAAGAAACTTTGGAATAGAAAAAGCAAAAGGCGAGTATATAATGTTTTTAGATTCTGATGACTACATAGACAAAGCACTATTAAAAACTTTGGAGCAATATATAAATAAAGACATTGACTTAATTAAGTTTAAATTACAAAGAGTTGATGAAGAAGGAAAAACATTAGAGATAGTTCCTGGGGCAACTTTTGAAGAAACAACAGGTGAAGATGGATTTAATAAATTATATAGTACAGATGTATTGCTAGATTCACCATGTGTGTATTTAATAAAAAAAGAAATCTTTACAAAGAATAATTTAAAATTTGCAGTTGGAACAGAACATGAAGACTTTGGATTAATCCCATTTATAATTGTATTGGCAAAAACAATGGTATCTGTAAACTTTTATGGATACTTTTATATTCAAAGTGACAATAGTATTACAAGAAATGAAGACTATAATAGAACCATAAAAAAAGCATATAATGCGCTAAAACATTATGATAATGCAATAGAATTAACTAAAAAATTAAATTTAAATAAACTTACAAAACAAAATATTAGGATATATTATACAAATGCCATAATTTTAAAAGCAAAAGAATTGCATGATGAAGAACAAGAAAAATATATAAATGAAATAAAAAATAGGAAGATGGCTAAAAATATCAAAGTAAGAAATTTAAAGCAATTTATAAAGAGACTATTATTAAGTGTAAACATAAAACTATATTTACAAATGAGATAATAATATGAATTGAGGAGATATAGATGAAAAAAGTTAGTATTATAGTACCATTCTATAATGTTGAAGAATATATAGAAAGATCAATAAAATCTTTGGTAGAACAATCTTTAGAAGATATTGAAATAATTCTAGTAAATGATGGAAGCAAAGATAGCTCAGAGGAAATTGCCAAAGAATATAAAAGAAAATATCCAGATAAGATAGTATATTTGGAAAAAGAAAATGGTGGCTTATCTGATGCAAGAAACTATGCTTTGCCATATGCAACTGGGGAATATATCGCATTTTTGGATTCTGATGATTATGTAGAAGAAGAAATGTATGAAGAAATGTATGTAACAGCTAAAATGGACAAGGCAGATATTGTAGAATGTGACTATTTATGGGAATATCCAGAAGAAACAATAGAAAGCAAAGGAAGGGCATATAAAGATAGAAAAGATATGTTATTAAATGCCAGAGTAGTAGCATGGAATAAATTAATAAAAAAAGAATTACTAGAAAAAACAAGAATAAAGTTCCCAGTAGGATTAAGATACGAAGATGTAGAGTTCTTTTATAAATTAGTGCCATATATAAATAGTATATCAATTGTAAAAAAGCCTTTTATACATTATGTACAAAGAGAAAATTCAATATCTAATACACAAACTGCAAAAACAGCTGAAATAATTAAAGTGTTAGATAATGTATTAGAATTTTATAAAGAAAAAAATATATATGAAAAGTACAAAAACGAATTAGAATACAATTACACAAGATATTTATTATGTAGTTCAATGCTTAGAATGATAATGATCGAAGAAAAAGAAGAAAGGGACAAGACGATTAATTATGCATGGGAAAAGTTAAATACTACATTCCCTAAATGGAAGGAAAATCCATATTTAAAAGAAAAAGGATTAAAAAATAAATATATGCTAAGTGTTAATGAAAAGACATTAAAAATATATGAAAAGTTAGGAAGAATAAAATTTATAAGGAAGAAAATCCAAAGAAAGTTTGCTTAAAATGGAATTAAAAGCAAGTTAGGGAAAAATAAAAGGAGCGATTATGAAAAAAGTACAAGCTGATGTAACAAAAAAGAAGAAAATAGATACAAAAAATCTGACCGAAAATTTATTAGTAATTTTTGTAATATTATGCCCGGTATTTGATATTTTAAGTTTTGTTTTTAGAAATACATTTAATACAAGTTTATCACCATCTACAATACTAAGACCTATAATTCCATTAATAGCAATTATAGATCTATTTATAAAAAGTAAGCATAAAATAAAGATGTTTATTATAGCAGTAATTTATGGAGTTTATGCTTTAGCACATTTATTATTATTTAATACAGCTAATACGGGATTTAGTTATAGTAATGTAGTACATGAAATGCAATATATAATGAATTATACTTTTATGATAATAATTTTATTTGTATATGCTTATGTATTTAAGGATAAAGAAAAAGGTAAATTGCAAAGAGCTATAATTTCGTCAGTATCAATATATATTGCATCAATATTATTAGCAATTATTACAAACACTTCATCAACAACATATATAGAAGGAACAGGAATAAAAGGGTGGTTTGAGTCTGGCAATAGTATTAGTGCTGTTTTAACTTTATCAATATTTGTATTATTAAGTTATAAGGATAAGAATTATAGAAAAATAATTATAGGCGAAATAATTATAATGGGAATATTCCTATGTATGCTAATAGGAACAAGAGTAGGTTTATTTGGATTTATTGTTGCATTGTTAGCATTTATATTTGCAGAGATTGTCGGAAAGATAATAAAAAAGACAAAGATTAATAAAAAAGTAATTTTAGGTGGAATTGGAGCAATAGTTGTAGTAGTAGTTGTTGTTGCTCTTGTTGGCTCAAATACTTTAGAAAGAAGAAAACACTTACAAGAAATAGAATCAGATATAGTAGATGAATCAACAAGTCAAGAAGCACATATTACAGGAAGCTTAATGGAAATTAAAGAAAAAATAGATAATGACGAAATAGAAGATACATACATGAGCGAAGCTCAGAAGAAGTCTTTATTAGAATTATATGATATAGCAAACAAGTGGGAAATAAGTAATAATGATCAACGTATGCAACAATTAATATACAACGCACTTCTTGTAAAAAATCAAGCTAATCCATTATTAATAATATTTGGAAATGGATATATGAATCAATATAGAGAATTAGTATTAGAAATGGATATACCAGCTTTCTTATTCAATTTTGGAATATTAGGATTTATATTATATTTTGGTCCATTTTTAGCGATTTTTGTATATGGAATATATTTTGGAATAAGAAAAATAAAAAGTATCGATTCAGAATACATAATGTATGTGTTAGGAATAGGCTTAGCTTTTGCGATATCTGTATTTTCTGGATATGTATTCTTTAACATGTCAGTATCTACAGTTATAGCAGTTATATGTGCATTATTAATAAATAAAATATTTGCTATAAAAAAAGAACAAGAAGAAGCAAAATAAAAAGTATAGGAGATAAATTATGAAGAAAATTCTATTTGGAATAACTAGCCTTACATTAGGAGGAGCAGAAAAGGTTCTAGTTGATTTAGCAAATGAATTAAGCAAAAAATACGATGTTACAATACTTACAATATATGCAAAAGGAGAATTCGAGAAGAAATTAAATTCAAAAGTTAAATTAAAAAGCATATATGATTTTCAGTTTAATGATATGTCAAACATTAAGAAGAAGATTACAGCTTTAAAATTATTACTATTTAAAAAGCATTTTTACAAAAAATATATCAAAGGTGATTATGACATAGAAATAGCTTTCCTAGAAGGCCCAATTACAAGACTTTTTGGAGTAAAAAATAAAAATACACGAAAAATTGCATGGGTACATAATGATATTACTCAAGTATTTGGAAAGGATATTAAGGCAAAACTTAAAGTGGCTATAGACAAAAAGACATATGGAAAATACCAAACTTTAGTATTTGTAAGTAAAGACAATCGTGATAAATTTACAGAAATTTATAAAGATGTAAGAGATGAATATTTGCAACCAGTACATAAAAGAGTTATATATAATTACATTAATCCACAAAATGTTATAGAAGGTGCAGAAGAAAAGATAGAAGACTCTTTAAATGATAAAACAACTACATTTTTAACAGTAGCAAGGCTTACCAAACAAAAAGCAATAGATAGAATTATTAGGGTACATAAAAAACTTATAGATAATAATTTTATGCATGAATTTTATGTAATAGGAGATGGCCCAGAAAGGGAAAACTTAGAAAAATTAATACAAGAGCTAAATGTCCAAAATACATTTCATCTTTTAGGTAAGAAGGAAAATCCATACCCATATATGAAACAAGCACAATTTTTCTGCTTGCTTTCTGAATTTGAAGGATATGGAATGGTAATAGAAGAGGCTAAAATATTGAATAAGCCAATAATAATAACAGATACAGCAGCAAGGGAAGCAGTACAAAATTATGAGAATTCTATAATTGTTAACAATAACGAAGAAGGTATATATGCTGAAATTAAAGAAGTGCTACAAAAGAAAATAAAAAGCTTTTCTAATAAGCAAGAAAAGTATGATAATAGTAAGATAATCACAAAATTAGAAAAACTTTTAGAAGAAGAGGTAAAAACAATAAATATATAAAAAATGTGAGGCATAATTATGAAATTATCAATTTTAACAGCGACTTTTAATAGAGGAGATTTATTACAGAGATTATATGAAAGTATAATAAATAATTTAAAAACTAATATAGATGTAGAATGGCTAATAATGGATGATGGATCAAATGATGACACAGAAAAAATTATTAGTAACATGAGAGACGAAAATAAGATTTATATAAGATATTTAAAACAAGTAAATCAAGGCAAGATGGCAGCAATCAATCATTTGATGGACTATGTAAGGGGCGACTTAATAATTGAATGTGATTCTGATGACTACTTTGCAGAAAATGCATTTTTATATCTAAAAGATGCATATGAAGAATCTAAATATGAAAAAGACTTATATGGATTATGCTTTTTAAAGTATGACCAAAATGGTAATAATATAGGAAATGAATTTAAAAACCAGAAAACCACAATGTTTGATTTGTATTTTAAAGAATTAGAAGATGGCGAGAAGGCAATAGCTTTTTTTAAAGACAGAAGAAAAAATTATAGTTATGAATTAGAAGGCGAAGAGAAATTTGTTACAGAGGCTAGAATGTATCATAAAATGGATTTAAAATATAGGATAAAATGTTATAATGAACCAATTATGATATGTGAATACCAAAAAGATGGTTATTCAAAAAATATAGACAAAGTATTTAAAAAGAATCCTAAAGGATATCTTAAATATTTCGAAGAAATTCTAACAATGCAAGATATGGTAGGAGTACCTTTTAAGAAACGACTATATGTAATTAAACATTATATTTTATTTTGTGTACTTAATAAAACAAAGCCAAATTTAGCTAGTATGAAAGGCTTTTTGAATAAAATTTTAACAGTATTACTATATGTGCCAGGTTTTATTATGACAAAGAAGAGATTTAGGTAATATAAACTTGAAAAGCTATATATGTAATGATATAATTACCAAAGTCTAAAACAAAAGTGAAAGGATGTAAAAAAATGATACCTAATAAAAAATTAAGTATAATAGTACCAAATTACAAAAATGAAAAATATTTAGAAAGAACATTGAAAAGTTTAATAGAACAAACTTATAAAAATATAGAAATAGTAGTAGTATGCGATAAACCAGAAGAAGATTGCGATAAATTAGTAAAATCATATATAGAAAAAGATAATAGGATTGTTTATATCAAAAATGATGAAAGAAAAGGAAAATTTAAAGCAAGAATTCAAGGAGCACAAAAAGCAACAGGTGATTATATTGCATTTTTAGACGCAGACAATTATGCTTCTATAGATTTCTACAGAAATGCTATAAATAATGCACAAACTAATAATTCAGAAATTGTAATTGGAGATATTGTATATGAACAAGAAAACGGTGATAAATACATATATAACCTAATGCAATTACCATTAAAAACTATAGAGGGTAAAGAATGTTTTATAAAATTCTTTGAGCAAAACGGATTAAATCCATTTTGGAATAAAATTTGGAATAAAATATATGCTAAAGAAATTTTTGATAAAGCATTAAATGCATTGCGAAAATTTGAAAATGATGTAAATTATACAGCCGAATTTGTTCTATCTACAATGTTATTCTATTATGCAAGAAAAGTTACAAAAATAGATAATGATAACATATTTTATATAGAACATAAAAAAGAAAGAGATAAAGATGCTATATTACAAGACGCAGATGAAGTAATAAAAGTATTTAAGATTTTGGAAGACTTCTTTAAAAAAGAAAATATATCAAATGAAATAGCATCATATACAGAAGAATGGAAACATTTCATGTATCAAAAATTAAAAGATGATGCAGAAAAAGCAAACATAAAGAAACAAGTAGAAAGTAAATTAGAAAACTTTGGCACAAATCATAAAGAAATATTAGACAAAAATTATTTTAAATGTGTTAAATCAGTATGGAACGATAATTTAGAGAAAATAAAAAGAAATTTAGCAAAAGAAGAAATAAAATATGTTAGTTTCGATATATTTGATACATTAGTAGTAAGACCTTTCTTAAACCCAACAGATTTATTTTCTGTTGTAGACAAAGAATTTAGAAAGTTTACAAATAACAGTACAGGTATGGATTTTACTAAGATAAGAATATTTAGTGAGATTCAAGCAAGAGTAAAAAAAGAAAAAGAAGACAAGAAATGTCAGGATATTACATTAGATGAAATATATGAAACAATTGAGTCAGAATATCATATAGAAAAAGATATTTTAGACAAGACTAAACAAAAAGAAATAGAATATGAAGTAAGATTCTGTACAAAAAGATATACTGGTTTCGAATTATATGAAATGGCATTAGCTTTAGGAAAAAAAGTAATATGCGTGTCAGACATGTATTTACCTAAAGATGTTATAGAGAAAATATTAGAGAAAAATGGATACACAGAGCTATCAAATGTATATGTTTCATCAGAATTAAAGATAACAAAAGCTCATAAAGATTTGTTTAAATATGTTTTAGAAAAAGAAGGCATAGAGGCTAAAGAGATGGCACATATCGGAGACAACTATGTATCTGATTATGAAAATCCTAAGAAATTAGGAATAAAAGCACAACATTTACCAAAAGCTTCAGATGTATTTCAAGATAAAAATGTTACACATAATCTTTCTGCAATGCTTACAAAAAGTTTACCAATGTGGAGAGATAATAAAAATTCATTAAACTTTTTAGGAATACGTTGTATGATGGGAATAGTTGCAAATAGATATTTTGACAATCCATACAAAACATTTAATTATACAGCTGACTTTAATGCAGATCCATATTTAATTGGGTATTATACATTAGGAATGTATATGCTTGGGTTAACTAAATGGATGTTAGATGATATGCAAGGAAAAGACTATAAAAAGATTGTTTTTATGGCAAGAGATGGTTATTTACCAATAAGATGTTACGACATTATGAAAAAATTATATAAAAACGTACCAGAGTCAGATTATTTATATATATCTAGAAAGGCACTTGTTCCAATTACAATTCAAACAAAACTTGACTTATATAAATTATCAGAAGTAATAAATGTTACAAACCATAGTCCTAATGACATATTAAAATATATAAAAGATTGTATAACAATAAAAGACAAAAAAGCATTCGAAGAAATTTGCAAGCAAAACAAAATAAAAATGGATGAGGACTTTAAGATAATAGAGAATTTTGATAAATTTATAAGTTTAGTAATAGATAATTTATATGATGAAGAAAAACAAAAAAGAAATTTAGCAAAATATAAAGAATATTTTAATAACATATATCAAGAGCATTCTGCAACATTTGATATAGGATATAGTGCAAGACCAGAAATGTTTTTATCTAATTTATTAAAGAAACCAATAGATACATATTTCTGCAACATAAACCATTCAGAAGCATTAAGACATGCTCAAATTGGAGGATTTAAATTAAAAACATTTTTTGATGCAAAACCAACAACTACAGGACATGCTTATGAAATGATGTTATCAGCATTAGCACCATCTTGTATAGGATATGATGTAGAAGGTGAAGAAGTTAAACCAATATTCGAAAAATACGAGAATACATATACTGTAGAATTTGCTATGAAAACAATGCAAGAAGCTGCAGAAGACTTTGTAAGAGATGTTGTAGATATTTTTGGTGAAGATATAGATGTAATATATTATCAAAATTATTATATTTCATTGCCATTTATGGCATATTTAAATTCATCTAAAGAAATAGATAAAATGCCATTTTCATCAGTTATTTTTGAAGATAACGTAGGAATTGGGGAACCATTAAAAATGGTAACAAACTGGACACAAGATTTAAGCACAAGAAATCAAGCAACTATGGATAATTTGTTTGGAATAGATAACGATATAACTGAATTTTTAGGTGATAATGAGTTAATATATAATTCAACAGTAGATTTAAAAGATAGAAACAAATTTGTAAGACTAATTTATTATACAATGTTTGATAGAAAGACATTATCAAGAAGAATAGGAGATATTTGTTATAAAAATAAAGTATTATGGGCTATTTATTCAAAACTAAAATATAAAAAATAAACTGGAGGTTAAAGGTAAGTGGAAAATAATTATAGTATAGAAGTACAAGACGTTTATAAAACCTTTAATGTATATTTAGATAAAGCAAATAGTTTAAAAGAAAAATTACTTTTTTGGAAAAGAAATAGAAAAGAAGTAAGAGAAGTTTTAAAAGGGATTAATTTAAATATTAACAAAGGTGAAGCTGTAGCTTTAATAGGGGTAAATGGAAGTGGAAAATCCACATTATTAAAATTAATGACAAAAATTATTTATCCTAATAAGGGAAAAATAACAACACATGGAAAACTAACATCATTATTGGAATTAGGTGCTGGATTTCATCAAGATTTTTCAGGAAGGGAAAATATCTATTTTAATGCCTCAATATTTGGGCTAACAAAGAAAGAAATAGATGAAAGATTAGACCAAATTATAGAGTTTTCAGAATTAGGACAATATATAGATAATCCAGTAAGAACATATTCATCAGGAATGTTTATGAGATTAGCATTTGCAGTAGCAATTAATGTTGATGCAGAAATATTACTTGTAGATGAGATTCTATCTGTTGGTGATCAGCATTTTCAAGAAAAATGCTTAAACAAAATGAAAGAATTAAAAAACGAGGGAAAGACGATGGTTTTTGTTACACATAATTTAGAATCAGCAAGAGAATTATGTGACAGAACAGTTTGGTTACATCAAGGAGTAATAAAGATGGATGGAGATACAAATCAAGTTATAGATGAATATTTAAAAGAAACAAGATAGAAAGGAAAGAATGATGAAAGTTTTTAAAAACTTATATGAATATAGAGAATTATTAAAATCTAGTATAAAAAAAGATGTTGGAGGAAAATATAAAAATTCAGTATTAGGAGTTTTATGGTCTTTCTTATACCCATTACTTCAAATAGCTGTATATGCAATAGTTTTTCCACTTATAATGAGAAGTAATATGGAAAATTATACTGTATTTGTATGTTGTGGTTTGATACCTTGGAATTTCTTTTCTACAGCAATTTCTAGATCATCATTTACAATGATAGAAAATGGAAATATACTAAAAAAAGTATATTTCCCTAGAGAAATTTTACCAATATCAGTAGTAACAAGCGAAGCAGTAAATTTTGTAATATCAACCATTATTATATTAGCATTTGTTCTAGGAACTGGAATGGGGCTAACATGGTATGTTATATTTTACCCAGTTATATTATTGATACAATATATTTTATTAATAGGAATATCATTATTTGTATCAAGCATTACAGTATATTTTAGAGATTTACAACATTTTATTGGGATTGCATTGCAGTTATTATTCTATGCAACACCAATAGTTTATGCAACAAACATAATACCAGAAAGCTATCAATGGATACTAAGATTAAATCCAATGACTTTTATTATAGATGGATATAGGTCAATTTTTTACTATCAACAACAACCAGATTTTATTTCTTTAGGAATAACTTTATTGGTAAGTTTAATCTTATGTGTAGTAGGATATTTACTATTTAGTAAATTACAAAAAAGATTTGCAGAAGAATTGTAAAAAAGGAGAGGTGGCTTTAATGAAGGAAGAATATGATTTCTCATTAGAACCAGGAAAAATTAAAACAAAAAGCAGAGATTACAAAGACAAAGAGTCTGTAATCTCTGTTGTCATACCATTTTATAATGACAAAGATTATATTGAACAGTCTGTAAATTCAGTTTTGAATCAAACATTTCCTTATTATGAAATATTAATTATCGATGATGGGTCTAAAGATGAAGAATCTTTAAAAAAACTAGATGAAGTTGCAAAACAAGATACGAGAATAAAAGTATTTCATAAAGAAAATGAAGGGTTAGCTGCAACAAGAGACTATGGTGCTTCAAAATCAGCAGAATCTGCTAAATACTTGATGTTTTTAGATTCAGATGATTTATTAGAACCAACATTTATGGAATGTGCTTATTGGACATTAGAAACAAATAAAGATGCAGCATGGGCATATTCAGATTCAATAGGGTTTGATGCAGATAGTTATACTTGGAATAAATGGTTTGATTCTGAAAAAATGAAAAAAGAAAATGAATTAGTATCTGCTGCAATGGTAAGAAAATCAGACTTTAATGCTGTTGGTGGATATGGCTTAAGAGAAAAAGCTGTAAATGAGGATTGGAACTTTTGGCTTAAGCTAATGGCAATAGGTAAATACCCTGTACATATGAGTTATTATGGACAATGGTATAGAAGAAAATTAAGTGGAGAATTGAAAAAATCTAAAGATAATAAAGCTAGAGCTTTGGAGATAATAAATGAAACAGCAAGTAAGATTACTAACGATGTAACTGCTATACAATATCCTAAACAAGACTATAATTATGATTTACTTTTAGATAAGGTTGAAACTATTGTGCAACCAGAGTTACGAGAAGAAAGTAGAAAAATAAATTTATTGTTTATTGTACCTTGGCTTATAACAGGAGGAGCAGATAGATTTAATCTAAACTTAGTTAAGGGATTAGATAAAGAAAAATATAGTATAACAATATTAACAACAGAACCAAATAAAAACACATTAAGACAGGAATTTGAGAAATATGCAACAGTATATGATTTAACATCATTTTTAAATCAAAAATTTTGGCTAGCATTTGTTAATTATATTATAAAAAAAGAAAATATAAATGTTATATTAAGTTCAAATAGTAAATTCGGATATAGTATTTTGCCTTATTTAAAAGCAAATAATACAAACATACCAATAATAGATTATGTACATATGGAAGAATGGTATAACAGAAATGGTGGATATTCAAGATATTCTACCATGTTGGAATCTGTAATAGATAGAACTTTGGTATGTAATGAAAATAGTAAGAATATTTTATGTGACTATTTTAGTCGAAATAAAAATGAAATACAAACAGTTTATATTGGGGTTGACGAAGAAGAGTTTAATCCAGAGAAATATAATAAAGAAGAAATCTTGAAAAAATATAATATTGAGAAAGATAAGAAATTTATCTTTAGTTATATTTGTAGAATATCAGAACAAAAAAGACCAATGCTATTATTAGAGATTATTAAAAAATTAAAAGAAAAAAGAAATGATTTTAAAGTTTTAGTTGTTGGTGATGGAAATTTATTATCTAAAATGAAAGCTAAAGCTAGTAATTTAGGATTAACTGAAAATATTATGTTTTTAGGAAACATTGAAAATACAGAGGAAATCTATAAAGTAAGTGATTTAACAATTAATTGTTCAATCAAAGAAGGATTAGCATTAACATCATATGAATCATTAAGTATGGGAGTGCCAGTAATTTCTAGTGATGTAGGTGGTCAAAAAGAATTAATAAATGAAGATGTTGGAGCTATAGTTCCATGTATGCAAAATGAAAAAGATATATACAGCGAAGATTATAAAGATGAAGAAATTTTAGGATATATACAAGCGATTGAAAAAGTATTAAGTAATTTAGACAAATACAAGAGCAAGTGTAGGAAAAGAATTTTAGATAAATTTACAATCAAAAATATGATAAAAGAAATGTCTAAAATTTTAGAAGAAACACAAACAAATCCAAATGAAGATAAAATAAAAAATGGTGAAGATTTATTAAACAATTTAAATATCACCAAAGAATTAATTACATTAAATATGATGAATGATAAGATTGAGTATAATTGGGAATGTACAGAATATGAGAAGAAAGTATATGGACGAGCTTATTCTGTAAAAGGACTAAATTATAAACATGAATTACTTAAAGAGAAATTATGGAAAATACCGTTGTGGAGAGGATTTGTAAAAGTAGTACATAAGGTGAAAGGAAATTGAGAAGGATGGAAAAATTAAAGGAGATTGTTTTAAAGTATAAAAATATTATTGCAGTATTATTAACGATATTTGTTGCTATAGGAATAAATGTTACATTTAACAAGGAATTAAATGCTTTAAAATTAGATAGTAGTGCATATAATATATTTTATATAATTGCAATTATTGGAGTTTTTCTACTTATTTATTATAGTTTTAAAATAAGGGAAAAAAGATTATGGATTTGTAGCATAATTTTAGGGTTAATATTTGCAATATGTTTCACAATTGGAGATGTTTGTAATGTATACAAAGATACCTTATTACCAAATTCTAAAAAGTTTGCTTTATATTTACTAATAAAAATAATAACTTATTTTATATTGTTTAATAGTATAATAGCAATTGCATTAAAAAAATTGCCTGTAATAGTAGAAAAATGGAACAAAGAAAATAAAGAATATAAATATTTTACAGCTAATAAGAAATCTTTTTGGATAATATTTGGAGTCTTTTTAATAAGTTATATTCCATTCTTTTTATATTATTATCCAGGAAGTTTTCAATATGATGCAATGAATGCATTAGATCAAATTGTAGGAAATATACCATATAAAGACCATCAACCAATAATTTATACAGTTTTCTTAGGAATATTTTGGAATTTTGGAAAAGCAGTTTTTAATAGTGGAAATATAGGTATTGCATTATGCACAATTATGCAAATGATTTCTACAGCATTAGTATTGTCTTATGTTATATATTATATGGCTAAAAAGAATGTACCAACTAAATATAGAATTATTACATTTATATTTTTATTATTTAATCCAATAATTCCTATGTATACAGTTAGAATAGAAAAAAGTATATATTTTGCATTGTTACTTACATTAGTAACTATACAAATAATGGAGATGATTACAAATAAAGATGAATATTTTAAGAAAAAGATACATTATGTTACATTGCCAATAGAAATATTGATAATGTCATTATTAAGGAACAATGGAATATATATTACAATTTTACTTTTTATAATGCTATTAATACTAAATAGAAAATATTGGAAGAACATATTACTATTATTATTAACTCCTATTATTTTATTCTACATAATAAAAGGACCTGTATGGAACGCATTAAATATTATCCCCGAAGATGCACGAGAAGCTTTAAGCATACCAGTACAACAATTTGCAAGAATAATAAAATATGAAAGCGATAGCCTAAGTGATGAAGAATATAATGAGATACATAAATATTTAAATATGACAGATGAGGAGATTACAGAAAAATATCTACCAACTTTATCTGATAATATTAAAGCCAATGTTAATGAAGAAGCTTTTGCAAATGACAAATTCGGTTTAGTCAAACTATATTTGAAATTAGCTTTAAAATATCCAGGACAAACAGTATCCTCATTTTTCATTAACAACTATGGGTACTATGCTCCAAATAGTGTAATGGTTTCTGGGGTTTACATGTTTAATGAAGAAAGTAAAATTGCACTAAATACTTTTAAATCAGAAATGAATGATTTAGCTAATGTAAGAAAATGGGATAATAAATTTATAGAAAGTTTAAATAAACATATGGTAAATAGGGATATACCAATAATATCAATTTTTGTAGATAATGTAGGTTTGTATTTCTGGATAATACTTTTTGGTATAACTTATTTAATTTATAGAAAAAATTATAAATTAACAAGTGTATATATTCCTTTAGTTTTATTATGGTTAACTACTATTATAGGACCATTAGTAGAGTTAAGATATGTATATACTTTTATAATATTAGTTATACCATTAATGGGGATAACATTATTTTATAATATAAAGGGAGTAGAAAATGAAAAGTAAAATAATTAATTTTTTTAATAAGTATATAAATGTAATATTAATTTTAATAACTTTCTTTATTGCTTGTGGATTAAACATATTTTTTATACAAGAAGGTAATTATTTAAAACTTTCATCTGAAAGCTACAATATATTATTTTTAATTTTTATTATAGGGATTTTTATATTATTAAAAAAGGCAGTTAGCATAAAAGAAAAAAGATTATGGATTTGCACATCTATCTTATCTATAATATTTGCAATAGCTTATCTTTGCGGAGATATAGGAAATACTTATTGTAATGGAGTAATACCAAATTCGAAAAAATTCATACTATATATGATAATTAAATTAATTACGTATTTCATTATTTTTGATAGTGTGCTAGCTTTAATATTTTATTATGCTAAAAATTTAGTAAAAAAATTAAATATAAATAATAGAGAATATAAATTGTTTACAGCAAATAAAAAATCTATATTTTTTGTGGCAGGAATATTTTTTATTTCATATATTCCTTACTTTTTATATTATTACCCCGGCTCAATACAATATGATGCTATAAATTGCTTAGAACAATTAAATGGATATACACCATATAATAATCATCATCCAATATTATATACACTACTTTTTAGTGGCTTATGGAATTTTGGAAAAAATGTTTTAGGTAGTGGAAATATTGGATTAGCACTCTATACAATTATTCAAATGATTGCAACAAGTCTAGTATTATCAATATTAATATATTATATGGCAAAGAGAAAAATACCAACAAAATGGAGAATAATTACTTTTTTAATTTTATTATTGAATCCATTAACAGCTATGTATGCAGTTAGAATAGAAAAAAGTATGTTTTTTACTTTAACAATGATTTTAGTGATAATAGGAATTACAGATATAATTCTTGAAAAAGAAGAATTTTTCAAGAAAAAGAGTAAAGCAATAATATTTTCAATATTATTATTGTTGTTAGTACTTTTAAGAAATAACGGAATATATGTTATAATTTTAACCTTAATTTGTATGTTAATAGCTTGCAAAAAAATAAGGCTAAAAATATTAACTGTATTTATAATTCCAATAATAATGTTTTTTATAATACAAGGGCCAATATTAAATAGCTGTAATGTAATAAAAGCTAAAACCAGGGAAGCTTTGAGTATACCAATGCAGCAATTCGCAAGATTAATAAAATACGAAAATCAAAATTTAACTAAAGAAGAAAAAGCAAACATCCATAAATATTTGCCATTAGGAGAAGAAAGAATTGCATATGATTACCAATCATTAATTTCGGATAATATCAAATTTAATTTTTCAGAAGAAGCCATAAAAGAAGATAAGTTGACTTTATTAAAAACATATTTTGAATTAGCTTTAAAATATCCTGGACAAACAGTATCTGCTTTCTTATTCAATACTTATGGATATTATGCTCCAAATAGTTATAATATTTGGGGAACTCCAAACTTTAAAGAAGAAACTGCAAATGTTATGGAAGATGTAGGAACAGTAGATTTAGATAAATCGCTTCCTGAAGAAGTTATTAATATGTCAAATGAATATAAATATGATATTCATCACAAATCAATATTAAATTTAAGTTATATAGATAGAATAAATAATCATATTTTAATGAAAGATATACCAGTATTTTCAATGTTAATAACTAGTATAGGTTTATATTTCTGGTTATTATTGATATGTATAACATATTGTATATATACAAAAAATTATAAAAAGATTATAATAATGTTACCAATATTATTCTTATGGCTTACATCGGTTGCAGGACCAGTAGTAGAATTAAGATACGTATATTCAATGATACTTTTAATGCCACTATATATTGGAATAACTTTTATTGTAAACAAGGAAGAAAAGAAAGAGGAGGAAGTATAATGAAAGAAGAAAAAATTGCAGTGTTAATACCATGTTATAATGAGGAGCTAACAATAGAAAAAGTAATAAAGGACTTTAGAAAAGAATTACCAGAGGCAGATATATATGTTTATAATAATAACTCAAAAGATAAGACAGAAGAAATAGCTAAGAAAAATGGAGCAATAGTAGTAAATGAATATAGACAAGGAAAAGGTAATGTAGTAAGAAGTATGTTTAGAGACATAGAGGCAGACATATATGTTATGGTAGATGGAGATGATACTTATCCAGCAGAATTTGTTCATAAGTTAATAGAGCCAATCAGAGAAGGTAAAGCTGATATGGCAATTGGAGATAGATTATCAAACGGAACATATCAAAAAGAAAATAAAAGACACTTCCACGAATTTGGAAACAATTTAGTAAAAAAAGCAATTAATGTATTATTTAAAACAGATTTAAAAGATATTATGACAGGATATAGAGCTTTTAATAGAATGTTTGTAAAAAATATGCCTGTTTTAAGTCCAAATTTCGAGATAGAAACAGAAATGTCTTTATATGCATTAGATAAGAAATATATAATAAAGGAAATTCCTATTGATTACAGAGATAGACCAGAAGGAAGTAGTTCAAAATTAAATACAGTAGGAGATGGAATAAAAGTAGTAAAAACAATTGTAAGGATGTTTAAAGATTATAGACCTTTTGCGTTCTTTACAATATTAGCTTTAATATTTTTAATTTTTGGACTAGCTGTTGGTATACCAGTATTAGTAGAATTCTTTAAAACATCATTAATAACAAAAATGCCATCAGCAATATTGGCTACAGGTTTTGTAAGTTTAGCTGCAATTACTTTCCAATGTGGAGTTATACTAGATACAATAACAAGACAACATAAAGAAAATTATGAATTGAATTTATTAAAATGGAAACAAATAGAAAACAAATAAGGTAGGGAGCAATGGATAAAATAAAAAAATTGATAAAAAAGTTTTGTACTAAAGAAATAATATTTTATGTGATATTTGGAGTTTTTACAACAATTGTAAATGTTGGTTCATTTTATGTAATGAACAAAATATGGGATTGGAATGAAGACTTATCTAATTTCATAGCAATTGTTCTTGCAGTGCTATTTGCATATGTAACTAATAAGGATTTAGTATTTCATTCTGATGCTAAAAATTTTAAAGAAAAATTAAACCAATTTTTAAAATTTATTTTAGGAAGAGCGTTTACAATGATTGTTGAATTTGGCGGCTGTTTTGTATTGTTCAAAACAGCTATTCCAGAGATGATAAGTAAATGTTTTATGACAGTTATTGTAATAATATTAAATTTCTTTATTAGTAAGTTTTTTGCATTTAAGAAAAAAGATAAATTAGGTGATATAAATGAAGAAAGTAACAATAATAATACCAGCATATAACGAAGAAGAATCATTACCATTTTTAAAAGAGAGATTAAATGAATTATTGAATAATATAAAAACATATGAATTTGAAATATTATTTGTTAATGATGGGAGTAGAGATAAAACTTTAGAAATAATAAAACAATGGAGAGAAGATGATGCCAGAATAAGCTATGTGGATTTTTCTAGAAATTTTGGAAAGGAAACAGCAATGATAGCAGGCTTGGATTATGCAACAGGAGATTGTGTTATTTTTATGGATGCTGACTTGCAAGATCCACCAGAACTTATTCCAGAGTTATTAAAATGGTGGGAACAAGGATACGATGATGTTTATGCTAGAAGAAGAACAAGAAAAGGTGAAACATGGTTAAAGAAATTCACTTCTAAAATGTACTATAAAGTTTTACAAAGTCTAACTAATGTAGAAATACAAAAAGATACAGGTGATTTTAGATTATTAGACAAGAGATGTGTAAATGCATTAAAGATGATGAGGGAATCACAAAGATGTTCAAAAAGTATGTTTAGTTGGATTGGTTATAAGAAAAAAGAAGTATTGTATGATAGAGATCCAAGAGTAGCTGGAAAAACTAAATGGAATTATAAAAAATTAGTAGATTTGGCAATTGATGGAATAACTTCATTTACAACATCACCTTTAAGATTATCTACATATATTTGTATACCAACGTTTTTAGCTTTAGTAATATATTTTATATATGTAATTTGCAAAATGATTTTAGTTACTGGAAAAATAGATGCTTATCAAGCAATTATACTTCTAATTCTATTTTTTAGTGGAATCCAAATATTGTTATTTGGAATAATTGGAGAATATTTAGGAAGAATATTTAATGAGACAAAAAATAGGCCATTATATTTAGTTAATGAGTATAACAATGTAAGAGAAAACAATGAAATTGACAATATTACTAAAGAAAAGTAATTAATAAAAATAAAAGAGGGATTATTATTTTTTATTAATAGGAGGGCTTTAATGAAGAAAAAATATATGCAAATAACAGCAGCTATAATTACAATAGTTTTTTCTATTTGTACTTTAGTTTTTGCTGACAACAATTTAATAGATAATAATTTAATTTTAGATAGTAATAATATTATTGACAATGAAATAATAAATAATACATTAATAGAAGAAGAAACAACGCAAGAAAATGAAGTTGAAGGATTCAATGAAAATGAAACATCTATTGAAGAGGTAGAAATACAGAATAATACTAATACAAGCTCAAAAATAGAAACGAAAAGTTCAAAAGTACTAGAAGATGGGACATACAGAATAGCAATGTTTAGCAATCCATCTATAGGAGTAGACATAGAAGCTGGATCAAAAGAAAATGGAGCAAATGTATTATTATGGGAGTGGTATGAAGGGAATAATCTTCAAAAACAATTTTATGTAGAATATGATAGCAGTGGATATTATATAATTAGAAACAAAAATTCTAATAAAGTATTAGATGTACAAAATGGAGGAATGACCAACTATACAAATGTATGGCAATATGAAGAAAATGGATCAGATGCACAAAAATGGGTAATACAAAAGAATACAAATGGAAGTTATAGCATAATATCAAAATTAAATGGACTATATTTAGATATACAAAATGGAAACATTGCTAATGGAGGAAATGTACAAGTATATGAAGGTAATGGGTCGAATTCTCAACAATTTAGTTTTATAGAATTATCAAAGCCAGAAAAGACAATTGAAGACGGAACATATAGAATTGCAATGTTTAGCAACCAAAACATCGGGATAGATATAGATGGTGGCTCACAAGATAATGGAGCAAATGTACTATTATGGGAATGGTATGAAGAAAATAATTTACAAAAACAATTTGATTTAGAATACGATGGTAATGGATATTATATAATAAAAAATAAAAATTCTAATAAAGTATTAGATGTACAAAACGGGGGTACATCTAACGGAACTAATGTATGGCAATATGAAGAAAATGGATCAGATTCACAAAAATGGATAATACAAAAAAATTCAAATGGAAGCTATAGCATAATATCAAAATTAAATGGATTATATTTAGATATACAAAATGGAAACATTGCTAATGGAGGAAATGTTCAAGTATATGAAGGAAACGGGTCAGTTGCTCAACAATTTTATTTTATAAAAATTACAAAGCCACAAGAGACATTAGAAGATGGAACATATAGGATAGCGATGTTTAGCAATCAAAATATAGGATTAGACATAGATGCCGGATTAAAAGATAATGGAGCAAATGTACTATTATGGGAATGGTATGAAGAAAATAATATACAGAAAAAATTTAATATAAAATATGATGAAACAGATGGTTATTATACAATAACAAATGTAAATTCAGGAAAACTTCTTGATACAGAAAATGGTGGAAATACAAATGGTACAAATGTATGGCAATATGAAGAGAACGGTACTTCTTCACAAAAGTGGAAGATAGTAAAGAATAATAACGGAAGTTATAGCATAATATCTAAACATAGTGGATTATATTTGGATATATCAAATGGAAATATTGCAAATGGAGGAAATGTCCAAATATATGAAGGAAACAATTCTGTAGCACAACAATTTATGTTTATAAAACTTGATAATCAAATAGAAAAAACTGTAGAAGACGGAATATATGAGATAACATCTGCATTAGATTCTAGTAAAGCTTTTGATATGACTGATAATTCTACTAGTGATGGTACACAATTACAGCTATGGGATTCAGATGGGTTTATTCAACAAAGATATAAAATAACTTATAACACAAGTTATTACACAATAACCGCAATGAATTCTAATAAAGTATTAGCAATAAATGATAATAATCAAGTTATTCAAAAAACAGCTAGTGGAGATATTAAAGAAAAATGGAATATAAAATCTTTTGGTGATAATAAATATACTTTTGTTTCATTATCAAATGATTATTGCATAGATATACCTTCAGCAAATGCAAGTAATGGAGTTAAGTTACAAGTATATGAAGAAAACAGTTCTGATGCACAAAAATTTTATTTAACCGATAGAACTCCAATGCAAGGAACACAAACAATACAAGATGGAATCTATAAGATAGGAACTGCTATAAATTCTTCACAAGTTTTTGACATTACAGATGGTTCTTTAGATAATGGAAAACAAATTCAGCTATGGGGAAACTGGGAAGCAACTCAACAGAATTTTGAAATAACATATAATGGAGATGGTTATTACACAATAAAATCAAAATTATCTAATAAAGTTTTAGCCGTTGATAATGTAAATGTAAAAAATGGAACTACAATAATTCAACAAGACGAACAAGGAACAGATCAAGAAAAATGGATAATTAAAGATGAAGGTAATAATACTTACAGCATAATTTCAAAATGTAATAATTATTATATAGATGTACCATCTGCAAATTGTTCTGATGGAATAAAAATACAAATGTACGAAGATAACGGAACAAACTCACAAAGATTTCAATTTATTCAAATAGGAACAGAAAGAACAATAGAAGATGGAACTTATAGAATAGCTTTATTTAACAATGAAAATTTAGGTTTAGATATAGATGGTAGTTCAAGAAACAATGGAGCAAATGTCTTAATTTGGGAATGGTTTGATAATAACATTCAAAAGGAATTTAATTTGCAATATTTGGAGACAGATGGTTGTTATATAATAACAAATGTAAATTCTGGTAAAGTTCTAGATGCAGAAAATGGAGGAACAACGAACTATACAAATGTATGGCAATATGAATATAATGGTTCTGCAGCACAAAAATGGTTTATAACCAAGGATGCAAATGGAAGTTATTCAATTCATTCAAAAGCAAGTGGACTATGTTTAGATGTTGAAAACGGTAATTTGGTAAATGGTTCTAATGTAAGGCTATACGAAAGTAATAATTCTGCAGCACAAGAATTCAAGTTTATTAAACAAACATCAAAAGCCACAAGATATATGGAAGATGGTTTATATAAAATAGTAACAAAAATAAACCAAGATATTGGATTTGATATTGCAGAAGGCAGTATGGAAAATGGAGCTAATTTGCAATTATGGAAATATCATGGAGTAAATCAAGAAAAATTTATACTAAGTTATGAAGATGGATATTATACAATAGTTCCTTCTCATTCAAATAAAGCATTAGAATTAAAATCTAATAGTAGAATTGAACAGAACGAAAAGAATTCAGGTAATAATATGCAAAAATGGATTTTAATTCCAGATGGTACTGGTGCATATAATATAGTTTCTAAGGCTAATGGTTTATATATGGATGTAGAAAATGGAAATATTAATGAAGGAATTAGTGTAAGAGGATATCAAGGAAATGGTACACAAGCACAATTATTTGTATTTGGAAATTGTGGAATAAATATAGATACAAATAAGTATCCAGGAATACAAGAAAGAGTAAATGAATTAGTAATAAATCATCCTAATTGGCAATTTGAAGTTTTATATACAGGAATCGATTTTTATACAGCAGTTCAAGGAGAATATGAGTATGATAGTAGAAGAGCTAATTTAGTAGATACAAATGTATATAAAGGGGATTGGATAGCACCTAACCCATATGTAAGTGGAAATTGGGCATCAGCTTCATATAATGGAATAGCATATTTCATGGATCCTAGAAACTTTTTAAATGATGTAGATGCTTTCCAATTTGTAGATTTAGCAGATTATTATAACAGTGGTGCTACACTGGATTCAATACAATATCAAGTAAATGGAACATTTTTAAATAATTTTGCAGAAGACGTTAGAATATCATGTGAGCATCAAAATGTTAATCCTTATTATATAATTGCAAGATTATTCCAAGAACAAGGAAGAAATGGTTCAATAACAATTTATATGGATGGAGGAGATGGAAAACTGTATTTTAATCCATTCAATATTGGTGCACAGGTAGGAAATGATTTTGCAACAGCACTTGCTAAAGCAAAAGAACAAGGCTGGGATAGTATGCAAAAAGGTATAGAAGGCGGAATTACTTTTGTAAAACAAAATTATTTAGATGCTAAACAGAATACATTATATTTAAATAAGTTTGATGTAAACCCAAATAGTCCAGGAGGCTTTTATACTCATCAATATATGCAAAACTTATCAGCAGCATATAGTGAAGCACGTACTTTTAGAGGAGCATATGTAGATACGGGAACTTTAGATAATACAATTAAATTTATTATACCAGTATATGAAAATATGCCAGAGACACCTGCAGCAAGACCATCGGGACAGACAGGAGGAGATACAGGATATCCTTCAATTACAGATCAAGGACCAAAAAGTGTTCAAGTTTATGACATACAAACTTCATTGATAGTTAGAACTGGGCCTGGAACACAGTATGCAGAAATTGAAGGTGAAAGATTACAAAACGGAACTGTATTGCTTTCAATAGAAAGATATGAAAATGGATGGCAGAGGGTAATAACTCCATCAGGAACAGTAGGATATTGTTCAGGAGATTATTTACAATTTATAAATGATGTTACAAATTGCAATGAACGAGTAGCAATATCAACTACAGGAAGTGTTAATATTAGAATTGGACCAGGTCAAAGCTATACTAGCCTGGGAACCTTTAGAGATGGTACTACAGGAACTAGAATATTGAAAGATGCTTATTTTGCAGATGGATATACGTGGGATTTGGTAATTCTTGATGATGGAACTAAGGGCTTTGTAGCTTCAAGATATCTAAGAATAATTTAGAAAGGAGAATGGTAAATTAATTTTATAATTAATTTACCATTTTACTTATATTAGAATGCAATTTATTTTGAAAGGAGAAAACATGAGATTAAAAATAACTATATTTATGACTAGTTTAATATGCATGATGTCTTTTGCAAGTTTATCATTTGCAGAAACACCTAGACTTGTAGATATACCTGTACCACCTAATAGCGCAGGTTATGCTGATTTTACAGAAGAAGAGGCTGCAGAGAAAGAAAAAGAATATGAAGAAAGCAAGAATAACACAGTAACAGCAGATTACTATGTGGGAAAATCAAGTGACAACTATTTAAAATCTTTGAATATAGAGGGATATGATTTATATCCAAAATTTAGCAGACAAAATGAAACATATACAATATATGTAAAAGATGATAATATTAATACATTTAATGTAACTGCTGAAGCAGATAATGAAAATGCAAAAATTGAAGGAATAGGAAATGTAAGTGTTTCACAAGAAGAAAGAATAATTAATATAAAAGTTACTGCAGAAAATGGAGATTTAAAAGTTTATACGATAAATATAGAAAATGAAGCTAATAAACCTAAAAAAATAAATATATTTATGATTGTAATAGTTATTGTAATATTAATAGGAGTGATTCTTTTTATTATTAGAAAAAATAAAAAGAAATAATAAAAATATACAAAGCGACAATTTTATTGCTTTGTATATTTTTTTGTTGTAAAAGAATAGGAATAATGTTAAGATAAAAAATAGATATGCAAATGGAGGGGAAATTTATATGAAAAAAAATTATCTAAAGCTTATTATTGTAATTAGCATAATCATTTTATCAATATGTAGTTTAGTTTTTGCAGATAATAGTACAATAAATGAAATTGGAGACATAAATGCACTTTTTACCAATGAAGTAGAAAATGGTGTGTTAGATGATATTTTACAAGAACCAAAAGAATTATTAGATAATAATCAAAAAGCAATACCAGATAAAGTACTTCAAGATGGAAGATATAGAATAGCAATGTACAGTAATTCAAATATTGGATTAGACATTAATGCAGGTTTACAAGAAAATGGAGCAAATGTATTGTTATGGGATTGGTATGAAGAGAATAATTTACAAAAACAATTTAATATCGAATATGACGAAACAGATGGGTATTATACAATAACAAATGTTAATTCTGGAAAATTATTAACAGTACAAGAGGGACAAACAAATATAATACAATATGAAGCATATGGAAGTGATGCACAAAAATGGAAGATAATTAAAAACTCAAATGGAAGTTATAGTATTATTTCTAAATTAAACAATTTGTACTTAGATATCCAAAATGGAAATATATCAAATGGAGCAAATGTACAAGTATATGAAGGTAACGGTACAGGTGCACAACAATTTTCTTTTGTAGAAATTATTAAACCTGAAAGAACTATAGATGATGGAACATATAGAATAGCAATGTTTAGTAATACAAATATTGGAGTGGATGTTGATGCAGGTTCAAAAGAAAATGGGGCAAATGTATTATTATGGGAATGGTATCAAGAAAATAACTTACAAAAACAATTTAATATTAATTATGATGAAGTGGATGGATATTATACAATAGCAAATGCTAATTCTGGAAAATTATTAACAGTACAGGATAGTGGAACAACTAATGGGACTAATGTGTGGCAATATGAAGCAAACGGAACAAATTCACAAAAATGGCAGATTGTAAAAAATCCTAACGGAAGTTATAGTATTATTTCTAAATTAAAGAATTTGTGTTTAGATATACAAAATGGGAATATATCGAATGGAGCAAATGTGCAAGTATATGAAAGTAATGGATCAAATGCACAACAATTTAAAATTATAGAAATAATTAAACCAGCAAAGACTATTGAAGAAGGAACATATAGAATAGCAATGTTTAGTAATCCAAGCATAGGTGTAGACATTGATGCGGGATCAAAAAATAACGGAGCAAATGTGTTGTTGTGGGATTGGTATGAAGAAAATAATACTCAAAAGAAATTTAATTTTAGATATGATGAAACAGATGGGTATTATACAATAACAAATGTTAATTCAGGAAAATTGTTAGATGTTCAGAATGGAGGAATGTCTAATGGAACTAATGTATGGCAATATGAAGAAAACGGGACAAGTTCACAAAAATGGCAGATTGTAAAAAACTCAAATGGAAGTTATAGTTTTATATCAAAATTAAATGGATTGTACTTAGATATACAAAATGGAAATATATCAAATGGTGGAAATGTACAAACATATGAAGGTAATAATTCTATAGCACAACAATTTAGTTTGATAAAATTAAATGATCAAATAGAAAAGCCAGTAGAAACCGGACTTTATGAAATTGCTTCTGTAATTGATAGAAATAAAATATTTGATGTAACAGATGGTTCAATGGAAAACAATGTTCCAATACAATTATGGGATTTAGATGGATTTATTCAGCAAAGGTTTAAAATTACATATGAAAATACATATTATACAATAACTTCTGTATACTCAAATAAAGTGTTAGCAATAAATGATGAAAATCAATTAATACAAAAAACAGAAGAAGGCGATATTACAGAAAAATGGCAAATTAAGCTATATGGAAACGATAAATATGCTTTTGTTTCACTTTCAAACAATTATTATATAGACATTCCATCTGCGAATGCAAGCAATGGAGCAAAATTACAAGTATACGAGAGTAATAATTCAGATGCTCAAAGATTTTATTTGACAGATAGAAATCCTATGCAAGGAACACAATCTATAGAAGATGGAACTTATAGAATAATTACACCTATAGATAATATGAAAGCTTTTGATGTAACAGATGGGTTAAGTACTGATGGTACAAAAATTCAACTTTGGGATAATGATGGATTTATTCAACAAAAATTTGAATTTATATATGTAGGTGATGGATATTATAAGATAAAATCTCAATTATCTGGGAAAGTTTTAACTGTTGAAAGTAATTTCCCAAATTTTAATAGTACAATTACACAAGAACAAGATAATAATTTAGATACTCAAAAGTGGATTATTAATGATTTAGGAAATGGTTTATATAATATAATTTCAAAATGTGAAAATCTTTATATTACAACTCAAGATACGCCACAAAACGGAGAAAAAATACAAGTACAAAGATACAAAGATTCAAATTCACAATCATTTATATTAATAAATGAAACTCCAAAAAATAATATAAGCATTATTCAAGATGGAATTTATCAAATAAAAATGAAAAATAGCAATAATTCTTTTGATATAAATGGTGGAAGTTATGATAATTATGCAAATTTACAAATATGGACATGTGATAATTCACCACAAAAGAAGTTTAGAATAGAACGAATAGAGGATACAAATTATTATAAAATTGTTGCGACACATTCTGCTAAAGCGTTAGATGTACAAAATGGAGGAATAAATATTGGAACAAATATAGATCAATATGATCAAAATGGTACAGATAATCAATGTTGGTATTTTAAAGATTGCGGAAATGGATATTATAATATAATTTCAAAAGCAAATGGCTTATATTTAGATATTGCTGGAGGAGCAATAGGTAGTTGTGGGGCAAATGTACAATTATACTATTCAAATAATTCTGATGCTCAACAATTTAAATTAGAACATGTTAATATAGTTGAAAGTGGTACTTATGAAATAGAGACAAAATTAAATTCAAATATGGTGGTAGATGTAGCTGGTGGTTCATATGATAACGGAGCAAATATTCAAATATGGACTGCTGATAATGTAAATCAACAGAAATTTATTTTAGAACCACAATCAGATGATGTTTATATAATAAAAGCAAAACATTCTAATAAAGCCTTAACTGTTGATTTATCAAATAATAATGTTTGCCAAATGGACTATACAGGAGCAAGCAATCAACAGTGGAGAATTCAAGAAGCAGGATATGGATATTATAATTTAATCTCTTTGGCTAACAATTTATATTTAGATGTAAGTAATGGAAATGCACAAAACGGACAAAACATACAAGTATATAGCGACAATGAATCAGATGCACAACAATTCAGATTTGTGACAGGTTATAGAAAATTTTATGAGGAAGGAACATATGGAACATCAGGTAAGAGACAATCTAGTCAAGGGGGATATGATTTAACATATTATAAGATAGGTAAAGGAAGTAAGCATTTATTTACAACATTTTCAATTCACGGATTTGAAGATTCATATTGGAAAGATGGCTCAGAATTAACGTATATGGCAAATCAATTTAAAGATTACTTATACAATAATCTTTCAGAAGATTTAATTAATGAATGGACAATTTATATTTTTCCAACGCTAAATCCTGATGGACAATATGATGGTTGGACTAACAATGGACCAGGACGTACAACAGTTTACAGTTATGCACCAAATAATCAAGGAATAGATATGAACAGAGGATTCAGTGTCGGATTCCAAAGAATGACATCAGCTAGAAATTATACTGGAACTGAAGCTTTTCAAGCTCCAGAAGCAGCTCAATTACGAGACTTTATTTTAGCTCATCAAGGCTCAAGCAATGTTTTAATAGATGTTCATGGATGGTTAAATGAAACAATAGGTGATGATGGAATTGGTTCATACTATAGAAGTGAATTTGGAATTTCTAAACATATAGGAACATATGGAAATGGATATTTAGTAAATTGGGCAAGAAGTATACCTAATACACGTTCAATGCTATTAGAGCTTCCTAATGTAACAAGTCATGATCAAGTAGTAAATTGGGATTATGCAGGTAAATTTAATAGAGCAACAATGAGATTATTAAATGATTTTTAGAGGAGAATATAATATATGAAGAAAAATATTTTAATAGTTTTATTATTAGTAATTGTTGTAGTAATAGCAATAGTATTAATTTTTAATAATAAAAAAGAAAATAGTGATCAAAATATTCTACAAAATGAAATTCAAAGTGACGAATTTGTAAATAGAATGGTATCTACAGATGCTAATGAGATAAATGCAATAAAAAATGAAATAAATGCAACAGGAGAAACAGACATTTATCAAATAGAAGAAGAATATGATGGAAGAAAAATAATTCAGGTAAAACCAGATATTCAATATCAGGTTGCTTTAGCAGGAATAATAAAAAATGGTATTCCTGCTGAAGATGAAATTAATACAATATTGGAACAAGCACCAACCAGTAGTGGTATGTGGATCTCTGAAAGCTCAAGAGAAAAATTTATAGAATTGCTAAACAGTAATAATATAGTAGATTTTGAAATAACAAATGAAGGATATTTAAAATGTAATAAACAGGAGAATCTAACTGAACAGGAAGAAAAATTAAAAAATATGGCTGAATCAAATAAACTATATGTAATTGATATGTCAGGAAAAACATATCAAAGAGATTATATAAGTGGAGAAGTTATAGAATATCCTTTTGAGGAGATGGATCCATATCAGGTACTAGAACCTTACGAGATAGACGATTCAATAATTTTAGGAGTTACTTCTAATAAAGAAAATAGACTAAGTAATAAAGAAATATTAGATGCAATTATAGCATATGTGTAATAAACTAAGAAGATAAATAATATACATATTTATCTTCTTTTTATTTATTTTTCCTTGTAAAAAAATACTGATAATGATAATATAAAAGCAAATTAATAATAATGGAGGAACAATTATGGAAAATATTAAAATTTTTGCTTGTAGTAAATATGCAGAACCATTTACACAAGAGATTTGTGATTATTTAAAATTACCTATGGGAAAAATAAATACAATGAAGTTTAAAAATGATAATAATTTCGTACAAATACTAGAGACTGTAAGGGAACATGATGTATATTTAGTACAAAGTAATGTACCACCAGTAAATGAGAGAATAATGGAATTATTAATAACAATAGATGCAGTAAAAAGAGCATCTGCTGGTAAAATAAATGTAGTCTTACCATACTATATATATTCACGTTCAGACAAAAAAGATCAACCAAGAGTACCAATAACAGCAAAATTAATAGCAGAGTTATTAGAGGCAGCTGGAGCAACTAGAGTAATTACTTGCGACCTACATAACCCAGCAATACAAGCATATTTTAATAATATAAATTGTGATAGACTTTCTGCAGAAGGAATTTTAGAGGATTATTTTATGAGTAAAAAATTAGACAATATGGTTATTGTTGCGACAGATGCAGGAAGCTCAAAAAAAGCATATAAATATTCAGAATTTTTTAATTGCCCAATTGCAATGCTTGACAAAAGAAGAGATGGAAATAATGATAAAGCAATAGGAACTACAATTATAGGTGATGTAAAAGGTAAAAATGCAATTATATTTGATGATGAAATAGACACAGCAGGTTCAATGATGGAAACAGTAAGAGTATTAAAGGAATTTGGAGCAGAAGCTATATATGCTGGATGTACACATGGAGTGCTTTCTGGACCAGCAATAGAAAGAATTCAAAATTCACCAATAAAAGAATTGGTTATAACTAATACAATCCCATTATCAGAAGAAAAACAAATACCACAAATAAAAGTTGTTTCTATAGCACCACTATTTGCAGAAACAATTAAACGTTTAAATGAAAAAAGACCACTAGGAGAATTACTAAGAAAGAGGTAGAATGTATACAATGAAAAAAGTTTCGGTTATAGTGCCAATGTATTATGAGGAAGAAGTGGCAGAAGAATGTTATAAAAGGTTAAAGAGAGTATTAGAAAGCATTAATAATTACAATTACGAAATAATATTTATAAATGATGGAAGTAAAGATAAAACTCTAAGTATATTACTAGATATTGCAAATAAAGATAAAAATGTGAAAATAATTTCTTTTTCTAGAAACTTTGGGCATCAATGTGCAGTAACTGCTGGACTTCAATATGTTACAGGAGATGCTATAGTGATAATTGATGCAGATTTACAAGACCCACCAGAACTTATACCTGAGATGTTAAAACTTTGGGAAGATGGAAACGAAGTAATATATGGAAAAAGAAAGTCTAGAGAAGGCGAATCAAAATTTAAATTATTAACTGCTTCAATGTTTTATAGAACATTAAATGCATTATCAGATGTAGAAATTCCAAGAGATACAGGCGATTTTAGATTAGTCGACAGAAAAGTTGTAGATGTTATAAATGCGCTACCAGAACATAATAAATTTTTAAGAGGACTATTTAGTTGGGTAGGATTTAAACAAACACCTTTTGAATACGAAAGAAAAGAAAGATATGCCGGTAAAACAAAATACCCATTAAAGAAAATGTTGAGGCTTGCAAAAGATGGTATATTTAGTTTTTCTACAAAACCTCTAAAAATAGTAGGAACAATGGGAATTATTTCTATAGCTATATCTATTATAATTCTAATATATGCTATGCTTTCATATATATTTGATTGGAACAATCTAGCAGCAGGTTGGACATCTTTAATGGTAACAATGACATTCTTAAGTGGAATGATACTTATATCTTTATGGATGATTGGTGAATATATTGGCAGAATCTATGATGAAACAAAGAGAAGACCACAATATATAATAGAGAGGACTTTTAACATTGGAGAAGGCAATAAAGAAGAAAAATAGAGATTCTAATATAGAGCTGTTAAGAATTATAGCAATGTGTTTAATTATATTTCATCATATGGCTTTAAATACTGGGATAGTTGATGGATATACAGTAAATGGAAACATGATTTTTGGAATAATAGGTGGCATTGGTGGAAAAATAGGAGTTGTTATATTTTTACTTATTACTGGATATTTTAGTATAAATAAAGATTTCAGTTTTAAAAAAGTATTTATTTTGTGGTTGCAAATTTTTTGTTACTCTGTGGGCTTTATGCTAGTATTTAGAATTACAGAAATAGAAAAATTGAGTAAAGTTGATACACTAAAAACTTTCTTTCCATTAGCGTATAACCAGTATTGGTTTATAACAGTATATTTATATTTACTTTTACTAACACCATTTATAAATAAATTTTTGAATAGTTTGAGTAAAGAAAATTATAATAAACTATTAGTTGTATTAACAATTATATTTGTAGTAATTCCAACTATATTTTATTCAAATGGACTGATTGGAACTACTCAAACTCCAATTGGAATTTTACTATTTATATATGTATATATGTATATATGTATATATTATTGGTGCATATATTAGACTATATGGAATAAAATTCTTTGAAAATAGAAAGTTAAGAAATATAATTTTAATTTGTTTAGGATATATAATAGTTTTTGCAATTGTTTTAATTGGAAAAAAATTAGAACAAAAAAATATATTTTGGTCAAATCTTTTTGCATATTATAGGGAGATGAATTCAATATTCATCTTAGTACCTTCAATTGCTTTATTTTATATATTTAAAGAATGGAAGCTTAGATATAATAAAGTTATAAATTATTTCGCAAGTATAAGTTTTGCTGTCTATTTATTCCATGAAAGCAATTTTATGAGATATAGATTATGGCATAATATATTTGGAATGGAATTCATAAACAACATACCAGGAGGGGTATTTTCGACATTGATAATTGCTACAATTAGTTTTTATTTGATAACTGCAATAATAGAATTCTTAAGAAAAAATATAATAGAGAGAAATGTACTTAAATTAAAACCATTAAATCGTTTATTTGATAGAGTAGACAATTTCATGAATTTGAATTAAATAGGGGGGAATTGCAATGTGTAATGTATCAGTTATTACAATTTTTAAAAGAAGACACAAGAAAGTAAAAGAATGTTTAAATAGTTTAATTAATCAGACATTATCAAACACAGAGATAATTTGTATTTATAAAGAAGAAAATTCTGATATAGATAGATTTGTAAAAGCAACTCAAGAAAAATATAATAATATAAAGATCATATATAAAACAAAGGCTCAAGATGTAACAGCTAAAAATAAAGCATTAGAAGAAGCACAAGGAAAATATATTATAGTGATGAATGGTGATATGTGTTTAGAAAAAACAGCTTTAGAAAAACTATATAATGCACAGGAAAAAAATGGTACAGATATTGCAATTTGTGGTTTTAATATAATAGATATAAATACAAATCAATTAATTCATGAAGGACTTAATAATAAATTTAAAGAAGTAGAAGAAGTAAATGGAAAAAATGAAAATTTTGCATATTTAAATTTAGATGGTGGAAATAAATTAATAAAAAAAGAAATTGCAAAAGATATTAGATTCCAGAATTATGATGAATGTCAAGATGAAATATTTATATTAAGTTGTTATTCTAAGGCTAATAAGATTTCTTTTATAAATGAACAGTTATATTATAAATATGAAGATAATTCAAATAAAAATTTGAAAAATCAAATTCAAATTAAAGATTTAAAAGATGGTCTTGTAGAAGTTAAAAAATTATATAAAGATGCTGGTAAATATGAAAAAATGAAAAATATGTTAACATTTATAGCTTTTACAAGAATAGGAATGAGGGCTTTAATAGAACTAACTGTAAATAAAAATGGAGATTTAAAAGATAATATAAGAGATATAATGAATTATCTAGATATAAACTTTTTTGAATGGAGAAAAAATCCATTTTTAAAATTAAAAAATGTGCCTAGAAAAAAATATTGGATTGCATATACTATGTATAAATATGGTTTCCAACAACTATTTATAAAAATATATAGTAAGCCAATAGAAAAGGGAAATAAGTTGTTAATAATGTAATTGAAAAAAGGAACGTTCGGGATTTGGGACGTTCCTTCGGCATTTTGGACGGTTCTTCGGGATTTGGGGACGTTCCTCAAATCTCTTTTTAGTGAATTATATTAAATTGCCATCAAATTGATTTGGTGTTTTTTAAAATTACTATGCTCAAAATTTTATTTATTTAAAATATTCATCATTTAACTGCTGCTAAAAAGCTAGTTATGTACAAATTATTAGTTTTATGGTATAATGTATTATGTAACCCGATATAGTGATGTGATTCAGCAATTAGGAGGATGTAAACATGAAGAAAATTTTATCAACACTTGTAACTTGTATTTTATTAGGTATCATTATAAGCTCGCCAATTACGGTAGAGGCGTCTGCGGTATCTGTAAGATATGCTGATGGCAATTATTACAGCAATGGATTCGGAGAAACATTCCGGAACTTGAAATCAGACATCCGAGAGCGCTTAAGTGAGGGACACGAGAGCCCAATATGGATTCTTGCAAGTAAAAACTGTCACACAGAGGCAGAATATTACTTCTCAACAGATAAGGAGATGAACTCTTTATCCGAAGAGTATGATAGGTTTAAGAACAGTAAGGATACCGACTTTATACAAGTTGGAACTTATATGGACAACCGACTTCGCTCAAACTTGGAAGAAGATTTCAAAACTGACCCACAGAAAACAGTAAAAGACGTGCTGTCATCTGCCAAAGTAGAACTTAAGGTTGAAACATCTCCGGATAAGCCGATTTATTGGCATACCGAAGATGTCGATTCAGACAAATTTCTGCTGGAAGTGGCAGTAGGAAAATACGAGATAAAGTATGGCGATTGCCTTAGTGTGATTGCAGAACGCTTCAACACGTCAGTGGAGAAGTTAATGGCTGACAATCAGAACATCGTAGATCCCGACTTAATATATGCAGGAGACTTTCTTGTTGTAAAATGAATCATCACACATACTGCTTCAGAATGAGGCAGTGGCCCTATAGGAATTAACATTCCTATGGGGCTTCTTCAATTATTAGATGTACTAATATTTATCATGTAAAGGGAACTAAAAAACTTGTATTTTTAGCGTATAAATGATATTATTCTTATTGAATAAATTGCTATAAAGATTAAATAGGAGATTGTTATGGACGAAGAAAATTTAATTAATCCAGAATTAATAAATGAGGAAGAAAATAGATTAGAAAATTCATTAAGACCTAAAACACTTTCAGAATATATAGGACAAACAAAAGTAAAAGAAAATATGAAAGTGTATATTGAGGCTGCCAAAAAAAGAGGAGAACCATTAGACCATGTACTTTTATATGGTCCTCCAGGACTTGGTAAAACAACATTATCTAATATAATTTCAAATGAAATGAATTCAAATATAAAAATAACATCAGGACCAGCGATAGAAAAGCCAGGCGATTTAGCAGCATTACTTACAAATTTATCAGAATTTGATGTGTTATTTATAGATGAAATTCATAGACTAAACAAGAGTGTAGAAGAAATTTTATATCCAGCTTTGGAAGATTACACATTAGATATAATTATTGGAAAAGGACCAAGTGCTAGGTCAATAAGATTAGATTTGCCTAAATTTACATTAATAGGTGCAACAACTAAAGCAGGTTCATTAACTACACCATTAAGAGATAGATTTGGAATTGTAGAAAGATTAGAATTGTATGAGCCAGAAGATTTACAAAAAATTGTAAAAAGATCAGCAGGAATTTTGAATGTAGAAATAGATGACACTGCAAGTATGGAAATTGCAAAAAGATCAAGAGGTACGCCAAGAATTGCAAATAGAATTTTAAAAAGAGTAAGAGACTATGCAGCAGTTTTAGGAGATGGAAAAGTAGATTTAAATATGGCTAAAATTGCATTAAATAAATTGGAAATAGATGATTTAGGTCTTGACCAAACAGATAGAAACATATTACTAACAATAATACAAAAATATGCAGGGGGACCAGTTGGTATTGAAACTCTAGCAGCTACAACTGGTGAAGAAATAGAAACTATTGAAGATGTTTATGAGCCTTTTCTAATGCAGATAGGCTTTATAGCACGTACACCAAGAGGAAGAATTGCACTTCCTGCAGCATATGAACATTTAAACTTAGAATATAATAAATAATTAACTACCAGAAATTCTAGTTTTATAGAAAACTAGAATTAAGTAAAATTAATATTTTAGATTGGAGATAAAGTGAAAGAGAAAACAAAAGCAAAATTAATAGACATTTCCTTTTTTGTAATAATGATGTTACTATTTGCATCTACAGTACTTATAAGGAATTTAGCTAATTTAGATGAAATATGGAATTTTAATTTTGCAAGGAATATTGCTAATGGATTAATTCCATATAATGACTTTAATATGTTACAAACACCGTTATTATCATTTGTACTTCGGAGGCATTTTTAAGTTATTTGGACAAGAACTTTTTGTTATGAGAATTGCATCTACAGTTTTAGGCGCAGGAATAATGCTGGTGTCATTTAAAATATTTAAAGAATTAAAGCTAAATATTAAATGGTCAATATTATCATCAGCTTTATTATTTCTATTTATAAAAGATAATTTTTATATAGATTATAATTATGCGATTTTATTTATAATATTAGTGTTAATTTATGCAGAATTAAAATATAAAAATTATAGCGCAAGATACAATTTGTTAATTGGTCTGCTTGCAGGTTTAACAATCTTGCTAAAGCAAAGTACTGGAATAATTATATCAGCTATAACAGTGATATATCTATTAGCAGAAAAAAGAGATAAGAAGACGCTAAAAGCAATAGTGTATAGATTCTGTGGTGTTTTAATTCCTTGTATAATTCTACTAATATATTTACTAGCAACAAGTTCTATGTCAAGTTTTATAGACTATTGTGTTTTAGGAATAGGAACATTTAAAAATAGTATATCTTATCTTAAATTGCTAAGAGGAGGAGATTTAACAGCCATTTTGGGTATGATAGCTCCACTTACTTTAGTAGTATTACTTGTAATAAATATAATCAATATAAAACGAAAAGCCATAAAAACTAAAGAAAGCAATTTAATATTATTTGTATATGCTGTAGCTGGTTTTACAGTAGTATATCCAATAGCAGACGAAGTACATTTTGTAATAGCTGCATTTCCTGCGATTTTAGTTACTTTATATTACATATGTAAAAAAATTCAAGAAATAAAGAATATTAAGGTATCTATATTTATAGAGCATTTTATGAATATAATAACAATATCATTTGTAGGAATAATAATCTTACAAGCAATTAATGATATTTATTTATATACACAAATGGATAAATCAGTATTAAATCATTTCTCAAATATACCAATTTCTTCTACATTACAAGATAGGATAATAGAAGTAGATGCATATATTCAAGATGAAGAAAGAGATGTGTATATATTAGATTCAGAAGCTGCTGTATATATGATACCATTAGATAAATATAATAAAGATTTTGATATGTTTTTAAAAGGAAATTTAGGTTCAGCAAGTGAAGAAGGACAAATAGAAAAAATAAAAAATATGAAAAATGCAGTGATATTAATAAAAAATGATAAAATGGCATTAAACTGGCAAACACCAACATCAGTAATAGAATATATAAGAAATAACCTAGAAAAGATAGGAACAGTAAGCTTTTTCGATATTTATGAACCTTAGGGACGAGGCCAAAAATAAAAAGGAGGAAAAAATGAAATTATTAATGCATACTTGCTGCGCACCATGTAGTGTGTATTGTATAGACTCATTAAGAAAAGAAGGAATAGAACCAACTGTATATTGGTACAATCCAAATATTCATCCATATATGGAGTATAAAGCAAGAAGAGATTGTTTAAAAGAATATACTAACAGCATAAATGTAGAGGCTATTTTCGAGGAGGACTATGGCTTAGATGAATTTTGCAAAAATGTAGTATGTGATTTACAAAATAGATGTCAAAATTATTGCTATAAAGTTAGATTAGAGCAAACTGCAAAATATGCTAAAGAACATGGTTTTGATACTATTTCTACTACTCTTTTAGTTAGTCCTTACCAAAAGCATGATATTTTAAAAATGCAAGGGGAAGAAATTGCAAAAAAATATGGATTAGACTTTTTATATAGAGATTTTAGAGTTGGATTTAGAGAAGGTCAAGCTAAAGCCAGAGAGTTAGGCTTATATATGCAAAAGTATTGTGGATGTATTTTTTCAGAAGAAAGCAGGTATTTTAACCACAATCAAGAAATGCCAAGATTACCAGAGGGTTTCGAGTTTTTACCCGTAAAACATTCAGTTAATATAAAAAAAGAAAAAGATGATAAAGAGCGATATTTAAAGCTATTACTTGAAGCAGATCCAAGTAAAGAGATGATTAATAAGTATTTATCTAATGGAGAGCTATTTGTATTGACATATAATGATGAGCCAGTTTGTGTGTCTGTAGTAACAAAAATAGATAATGACACTGTAGAATTAAAAAATATATCAACAAAAGAAAATTACAGAGGAAAAGGCTATGCTAAAAAAATGATTAAGTATTTAGAAGATAATTATAAAACAAGATATGGTAAGATGATTGTAGGGACAACAGAAAATAACATACCATTCTATGTAAAACAAGGTTTTGATAAGTATGAAAAAACAGTAAAGAATTTCTTTGTAGATAATTATGATGAAGAAATCAAAGATGGGGATTTAATTTGTATGGATTTGATATATTATTCAAAAGAATTAAAAAAATAATTTAATGTAGATATAACTATGGATAAAAATAGATTAAAGCATTCTATATCAGTAGCTAGAAAGATGGTAGAAATAGCAACTAAAATGAATTTGACTAAAAATGAAAAGAAAAAAATTTTTTAATAAAGGATAATCATGATATTGGATATGAATTTACAGATAAATAGAACAAAAAACAATATAAAAAAGGAGTAATTGAGAGAAAGATAGATAAAAATTAAAAAAGATAAGAAAAATAAATAAAAAAATATAATTGTGTCATCTGTGGAGACACAATTTAGAAAATAAGAAAGGAGTGTGAAAAAATGAGCAAACTTGAAGAGTTAAGAGATTTAATTATATATCAAAGCAGAAATAATGAGAATATATCAGTAGAAGTATTATATGACAATGAGGATTTTTGGTTAACTCAAAAATCTATGTCAAAATTATTTAATGTTGAAGTAAATACTATAAATTATCATTTAAAAGAGATTTTTGAAACTCATGAATTAGAGGAAAATCGAACTATTCGAAAAATTCGAACAGTTCAAAAAGAAGGAAATAGAAGTGTTTCAAGAGAATTAACTTTTTACAGTTTGGATGCGATTATTGCAGTAGGATATAGAGTGAACTCAAAAGAAGCTACTGATTTTAGAATTTGGGCAACTAATACATTAAAAGAATACATAAAAAAAGGTTTTGTTTTAAATGATGAATTATTAAAAAATGGCCCTAAATTTGGAAAAGATTATTTTAAAGAACTCTTAGAACGTATTCGTTCAATTAGGACAAGCGAACGAAGAATTTGGCAACAGATAACAGATATATTTGCAGAATGCAGTATTGATTATGATAAAAATTCAGAAATAACACATCAATTTTATGCAATGATACAAAATAAATTTCATTATGCAATAACAGGTCATACAGCTTCAGAAATCATATATCAAAAAGCAGATCATACAAAAGAAAATATGGGATTAACAAACTGGAAAAACTCACCAGAAGGAAGAATTTTAAAATCAGATGTAATGGTAGCAAAAAACTATTTAGAAGAAAAACAAATAAAAAGACTAGAAAGAGCTGTATCGGGTTATTTTGACTATATAGAAGATTTAGTAGAAAGAGAAAACACATTCACAATGGAGGAATTTGCAAGAAGTGTTAATGAATTCTTGGAATTTAGAAAATATGATATATTAAAGGACAATGGGAAAATCTCTAGAAAAATTGCTGAAGAAAAGGCAGAAAAGGAGTATAACGAATTTAATAAGCATCAAAAGATAACATCAGATTTTGATAAATTACTTTTAGAAACCAAAAAGTTGGATGAAAAGAAATGAGATTATATATTATAACCGGAAAAAAGGACAAAGGTTTATATATGAAGTAAAATTAAAAATCTTGAAAAAGGTTTAAATCTGTGACGTAGAAAATCGAAAAAGATAAATTAAAAAAGGTGAGAACATGATAACTCAAAATATAAGAAGAGAAACTGATCCGCAAAAGCAATTTGAGGCGGATAGAGAATTGTGTATGTCTCAAATTAATAGATATACTGCATTTTTGAATGAAGCAATTGAAGAACTTAGTATAGTACAGCAAACACATAGAACCAATTCCGAAGCGTATAGGCAAGCATCTATGCAAATTGAAAGATGGAGATACAATATTGACAAGGCAAATCTGGCGTTAAAATTTATTAGACCAAATACAAGTGCAGATATAGAATATAGGAATAAACAGAGAAGGGAGTTTACAGCAAAACTACAAACAATAATCTCAAGAAATCTAGATTTAAGATTTCATGGTACTCCAATTTATTTTGCAGAGCAAATTATTAGAACAGGAGGGATAACTTCCACAGCAGATAGATATAATGGTTATATAAGTTCTACAGATGCCAGTGGTGAAATTTCTGCCTCAACAGTAGAAACACTAGGGCAAACAATTAGATATTTTTCTGATATACAAGCATATCAACGTTCATTACCTTGTGGTTGTGTTTTTGCATTATTGCCAAGAGGGGCGCAAGATGACGAATTTCCAGATGTAATGAAAGCTGTTGACTTTAGAAAAAATCCGGATCAATTATTTGGCATATTTACAACACCAGAGAATGTAGAAAGAGTAAAAGGATGGATGCAAGAATCAGCATTAAATCCAGATAAGGTATATACTTTTGAAGGATTTTTGCAATTTGTTAATGAACAATCTAAGCTAATTGATAACGGAGAAATTCAATTTGGTAGTCCTATTCGTATGGAGCAAAACAATTTTGGAATAGAAGATATCAAAGAAATAGTTTTTGGAAGGCAAACTGGGCGTTTAGCACAACTTCAGGAAAAATTAAAAAGTCTTTTTTTCCCAGAAAGGGATACTGTTATAGAGAAGGATAAACGTGATGGAACACTTAGAAATTAGATATGGGAAAAGGTGAAAATATGGATTATATGTTAAAAGAAGCTAGTTTAAAAGTTGCACAAGAGAAAATAGCACAAGAAGTAGGAAAACTTACAATTGAGTATGAAAAAACACATAATCAAAATATAAAAATTAGACTAGAAGAATTAATTTCTGATAGAGATGAAATCTATAAAGGAAATGAAACAATCATAAAGAAATATGTAGGTGATATTACAAAATGGATCAAAAAGAATTAATAGAATTACAAGCAAAATATAAGCTTACAGAAGAAGAATACCAGCAATACTATTATGCTGTTAATGTCTTTTTTACAACTGGAAAGCAATCTGAAGAAAAGCCAAAATTAGTTTTTGTGGCAGGTCAAGCAGGAGCAGGTAAATCTAGACTGATCCCAATTGTAAATAAAAAGTTAGATTTTAATGCAGTGGTTATAGATTATGATGTAATAAGATCAATGCATCCAAAATTTGAATTGGCTAGTGAAGAAAACAATGAAAATATACATTTAGCATTGTTACCAGATGCAGATAGAGCAAGCCAAGAACTAAGAGATTACTGCAGAGAAACTAAATTAAATCTTATTTATGAAGGAACAATGAGGGCGACTGAAGGATTTCTAAAGATGGCAAAAGAGTTTAAAATGTCTGGGTATGAAATAGATTTAGAGTTAATGTCCGTTCCAAAACTTGAAAGTTATACATCAACTTTTTTTAGATATGCAATGCAATTAGTAAGTAATAGTAACCCAAGATGGGTACCTAAAAGTGTTCATGATTCCTCTTATGAAAATTTTATAGTTACACTACAAAGATTTGAGAGTGAAGGATTATTTGATTGTGCGACTGTATATAAAAGAGGAGAGCAGGATCCAGAACCATTTTATAGTACAGATAGAACACTAAATGAGACTCAAGATGTTATACCTATATACAATTTTGGAGAATTCGAAAGCCCAAGTGAAGCAGTAGTATATGGCAGAGAAGAGTTCGAAGAAGAAACATTAAGAAAATTTAATTCGGAATATGAAATTATATATGGTGTTTTCTCAGAATATGAACCAGAATTGATGCCATATGTTGAAGAGCTTCAAGCAATGTATGTAGAAGAAAGTAAAGAATATGGTAAAAAAGAAATTGAAGGAGAAGATAGAGATGATTGATTTACATATGCATTCTACTAATTCTGATGGAACTGATTCTGTAATAGAATTATTAAAAAAGGCCGAAGGAAAGGATTTAGACTATATTTCAATCACAGATCATGATACTTGTAATGGATATGAAGAATTAGAAAAAATAGATGTAAAAGAATATTATCATGGTAAAATAATTCCAGGAATCGAGATAAAATGTAGTTATGGGAAAAATCTGATTGAAGTATTAGGATATCAGATAAATACAAATAAAATGAAGGCATGGACAAAAGAATTCTATAAAGATAAATCAAGAGAAAAATTACAAACGAAGTACTTTAATATTCAATACGAAAAAGCGTTAGAAATGGGTCTTATTATGAGTCCAAAGGAAGAAATAGAATGGAATCCAAAAAACGACTGGGGAAGTGTTACGATATATAATGAAATAAAAAAACATCCGGAAAATCAAGCCAAATTACCAGAAGATTTATGGAGTGAATTTGATGTATTTTCTAAGAAATATTGTGGGGACGAAAATTATCCAATGTATATAGATAAAACACCAGATTATCCAAGTACAGAAGAGGCTGTTAGGGTTATTAAAGAATGTGGAGGATTAGTTTTTTTACCACATTTGTTTATATATAAATGGGCGAAAGACAAGTATAAATTAATAGATGATATTCTAGAAAAGTATGATATTGATGGAATTGAATGTATGCATAATACATTTACAGAAGAACAGATAAAATATCTAATAGATTTATGTAATAAAAGAAAGTATTTTAAAAGTGGTGGTAGTGATTACCATGGTAAGAATAAGCCTAATATTGATATGGGCTGTGGAAAAGGAAATTTGAAGATACCAAATGAATGGGTAGAAGAATGGATAGATATACAGTAAAAAGATAGCAAAAGATAAATTAAAATAAAAGGTGAAAGTTATGATTATACAAAATAAAGATAGGAGTACTAATCCAAGAAAGCAATATAAAGCAGATAAGCAAGCGCTTAATTCAGAAATAAAATCACATACAATTTGTTTAAATCATGCAATTGAAGATTTAAACCGAGCACGAGAAACTTATGGTTTTAATTCTAACGAATATAATGCAGCCTTTATACAAACAGAAAGATGGAGATATTGTATAGAAGAAAATAATTTAGCTTTAAAGTTTGTTAGACCCAACAACCAGAAAGATATAGAATATAGAATTAATCAGTATAATGAATTTACAGAAAAACTGCAGTCAGTTATTTCTAAGAATTTAGACTTAAGATTTCATGGAACACCAATTTATTTTGCAGAACAAATTATAAAAACAAAAACTATAACTTCTACTGCAGATAGATATAATGGCTATAGAAATTCTACAGATAGATATGGCGAATTTTCTGCATCATCAATTCAAACATTGGGAGAGACGATTAAATTATTTTCGGACATACAAGCATATTATCGTTCATTACCATGTGGATGTATATTTGCATTGTTTCCTAAAGGGCCAGAAGATAATGAATTTCCAAACTTGATGAAAACTGTAGATCTTAGCCAGAATCCAGAGCAACTATATGGAATATTTACAACTCCAGAAAATATAGATAGGGTTAGTACATGGATGCAAGAGGCTGGATTAGATGCAAGTAAAGTATATACATTCGAGTCTTTTTTAGAACAAGTACAAGAGACATCTAGGTTAATTGATGGCGAAGAAGTTCAAGCTGTAGAACCAATATATAGTGAAGAGAATAATTTTGGGATTGAAGAAATGGAAAAATTATCATATGGAAGACAAACTGGACGTTTAGCACAACTTCAGTTTAAATTGAAAAATATTTTTTCTAGAAATATAGAAAAAGAGGGGGAAAGAAACGATGGAACAAGTAGAGATTAGTAATGCGGCAAAAGAAGTATTATGCCTTTGTGAATATTTTGACCCCGAAATTAATATGAAAATACCAGAGAACTTTTTATTAAAGTTAAAAGAACTAGCTAGTACATCGAATATTATAGTAAGTATAGACTATAAGAAAAAATTAACTGAACAAAATATTTCAGAAACTGCAAAGGATATATTAGCATTAATATATTATAGTTATATTGCAAAACCTGAAGAAAAAATTAAAATTAAAGAAGCATGGGATAAAAATGATGCGGAATATAGAGCATATATTAAAGAAAAATATGATCCAGAAAAAATTTTTAAGAAAGAAGCAAAAGTAGAAGAAAAAAATAATGAAGTTATTGTATACAATCAAAGTTTTATTTCGAAAATTATAGAAAAAATAAAAAGGGTATTTAAGCATAAATAAGAAGTAAAAACATGTAGTTGTAATAATATAGCTGATGAAATCTAGTAAATAGTTACATAATTAATTGATGAAACATAAAATATAGAAACTATATACATATACGTATATAGTTTTTTTATATATTAATAGGAGGAGTGAGTTTATGAAAAGTATAAAGATTATAGGGGACACTCCAATGATAAGAATTAATTATGAATTTAATAATAGTCCCAAATACATATATGCTAAATTAGAATATTATAATCTAACCGGAAGTATAAAAGATAGGGTTGCATTTTATATAATAAAAAATGCTAAAGAACGAGGAGCTTTAAAAGAAAATATGCCAATAATAGAAGCAACAAGTGGCAATACGGGAATTTCACTGGCAGCTTTAGGGAAGAAATATAAACACAAAGTATATATTTTTATGCCTGATTGGGTAAGTAAAGAAAGAATAGATTTAATGAAAGGATATGGAGCAGAAGTAATCCTGTATTCAAAAGAAGATGGTGGATTTATAAGATGTATAGAAGAGGCGAAAAAGCTGGCAATAGCTAAAAAGGGATTTTTGGCTAATCAATTTTCAAATAATGATAATTTTTTAGCACATTATGAAACAACAGGAAAAGAAATCATAGCTCAAGTTCCAGAAGATATTTATGGTTTTGTGTCTGGTGTTGGAACTGGTGGTACTTTAATGGGAACTGGTAAAAGATTGAAAGAAAAATTTGAAAACTTACAAATAGTAGCAATAGAGCCAGATAAATTGCCACTAATTACCAATTTAAAATATCACAAAACTATACAGAGTAATGGAACTCATAAAATAGAAGGTATTGGTGATGAATTTGTGCCAGATTTAATGGATAAAAATAAAATTGATGATGTTATATTGGTAAATGATGATGATTCAATAAATATGGCTAAAAAATTGGCAAATGAATTAGGTTTGGGAGTTGGAATTTCTTCAGGAGCGAACTTAATAGGAAGTATTTTATTAAATGAAAAAATAGATAAGCCAGTAGTTACTGTATTTGCAGATGATAATAAAAAGTATTTATCTACAGATTTGTTTAAAGAATTTAGACAAAAAAATGAATGGATTTCTAGTAAGGTAAAATTAATTGATTATAATGTTATATAAAAAAGAAAACCCCGCAGGGTCAATCAAGTAAAATTATTCTAGTAAATTGACTCCGCGGGGAAAAGTGTTTTAATTTACAGCAGGTGAAACTGATGATATGTTGTACATCAGATATCCACCCAGTTCTTCTTTTTTAGTTACTGTGGCAAAATTGAAGGCGTATACTCCATCAAAAAAGTGGAGATACCTTCCTTTGAAAGCTTCCGACAGAGCAAGTTCGTTCTGAACATCGATATGATATCCTGCTACTATGTCATAAACATCTTCCTTTAATTTTTCTGCCGAATTGAACTGACTACAAGTTTCAATATCGCAATCGATACCAAACTTATTTAATATACTGCTGAGAAGCTGGGATACGTTTTTTAACTCCGCATTCCGATTTGCTTCATGATAAATTAATAACCCTTTTTTCTTCATTAAGTGTACCTCCTTAAAGGGGAAATCCCCTGCTGAAAAATATTTAAATTGTTTATAGGTCAACTTATATTATACCATATTTTGTAAATAAAAACAACCTTCGAAAAATAGCTAGTTAATAAAGAATTATAAAATATTAAAGCATTGCTAAACTCTAAAAAACTTTGTATAATCTATATGTAAAATAAAGAGAGGTAAATATGGAAAAAGAAAAAATATTAGCTAAAGTAGAAATATTAATTAAAATGTATAAAGAAGGAAAACTAGGAGGAGAGATAATGCCAGAAGATGCTAATCCTAACTTAGAAAAAGCATCACTAGAAAATTATTTATATTTTACATTACCGATGGCATTAAATTATCAAAGAAATTCATATAAACTATGGAAAAGTGCATTACAAACATATCAGGATAGTAAAACAAAATTTGTATTTGAACCAAAGAAATGCGTAGCCAAAAAATTTGAAGATGTACAAGAGGCATTAACAAAATATAAAGTAGCGTTACAAAAACAGAAACAAACCGAAATTTGGCTAAAACTATGCAATACTTTTATAGAACTATTTGATGAGGATATAAGAAAATTATTTGATATGTTCGATAATGATGTAGATAAAATTAGAGAGTTTATTCAAGTAAAAAATAAGAAAAAATTTCCGTATTTATCAGGAACAAAAATATGTAATTATTGGTTATATGTAATTTATCAATATACAGATAGAAAATATAAAAATATAGACCATTTAACAGTAGCTCCAGATACACATGTGTGTAAAGCTACATTAAAGTTAGGATTAATTAGTAATGAGGAATTTAATTCTAGCAATGTGCAATCAATTGTAATAAAAAGATGGCAGGAGATATTAAAAGATACGAAGTATAAGCCTATAGATGTACACACTCCACTTTGGTTATGGAGTAGAAATGGTTTTATAGAAATATAAATTACATATTGACCGCAATTTAGGAGGAGAAAATGGCACTATTAGAAGTAGAAAATTTAACACATTCATTCGGAGATAAATTATTATATAAAGACTCTTCTTTTGAGCTATATAAAGGCGAGCATATGGGGATTGTAGGTCAAAATGGAGCAGGAAAAAGTACTTTAATAAAAATATTATTAGGAGAAATTTTGCCAGATAAAGGAACAGTAAGATGGCAAAATGGCATTACCATAGGAAATCTAGACCAATATACAATAGTAGAAGAAGAACAAACAATTTTTGATTATTTAAGAACAGCATTTAAAGACTTATATAAATTAGAAGAAGAATTAAATAAATTATATGAGAAAATGGCAGAAAATTATAATGAAACTATATTAAATAAAGTTTCTAAATATCAGGAAGAATTAGAAGAAAAAAATTTTTATGCAATAGATAGCACAATACAAAAAGTTGCAAGTGGATTGGGTATAACTGCACTTGGAATGGAAAATTGTCTAAAAAATTTAAGTGGTGGGCAAAGAGCAAAAGTAATTTTAGCAAAATTACTTTTACAAAATCCAGACGTTTTAGTGTTGGATGAGCCAACTAACTTTTTAGATAAAGAACATGTGGAATGGCTTTCAGAATATCTACAAACTTTTAAAGGAGCATTTATAATTGTATCACATGATTTTGATTTTTTAGAGAAAGTTACAACTTGTATTTGTGATATAGAATTTAATAAAATGAGAAAATATAAAGGCACATATTCTAGCTTTTTAAAACAAAAGGAATTTTTAAGGGAAGATTATATAAGACAATATAATTCACAACAAAGAGAAATTAAAAAACTAGAAGATTACATTGCCAAAAATAAGGTTAGAGCTTCAACTGCACAGATGGCAAAGAGTAGAGAGAAAAAGCTAGAGAAGATGGAAAAAATAGAAAAACCATCTTTTACAAGCAAACCACATTTTCGTTTTAATTGTATACAAAGTACTGCACAAGTAATATTAGAAGTAAATGGTTTAGAAGTAGGATATTATTATCCACTACTTCCTAAAATGAAATTTGATGTGCAAAATGAAGAAAAACTAGTTATAACAGGATTTAATGGAATTGGAAAATCTACATTATTAAAAACTATTATGGGAGAAATTAAACCTATTTCTGGAAATTTTAAGTTTTCAGAAACAATTAAGAGTATAGGATATTATGAGCAAGATTTAAAATGGGAAGATCCACAGGATATTCCACTAAATATAATTTCCAGAGAATTTCCTAAATTAACACAAAAACAAGTTAGAAAACATTTAGCTGATTGTGGAATAAAAAGGGAACATGTTATGCAACCTATTTCTACACTAAGTGGTGGGGAACAAGCCAAGGTTAAGTTATGCAAATTAATACTAAAACCTTGTAATTTATTAATATTGGATGAGCCTACTAACCATTTAGATGCAGATACAAAAGAAGAATTACAGAAGGCTTTAACAGAATTTAAAGGAACTGTTATTTTAGTTTCTCACGAAGCAAGTTTTTATAAAGATTTAGCAACTAAAGTTGTTAATATAGAAAATTTATGTATTAAAAAAATTAAATAGATAGAATAAAAGAAGGAAGGGAAACCTTCCTTTTTGCGTATAAAATTTTTTTTATAAAAAGTATTGACTATTTTTATACATAGATATACTATGTATAAAAATACATCGTAATCCGATGCATAGAATGGAGGAAAATATGAAAATAAATAAAGAATTAATAAAAGGAAGCACCGATATGTTAATCTTGAATTTGCTAAAAAATGAGGATATGTATGGGTATCAGATGATAAAAAAATTAAAAGAAAAATCAAAAAATGTATTTGAATTAAAAGAAGGAACATTATATCCAATATTACATAGTCTAGAAGAAAAAGATTTAATTACATCATATTGGGATGAAACTACAGCTAAAAAAAGAAAATATTATACTATAACAGAAAAAGGAAAAAAATATTTAAATGAAAAAGAGACAGAATGGCAAATTTTTAGTAAAGGTATTAATGATGTAATAGGAGGAGTTTCTTATGCGAATTAGAGATTTTATAAACAATGTATGTAATGAAATAAAATATAAGCCTGTTCAAAAAGGGATTGCTGATGAATTAGAAAATCATATGCAAGAATTAAAGAAAGACTTTAAGGCTGAAGGATTAGCTGATGACATTGCAGAAGATAATGCTGTAGCAGAAATGGGGGATGCAAAATTAATAGGAAAAAGTTTAAACAAAATACATAAACCAAAATTAGATTGGAAATTGATTATACTAATTGGAATATTATTAATATTTGGATTTATGGTTTCGTTTATAAAAACAACAAATGAAGTTACTTCAGGCAATTTAGCTAATTTTATGGTAAAATTTATTCGCGCATTGTTTATAGGTATTGTGTGTGCGATTCCAATATATTTTTTGAATTATAAAAAGATGTTAAGGCTTTCAAAATATTTTTATTTATTTGCAATTTTAATAAATATATATACATTATTTTTTGGAGTTCAGTTAAACGGAATAAAATACTTTAGAATAGCTGGTATATCTGTATTAGCTTCTGTACTGCTTATACCTTTATATGTAGTTTCTTTTGTAGGCAATTTAAGTGAAGAACCAAAAGAGAAAAGCATTAAATTACATTATTTAAAAATTGGTGCTTTAGCAGTACTTTCATTATTATTAATGTGTACAATAAAAAATGTTTCTGCTGCAATAATTTTAGGAATAGTTTATTTAATAGTATCAACTGTAAAGATACTAAAAAATAGTCAAAATAAGCGTAGAAATATAATATTATTATGGTCTGTACCTATAATATTATTGTTAGTTTCAACATTTATAATAATAGCGACCCCTAATTTAAGGAATAGCTTTTTAATTTCATTTTATCCGGAATTAGAACCAGATGGTAGGGGCTATATTGGTATTAGCCAAAAACTAATTATAAATACAGCACAACCTTTTGGTAATGCGGATGATATGGGACAAGCTGAAGAAATATATGCTGGTACCAAATATGCGATTTTAGCAATATTGGCAAATTACGGTTGGATACTAACTGGAGCAATAATTGTAGCAATTTGTCTGGCTTATACAAAAATGATTATTACTAGTAGAAAAACAAAAGATATGGAAGGTAAATTGCTAATTATAGGAATAAGTAGTATTTTTATATTAGAGACTTTATTTAATATTTTAATGAATTTTAATATTATACCAAATGGGGATTTTAATTTACCATTTTTATCATATGGAATGACAGAATTAATTATTAATATATTAATGGTTGCTGTTATTTTATCCGTTTGTAGAAGAAAAGATATCATAAATTATGAAGAAATAAATAGTAGAAAAATAAAACTTAAGATTAGTATAGAGTAGATTAAATAAGATAAGGAAGGAAAACCTTCCTTATCTTATTTTCATATATAAAAAGATTATAAATAGCACTTGAATATTTTATAAAAAAATTATATGATTGTAAGGAAAATTTAAATTTAGAATTACAAAAGAATAAGGAGAAGGCATGAAACAAAGAACAAAAAACTTAATACTATTTTTTATTTTATTTGTAATAACTGGGGTTGTTTTTTGGAATTATGTATCAATGCACTATGCAACAGATACATATAATATAATGAATATAGGATATGAAAAATATGCAATAAATAATTCTTTAAGTGATGGAAGAATATTTATGTTTTTAATAGGAATGTTTGCAAATACAATAAATATTTCTATTAATGTTTATGTAATAACTTTAACTGTTATTGGTTTAATAATATCGTGTATAGCAGTTATAGTACTTAAAAATATGATAATGAAATTTTGCAAAAAAGAAACAAAATTACAAGAAGTTATTGCGATTTTAATATCATATTGTACAGTATTTAACTTTATGTATGTAGAAAATTTATATTTTGTAGAAGCTGCAGTTATGGGATTTAGTGTATTATTTTATATATTAGCAGTAAAACAAATTGTAGACAAAAAGAAATTATATGCACTTAAAGCAGGATTATTAGCCATAATAGCAACTTTTTGTTATCAAGGTACAATAGGGCTATTTGCATTATACGGCGTAGTATTTTCTATAGCCAAAAATGGAAAAAATATAAAAGAAATATTAAAAGATTTTGGGGTAATAATCTTAATTACAATAATTTCATTTGTAGCTAATTTAATTCAAATAGATATTGCAACATATCTTGCAGGAACTACCCAAAAAAGATTAAATGGAATACAAAATTTAGTAGAGAATTTTATTTATGTCTTGTCTAGATTTGGCACGATGGTATTTAATACTATGTTTATAAGTAATTGTGGGTTATTTCCTAATTATTTAATGATGATTTTTGTATTAATAATTACACTTATGGTTGGAATTTATGAGGTCCAGACAAAAGAAAATGGTATAGTATTTAATATAATATTCCTTTTTGTATTAACTATGCTTATAACTTTTGCAATGTGTATTGTTAGTATTGCAAGTTATGATACAGGAAGAATTCATGTACCTGTTGGTGCTTTAATAGGAGTTATTTTTATTTATCTATTTTGTAAAACAAGCATTTTTGAAAAAGAAACCATCATTAAATATTTAATAATAACAACATTAATTGCTTACAATCTTATAACAATAGTAAATACAATTTCTTTACTATATCAACATAAACAAGTAAATGAATTAGAAAGGAAGCAGTGCGAAGGATTAGAAGATTACATAGAAACATATGAAAGAGAAAATAATGTAAAAATTACAGAGGCCAGATATTTTAAATTATCTAACATGAAAAAATATGGATATTTTGAAGAAATAAAGAACGAATCAGTTCTTACATATGATGGTGTTGCATGTACATGGTCTGCAATAGGTACAATTAATTTTTATACAGGTAGAGATTTTGCAGATAATTATCTAGAAGCATATCCAAATAAAGAATTGTTTTATGCATATGCAGCTAAAAGAAAGTTAGGATATGAAGGAAACTTTGTAATAATGGATGATATCTTATATTTCTTAGCATATATTTAAAATTTGGGTGATGATATGAAAAAAATACAAAAAGACTTCTTAATCTTTTTTGGGATATTTATAGTAGCAATACTAATGTATATTAATTGGATAACTATGCATTATGCTTCAGATACATATAATATTATGAATGTAGGATATGAAACATATGCTACAAATTGGTCTTTAAAAGATGGAAGGTTAATAATGTATCTTATTACTATGATATGTGCAAAACTTAATGTATCAATAGAAATTTATGTGATAGGAACATTATTAGGAGCACTACTAATATCTGCTGGCAGTGTTATAAAATTAAAGAATACAATTTTAAAAAATAGTGAATCAAATTTAAAGAAAGAGATATTAATTACAATTGCTTCATTTTTTACAATATTCAATTTTATGTATATAGAGAATATGTATTTTGTAGAAGCAATTGTAATGGCATTAAGTTTATTAGCTTTTATATATTCTGCAGATTTTATAGTTAATAACAAAGGAATAAAAAATAAAAGTATAGCATTAATTTTAGCTATAATAGGAGTTATAGCATATCAAGGAACAGCAGGATTTCTTATTATAGTAACTTTTGTTTTTAGTTTGCTAAAAAATAAAGTAGAATTAAAAGGTTCAAAAGAAAATATAAAAACAAATATAAAGCAAATTTTAATAGATGTATTTGTAGCTGGTGTATGTTCACTTATTGGTATATGTATTAATATGCTAATAGTTAATATTATTGGAGATATAACAGGAAAACAGCAGACTAGGGTTAGTAGTATAACTGCTATATTTACAAATTTACAATATATTATTAGTAATTTTTCAGTTATTTTAAAGGATAATATTGGATTATTTCCAACTAATTTATTATATATTTTCTTAAGTGTTATATTAATATGTTCATTAGTTTATGATATTAAGACTAAGAGTAAAAATTTTTTAACAATAAAAGAAATAAGTATAATAATTGTAAGTATAATATGTGGTTTTGTAGTGTCACTAGGTACATTATCAAGTTTTTATACTGGAAGACTACATTTTTCAGTTGGAAGTATGCTGGGTTTTGTTTTAATTTGTCTAATTATGGAAAATGAGGACGAAATTTTTAGAAAAATATTTGCATTAATTTTGATAATTTATAGCTTTATTAGTATATATAATTGTATAATAGTTACATATGAACATAAATTAGTTAATAAATATGAACAAGAAGAAGTTCAAACAATAGAAAATGATATAAAAAATTATGAAAGTATGGTAAATGAACAAGTAAAGAATATAGCAATATACACAATTAAAGGACAAGCAGATAAAACATATTTTGAAAATATTTCAAGAAAGTCTGTAGTAACATATAATGCAGTTAGATGTGATTGGGCTGCAGCTGGAGTTATAAATTTTTATACAAAAAGAAATTTAGAAACAGTAAATCTAACAAAAGATTTATTAACAGAATATCTTGAGCAAGAAAACGAAAATGGTTATGGAATTGTAGATAATACATTAGTAATAGAATGTTATATGTATTAGGAAAGAAGGTTTATTTTGGGAAAATTAGTATTAATAGATGGTAACAGTATTTTAAATAGAGCTTTTTATGGAATTATGGGAAGTAAGATGCTACAGTCAAAAGATGGAACACCAACAAATGCAGTTTATGGTTTTTTAGCGATTCTGTTTAAAATATTAGAGGATATAAAACCAGAATATTTGGTAGTAGCTTTCGATTTAAAAGGACCTACAAAAAGACATGAAATGTATGATGGGTATAAAGCAAATAGAAAAGGTATGCCAGATGAACTTGCATGTCAAATGCCAATAATTAAAGAAATTTTAAGAGCAATGAAAATAGATATTGTAGAAAAGCAAGGTTATGAAGGTGACGATATATTAGGAACATTATCTGTTTATGGAGAAAAACAAGGTTTGGATGTAACGATTTTATCAGGAGATAGGGATACATTTCAGCTTGCAACAGATAAAGTAACTATAAGAATACCCAGAACCAAAATGGGAAAGACAGAAGTAGAAGACTTTAATAAAGCTAAAGTAGAAGAAATTTATAATTTAGAACCAAAACAATTAATAGAAGTAAAAGGTCTTCAAGGTGACACTTCAGATAATATCCCAGGGGTTCCTGGAATAGGAGAAAAAACAGCATTAAAACTTATTCAAGAATATAAGAATATAGAAAATCTATATAAATTATTAGAAGCAGGACAAGCAGAAGATGTTAAAGGTAAAACAAGGGAAAGAATTTTAGAAAATAAAGATTTAGCATTTCTATCAAAAGAACTAGGTACAATAAACATAAATGCACCTATAGAAGAAAATTTAGAGGAATTTAAAGTAGAAGAATGGGATAAACCAGAGGTTTTAAAATTATTTAAAGAATTAAATTTTAACAGATATATAGAAAGATTTAATTTGGCTTCAGAAGATGAGATTGAACCAGAAGAAGTAGCAGAAAAATATGAAGTACAAGAAATAGACATAGATAAAGCTAAAGAAATAATATTAAAAACTAAAGAATTATTTTATCACTTCTCTACAAAAGAAGTAAATAAGCCAGAATATATTATAAAAAAAGAATTTGAGTCATTCTCTTTTTATAACAAAGAGGAAAATAAAGCATATTTTGTAAAATTGTCAGAATACTCATATAATGCTTTAAAAGAGATTTTTGAAAACAAAGAAATTAAAAAATATGGGTATAAGACATCTGAAGATTATATTTTATTAAAACAACGTGGAATTTTACCGCAAAATATAATTTATGATGCAGAAGTTGCAGTATATGATTTAGATCCATCAAATATGAAATACAAAATGCAAGATGTAGCATATCAATATTTAGATTTCAATATGGAGGAGTATTTAAATGGCTTAGGAATAAAAAAACAAGAACAAATTAATTTGTTTGAGGAAAATGCTGATAATGATGAATATGAAAGATATTTAAATACTTTATATTGTTACTTGATTCAAAAATTATATGAAAAAACTACAGAAGAACTAGAAAAACTAGAAGAAACAGATCTATTTAACAATATAGAGATGCCTTTAGTAGAAGTGCTTTCAGAAATGCAGTATGAGGGTATACAAATAGATAAAGATGAATTAGAAGAATTTGGAGTGACTCTAAAGCAGAATATAGAAGAATTAACGCAAGAAATATATACATTAAGTGGGACAGAGTTTAATATAAATTCGCCAAAACAATTGGGAGAGGTACTATTTGAAAAATTAGAACTACCAGTAATTAAGAAAACGAAAACAGGATATTCGACAGATGTAGATGTTTTGGAAAAACTAAAGAAAGAACATCCTGTAATTGAAAAGATTTTAGAGTATAGAAGTTTGACTAAATTAAATTCTACTTATGTTGAAGGATTAAAACCATACATAAATCCTGTAACAGGAAGAATTCATTCATATTTTCATCAGACTATAACTGCAACAGGTAGAATAAGCTCTACAGAGCCAAATCTTCAAAATATACCAACCAGAATAGAACTAGGAAAACAATTAAGAAGGGCTTTTAAGCCAAAAGAGGGATATTTATTTATAGATGCGGATTATTCTCAAATAGAATTAAGAGTACTTGCACATATTTCTAATGATGAACATATGATAGAAGCTTTTAATAATAATGAAGATATACATAAACAAGCTGCTGCAAGTGTATTTAAAGTACCAATTAACGAGGTTACTAAAGAGCAAAGAACTCATGCAAAAGCAGTTAATTTTGGAATAGTATATGGAATAAGTGATTTTGGTTTAGGAGAACAAATTGGGGTATCAAGGAAAAAGGCTAAAGAATATATCGAACAATACTTAGAAAAATATAGTGGAATAAAACAATTTATGTCAGACATCGTAGAAGAGGCAAAAGAAAAGGGGTATGTTGAAACTTTATTTAAAAGGAGAAGATATATACCAGAGCTAAAATCTAAAAACTTTAATATAAGGCAATTTGGCGCAAGAGCTGCTATGAACACACCAATACAAGGAACAGCAGCAGATATAATGAAAATTGCTATGATAGATGTATTTAATAAACTAAAAGAGAGAAATTTAAAATCAAAATTAATTTTACAAATACACGATGAACTTTTAATAGAAACTAAGGAAGAGGAAAAAGAAGAAGTGAAAAATATATTAAAAACATCTATGGAGAATGCAATAAAATTAAAAGTACCATTAAGAGCAGATGTGTCTGAAGCATATAATTGGTATGATTTAAAATAATTGTTACTTAAAGTTTTAATTAGCAAAGTATATACAAATAAATCTAGAAGAAAGGAGAGTATGGTATAGATATATCATACGGTAAAAAATGGCAAATAAATTACTAAAGATAATAGTTATATTACTATTTATATGTGCTATAATATATTTAGCATTTGGGGTGTTTGAAGTACATAAAATAATAATAAGACAAATCTATCCGCAAAAATATTCAGAATATGTAGAAAAATATGCAGAAGAATATGATATAGATTCATTATTAGTATATGCAATAATTAAGGCTGAAAGTAACTTTAAAGCAGATGTTGTTTCTAAAAGCAATGCAGTAGGGCTAATGCAACTTATGGATGCAACAGCAGAGGATACTGCGAATAAATTGGGAATGGAGTACAATAAAGAAGATTTAACAAATCCAGAAATAAATATAAAACTTGGAACTAAATATTTTTCGACACTATACGAAACATATAAAAATATTCCAATTGCATTAACCGCATATAATGCAGGTAGTGGAAATGTAGATAAATGGTTAGCAGAAGAAACAATTTCGGCTGATGGTTCAGATATAGAGAACATACCATTTAGAGAAACTAATAATTATGTTAGAAAAATACTAAGAGATTATGAAATTTACAAAGATATTTATGCTGAAGAATAAAATATCAAGTAATAAAAAGGAGGAATTAATATGTCAATTTTAGTTACAGGAGGGGCTGGTTATATAGGTAGCCATACAGTAGTTGAATTATTAAATGCAAATAGGGAAGTTGTTATAGTTGATGATTTCTCTAATAGCAAACCAGAGGTCCTAGATGCAATTAGAAAAATTACAGGCAAAGACTTTAAGTTTTATGAATTAAATTATCTTGATAGGGAAAAATTGGACAAGGTATTTAAAGAAAATAATATTGAAGCAGTAATGAATTTTGCAGGATTTAAAGCTGTTGGTGAATCTGTTCAAAAGCCAATAGAATATTATACAAATAATATTTCTGGAACATTAACATTATTGGATGTTATGAGAGAGAACAATGTTAAAAAATTTGTATTTAGCTCTTCTGCAACTGTATATGGAAAACCAGAAATTATTCCTATTACAGAGGAATGTAAAACAGGAGGAACAACTAATCCATATGGTACAAGTAAATTATTTATAGAACAAATTTTAAAAGACGTATATAAATCAGATAATACTTGGGATATAGTAATTTTAAGATATTTTAATCCAATTGGAGCACACGAAAGTGGGTTAATAGGAGAAGAACCTCAAGGTATTCCAAATAATTTGATGCCATATGTTGTAAGAGTTGCAAATGGTACATTAAAAGAATTATCTGTATTTGGAAATGACTATGATACTCCAGATGGAACTGGTGTAAGAGATTATATTCATGTTGTAGATTTAGCAAAAGGACATATTAATGCATTAGAAAAACTAGAAAAAGAAGGAGAAGGCTTATTTATATATAATTTAGGAACTGGAAAAGGATATAGTGTTTTAGATATAGTTAAAACATTTGAAGAAGCTACAGGAATGAAGGTTCCATATAAAATAGCACCTAGAAGAGCAGGAGATATAGATACTTGCTATTCTGACCCAACAAAAGCAAAAAATGAATTAGGCTGGGAAGCTGAAAGAGATTTAAAACAAATGTGTATAGATTCATGGAATTATATAGAAAGAAAAAAATAATTTAGGTGAGAATGGTGGAAAACAAAGATATAGGGCAAAGCAAGAGTAATAAAATAGTATTTATATATAGAATTGTAGTATCAATTATAATGTTGGTTAGTATAATATTAGTGTATATATTAAACCATTTAGGTCAAAGTAAGGAAGTTGATGCTATGTTTAATTCTACACAAAATAATCTTTTAGAAGGGATTATAGGAAATACTTACGATAATACTATTGCTACAGAACATGTTACTTCAGAAGAATCTTTGAAGAAACTTAGTGATTGGCGTTTAATGTTAGTAAATTATGAAAATGAAATGCCAAAAGATTATGTTCCACCACTTTCTAATATAGATGAAGCTAGACAATTTGATTCTAGAGCAGTAGATAGCTTAGTACAAATGATGTTAGACATGAATGATGCCGGAATAAATCACATTTGGGCACAATCTACATATAGGGATCCAGAAAAGCAAAAGCACTTAATAGAAGAAAGTATACAAGAATATTTAGAACAAGGAAAATCTATGGAAGAAGCAGAAGCATTAACTGCAAGATCTATTGGAGAACCATATAAAAGTGAGCATAACTTAGGTTTGGCAGTAGATTTTAATGATGTTGATTATGCTTTTGAAGATGAGAAAGCATTTACATGGCTTATGGAAAATGCAGAAAATTATGGCTTTATATTAAGGTATCCAGCAGATAAAGAGGATATAACAAAAATAAAATATGAGCCTTGGCATTGGAGATATGTAGGCCCAGAATATGCAAAAGAAATGAATGATTTAGGCTTTTGCTTAGAAGAATATATAGAATATTTAAAGAATAATTAGGAATTTGAGGACATTTCTGTTTCCACATAGGGGATGGAATCGTTCCTAGGGGGATTTTGGGACGTTCCTTAAATCCCTATTTTGATGAAAAGGATAATCTGACAACCAAAGGCAGTGAGAGCTAATCACTGCCTTTTTTCCTTGAAGAAAAAGAGTAGATTAATAAATAAAACATTGAATTTACATAAAATTTGAACTTTAAGCTCCGTCCCTAAAGTTCAAAAAAATTTAATTTATGTTTGATATAAAAAAATATTTATGATACAATAACAAATGTGCTAAAAAAAGAAAGGAGAAATAGAAGAAATGATTAAGGAACTTGCAAAATACATCAAACAGTACAAGAAGTATGCAATTTTAACACCATTTATGGTTGTTTTAGAAATTGTAATGGAGGTAGTAATACCATATCTTATGGCAAGAATAATTGACGTAGGAATTCAAAACAATGATTTAGACTACATTATTAGAATCGGAATTATGTTAGTAATTTCTGCAATCATGTCTTTAATATTTGGTGTACTTTCAGGAAGATTTGCAGCTATAGCATCTTCTGGATTTGCTAAAAATTTAAGACAAGGAATGTTTTATAACATTCAAAACTATTCATTTACAAACATAGACAAATTTTCTACATCAAGTTTAGTAACAAGACTAACAACAGATGTAACAAACGTTCAAAATGCTTTTCAAATGATAATAAGAGCATTAGTAAGAGGACCTGTAATGATAGTGTTTGCTTTAATTATGGCGTTTTCTATTAATAAGGAACTATCATTAGTATATGTAGCAACAATGGTACCACTTGCAATACTATTAGCTTTTATTTCTATAAAAGCACATCCATATTTTGAAAAAGTATTTAAAAAATATGATGAATTAAACCGCGTTGTTGGAGAAAACTTGAATGCAATAAGAGTTGTTAAATCTTTTGCAACAGAAGATTTTGAAGAGAAAAAATTCGGGGACGTTAATTCTTTAGTATATAGATTATTTAAAAAGGCTGAAAAAATAGTTATATTTAACAGTCCGCTTATGCAGATTGCTATTTATGGTTGTATATTATTATTATCATGGCTTGGAGCACAGTCAATCGCAGCTGGAGGAATGCAAACAGGTCAACTTTCAAGCTTAATTACATATGCATGGCAAATATTATCAAGCTTAATGATGCTTTCTATGGTGTTGGTTATGATAATTATTGCTCAATCTTCAGCAGAGAGAATTGTTGAGGTTTTAACAGAAGAACCAACAATTAAAAATAGAGAAAAAACAATTAAAGAGATAAAAGATGGAAGTATAGAATTTATAGATGTAGACTTCCAATATGATGATGCAAAAGCAAATGAAATGCTTCCACTAGAAGATATTAATTTGAAAATTAATGCAGGTGAAGTAATAGGAATTATAGGTGGAACAGGAAGTTCTAAGACATCTTTAGTTAATTTGATTCCTAGATTATATGATGTAAAATCTGGATTCGTAAAAGTTGGTGGAGTAGATGTTAGAGATTATGATCTAGAATCACTAAGAAACGAAGTTGCTATGGTTTTACAAAAAAATGTATTATTCTCTGGAACTATAGCTGAAAACTTAAGATGGGGAAATGAAAATGCTACAGACGAAGAATTAGTAAGAGCATGTAAATTGGCCCAAGCAGATGGATTTATACAAGAATTACCAGATAAATATCAAACAGTTTTAGACCAAGGAGGAACAAACGTATCTGGTGGTCAAAAACAAAGAATTTGTATTGCAAGAGCATTACTAAAAAAACCAAAAATATTAATTCTAGATGATTCTACAAGTGCTGTAGATACTAAAACAGATGCACTTATAAGAAAAGCATTTAGAGAAGAAATTCCAGATACAACTAAAATAATTATTGCACAAAGAATAAGCTCAATAATAGATGCAGATAAAATAATTGTTATGGATAATGGTAGAATAGATGGAATTGGAACATCTGATGAACTATTAAAAACAAATAAAATATACCAAGAAGTATATGAATCTCAAATGGGAGGAGATGATGCTGACGATGAAAAACAAGACTAAAAAAGCAAATACATTAAAAAGACTACTAAAATATGCATTAGGTGATTATAAAGCACAATTTGTAGTAGTTATAATTAGTATAATAATAAGTGCAGCAGCAAGTGTAATTGGAATACAATTTATCCAAACATTAATAGATGAATATATTACACCACTTATTGGAAATCAAAATCCAGATTATACATCATTATTACAAGCAATATTAATGATGGGAATGATTTACCTTGTAGGTATTATTGGTACATATGTATACAATAGATTAATGATTAATATTACACAAGGAACCTTAAAGAAAATAAGAACAGAAATGTTTGAACACATGCAAAGATTACCAATAGGATACTTTGATAGTCATAGTCATGGTGAAACAATGAGTACTTATACAAACGATGTTGATACATTAAGACAAGCATTAAGTCAAAGTATTCCACAAGTATTTTCTGCTATAGTATCTATGGTTTCTGTATTAGTTGGAATGATTGTAACAAATATTTACTTAACTTTAATAGTATTAGCTATGGTAGTTATAATGGCATTTGTTTCTAGATTTTTCGCTAAAAACAGTTCTAAATACTTTATAGGGCAACAAGAAAGTATTGGTAAAGTAGACGGATATATAGAAGAAATGATGAATGGACAAAAGGTTGTAAAAGTATTCTGTTACGAAGATAGGTCTAAAGAAAGATTTGATAAATTAAATGAAGAATTATTCCAAAGTAGTACAAAAGCAAATTCTTATGCAAATACATTAATGCCTTGTATTATGAATATAGGAAATATTGGTTATGTATTAGTGGCAGTTGTAGGTGGAATTTTAGCTGTTAATGGACTACTAACAGTAGGTAGTATAGCTGCATTCTTACAATATATAAAAGCATTTACAAACCCACTTGCTCAAGTTTCACAACAATTAAATTTCGTTGCAATGGCTTTAGCTGGAGCTGAAAGAATATTCAAATTAATAGATGAACCAGCTGAAGAAGATAATGGATATGTAACATTAGTAAATGCTAAAGAAGAAAATGGAAAAATTATAGAGTCAAAAGAAAGAACAGGTTTATGGGCATGGAAACATCCACATGGTGATGGAACAGTAACATATACTAAATTATGTGGTAATGTAGAATTTGAAAATGTTACATTTGGATATGTACCAAATAAAGTAATTTTACACGATATAAGCCTTGATGCCAAAGAAGGTCAAAAAGTTTCTTTTGTTGGACCAACAGGTGCTGGTAAAACTACAATTACAAACTTAATAAATCGTTTCTATGATATTAACGAAGGTAAAATTAGATATGATGGAATTAATATAAATAAAATGAAAAAAGATGATTTAAGAAGATCATTAGGTATGGTTTTACAAGATACACATCTATTTACTGGAACAATAAAAGATAATATTAAATATGGTAAAATGGATGCAACAGATGAAGAAGTAATTGCAGCAGCAAAACTTGCAAATGCAGATAGATTTATAAGACATTTACCACATGCATATGACACAATGATTTCTGGTGATGGAGAAGGATTATCACAAGGACAAAGACAATTACTTGCAATAGCAAGAGCTGCATTATACAATCCACCAGTATTAATACTAGATGAAGCAACATCAAGTATAGATACAAGAACAGAAAAGATTGTTCAAGATGGTATGGATAAACTTATGAAAGGAAGAACAGTTTTTGTTATAGCACATAGACTTTCTACAATTAAAAACTCTGATTTAATAATGGTATTAGACCATGGAAACATTATAGAAAGAGGAAATCATGATGAATTATTAGCTAAAAAAGGAATGTACTATGGACTATATACAGGAGCTATCGAAATAGAATAAGAATTCAGGGATTTGAGGTCGTTCCTAGAGAGGGATTTGGGGACGTTCCTTAAATCCCTATTTATATGTAAAGATAAAAATTAGCAAATACAGAGTGATTTTTACCTCAAATTTTAAGCTAAAAGTTTAATGTTTGGAGGTGTTTTTTGGTTTGGAAAAATAGGAACATCCTCTAATCCCAATTGACAAATAAATTTAATTAAGTTATTATATAAATAGGCATAATGGAAATAATTTATATAAAAATAAAATATATAGGAGGTAATTCTTATGGACGAAGAAAAAAATTTAGAACAAGAAATTAATGTAGCAAATGAGGTTGTTGCAACAATAGCTGGTATGGCTGTTTCTAAAATTGATGGTGTTGCTAAAATGGCAGGAGGTTTTACAGAAGGACTTAAAGCAATAAGTGGTAAAAAGCAAATGTCAAGAGGTATTAAGGTAGAAGCAGATGGTGATACTGTAAAAATAGAAATAAACATTATCGTAAGATATGGCGTAAATATAAGAGAAGTAGGAAAGAACATTCAAACTAAAGTTAAAGAAGAAGTAGAAAATATGACTGGAAATAAAGTAGAAAAAGTTGTTGTAAATGTTCAAGGAGTAAAAGTAGATGATGATGGAGATGAAAAAATAGATAATATGGAGGAATAATATTATGGATCCAATAAAAGATTTATTAAAGAAATCTGGTATGTCTAATATATTGATATCAATAATTTTTGGACTATTTGGAGTAATATTATGTGTTTTCCATGAAGGTGCAGTTAAATTAATTTCCTGTTTAATAGGACTATTATTTTTATTGATAGGAGTTGCAAGATTAGTAAATTATGTAAAAGGAAGAGGAAGAGGAGAACATTTTAACTTTGACTTATTCTGTGGACTAATTGCAACAATTGCGGGAATTATAGCTATTATTTATACAGATGCAATAGGAGCAATACTAAGAATAATAGTTGGAACTTGGATTGTATATAGTGGAATAACAAGAGCATATTTGTCACTTAAAATAAAAGGTTTTAATTCATCAATATGGATATTTAGCTTAGTGTTATCAATTCTAATGATTATATTTGGAATATACATTATGCTAAATAGTGGAGCAATCATAACATTAATTGGTTCATTAATGATTGCATATGCAATAATAGATATAATAGAAAGTTTTATTTTTATAAGAAAGTTAAAACAATTTTAGTTTTGATTTGTAAAAAAATCAAACAAATAATTAAAATGAATAAAATAACATTAAAAAAAGCCTTATATATAAGGCTTTTTTTGCTTTTAAATTAATTTACAAATAAAACACAATTCGGGAATAATTTGGAAATAATTTATAGGTACAATATATCCATACTAAGAAGAAAGGAGTGATGCCATATAGAAAGTGAACTGGTAAGCACAAAAAAAGAAATTGTACAAAATAAGAAATTAACAGTAAAAAGTGACATATTTAAAGAAATAATGTCAATATATTCACTTAGCATAGAAGAAATTAATAAAATCATAAAGGAAATGGAGGTGAAATATAAGGAACTAAATTTAATAGATCATGTTAAATGTAGGATAAAAAGCCCCAAAAGTATAGTAAATAAAATGAAAAAGAAAAAATATAATTTAACATATAAAGAAATGATAAATAAAGTAAATGATATCGCAGGAATAAGAATTATTTGTCCATTTCAAGAAAATGTATATATAGTACGAGAACTATTGTTAGAAAATCCTAATATAAGAATCTTAAATGAAAAAGATTATATTCAATCCCCTAAAAAAAGCGGATATTCTAGTTTACATTTGATTGTAGAAGTACCTGTAAAAACAGATATGGGAAAAATATATGTTAAAACAGAAATACAAATAAGAACAATGGCTATGGACTTTTGGGCTAGTTTAGAACATGAGTTAAAATATAAAAATAATAATGTTACTAAGGCGGCATCTAAGAGATTATTAAAAGCAGCCAAAGTAATGAAAAAGCTAGACTATGAGATGTCAGTACTAGCAAAAGAAGTACGTTAAATTCCCCTTTTATTTTATATAGATTAAAACTACCAGAGAGACACTTTGGTAGTTTTTTTTGAAATTATTTGTTTTTTGCAAAATAATATAGTAATATATTATAGTGTATGATAAAATACAAAAAAATTCGAAAGAAAAGGAGTGTAAATTTTGGACAAGGAAGAATTAAAAGGCTTAACAGAGGAACAAATACAAGAAAGAATATCAGAAGGAAAAATTAATAAAGTAGAAGATGATAAAACTAGAAGTAATTGGGAAATAATTAGAGATAATGTATGTACATTATTTAACTTATTTAACCTTTTAATAGCAATAGCATTAATTGCAGTAAAGGCATATACAAACTTAGCGTATATGTTAATAATTATAGTTAATATCATAATCGGTATTGTACAAGAAATTCATGCTAGAAATTTAGTACAAAAACTATCTGTATTAAAGGTTTCAAAAGCTACAGTTGTTAGAAATGGAAAAGAAAAAGAGATTAATATAGATGAAATTGTATTAGATGATGTAATAATTTTAGAGGCTGGAAAACAAATATGTGCAGATTCTGAGGTACTTGATGGAGAAGTAGAGGTTAACGAATCTTTACTTACCGGTGAATCAGATACAATATTAAAACAAAAAGGTGATAAATTATTATCAGGAAGTTATGTTGTTAGTGGAAAATGTTATTCTAAAGTAGAAAAGGTAGGAAAAGATAATTTCGCAGCTCAAATTACAAGTGAAACTAAAAAATATAAAAGAGCAGAGTCAGAACTTGTAAATTCAATGAAAAAAGTTACAAACTTTACAAGTTTTGTAATAATTCCAGTAGGAATAATTTTGTTTGTGCAAGCATATTTCTTTAGAAATGTAGATATAACAAATTCAGTTGTTTCTACAGCTGCAGCTTTATTAGGAATGTTACCAAAGGGACTTATGCTTCTTATAACAATATCTTTAGCAACAGGTGTAATAAAACTTGCTAAAAAACGAGTATTAGTTCAAGATTTATATAGTGTAGAAACATTGGCACACATAGATACTTTATGTTTGGATAAAACAGGAACAATTACAGAAGGTAGAATGAAAGTAGATGAAGTAAAACTATATAACGAGAAATGTATGCCACATTCTATGCAAACAATGATGACAGCATTTGTTAATGAAATGACTGACAATAACGCAACATTTATGGCACTTAAAGATTATTATAAAGGTGAAGATAAATTCGAAATAGCAGATAGAATGGCATTTTCTTCAGAAAGAAAATGGAGTTCTATAAGTTTTAAAAAAGTTGGTTCAATCATATTAGGAGCACCAGAACGCTTAATAGAAAAAAGTGATATGGACATGCCAGAAGAAATAGTTACAGCACAAAAAGCTGGTAAAAGAATGCTATTTGTAGGCTATTCAAAAGAAATTGTAAGTGACGAAAATCTACCAAAACTAGAAATCGTTGCAGCAATAACTTTGGATGATCCATTAAGAAAAAATGCAAAAGAAATGTTAGGGTTCTTTAAGACACAAGCTGTAGATATTAAAATAATATCTGGTGATAACCCACTAACTGTTTCAAGTATTGCAAAAAAAGCAGGATTAGAATCATATGATTCATATATAGATTTATCAACTATAAGTTCAGATGACGAAATTCCAGAATTAGTTGATAAATACAGTGTTTTTGCTAGAGTTCTGCCACATCAAAAAAGTTTAATAGTAAAAGCACTTCAAGAAAAAGGTCATTCAGTAGCTATGACTGGGGATGGTGTTAATGATGTTGTTGCATTAAAGCAAGCTGATTGTAGCATTACATTACCAGAGGCTTCTGATGTTGCAAGACAGGTTTCACAAATTGTATTATTAAATTCAGATTTTAGTGTACTTAAAGATGTATTAATGGAAGGAAGAAGAGTTGTAAATAATATAACAAATGTTGCTAGAATATTCTTTATTAAGACAATATATTCAATGTTATTATCATTATTTAACATAGTAACAAATACAGCTTTCCCATTTATACCAATACAAATTACATTAATAGATTTAGTAATAGAAGGATATACATCATTCTTCTTATCATTCTTAGAAAATTCAAAACCATTACAAGGAACTTTCTTAAGAACAGTAATACGAAATGCGATGCCATATGCTTTAACCATAATTATTAGTATTGTGCTATTAACATTTTCTAGAGAGGGCTTAGGATTAAGTACTGGAGAAGCACAAACTTTAATGTATTTAGTTATTGGCGGTGTAAGTATTTTTGCAGTAATAGAAGCTTGTAGACCATTTAATAGAATAAGTACATTTTTATGTACAACTACAGCTATAGGATTTTTCTTTGCAGCAATTTTATTTAAAAACATATTACATTTAACTGGTATAACCGAACAAGTTATAATTATACTAGTTGCTGCATTAATTTTAGCGTATATTGTAGTAACAGGACTTAAACATCTAATTAATAATTTAAGCCAGGATTTAGAAAAGGCAAGTGAATAATAGGTGATGCTTATGGAAAATATATTTTTAAATATATTTTTGGTAATAGGAATTTTACTAATATATAGCGGACTTTCAGGAATTTTGACAGATATAATAAGAAAAAGAAAAATATTTAAAAGAAAATACATAATATTAGCGTTAGGAATTATAGTTACTATTTTAGCTATAATTCCACGCATATTTGATAACAAAATAATGCATTTTATAAGATATATATCAATATATTTTGCTGTAACATTCATTATATTTTGCATAGCAAGTATAATAGTTAATTTAAAAATTAAGAGAAAACCATACGAGGCTATTGTCGTGTTAGGTGGCTACCTAGTGTATGGAAACCAATTAACGAAAGCTTTAACAAAAAGGTTAAAGTTAGCAATAAAATTATATAATGAACAAAAAAGTAAGCCTAAAATTATTCTATCTGGAGGAAAAATAAGGCAGGAAACAATAACAGAAGCAGAAGCAATGGAACAATATTTACTTGCTAACAACATCCCTAAAAAAGATATTATAAAAGAAGATAAATCTAAGAATACATTAGAGAATTTTAAGTTTTCTAATGAGAAATTAAAAGAACTAAAAATACACAAAAATATAGCTTTTGTTAGTAATAATTTTCATATATTAAGAGCAAAAATTTACTCTTCAAAATTTAAAATAAAAGCCAAGGGCGAAGGTTCTACAACTTTGTGGTATTATTTTCCAGAGGCATTTATAAATGAATATTTAGCGATAATAGTTTTGTATAAAATTACATTAATTATATATATAATATTAGCAATAATTCTAACAATATTTATATAGCAATAATGAAAGGAATGTTATATTAAATGAAAAGGTATGGCTTTTTTGGTGGGAGTTTTAATCCACCAACTATAGCTCACGAAAGATTAGCAGAAGAAATAGCAGAAAAATTTAAATTGGACAAAGTATATTTTGTGCCAGTAGGGAATTATTATAAGAAAACAGATCTAATAGACGAAAATAAAAGATTTGATATGTTAAAAAGCATAAGAAATGATAAAATAGATGTTTTAGATATAGAACTAAATTCTAAAAAGAAATTATTAGCTGTAGATGCTTTTGAATTAATAAATGATAACTTTTCTTCATCTGAAAATTATTTTATCTTAGGTGGGGATAATTTGGAAAAACTACCAAACTGGGAAAATGCAACTAAATGTTTAAACAATAACATTATCGCAATCCAAAGAGGAAAAAATCTAGCTAATATAATAGCTGGAAATAAATTATTAGAAGAAAATAAAAATAAAATATTTGAATTTAACGCAAATAAATTATATAATTATAGTTCGACAGAAGTAAGAAAAGCAATAAAAAATGATGATATAGAAACATTAAATAAAATGCTTAATAAAAAGGTTTATTTTTATATCGAGGAGAATAATTTATATAAAAGGATAGAATAACGTAAATCTTATAGGTAATGGACGACTAATTCGAAAGTGCTACTTGTTAAATTGCAAGGAAAGTGATTTAGAATACTAAATAATGATATTTTAAGAAAGGCAATGGAAGGGATTAATTTTGTCCCACTTCATATGCCTTTAAATTTTTGGTTTACTCCAAACTAAAAACATGATAAAATAATAATAACTATGGTCAGAAGATTGTAATAAAACAATGATTATATAAAGATAAGCTTTAGATATAGAAGAATATGGAGAAAATAGAGGAGATGTTTGAGGATGAAGAAATTAAGGAATACGCTATTTAATTTTTTTGCAAACATATTTTACTATATTGTGGCAGTGCCAATACTGTTTGTGGTAGACAAAGTGTTTTTTGATTATAAAGTAGTAGGAAAAGAAAATGTAGCAAAAGTACCAGGTGGAAAAATAACAATTTCAAATCATATACATTATTTAGATTGTACGATGAATGGCTTTGTTAATTTACCAGATTATTCATACTTTATAACTTTAGAATCAAATTGTAATATACCAGTAGTTGGAGCTTTAGTAAAATTATTACGAGGAATTCCAATCCCAACTAAAATAGAAGAAAAAAAGGGATTTTATGAATATATTGCAAAATTATTAAGTGAAGGAGAAACAGTTCATATATATCCAGAAGGAGAAATGCGTTTATATGGTCAAGAATTATTAGAATTTAAAAAAGGTGCTTTTGCAATGGCAGTAGAAAGTAATGTACCAATTATTCCAACTGTAATACTTACACGCAAGCCACATGGAATATATAAATACATAAAAACAAAACCATTAATAACACATGTAGTATTAGAACCAATTTATCCAGATTTATCAATAGAAAATAAGTTAGAAAGAATAGAAAAATTAAAAAAAGAGGCATATTATAGGATGCAAGAAGTTTTAGAAAAAGCAGAATCTTGTTATGATGAAAAAGCAGAAATTATTTAATTAAAGCGGTAGACAATATCTACTGCTTTTTTGTTGCAATATAAGGATATTTAGTATATAATAATCACGGAAAAATAGGATAGGATAAGGTGGATTTTATGATAGATTTTAAAGATAAGATAGCAGAAGAAATAAGTAAAGTATTGGAGCTTACAAAAGAAGACTTAAAAGATTGTATAGAAATACCAAAAGATACTAAAATGGGAGATTATGCACTTCCATGTTTTAAACTTGCAAAAGAAATGAAGAAATCTCCAGTAATAATTGCAAACGAAATAAAAGAAAAAATAGAAATGCCAAACAAATATATATCTAAAATAGAAGCAGTAAATGGATTCTTAAATATATTTATAAACAATGAAATGCTAATAGAAAATGTATTAGATGAAATGGAAAGTAAAAAAGAAAACTATGGTTCATCAAATATAGGAAATGGAAAGAATATAATAGTAGAATATTCATCACCAAATATTGCAAAACCATTCCATGTTGGGCATTTAAGAACAACAGTAATAGGAAGAGCTTTATATAATATGTATAAATTTCTTGGGTATAATACTATTGGAATCAATCATTTAGGCGATTGGGGAACACAATTTGGTAAATTAATAGAAGGGTATAAAAGATTTGGAAATGAATACAATTTAGAAGAAAACCCAATTGATAAACTAACAGAGATTTATGTAAGAATTAATGAACTTTGCAAAGAAGATGAATCAGTATTAGATGACTGTAGAAATAATTTCAAAAAATTAGAAGATGGAGACGAATATTGTACACAAGTTTGGCAGAAATTTAAAGATCTAAGTTTAAAAGAATTCCAAAGAATATATGATATTCTTGATGTACATTTTGACTCAAATAACGGAGAGTCTTTCTATTCAGATAAAATGCAAGAAGTAGTAGATATTTTAAGAAAAAATAATAAATTGGTAGAATCACAAGGAGCAGAAATAGTAGATTTAGAGTATAAAAATATGCCACCATTAATGGTAACTAAATCAAATGGTTCAACTACATATGCAACACGTGATTTAGCAGCTATTTTATATAGAGCAAGAACATATGATTTTGATAAATGTATATATGTAGTTGCATATGAGCAAAACTTACATTTTAAACAAGTATTTGAAGTTGCTAAATTTCTTGATTTAGATGAAAAATATACAAATGGTTTAATTCATGTACCATATGGAATGGTAAGGTTAAAAACAGGAAAAATGTCTACAAGGGAAGGAACTTTAATAAAATTAGAAGATATCTTAAAAGAAGCTGTAACAAGGGCAAAAGCAATAATAGAAGAAAAGAATCCAAATATAGAAGGAAAAGATGATATCGCTAAAAAAGTTGGTATAGGTGCTGTAATATTTAATGATTTATCAAATAATATAATTAAGGATGAAGTTTTTGATTGGGATATTATGCTTAATTTCCAAGGGGAAACAGGTCCATATATTCAATATATGTATGTAAGAACAAAAAGTATATTAGAAAAAGAAAATTATACTATGAATAAAGACTTAGTAGATATTTCAGAATTAGAAGAACATGGAATAGAATTAATAAAACAAATCTATAGTTTTAATGATATTGTAAAACAAGCAGTAGATAAAAACGAACCATCAATTATATCACGTTATCTAATTGATGTGGCTAAATTGTACAGTAGTTTCTATAATGACAATAAAATAATTGTTGAAGAGGAAAAAATAAAAAATACTAGACTTTGCTTAACATATATGGTAGGAAATGTACTAAAAATAGGTACTGGATTACTAGGTATGGAAATGCCAGATAGAATGTAGGAAATTAGAAAGTATTTAGGAATCTAGGGACGGTGTTTGTTTTCCCTATTAAAAAATTAAGTAATAATAAAATATAAATAGAATAAAGAGGGAAAAAAGGAACGTCCCCAAATCCCGACGTTTCTAAATCCCGGAAAGAGGAAGATGAATATGAGAAAATATTTTGGAACAGATGGAATCAGAAGAATTGCAAATACAGAGCTAACACCAGAGTTAGTATATAGGGTCGCAAAAGCAGGGGCATATGTTTTAGCAAAACATTCTGACCATAGCCCTACTATTCTAATAGGTAGAGATACTAGAATTTCTGGAACTTTAATAGAAAGTGCGATGACAGCAGGTTTCTTAAGTTATGGTGCAAATGTAAAACAATTAGGTGTTTTACCAACACCAGCAGTTGCATATTTAACAAAAAAATTAAAAGCAGATGCAAGTGTTGTAATTTCTGCATCTCATAATACTTATGAATTTAATGGGGTAAAATACTTTAGTAATGCTGGAACAAAGATACCAGATGAAATAGAAGAAGAAATAGAAGAGGTTATGGATTCTGGAAAATTAGAAGAACTTACAGCATGTAATGATAAAATAGGAATATCAGAAAACGCAGAAGATTTAGTAGATGAATATGTATATTTCTTTAGAAAAAACTTTGAAGAAATTATAGAAAAATATAATAGAGACGACTTTAAAGTAGTAATAGATACAGCAAATGGTGCAACATATGAAGTGGCAGAAAAAGTATTTTCTAAATTAAAGATAAATCATAAAATTATAAATAATACACCAAATGGAATAAATATTAACAAAGACTGTGGTTCAACACATTTAGAAATGCTTCAAAAATATGTAGTAGAAAATGGATATGATTTAGGAATTGCTTATGATGGTGATGGAGATAGATGTTTATTAGTTGATGAAAACGGAGAAGTAATTGATGGAGATAAAATATTAGCAATAGTTTCTAATTATATGAAAGCAAAAGGTACATTAAAGAAAGATACATTAGTTGCAACAGTTATGAGTAATTTAGGATTAGATATTTATGCTAAAGACAATAAACTTAATTTTATTAGAACAAAAGTAGGAGATAGATATGTACTAGAAGAAATGAAAAAGGGCGGATACAACCTAGGAGGAGAACAATCTGGACATATTATATTCTTAGACTATAATCCTACAGGAGATGGAATTTTAACATCTTTAATGTTTATTTCTATAATATTAGAAAAAGCTGAAAAGGCTAGTAAATTAGAAGAAATAATAAAGATTTATCCTCAAGTACTAGTTGGTGCTAAAGTTTCTAATGACAAAAAATATGATTTCGATAAAGATGCAGTTATTAGAAATACTATAGAAGCTGTTGAAAAAGAATTTGAAGGAAATGGTAGAGTATTAATAAGAGCATCTGGAACAGAGCCACTAGTAAGAGTTATGATAGAAGGAACAGATCAAGAGTACATAACAGAAAAAGCTAAATCTATAGCTGAATTAATAGAACAAAGATTAAGCTAAAAAAATAAATAAAAGGAAGATGATGTAAGTGGATAAAAAAACATTTTATGTAACAACACCAATTTATTACCCAAGTGGTAAATTTCATATTGGTACAGCATATACAACTGTATTTGCAAATACAATGAAAAAATATAAAGAAAAACGTGGATATGATACTTATTTTTTAACTGGCTCAGATGAGCATGGTCAAAAAATCGGAACACTTGCCCAAGAGAAGAATCAAACTCCACAAGAATATGTAGATGGAATGGCTGAATATGCTAAAGGTTTATGGAAGAAAATGAATATAGAATATAATGATTTCATAAGAACAACAGAAGAACGCCATACCAAAGTAGTAGAAGAAATATTCGAAAGACTTTTAAAACAAGGAGACATCTATAAAGGAGAATACGAAGGCTGGTATTGTGTACCATGTGAAACATATTTTACAGAGACACAATTAGTAGATGGCAAATGTCCAGATTGTGGTAGAGAAGTTAAGAAAATGAAGGAAGAAGCATATTTCTTTAATATGAAGAAATATACTGATAGATTAATAAAATTCTATGAAGAAAATCCTAATTTTATAGAGCCAGAATATAGAAAAAATGAAATATTCAATAATTTTATAAAACCAGGACTAGAAGATTTATGTGTAACTCGTTCAACATTTGATTGGGGAGTACAAGTAAAAAGTGATCCAAAACATGTTGTATATGTATGGCTAGATGCATTAACAAACTATATTACAGCTTTAGGATATGGTTCTGATGATGACACATTATTTAAAAAATATTGGCCTGCAGATTTACAAGTTGTAGGAAAAGACATAATAAGATTCCATGGAATATATTGGCCAATTTTCTTAATGGCATTAGACTTACCACTTCCTAAAAAGATATATGCACATGGTTTTATAATGATGAAAGATGGAAAAATGTCAAAATCAAAAGGAAATGTTGTATATCCAGAAATGTTAATAGATAGATATGGTTTAGATGCCACAAAATATTTCTTAATGAGAGAATTCCCATACGGACAAGATGCAATATTTTCTCCAGAAGGTTTTGTAGAAAGATTTAACTATGATTTATGTAATGACCTAGGAAACCTATTAAATAGAACAATAGGAATGATAAATAAATATTTTGATGGAAATATTTTTGCATATAATGGACATCAAAATGAACCAGATGAAGAAATAGAAAATTATGCTATTTCTCAAGTAAAAGTTGTGGAAGATAAAATAGAGAACTTACATTTAAGTGATGCTTTAGCAGAAATTTGGAACTTAATTTCTAGAACTAACAAATATATAGATGAAACAGCGCCATGGTTACTTGCAAAAGAAGAGGACAAGCAAGAAAAATTAAAATCAGTAATGTATCATTTAAGCGAAAATTTAAGAAAAGTTGCAATATTAATTAGTCCATTTATGGAAGATACTGCAAATAGTATATTTAAACAATTAGGACTAACAAATGAAGAATTACAAACTTGGGATAGCTTATATGAATACGATAAAATACCTAATAATACAAAAGTTATAGAAAAAGGTGAACCTTTATTTGTAAGATTGGATATGGAAGAAGAGATAAATTATATAAAAGAGCAAATGAAGGGTAAATAATACTTTATAAAAAGGAGGAAAATTTATTTGGAACTAGACCTATTAAATAATATTAATAGGGGGCAAAATGAAATTGATGTAACTGAATTTCAGAGGGAGCTTACAAATAAATTAGAAGAAATGGAAAGTAGATTTACAATAGACCGATTTGAAGGTGATGTTGTAGTATTAGAGAACAGAGACACTGGAGAAATGCTAAATGTCAATAAAAAGGATATACCACAAGATGCAAAAGAGGGTACAATTTTAAAACTAAATAAAGACAAATATGAAATAGACATAGAAGAGCAAAGAATTGTAGAAGACAGAATTAAAAATAAAATGAAAAATTTATGGAAATAAAACAAAAGAAAGAATGGAGTAAGTATTATGGGAAAAAAGAAAAAGGATGAAGATAAGCTTAGCCTTTGGGAAAAATCTAAATTAGGAAGAAAAACAAAAGTATATAAAATAAAAACATGGCTTAGCAGGTTAGTTTCTTTAATCATTTTAATTGTATTATTATTATTGGGAAAAAACTATTGGGAAACACATGATTATGATAGTTTTATAAGGAATGCATTGGGAAACCAAGGAGAAAATGATATTGTAATAAATGATATAAAACAGACTAATACTATAGAAACAGAAGCAGTAACAGCTGGAAATCTTAGAGTTTACTATTTAGATGTTGGACAGGCAGATAGTATTTTAGTTATAGATAAAGATATGACAATGCTAATTGATGCAGGTACAAACGAAGCAGGAGAAACGGTAGTAAACTTCTTAAAAGATAAGGGAATTACTAAGATTGATTATTTGGTTGGAACTCATCCACATGAAGATCATATTGGTGGATTAGACGATGTAATAGATAATTTTGATATTGGAACAATTTATATGCCTAAAATGCAAACTACAACAAAAACATTTGAAGACGTTTTAGATAGTATTGCAAATAAAAATTTACAAGTTACAACTCCAGTTGTTGGAGATACATTTAGTCTAGTAGATGCAAAATGTACTATAATGGCAGTAGACACACAAGATACAGAAGATAATTTGAATTTGTCTTCTATCGTTATTAGAATGACATATGGTGGTAATAGTTTCTTATTTATGGGAGATGCAGAAGCAGAAGTTGAAGAAGCTAGAAGCTGGCAACCAGCAGATGTTTTAAAAGTAGGACACCATGGATCAAAAACATCTTCTAGCCAAAACTTTATTTATCAAGTAATGCCATCTATCGCAATTATACAAGTAGGAAAAGATAATTCATATAATTTACCTAATCAAGAGACTATAGATAAATTGAATGCTGTAGGGGCAAAAGTATATAGAACAGATGAAAGTGGAAATATACTTGTAACAAGTGATGGATCTAATATACAGGTAGAAACTAATGTAAAATAGATAGGAGAAGACAATGAAAAATTTTATAGAGAAACATTTAAACAAAATAAATATAGGGCTTATTGTGTTAATCGCAATAGCCCCTCTTTTACTATGTTTTAATAGTAGTTTATGGTTTGATGAAGCATATTCTGTAGGAATTGCAAAGCAACCTTGGGGAAATCTATTCATTTCTACAATAAATGATGTACACCCAATTTTATATTATGTATTATTAAAGATATATTCATTAATTTGTGGAACTAGTGTAATAGCATTAAGAATATTTTCTGTAATTCCAATTGTATTGTTAGCAATATTTTCATTTGTGAAAATACGAAAAGAATTTGGAAATAAAGTAAGTTTTTACTTTAACTTAGTATTATTACTTTTACCAGTTACAATGCATTATGGTTCACAAATAAGAATGTATAGCCTAAGCATGTTATTTGTAACAATTACAGCGGTATATGCATATTTAGCATATAAAAACAATAATAAAAAAGATTGGATAATCTTTGCAATAGCAAGCATATGTAGTGCATATACACATTATTTTGCATTATTTACTATAGGAATTATAAATATCTTATTACTATTCTTTATTGTAAAAGAAAAGAAAGAACTTTTAAAAAGATGGTTCATATATGGAGCAATACAAATTGTTTGCTATTTACCTGGAATTGCAATATTTTTATTACAATCAACAAGAGTTGCAGGAGGATTTTGGATAAGTGTAAATTATCCAGATATTATAACTCAAATTATAGAATTTTTCTTCTTAGATAGTATTAATTCAGGTTTACCTGCTATATTTGGGTTATTTATAGTAATCTACATGATATTAAGAGTACATAAATTATATTTAGAAGATAAGAAAAAAATTAGACCAGTTACAATAGCATTAACAATTTGTGGACTTGTAATACTTGTAACATTATTAATTTCTTTTGTAAGAGCTATATTTATCCCAAGATATATGTTACCAATGTTAGGGTTATTTATATTTGCTTTTGCATATATATTATCTGTCGAAAAAAGTCGAATAATAAAAATAGTAGTTGTTATTGGGTTAATTGGATTAACAATATGGAATGGAGTTACTTTATGGAATAAATCATATTCAGAAGAAAATAGTAAGCCAATAGAAGCTATTCAAGCAGAAGTAAAACCAGAAGATATATTTGTATATACAACAATAGGACCTAGTAGTTCTGTTGCAATAAACTTTGACGAAAATAAACAATATTTTTATAATAAGGACAATTGGACTGTAGAAAAGGCATATGGAGCATTTGCACCTCAAATGAAGGTTGTAAATAATTTAGATGAGATAGAAAATTATACAGGTAGAATTTGGGTAATAGATGCAGGTGATACTAATATGTATGATTATATAAACGAAATGGAAGGAACTACTGTTATAAAAGATAAGGAAAAATACTATCATCCATTTAGTGGAGATACATTTATAATCTCATTATTTGAAAAAAATTAACTTATAAATGAAAAAACAAAAAAAATTTAATTTGACGACAAGTTTCGACAAAAAATATCGACACTATATGCTATAATTTGTATATAGGAGGGATGCGATATGGATGTTACTTTAGCAATAAAAAAACATAGAGCGAAACTTGAACAAATGATTTTAGACAATGAAGACTATAATGAAATAGTCAAACAAAGCCAAAAGTTAGACAAATACATAAATATCGCAATGGAGGAAAAATTGGCAAAAGCTAGTAGTAAAGACTAGAAGCGCTATCCAAATGAATAGCGCTTTTAGTATGTAATATATGTAAGAAAATTTTAAAAGCTAAAATTATTTGTACAAAGAATAATAATTAACCAGGTAAATAAATATTGACATTCAAAGGAATAAGCAATAGAATAATGGGGAGAATGAATTTAAGGAAGGTGATTTTTTATGCCATTTGTAACAACAAAGGATATGTTTGAAAAATCTATGAAGGAGAAATTTGCAATAGGTGCATTTAATATTAATAATATGGAGTTTGTACAAGCAATAATGGATGCAGCAGCTAAAGAAAACTCACCAGTTATTTTACAAACTTCAGCAAGTGCTATAAAATATGCAAGAGTACCATATTTAAAGAAAATGATAGAAGCTGGTTTAGAAGAACATGATATTCCAGTAGCATTACACTTAGATCATGGTCCAGATTTCGAAACATGTAAAATGTGTGTAGATAATGGTTATACATCAGTTATGTTTGATGGTTCAAAATATGATTTTGAGACAAATGTAAAACTAACAAAAGAAGTTGTTGATTACGCACATGCACATGGTGTAGTAGTAGAAGCTGAACTTGGAAAACTTGCAGGAATAGAAGATGATGTTAATGTTTCTGCAGAAGATGCTATGTATACAGATCCAGAAGAAGCAAAAGAATTCGTAGAAAGAACAGGATGCGATTCTTTAGCAATAGCAATTGGAACAAGCCATGGAGCATATAAATTTAAAGGTGAAGCAAAATTAAGATTTGATATTTTAGCAAAAATTAAAGAAAAAATACCAAATACACCAATAGTATTACATGGTGCTTCAACAGTTATTCCTGAATTAGTAGAAATTTGCAATAAATATGGAGCAGATTTACCAGGAGCTAAAGGTGTTCCAGATGAAATATTACACGAGGCAAGTATATCTGGAGTATCTAAAATAAATGTAGACACAGACTTAAGATTAGCTATGACAGCAGGAATAAGAGAAACATTTGTAGAAAATCCAAGTGTATTTGACCCAAGAAAATATATGGGTAAAGGAAGAGATTTAATAGAAGAAACAGTTGCTCATAAAATAAGAGATGTATTTGGATCAAGCAATAAAGCATAAGTTAAATAGTAATGTAGGGGATATGGGGACGTTCCTAAAATCCCAATAGAGGGGATTTTAAAAGCAGTAGCTATATGCTACTGCTTTTGTTTTCCCTATTCAATAGGAAAAACAAGGAACGTCCTATAATTCTAAAGAAATTTTACCAAATTATAACAAAGATGGTAAATTTTTCTTAGTTATAAAATACAAACAAATGTTTACAATAAAATCAAACGATGTTATAATAAGTTTATACTTATAATTTGGAGTGTGAAAATTATGCAGAAATATTACTTGTGCATAGATCTAAAAACATTTTATGCTTCTGTTGAGTGTGTAGAAAGAGGATTAGATCCATTTAATACAAATTTGGTAGTTGCAGATCCTAATAGAGGAAAGGGAACAATTTGTTTAGCAATATCTCCAAAAATGAAAATGTTAGGAGTAAAAAATAGATGTAGGATTTTTGAGATTCCTCCAACAATAAAATATATAGTAGCCACTCCAAGAATGAAGAAATATATAGAATATTCAGCAAATATATATGCTATTTACTTAAAATATTTTTCAAAAGAAGATATACATGTATATTCAATAGATGAAGCTTTTATGGATGTTACCCAATATTTAAAATTATACAAATTAAATCCAATAGAACTTGCAAAAAAAATAATAAAAGATATATTTAAAACTTATGGAATAACAGCTACAGCTGGAATTGGAACAAATATGTATCTAGCTAAAATTGCGCTTGATATTACAGCAAAGCACAATCCCAATAACATAGGTTATCTAAATGAGGAAAAGTACCAAAAAGAATTATGGCATCATAAACCACTTTCAGATTTTTGGCAAATAGGAAAAGGAATAGAAAGAAGATTAAATAAAATGGGAATCTTTGATATGTATGATATTGCTCATACTACTCAAAAAAGGTTATATAAAGAATTTGGGGTAAATGCAGAATATTTAATAGACCATTCTTGGGGAAAAGAAAGCTGTACTATTGCAGATATAAAAGCATATAAGCCCAAAACAAATTCTATAACTAATAGTCAAGTCCTATTTGAAGATTATTCATTTATAAAAGCAAGATTAGTATTAAAAGAAATGGTAGAGCTAGGAAGTTTAAGACTTATAGAAAGTAATTTAGTAACTGATACTGTAGGGCTATATATAGGCTATTCAAAAAATACTATAAAAGCGACAGGTGGAACTAGAAAATTAACTAATTATACAAATATATATTCAGAGCTTTTAAAAGCGTTTTTAGAAATATATGATAAAACCACAGATACAGATATTCCAATTAGAAGAATAGGCGTAAATTTTGCTAATGTAATTGAAACAGAAAGTGTACAATTAAGTTTATTTATAGACCAAGAAAGAATGGATGAAGAAAGGAAGCTAGAACTTGCAATGTGCAGTATAAAAAATAAAATGGGGAAAAATGCAATAATAAGAGGAATGGATTTAGAAGATGGTGCAACAACAATTATGAGGAATAAATTAATAGGAGGTCATAATAGTGGTGAATAAAGTAGCAAGAGCAAAACAATTTCTTACATTTGATGCATTGAAAGGATTACAAGAAGCATTAAGAGAAAAAGAGATAGAGTACGAAGAGAAAAAGGATTTATCAGAAGATACTTTAAATGATTTAAACAATAAATTTAATCAAATTGACAATGGAAGTTTTGTTAAAATAACATTTTATAAAAATGGAAAATATAGCGAAATTAAAGGAAGAGTAACAAATATTGATTATATTAAAAAGAAAATTCAAATTAATAAAGAATACAATATAAATATTTGTGATATTGTAAATATTTTAATATAATTAAGCAACCAATTTTATTTATATAATGCGAAGCAGGGGAAAATAAATAACTATAAATAGGGATTTCAAGGAACGTCCCTAAATCCCTGGGCACGTTCACAAATCCCTATTTTAATTATTTACCTTTATCCAATTTTGGAGTATTATCAACATTTTTAAAGCTTAAATACCAAGACATACCATTTCTATTTTTATTAATACTTTCATTTCTTTCACGTAAAGCATTAAAAGTTTTAGGAGGAGGAACAATCATAGGGTTCCCAGGAGCCCAGTTAGCTGGCGTCATACAATTATTTTGGTCGGCATATTGTAGTGCAGTTACAGTTCTTAATATTTCTGGAATGTATCTGCCTATATTCATTGGATAAACAAAAATACTTCTTATAATTCCCTTATCATCAATAATAAATACATTTCTAACAGTCTCTGTAGAACTTACATCATTAGAAATCATTCCATATTTTCTGGCGATAACTCCATTTTGGTCTGCAATTATAGGAAAATTTACAATAAGCCCTGTTTTTAGATAAATATCATATAGCCAAGCAAGATGAGAATTTAAGCCATCTACGCTTATACCAATAAGAGCAGTATTTATTTTTTTAAAGTATGTATCTGCTTTTGCAAAACCAATTATCTCGGTTGTACACACAGGTGTAAAATCGCCCGGGTGTGAGAAAAATACTATCCATTTACCTTTATAATTAGAAAGAGAAATGTCTCCCATTGTAGAAACAGCATCAAAATCTGGAGCTTCCATACCAATTTTTAAGTTATTATTCATCATTATTTCATAATCCATAAAATTAAACTCCTTTAAAAAATTTTTATTATAATATATGAAAAAATTCTGCAGAAGTTACAAGGATAAAAATAGAAAAGAATAAAAAGAATTTAAACGTAAATAATAAAAATAAGGAGGTATGTAAAATGGAAAGTAATCAAAAAATACATTGCTCAGTTGGAAGTTGTAAATATAATGATATAACAGTACAAGAATGTAAATTAAAGGCTATAAATATTATGCCAAATAAAAATGTAAATACAGGAAATGAAAAGGAAACAATGTGTGTAAGCTATAAAAACAATAAATAGACGTTAGTAAAAATAACTATAAAAGACATTGCCATTAGGTAATGTCTTTTTAATATTATAAATTTTTTTCACGTAAATTCTTCATAATTTGTTTATTAGCATCTTTCTTTTTTAAATCTTCTCTTTTATCATATAATTTTTTACCCTTACCTAAGCCTAGTTCTAATTTTACAAAACTACCTTTAAAATAAATATTTAATGGTATTAAAGCATAACCTTTCTGCTTTAACAATCCATATAATTTTAGAATTTCTTTTTTATGTAATAATAGTTTTTTTGGTCTTAAAGGATCTTTATTATATATATTTCCATGCTCATAAGGGCTAATATGCAAATTATATACATAACATTCGCCATTAGAAATACTAGCATAACTATCTTTTAAATTTACTTTACCTAATCTTATAGATTTAATTTCTGTACCTGAAAGAACAATGCCAGTTTCATAAGTATCTAAAATTTCATAATTATGTCTAGCTGTAGGGTTCTTAGCAATTAATTTTGTATTCATAAATTTTACCTCTCTTAATTTGTTAATTAATAATTGTATTATAGCATGAATATATTAAAAGTAAAAGATTAAGCTGCCACAAAAGAGTAGCAGCTTATAGATTAATGTGAAAATTATTCATTATGATTTCTTTTAACTAAATACCATATAAGAAATGCAATTCCTAATACAACAGCTACTACTATTATCCACGACCAAACTGTACCATTAGAAAAAGCTGATGTTGCTGCTGTTGTTGCAGTTCTAGTAGCATTATATGCACCATCTTTCATATCTGTAGCAGCTTCGCCTACACCATTAGTAAAGTCCTTTGCTTGTTCCTCGGTTTTAGTAACAACATTACTAGACATATTTTTTATTGAGTTAGAAGTATTTTGAACAGCATTTGATGCATCTTGCATAACATTTTCTGTATGTCCGACACCATTTTTGGTAGATTCTGCAGCTTTATGAAGCATATCATTATTAGCAAAAGAATTACCTGTTATAAAAAATACTATTACAGCAGAAAATATAATAAAAGAAATCTTTTTAGCTATATTAGCCATAATTTACCTCCTGCTAAAGTTTGAGGATATTATTTGTAGATAAAATAAATTTAATTAAATTTGCAAATAATAAAAATACCTCAATATTATTTTTAGAAATTTAATTAAAAATATGCAAAAAAAATAAACCAATCTATCTAAAGATTGGTAATAAATTTAATGTTTTAATCTAATTAATATAGCAATACTTAATAATATAAGTAAAATTCCAATTACAATTAATAAAATATTTAAAATATTAGAAATATCTAAACCACTAGAAGATGTAGAAGAATAAGTAGTTGGTGTAGTTGGTTGGTAAGTTGATGCTGTAGCCATAGTGTTAGATGTTTCGTTTGATGTAAGATTCATGTCTATATCATCTGCTGCAAAGGCAGGTGCAATATTTACAAAAAATAAACTTAAAATTATTATTGGCATTAGTAATAAAAATTTTTTTATCATATGTTTAACCCTCCTAAAATGTCCCTTGTTTATATTATCTATTTTATATGTTATAATCATACACAAAAACGTAAAAAAAGTCCATACAAAACTAAAAAAAATTAAAAAAATATTGACAATATAAAATCTTAAATATATCTTTAAGCTAAGGAGTGGTAATATGGACGAATATATGGAAAAATTAGTAAATAGCAAAGAATTCGAATTGTTTAAAAATCTAGATAAAGCTACATTAAAAATTATATTAATGTATTTAAAATTTAATTTAGTAGAAATGTATCAACAAACAGAAGCTGAAGCTAATAATAATCAAATAAGATATGCTATTATAAAAAGTTGTATACCATCAGACTATAATTACTTAGAATTTTTAATGGATTGCAATTATAGAATAAATTTAAATATCGCTAGGAATGTATTTATAGATAAAATTGGAGATAAAAAAGTTAAATGTCAAAAATGCGGACTACAATATTGTATAAAATATTTAGTTAGAAATTTTTTATATGAAATATTAAATGCTCAAAAACGAGATAAAGTTGTGATAGATCCAAAGAAATTAATAAATATGTTTTTAAATGAAGAACCAGAAGAGGTTTTATATAATTCTATTGATATTAAATTTGACAAAATAGATACAGTAACATTAATGTTTGTAGAAATTTTATTAAAAAATAAATTTATTAAATTAAAAGAATATAATGATGATACTAAACTTGCAAAATTTAATGCTCTAAACTTAGTTAAGTTAGAAAATAGTATATATTATATTAATAAAATACATCAGTATTATTCGGAAAATTATGAAAATGAATTAACAATTAATATAGATGATTTCGAAAAAAATATAGAAATTAATTCAAATGAAAGTTACGAATATGTATATAATTTAGCTGCATATTATGAATATTTAATTGAAGTAAAAAAAGTAGATGTTATAAAGCAATTAGAAAATTATTTATCAAGAAGAAATAAGGATAAGATAACTAACAGAGGAAAATATTTTAATAGAATCTATTTAAATAGGCTAGAAAAATTATCTTGTAATAAAGAGACTAAAAATAAAATAAAAAGATTATTTAATTATGTATTAAATTATAATTACACAACAGCAACACCATTTGTACCTATTAATATTGTAATGTATACAGAAGATAGGGAAATGGCTACAAATATTTCGGAGTTAATTGGTGAATATATGTGGTATTTTGTATATTTAAAGGATAGTACAAAATATTATGAATATTCAATGAATGAGATTATTTCTGATAAAAATCTTATAAATCAGATGTATGTTGATTATAGCAATGGAAAAACTACATACAAATATGGAATAATACGAATTATGGATTTCCAAAATATAATTTATGCATCAGACAAAGATCAAAATATAATATTAAATTTATTAGCAGAAAAAATATTAAAAAATAATTCTAGAATAGTAACAATGATATATGGAAAGAAAGAAGTAATAAAAGGAATTTTAGATAAACATCCAATTTTATCAGAAGATTTATTTAATATAGAATTAAACATTGACGAATTGGATATAAATGAAGTTTATAATATAGTTATAGAAAGATTAAGTTTAACAGAACAATTGACTCCAGAAATAAAAGAAAAGATATACAATTATATAAAATTAAGTTATGGAAGTAGTGAGCTTAAAAATACAGAATATGCTAAAGTATTATTTAATAAGATAATTTTAAATGAGAATAGTACTTTTGATGAGAATAAAAATAAGTTTTTAGAGTTAGAGGATATTCCTAATTTGTACAATACAAGAGATTTACCACAAATCTTATCAGAACTAAATGAAATGATAGGACTAGGTAAAATAAAAAAACAAATTAATAATCTAGTAAGTTTATTAAAATTTAATAAACGAGCAAATATTGATATTTCTAAATTTAATCTTCATATGGTATTTACAGGTAATCCTGGAACTGGAAAAACAACTGTTGCAAGACTTTTTAGTGATATCCTATATAATTTAGGATATACTAAGAAAAATAAACTTGTAGAAGTATCAGCCAAAGACCTTATAGCAGAATATGTTGGACAAACTGCTGGTAAAACATATAATGTACTAAAGTCAGCTTTTGGAGGAGTTTTATTTATAGATGAAGCATATTCAATTGTCGAAAGTGGTTCGAATGCTTCTTTTGCAAGTGATTGTATGACAACAATATTAAAAGTTCTAGAGGACCAAAAAGATAATTTAATAGTTATTTTTGCAGGATATGAAAAACAAATGGAGAAATTTATAAAATTTAATCCAGGTTTAAAATCTAGAATAGGTTATACAATAAAATTTGATGATTATACGAGTCAAGAATTAATAGATATTTTTAAACAATTAGTAGAAAAAAACAATTTAAAAATTACAGATGAAGCATTAAAGAAAGTAGAAAGCATAATAGAGACATCAAAAAAAGTTGAGGATTTTGGAAATGCAAGATATATAAACCAAATATATCAAGATATTTTAATTGAGCATTCAAGAAACGTGGAAAATATAGAGAATGACGAAAATTTAATGGTTATAACAGAAGAGGATATAAATGCAGAAAAATTAACAGCAAAAAATGAAGCAAGAAGGATAGGATTTTAAAATGTATTATACATATATGTTAAGATGTACAGATGATTCAATTTATACAGGGATTACTACTGATTTGGAAAGAAGAATGGATGAACATTTTACCCAAGGAGAAAAATGTGCCAAATATACTAAAAGGCATAAAGCCAAAAAGCTAGAGGCAGCATGGAGTAGCGAAGATAGAAAACTAGCTTCAAAATTAGAATATTATATAAAACATTTACCAAAAAGTGAAAAAGAAGATATTATAAAACACAATAAAAATATAACTGTTCTAAGTGAAAAATTAGATATTGCATCTTATAAAAGAATTAGATTAAAGAGGTGAAGAGTAATGGAAAAAGAAGCATTTTTTAAATTATCATATGGATTATATATTATAACTACAAAATATGAAGACCATTTTGCAGGATGTGTTGTAAATACTGTTGTGCAGGCCACAGCAGAAGAAAAGCCAAAATTATTAGTAACAGTAAACAAAGAAAATGATACGAATGTAAATATGAAAAAATCTAAAAAAGTAAATATATCTGTGTTATCACAAGATGCAGATATGTTATTAATTGGTAAGTTTGGATTTAGAAGTAGCAAAGATGTTAATAAATTAGAGGGAACAGAGCATATAATGGGAAAAAATAATATTCCAGTAGTTACACAAGCTACATCATCATATATAGAAGCAAATATAATTAATGAAATAGACTGTGGAACACATACTATATTTGTACTAGAAGCAGAAGAGGCAAAAATAATAAGTGATAAGCTGGTGCTAACATATGATTATTATCACAATGTAATAAAAGGAAAGACACCACCAAAAGCATCATCTTTTAGTAATTAAAAGTAGAGTGCTCTTATGTTAAATGAAATACTAAAAAAGAGGAGGCAATATAAAAATGCAAGAACATGTGGAGTTAGAAGTTTCATTAGAAATAATAATGGCAGAAATTGCAAATTGCATGTTTAATTTAAAAACTAAAGAAGACGAAATAAAACTTAATAAGTTAATAACACTTCAAGAAAGTGCATATAAAGGAAATAGAGAAAGTGTCAAACAGATATTAAATAAGGAGTTTTAATATGGAAAGAAGAGAAATTTCAAAAGAAGTATACGATAAAATAATAAAGCAAATACCTAACAAAATAATAGAAATGTTGCCAGATAAACCAGAAAATTTATTAAAATATGCAACTAGAATTAAAGAAGTCCAATTTTCTAAAAATGTAGATGAACCTACAAAAAAATTAATGAAAGAAAAATTATTAAGTGATGAAGAATATTTAAGAACTTTTTTCTTCGTTATGGCTATTACTTTTTATAACAAAAAGAGAGTAGAAAATCCTCAAATAAAAATAGTTGCAGCACAAACAGGTAGTGGAAAAAGCAATTTAACTGCAAAACTTTTAAGAGAAGATGAAAATTATATTTTTGTTGATTCAGATAAATATAAGCATTTTAGATATGATGCAAAGGACATTGCAAATGAATACCAAGTGTTATATCCGTTTTTAACAGGACCAGATGGATATGATCATGCAGATAATATATATGAATATGCTATAGCAAACAAATATAATATTATAAAAGAATCAGCTCCTTCAAAAAATAAAGGATTATTAAATGTTGATGCAGAAGAGCTGTTAAAAAATAATTATAAAATTTCTGTTTATATCTTAGCTGTTGGTGAGCTAAATAGCTTATTATCAGTACATGAAAGATATGAGCTACAAATAATACATGGATTAAAAACTGCTAAATTAACATCTATAGGAAGACATGATGAATCATACGAAGCTTTAATACCAAATGTTAAAGAAATAGTAGATGATAAAAGAATAAGTAGTATCAATGTATATATACGTGGAAATTTGACTAATGAATATAATCCAACACAAGTATTTCCTTCTAAGAGATTTTGTGATATAATAGAGACCCTTAAAGTTGTTAGAGAAGAAGATAATGAAAATACAAAAAAAGAATTTAAAGAAAGATATGAATTAGTACATAAACAAATGGAAGCTAGAAAGGCACCAAAAGAACAATTTGAACAGCTTGAGGAAATTTATAGGAGGAGCATTAAATGAAGGAAGAATATGTAGAGCTTGCCACAGAAATTGTAGAAGATCAATTAGCAACTATTATGAATGAATATGCAGTAAGCAAAAACCAACAAGCTAATAAATTATTAAAGCAAAAGATAGAAGTATTACAACAAATGAAAGGTGAAATATATAAAGGTAATTCAAATATTATAAAGATGGTATTAAAAGGAAAGAAGAAAGGAATAATATGATTGATTATAGCGAAACAAGAGGAATTTCAGAAGAAACATTAAATGAATTATTACAAGAATTAAACCCAGATTTTATAAAAAAATTACCAGATACACCACAAGAGATATTAAAGTTTGCAAGAAGAAGAGTAAACCCATACATATCTGAGAATATTAGTGAGTTACTAGCTAAACAAATGTTGGAAAAAAGACAACCAGACAAAGAATATTTGCTAACTCTATTTAAAGCTATGTATGTTACATTTGCTGATAGGAAAGCCCCTTCAGAAAATCCAATTGCAGCTGTATTAGTATCTCAAACAGGTGCGGGAAAAACTAGCTTAAGAGAATTAATAAATCCTCAAAATCAAGTATATGTTGTTATAAATCCAGATTTATATAAAAAGTTTAGATCTGATGCAGAGGAAATTAGAGGAAGAGACAGAACACATTTTGGGGCTTTAACAGGAATAGATTCATATGATCATGCCGCTAACATTAGAAACTATGCGATGGAAAAAGGATATAATATTTTAATCGAAGTGGCTCCTTCATTACAACAAGGTTTAATAGGAGTAGATGAAAAAGAACTAGAAGAACATGGTTATAAATTAGATTTACATGTTATGGCTGTTGGAGATTTAGTAAGTGCTATATCTATACATCATAGGTATGAAACTTCAATATTTGTTTATAATGGTCAAGGTGATACTAAATTAACAGATTTACATAGGCATGATGAATCTTATTTGGCTGTTAGCGAATGTTTAGAAGGTATGGATCCAGAAAGAATAAGCTTATATATTAGAAGTAAAAATGCAGCTATTCCTCCGAAAAAGATACCAACAGAAGGAAAAACAATGACAGAAATTTTAAATACGCTACAAAGGGAAAGATCTGCTTCAAATTATGCATATGTAGTAGGTAGAGGAGAAACATCTTTTATATCAGATTACCAAGAAATATTACAGTTAATGCAAAAAAGAAATGCTCCACAAGAAGAATATGAGCAACTAAATAATATATATGGAAGATATGTACATTATAAAAGTCAAATTAAAAGTGCAGAAGGAAGGTAAAAATAGCAATAAGCGTACTGATTTAATATAATCAGTACGCTTATTGTTGGCGCTTTAGCATGAATAAACCACTGGTTCTACCAGTGGTGGGTAAAAAACTT